>OUNM010081047.1_pt1 | contig 108737 bp, 110 predicted proteins | sample 1769961 | NCBI WGS metagenome assembly OUNM01 (sample SAMEA3914820, study PRJEB12502) | metagenome | biome: forest; material: soil | place: USA | collected 2012-03-12 | depth 0.3 m
AGTACTTTTGAAAAATTCTTTTTAGAACCGTTCGAAGCACTCGGCGACCCTCTCAAGCTCGCCCAGGCTCCAAATCAACTTGCGTCAGCTCAGAACCTGCCTCCTCCAATCACTCCACCGCCAGCTGCCGTTCCCGACAAGCGCTGCGTTGTGATCAGCGAAGCCCACGACTGTAGCACAGGTTTTTTGGCTTCGGCAAGACCTTCTGCAAATTGCTCTCTTCGAGGCCGCCGAATCCTGCAGCAGACGCTGCGGCATCGCGGCACGGAGGCCAAGACCAGGCAGGCGGATTCAGCAGCGCGCTCCGGCCAATCAATGCCTATATCTATAAGGAAGGCGGCGCCCGGCTCGCAGGCATCCAGGCAATCTGACCTTGTCTAATGGACAGCGCCGGCGCCCTTGGCACCGAACAACTCCTTCTCGGCAGCGGCTTGCGGGTCGTCACTGTCGAGAATGGACGGCAGAACCGCTGCCAGCCGCTGCGCGTCGGCACGCAAGATGCGTTGCTTGACGGCCGGAATCTGGGAAGGATGCATGGAGAAGTTGCGCAAACCCATGGCAAGCAGCAACTCCGTGAAGACCGGATCCCCCGCCATCTCGCCACAGACGCTGACACCCTTGCCTGCAGCGCGCGCCTGGGCAATGGACCGACCGATCAGCTGCAGCACCGCCGGATGCCACGGGTCGTACAGATGGGCTACCGCTTCATCGGCGCGGTCGATGGCCAAGGTGTACTGAATCAGGTCATTGGTGCCAATGGAGACGAAGTCGACATGGCGCAGAAGCAGCGGCAGCATCACGGCAGCGGCCGGGATCTCGATCATCACGCCCAGCTCGACGCGCGTGTACGCATGCCCGGCGTCGGTCAACTGCTGCTGAACCTTCTTGACCATCTCCAGAATTGCCTTGACCTCGCTGAGGTGGGCCACCATGGGAATCAACAGCCTGACCTTGCCGTAGGCACTCGCTCTGTAGATGGCGCGCAGCTGCTGACGGAACATGCTGGGCTCGGCCAGGCTCCAGCGAATGGCGCGCAGGCCCATGGCCGGGTTGAGTACATGCTCGTGACGCAGTTCGTTGACGGTGAGCCGATCCAGCGGCTTGTCGGCTCCGACGTCCACCGTGCGGATGGTGACCGGCATGCCCTTCATCGCCTCGACGGCGGCCTTGTAGGCAGCGAACTGCTCCTCCTCGCTTGGCAACTCGCCGTCGCGGTTCATGAAAAGGAATTCGCTGCGGAACAGCCCCACGCCGGTCGCGCCTGCGCCGACGGCAGCCTCGGCGTCGGCCGGCATCTCGATATTGGCGTGCAGTTCGATGTGCTCGCCATCCAGCGTGACCGCCGGCGTGTGCCGCAGTCGAGCCAGCCTCGCGCGCTCGAGCTCACTCTGGCGCTGCCGGAAGCGGTATTCCTCCAGCACGATGGGCGATGGGTTGACGATGACCGTCCCGGCATCGCCATCGATGATGACCCAGTCGTCCTGCCTGATGAGGCGCGAGGCCTCGCGCGTGCCGACCACGGCCGGGATGTCCATGCTGCGGGCGACGATGGCGGTGTGCGAGGTCTTGCCACCGATGTCGGTGATGAAGCCGCGGAAGACACTGCGCTTGAACTGGATCATGTCGGCCGGCGCGATGTCAGCCGCCACCAGCAGCAGCGGATCCTCACCACCGAAGTCGCGCGGCGTGACCGGTGTCGGCGTGTCGCCCTGCTCTTCGGCCAGCGCCCGAAGCACACGCTCGACCACCTGCTCCAGGTCGGCCTTGCGTTCGCGCAGGTAGTCATCCTCCATCTCGTCGAACTGGCGGGCCAGCACCTCGAGCTGGGCGGACAGGGCCCATTCGGCGTTGTAGTGGCGTTCGACGATCCACTGGCTGGCGCTGCCGGTCAGCGCCTCGTCGTGCAGCAGCATCAGGTGCACGTCCAGCAAGGCGGCCAGTTCGTGAGGCGCGTCGGCCGGCAATTCGTCCCTCAGCGTCTCCAGCTCCAGCACGACGGCGTCACGCCCACGCAGCAGGCGCGCAATCTCGGGCTGGAGTTCATTCGGCGCCACGAAATAGTGGGCGACGTCGACGCGACTGGAGGCAATCAGCACGGCCCGACCAATCGCCACGCCACGCGAGACCGCAATGCCGAACACCTGAAAACTCATCAGCACCTCCGCAGATCAATCCCCAATGTAGCCTGAGCCGCAAGACCCCCGCGTCATGGTTTTTTCATAAGGGCTTCACCTCAGCGTCAAACCGCCCGTCCAGCATGACGGGCCATGAACCGCAGTCTGATCATCACGCATGCATTGCCGCATGCGCCCATCCTGCAGCGTCCGGAGCGCCGCACCTCTTCCACCCGCCTCAGCGTGAGCTGGGCACGCAGCGAGGCCGAAGTGCGCGAAGCCCAGGCCCTGCGCTATCAGGTCTTTGCCGTCGAGATGGGCGCCCGACTGCCCACGCCCAAGGGCGCGCCGGCCGGGCTGGATGTCGACCTGTTCGACGCCTACTGTGAGCATGTGCTCGTGCGCGCCGACGCTGATGATGGCGAGCCCGGCCCGGTCGTCGGCACCTACCGCGTGTTGACGCCTTCCGCCGCCAAGCGCGCCGGCGGCCTGTACAGCGACGCCGAGTTCGACCTGACTCGCCTGCGCAATATGCGTTCCCGAGTCGCCGAGATCGGTCGCTCCTGCGTTCATGCCGACCACCGCAGTGGCGGCGCCATCATTGCGTTGTGGGGCGCCCTGGCCGAGTTCATGGCCCGCAACGGCCTGGATACCGTCGTCGGCTGCGCCAGCGTCAGCATGCGCGATGGCGGCCATTTTGCGGCCAGCCTGTGGAAGCAGATCGCGGCCAGCCACCTCGCGCCCATCGACTGCCAGGTGCGCCCGCGTCTGCCGCTGCCCATCGAGCACCTGCGACAGGATCTCGTCGTCGAGCCGCCGGCCCTGATCCGCGGCTATCTGCGCTGCGGCGCCAAGCTGATGGGCGAACCCGCCTGGGACCCCGACTTCAACACGGCCGACCTGCCGCTGCTGCTGCGAACGGCCGACCTGCCGGCGCGCTTTCGCCGCCTGAGCGGCAACTGATCAGCTCACTGACCTTCGCCGAACTTGTCGTTGACGAGGGCGGTGATCTGGTCCTGGGCGGCCTGCTCGTCCTCGCCGTCGGTCTCCAGCTCGACCGTCGCGCCGATGCCGGCGGCCAGCATCATGACACCCATGATGCTTTTGGCGTTCACGCGCCGGCCGTTGCGGCTCATGTAGACCTCGCATTTGAAGCTGCCGGCCAGCTTGGTCAGCTTGGCCGAGGCGCGCGCGTGGAGACCCAGCTTGTTGCTGATGGTGAGGGTGGACTTGATCATTCGTCGGGGGGCAAGGGAGGCGTGGCGACGATGCCGGTGATGGAACCTTGCATGGCACGCCGCGCCAGCTCGGTCAAAGGCTTCTGGCCGGCATAGCAGAGGGTGCGCCACAGCATGGGCACGCTGACGCCGGTCAGCACCTGCACCTGCTCTCCCGCCAGCCGCTGGGCGCCATTGCTGGGCGTGGCGCCGAAGACGTCCGTCAGCACCAGCCATTCCGACTGCCCGGCCGGGGCCATCAGCGCACGGGCTGCCGTCTCGACATCGTCCGCACACATGCCGGTGTCGACATCCAGCACGGTCAACGTCGGCGCGCAGTCGGGAAAGGTGTGCTCGGCCACTTGCCGCAGCGCGGAGGCCAGCGGTGCGTGGGCGATCACAAGCAGGTTGGGCATGGCGGCATGTTAGCGGGCGGCCTCGATGGCCAGCCCGGCGCGGAAGTTCTCCCAAGCGGCCTTGTCGTCTTCTGCGGCCGTCATCAGCGCCTGATAGACGCGCCCACCATGAGCGAAGACAGCAACTCGCATGACACCGGCAGCGACGGCCAGCCGGTATTCGGCGGCTTCGGGCAGCGGCGTCATGCCCGGCACCTGCAAGGCCTGGCCCGGCGGCAGGTGCTGGCCCACTTTGATGGCCAGCGCCTCGGGCATGGCCTTCAGGGCAGGACTGAGTTGGCTGGGATCCGGCAGATCGGCCCACGACAGCGCAAACCCCTTGCCCGCCGCCTCGCACTGGGCCAGCCCCTTGTCCTGGCGCTGGTCGACTTCGGGCCTGCAAGGGAAGAGCGCCACGGCGCCCGAGCCGGCCGGCCGGACCTCACGCCAGTTCAACGCCGGCTGGCAGGCCGCCAGCAGCATCAGCATTAGGGCAAATCCGGCGGTCACTCGAAAGCGCATGGCCGAATTATCGGCAGCGGCCCGAGGACAATTCCGCAATGCAAGAAATGCCCCCTTCCCCCGCGCCCCTGGCGCTCTCCGGCGTGCGCGTGCTGGACCTGTCCCGCGTGCTGGCCGGCCCCTGGTGCACCCAGACCCTGGCCGATCTCGGCGCCGACGTCATCAAGATCGAACGTCCCGTCAGCGGCGACGACACCCGCGCCTGGGGCCCGCCCTATCTGAAGGACGCCGACGGCCAGGACACCAGCGAGGCCGCCTATTTCCTCGGCGCCAACCGCAACAAGCGCTCCCTGGCCGTGGACCTGTCCAAACCCGAGGGCCAGGCCATCGTGCGCAAGCTGGCCGGCCAAGTCGACGTGCTGGTCGAGAATTTCAAGGTCGGCGACCTGGCCCGCTACGGCCTGGACGCCCAGAGCCTGCTGGCCGAGCATCCCGGCCTCGTCATCTGCTCCATCACCGGCTTCGGCCAGACCGGCCCCTATGCCGAGCGCGCCGGCTACGACTACGCCGTGCAGGGCATGGGCGGGTTGATGAGCGTGACCGGCGAGCGCGACGACCTGCCGGGCGGCGGCCCCCAGAAGGTGGGCGTGGCCGTGTCCGACCTCTTCACCGGCATGTATGCCACCGTCGCCATCCTGGCCGCCCTGCGCCATCGCGACGCCACCGGCCAGGGCCAACTCATCGACATGGCCCTGCTGGACACCCAGCTCGCCATGCTCGCCAACCTGGGCAGCAACTACCTGTGCAGCGGCAAGGCGCCAGGCCGCATGGGCAATGCCCACCAGAACATCGTGCCCTACCAGGTCTTCGAGACCAGCGACGGCCATCTGATCCTGGCCGTTGGCAATGACCGTCAGTTCGCCAAGTTCTGCGACATCGCCGGCCGGCCGGACTGGGCGACCGATCCGCGCTTCGCCACCAACTCTGAGCGGGTCCGCAACCGCGCCGTCCTCGTGCCCCAACTGGAAGAAGCCATCCGCCAGCGGCCGCGCAACGACTGGCTGGCCGCCCTGGAAGCCGCCAAGGTGCCCTGCGGCTCGATCAATTCCATTGGCGAGGCACTTGCAGACCCGCAGTCGCAAGCTCGCGGTGCGGTGGTGCCCATGCCCCATCCCCTGACACCCGACCTGCGCCTGATTGCCAGCCCCATGAAGCTGTCGGCGACGCCGGTGGCGTATCGCCACGCACCGCCGCTGTTGGGCCAACACAGCGACGAGTTGCTGCGAGAAGCCGGCTGTTCTGCGGAAGAAATCACAGGCTGGCGTAACAGCGGTGTCATTGCGTGAGGGCTAACCCACCCCCAATCTCAGGGTTTCCCCCTGCGTGGGGGATGGAGATGGCGGAGCGCTGTCCGCAGCATGCGCTCACGTACCGGGACGGGCCAAGCACCTAGAACCATCCGCCTCGGATCCGCAGCCACGGGGTCATGTCTACACCGCCTTCTTCAGCGCCAGTCAATGCCGCAAACGATGTCACGCCTGAGCCGACGCCGGTCCAGTGGGCCGACATCGTCCAGCAATTGGGCGCCGAGATCGCCGGACCGCTGAGCGCGGCGCTGGAGCAGATCCAGAACCTCGCCACCACCGGCCAGATCGACCGCCGCGGCCTGCGCATGCTGCGCCGCAGCGTGGAAGACGCGCGTACCGCCGGCATGCTCGGCCAGCAGCTGTCCCGGCTGGCTTCCGGCCGCTTGCGCCTGAACCGCGAGCGCCAGCACCTCACGCAGATGCTGCGCAGCGTGCTGGCCCAGCGCAGCCGCGAAACTCAGGCGCGCGGCGTGCAGGTGCGCCAGTCGCTCAAACCCGTCGAGATCTGGGCTGATGGCGCCCTGCTCTTCGGCCTGCTCAACGCGCTGATGGACTGGGCCCTGGCCAACACGCACTCCTCGGTCGACCTGCGCCTGGACCTGACCCCCTGGCCCGTCAAGGCGCGGCTGAGCTGCCGCTTTGCCCACCGCTCGCTGGAGCTGCTGGCCGACGACGCCGACCCGCATGCGCCCACGCCGGGGCTGGACTCCCTCGCCTGGCGCCTGCTGGAGCAGACCGCCATCACCCTGGGCGTGCTGCCGCTGCGCGAGCAGGAAGCCGGCATCACCCTGCTGACGCTGGAGTTCACCCAGCTCGCCCCTGACGAGGCACCGCCGCCCGACAGCACGCACGCCAAACTGGAAGCCGAGGCCGAGCGCCTGGGCGGCAATTCACGCCCGCTGGCCGGCTGCCAGCTGCTCATCGTGTCGGCCCACCGCGAAATGCGCGCCGAGGCCCAGGCCGCCGTGCGCCACATGGGCATGCTGGTCGACGTGGTGGGCAGCGTGGCCGAGGCCGAGCAGTTCTGCGGCGAGGGCCTGCCCCACGCCATGCTGTTTGATGCAGCCGAGATGAGCGAGCCGCTGCTGCAGCTGATTGCGGGGGTCATGCGCGACGCGCCGGACTTCGCCTTCGTCGAGATGTTCGACGGCGAACACCGCACCCAGCTGTCCACCGCCACCGGCGACGGCGTGGCCCGCATCTCGCGCCGCCACCTGCCGGATGCCCTGCCCTCGCTGCTGATGTTCGAGCTGGCCAAGAGGGTTTAGCGGTTTCTCTAGAATGCGCGCCATGCTGTCCCGCCGCGCCCTTGCTGCTGCCCTGGTCTGCGTCGCTGCCTTGACCGGTTGCGCCCGTGAACAGGCGCCTGCCGTCGACTATGTGCTGCTGAATGGCCAAAAGGCCAGCTCGCGGGAGTGGAACGGCAAGGTCATGCTGGTCAACTTCTGGGCCACCAGCTGCGCGACCTGCGTGAAGGAGATGCCGCAGATCATCGCCACCCACGACAAGTTCAAGGCCCGCGGCCTGGACACGGTCGCCGTGGCCATGAGCTACGACCCGCCGGCCTTCGTCGCCAAGTACGCCGAGACGCGCAAGCTGCCCTTTGGCGTGGCCATCGACAACACCGGCACCGTCGCCCAGGCCTTCGGCTCAGTGCAGATGACGCCGACGACCTTCCTCATCAACAAGCGCGGCGAGATCGTCAAGCGCTTTGTCGGCGAACCCGACTTCGCCGCCCTGCACGGCCTCATCGAGCAGCTGCTGGCCGAAAGCTGAGCCCGCAGAGCGCCCGTTATGGGTGCCTGACGATGTGTCATGCCCGATGCGGCGCGGCTTGGCTGACACTGGAGCCATGCACAAGAAGCTCGGCCTCCTCGCCCTCTCGCTGCTGCTCGCCGCCTGCGCCCATCAGCCGCTGCCGCCGCCTGAGCCACCACGCATCGAACCGACGGCCGCCCAGCTGGAAGCAGCGCGCAAGGTCGGCATGGACGCCACCGAGTTGTCTGGCCTGATCAACAAGCCGCTCTACAAGATGCGCCCCGCCGAGGTCGACCGCTTCCTGGCGTTCGAGCAGCTGGACCAGCCGAATCTGCGCCAGCGCATTGCAGCCCTGGCGCGCAAGAACATCGGCCAACCGTATGAGCTCTTCCTGCTGGGCGAGTTCCCCTACGAGATCGATGACGCCCAGCCCCTGTTCGACTTGAGCAAAAGCGACTGCGTCGTCTTCGCCGAGCACACGTATGCGATGGCCCTGAGCGCTTCGTGGGCCGAGTTCTTCTGGGTGCTGCAGCGCATCCGCTACCGCGACGGTGTCATCGGCGTGGCCACGCGCAACCATTACACCGAAGCCGACTGGAACCTGGCCAACCGCTGGCTGGTCACCGACGTCACGGCCACGCTGGGCGCCCCGACTCAGGCCTACCGCCAGCGCATCGACCGCCAGGCATTCCTGAAGAAGCAGTTCAAGGTCCAGCGCGACATCGCGGTGCAGAACTTCGACGACGTCTACGTCGCCAAGCAGGATGTGGCCGCCATCGAGGCCCAGCTGCAGGACGGCGATTTCGTCAACATCATCTCCAGCCGCGGTGGCGAGTCCTGGGCCTCGCATGTCGGGCTCATCGTCACCGGCGCCGACGGCTCACGCCATCTGCTGCACTCGGCCGAACCGCAGGTGCGCGAAGAGACGCTGCAGGGCTTCATCGCCCGCATGGCCGAGCGCGATGCGCGCCAGGCCGGGCAGAACAAGCCTCAGCTGGCGGGCTTCAAGTTCCTGCGGCTGAACGAATCGCCCGAGCCGCCACCGATGGCGCCGCAGCCGAGGCCGCACCGCTCCTGATCAAGCTGCCGTCGGGTTCAGTGCCGCGTGGGCCTGCTCGTCCGCGTGGTAGCTGGAGCGCACCATGGCGCCGACGGCCGCGTGCGTGAAGCCCAGCTCGTAGGCTTCCTTCTCGAACTGCTTGAAGGCGTCCGGCGTCACATAGCGGCGCACCGGCAAATGGTGGCCCGACGGCGCCAGGTATTGGCCGATGGTGATCATGTCGATGTTGTGCGCGCGCATGTCGCGCATGACCTGGCGGATCTCGTCGTCGGTCTCGCCGAGGCCGACCATGATGCCGCTCTTGGTCGGCACGCCCGGCACTTCTTCCTTGAAGCGCTTGAGCAGGTTGAGGCTGAACTCGTAGTCCGAGCCCGGGCGCGCTTCCTTGTACAGGCGCGGCGCGGTCTCGAGGTTGTGGTTCATCACGTCCGGCGGCGCGGCCTTCAGGATGTTGAGCGCGCGATCGGCGCGGCCGCGGAAGTCGGGCACCAGCACTTCGATCTGCGTCGTGGGGCTCAGTTCGCGGACCTTGGTGATGCACTCGGCGAAGTGACCAGCGCCGCCGTCCTTCAGGTCGTCGCGGTCGACGCTGGTGATGACGACGTACTTGAGCTTCAGCGCCGCGATGGTCTTGGCCAGGTTCAGCGGCTCGTCGACGTCCAGCGGGTCGGGCCGGCCATGGCCGACGTCGCAGAAGGGGCAGCGGCGGGTGCACTTGTCACCCATGATCATGAAGGTGGCCGTGCCCTTGCCGAAGCATTCGCCGATATTGGGGCAGCTGGCTTCCTCACAGACCGTGTGCAGCTTGTGCTCGCGCAGGATCTGCTTGATCTCGTAGAAGCGGGTGCTGGGCGAGCCGGCCTTGACGCGGATCCAGTCGGGCTTCTTCAGCACCTCGGCCGGCACGATCTTGATCGGGATGCGGGAGGTCTTGGCCTCGGCCTTTTGCTTGATCGTCGGGTCGTAGGTCGTCGTGTCGGACATGGTGTTGTTCATGGCGCCAGCTGGGCCGAGAGTCGCTCGGCGAGCCGCCCGGCCGCGGTCGGCCAGTCGGTGAAAACCCCGAGTTTATCGAGAGACGTGGTTTCCAGCCCTTCGTATCCGCACGGGTTGATGCGAAGAAAGGGTTCCAGGTCCATCGCGACATTCAGCGCGAGGCCGTGATAGGTGCAGTGGCGGCTGACCTTGATGCCCAGCGCCGCCACCTTGGCCAGGCCCGCAAATCCCTGCATCGGGCCGGTCAGCGCCGCATGGCTGCCGGGGTCGGCTGGGCGCACATAGATGCCCGGCGCACCGCCCACGCGCAGGCCGGTCACGCCATAGCTGTCCAGGGTCTGGATCAGGGCCGTCTCCAGTCGGAAGACGTATTCCTTGACGAAGATGCCCAGGCGCCGCAGGTCCACCAACGGGTAGGCCGTCACCTGGCCGGGACCGTGGTAGGTCACCTGGCCGCCGCGCTCGGTGGCGATGACGGGAATGTCGCCCGGCCCCAGCAGATGCTCGGGCCTGCCGGCCAGGCCTTGCGTGAACGTGGGCGGGTGCTCACACAGCCAGAGCTCGTCGGGCGTGCTGGCGTCACGTGCCGCCGTGAAGGCCCGCATGGCCTCCAGCGTGGGCAGGAAATCCACCCGCCCGAGAGTCTTGACGATCATGCGGGCATCATAGGCAGGCGCTGTAAGCCTTCGCTTATTCAAGACGACTCGACCCGATGAAGACGCCACTGATTGCCACCTTGCTCCTCGCCGCCTCGCTGGCGCAGGCCGCCAGCTTGTCCGAGGCGCTGACCGCCTATGACGAGGGCGACCTGAAAGCCGCCGCCAAGGGCTTTGCCGATTCGGCGAAACGGGGCGAGGCCCTGGGCCAGTTCAACCTGGCCATGATGAATCTGCGCAGGGAGCTGCCCGGCGCCAGCGACGCCAAGGCCTGGCAACTGCTGCAGCGCGCAGCGGCCCAGAAGCTGGCCCATGCCGAAAACGCCCTGGGCGAAATGATCGAGCAGGGCCGCCACGGCAGGCTCGACCCGAAAGCCGCCTGTGGCTGGTTCGAGCGCGCCGCCGAACAAGGCAATGCCGACGGCGCCCTGGCCACCGCCACCTGCTACTTCCTCGGCCGCGGCCGGGCCCAGGACCTGGCCCAGGCGCACCGCTGGTATCTGGAGGCCGCCAAGGCCGGCGATGTCGGGGCCCAGTACATCGTCGCCTCCATGTTCGAGACCGGGTCGGGCGTGGAGCCCGATGCGCGGCTGGCGCGCTACTGGTACGACGTGGCCGCGAAGAACGGCGACGACGCCGCCAAGGCCAAGCTCAAGGCGATGCAGGAGGCCGAGGCGGCGAGCTGAAAGGTCAGAGCACGACCTTGACCATGGGATGCGTGGTCAAGGTGCGGTAGAGCTCGTCGAGTTGCTCGCGGCTGGTGGCCGTGACGGTGATGGTCAGACCCAGGTAGTTGCCACCCTTGCTCGGGCGCTGCTCGATGGTCGAGGCGTCAAAGGCCGGGTCGAACTGGCGCGCCACATGGGCGATGGCGTCGACAAAGCCGTCGACGTGGGCACCCATGACCTTGATCGGGAACTGTGAGGGGTACTCGATCAGCGATTGTTCGGGCGGGATGTCGGGTGGCAGGTTCATGGTTGAGACCTCACTTGATCCACAAACGCAGGGAGTCCCAGGCGCGGCCGAGCAGGCCGGAGCCGGGCACGGCCTCCTGCACGATCAGCGGCACTTCGGCCACGGGCGCCCCTGCGGCCGTCGTCACTCGCAGGGTGCCGACGCGCTGGCCCTTGTTCAGCGGCGCGACCAGCGGGTCGGTGCGCTCGACCTGGGTCAGCAGCCTGGTGGCGTCGCCACGGGGCAGGGCGACATAGATGGCGTCGGCCGCGCCGAGCTTGGCTTCCTTGGCCTCGCCCTTCCAGACCGGCACGGTGGCAATGGCCTTGCCGGCGTCGAAGATCTTGACCGCGTCGAAGGCGGTGTAGCCCCAGTTCAGCAGCTTCTGGCTCTCGCTGGCGCGGGCCTCCTTGGACGCCGTGCCCATGGCGACGGACAGCAGGCGGCGCTTGCCGTTGGGGAAGTCGCGGTTGGCGCTGGCCACCAGGCTATATCCGGCAGCCTCGGTGAAACCGCTCGTCATGCCGTCCACCGTCGGGTCGCGGCGCAGCAGCAGGTTGCGGTTGTCCTGGCGGATCTTGTTGAAGGTGTAGTCGCGCTGCGCGTAGTAGCTGTAGTACTCGGGGTAGTCCGTGATGATGTGGGAGGCCACGACGGCGATGTCACGCGCCGTGCTCTTGTGGCCGGGCTCGGTCACACCGGTCACGTTCTTGAACTCGGTATTCTTCAAGCCCCAGGCCTGGGCCTGCCGGTTCATCAGCTGCACGAAGCTCTCCACCGTGCCGGCGGCGCCTTCCGCCAGGGCCACGGCGGCGTCATTGCCGCTCTGGATGATGAGGCCGTGCAGCAGCTCATCGACCTTGGGTGTCATCGTCGTGTCGATGAACATCAGCGAGGGATCGCCCTTGCGCTCGTCCCAGGCGCGCTTGGACACAGGCAGGGTCTGCTCCAGCGTCAGCTTCTTGTCCTTCAGGGCGCCGAAGACGACATAGGCCGTCATCAGCTTGGTCAACGAAGCCGGATCCTGGGGCACGTCGGCGTCACGCTCGGCCAGGGTCTTGTGCGCCGTCAGGTCGATCAGCACATAGTTGCGCGCCGCGATCTCGGGCGGCTGGGGCGCCTGGGCCTGGGCGGAAAGGGCCAAGGCGGCGAGAAAGGAAACCAGCAGTCGTTTCATTGAATCAGTTCAGGCGCGGGTCGGGTCGAAGGCGCGCACCACCAGGGACTTGAGCAGCGGCAGCTGCCCGTGGAAGAAATGGCCGACGCCGGGGACGACGGTGACGGGCAGGCTCTGCGGCCGCGCCCAGTCGAGCACCGCCTGCAGGGGCACGACGTCATCGACCTCGCCGTGGATGACCACGGTGTCGGCCGGCACCGGCGCGGTGTCGAAGCGGCTGGTGGCCGGACCGACGAGCACCAGGCGCCGGGCCGGCGTGGCCAGGCCCTGCGCCGCGCGCGAAGCGACATAGCCGCCGAAGGAGAAGCCCGACAGGATCAGCGCCTCGCCGGGCGGCAACACGGCGTCCAGCACGGCCAGCGCGTCATAGACCTCGCCGCGGCCTTCGTCCCAGCCGCCTTCCGATTGGCCGATGCCGCGGAAATTGAAGCGCACGGCGCGCCAGCCCAGGTGGATGAAGGCACGCGCCAGGGTCTGGACGACCTTGTTGTCCATCGTGCCGCCCTGAGTCGGGTTGGGATGGCAGATCAGCGCGGTGCCGACGGGTGCAGTGCCGTCGGAAGGAAGGTCGATGGCCACCTCGATCTGACCGGCCGGGCCGGGGACGAGGCGCTTCTCGGTTTGCGAATTCATCGGCCGACGGCATCCGGAAGCACCAGGCGCTCGACGACCTGGCCGTCGCGCAGATGGCTTTCGACGATCTCGTCGATGTCGCTCTTGTCGACCCATGAGTACCAGACGGCCTCGGGATAGACGACGGCGACTGGTCCGCCGGCGCAGCGGTCCAGGCAACCGGCCTTGTTGATCCGCACGCCGCCCTTGCCGGCCAGGCCGAGTTGCTTGACGCGGGACTTGCAGTGGTCGAAGGCGCCCTGCGCATCATGGTCGGCGCAACTGGCCTCGCCATTGGTGCGCTGGTTCAGGCAGAAGAAGACGTGGCGCTCGTAGTAACTCATCGCTGTGGATTGTCTCATCGGGGTTTCTGCACGAGGCGGGCGGCGAGCCAGACGAGTGCAACGAAAGGCCACGTCCACGCCACCCAGCGGGTCAATCCGTAGAGATTGACGAAGCGCCCATGTTCCCAGGCCTGCATGTTCAACGTCAGGTAAGGGTCACTTGGCGCCAGGCTGATGAGGCCGACGAGGGCGCACAGCGCGAACAGCCCCAGAGCCGCGGCTACACGCGATGGCAAAAGGCAGGCGAGCAGGGCCAGCATGACGCCCAGCCCCACGCCCGGCCGCGTCGCTTCGCTGAGCCAGGCCCAGGCGTGGTCGGGCCCGAAGGCCATGGCCGTCGACGTGGCCGTGCCCAACATGCCGAGCAGCACGGCGCCTCCTGCCAGGGCCAGGCGGCGCAGGCCCGGGCGGGCCACGGTGATCATCAGCAGCACCGGCGCCAGCAGGCCCAGCCCGATGGCCAGCGCCTCCAGACCCGGCGGCAGTTCATGTTCGATGGTGACGGCGTCGCCCCAGTTCAACGCCCAGGGCGTGCCGGTCAAGGCGTCCATCAGCGTCTCGCGCCACCAGGGCAGCCACTGACCCAGGCCGAAAGGCAGGGGCGTCGGATACAGCAGTGCCAGCGGCCACAGCAGCAGCAAGGCCAGGGCCGGCGCGCTGCTGGCGCCAAACCAGTGGTCGCGCACATCCTCCCAGCGCTTCAAGCCGCCCAGGGCGTTGAGCAACAGGCCGAAGGCTGTGCCGAGGGTGCTGCCTGTCGTGTTCAAGGCCCAGTCCGACAGCGAGGGCACGCGGCCGGGCACGAAGAACTGCAGGGTCTCCATCGCGAATGACAGCAGCGGCCCCGGCAGCAGCCCCAGCAGCAGGGCGCCGCGCAGCCCCCATCCCGAACGCATCGCGGCCGCAAAACCGAGCAGGCCGAGCGGGATGTAGCCAATCAGGTTGGACTCGACATCGAAGGCCCAGAAGCGCGCCGGCCAAGGCAGGCCGAACAGCCAGGGCAGCCCCATGCCGGGGGGCCAGCGCCAGGGCCAGAAGGGATAGAGGCTGGCGTAGACGACCAGGCCGACATGGGCCAGCAGCAGCCAGGTGGCGGAGCTTTGGCGGCGCCGCATATCAGCGCCCACCAGGCCGCCCCAAGGGCGCTGAAGCCCCCTTGGGGGGCAGCGGGCGAAGCACGCGTGGGGGCGTCATTTCAGCCGGCTCTTCAGAAAGGCTTGACCGTCACCAGCACGACGATGGCGGCGAAGAGCAGGACGGCGGTCTCGTTGTAGACGCGGAACCAGCGATGGCTGCGCTTGTTGGACAGCGTCTCGAAGCCGCGCAACAGGCGGCGGTTCATGTGGTGGTAGCCAATCACGGCCACGACCAGCAGCATCTTGGCGTGCAGCCAGTAGCTGCCCGAAAACCGACTGGCGCCCCAGCCCACCAGCAGCCACACGCCGAGCACCAGGGCCACGCCCATCAGGATGCTGCTGAAGCGGTGCAGCTTGTGCGCCATCAACAGCAGACGCTCACGTTCGGCATGGCTGTCGGCGGGCACCATGGCCAGGTTCACGAAGATGCGCGGCAGATAGAACAGGCCGGCAAACCAGGCGGCGACGAAGACGATGTGAAAGGCTTTGACCCAGAGCATGCGGCCATTATGGGCAGCACCAGCCGTCATCGAACCGTCGGCCCCGTGGCACCCCAAGGTGACGCGGATGGGTTTCGTGGCATGGGGCCGCAGGACCCTGGCGCATCGGCGCCGAGCGGCTCGACTGGCGAGGCGCATGCCACGTGACCAACAAAAAAAAGCCCCGGTTCAAGACCGGGGCCGAGAAAGCCTTATCGCTGTCATCACGCTAAGGCTCCTGCTCAGGGAGGAAAAGCAGGGAACGACCACCTTGCGGCTATCATTCGCGGACCAGTTTAGCGCGCTTGAGCGGTGACGTCACGAATAAATGACGTCGGGATGTGTCAACCATCACGCGCCGGGCCGCACCCCCCGCAGCCTGAGGATCCGACGTGTCCCGCACTGTTTTTTCCGCCCCCGTTTTCCCCGCGGCGCGCCCGCGCCGACTGCGCCGCGACGCCTTCACGCGCGCCCTGGTTCGTGAGCATGCGCTGAGCGCCAACGACCTCATCCTGCCCGTCTTCATCCATGAGGGAAGCGACCGTCTGGACGCCGTTCCCTCCATGCCCGGTGTGTCGCGCCAGAGCGTGGATCACCTGCTGCGCACGGCCGAGCAATGCGTCGAGCTGGGCGTCCCCGTCATCGCACTTTTTCCTGTCATCGACGCGTCGCTGAAGACCCTCGATGGGGCCGAAGCGCTGAACCCGAACGGCCTGGTGCCGCGCGCCGTGCGCGAGGTAAAAAAACATTTCCCACAGCTCGGTCTGCTGACGGATGTCGCCCTGGATCCCTTCACCAGCCACGGCCAGGACGGCGTCATCGACGAGAGCGGCTACATCCTGAATGACCCGACCGTCGAGATCCTGGCCAGACAGGCCCTGGTGCAGGCCGAGGCCGGCGTCGACATCGTCGCGCCCAGCGACATGATGGACGGCCGCATCGGCGCCATCCGACAGGCGCTGGAAGCTGCCGGCCATATTCACACGCGCATCATGGCTTACAGCGCCAAATACGCGAGCAGCTTCTACGGCCCCTTCCGCGACGCCGTCGGTTCGGCTGCCAACCTTGGCAAGGCAGACAAGAAGACCTACCAGATGGACCCCGGCAACAGCAACGAAGCCCTGCGTGAAGTGGCCCTGGACCTGGCCGAAGGGGCCGACATGGTCATGGTCAAGCCCGGCATGCCTTATCTGGACATCGTGCGCCGCGTGAAGGACGAGTTCCGCGTGCCGACCTTCGCCTACCAGGTCAGCGGCGAGTACGCCATGGTCAAGGCCGCCGCGGCCAATGGCTGGCTGGATCACGACGCCGTCATGATGGAGTCCCTGCTGGCCTTCAAGCGCGCCGGTGCCGACGGCGTGCTGACCTACTTCGCGCTGGACGCAGCCCGGCTGCTGAAGAAGGGCTGAGCCGGTGCGGGTCTTTCACATCCAGCCCGACAGCTTCCAGGAGCTGACGGCCCTGCCCGAGACGCTGCCGACGCGGGGCTTCCTGTGGCTGGGCTACGGCCGGCGTGAGTTCGAGGTCGGCGAGGCCGCCGTGCAGCAGGCGCTGTCACGCTGGGCCTGCGGCACCATCGTCGACCTGCATGTGTCCGACCTGATCAACAACCAGTTGCCCTCGCACTTCGACTACACGTCCTGGTACGACATGCTGGTGTTCCGCCGCCTCGCCGCGGCGCCGGGCAGCCAGGATCTTTTCGTCGACGACGAGCACGGCACCCTGGCCTCGGCCCAGCGCGCCCTGCGCGCCATCGACACCAGCCCCGTCGGCTTCGCCGTCTTCGACCGCGTGCTGGTCACGGTGCACCCGACCGACTGCCAGGTGCGCGAGTTCTTCGCCCAGAAGCTGGACCGCCTCATCGAGGGCCGTGAGAACGCCCCGACGCGCGGCAGCGCCCGTCTGCCGGCCAGCCCGGCCGACCTGATGCTGCGCATGGTCAACCACATGGTGGACAGCTATCTGGAGCTGCGCCGCCTGCTGACCCGCCAGCTCGGCACCCTGCAGCGCGTGCTGCTGGACCAGAACAGCGAGTTCGACGACTGGCCGCTGCTGCTGGAAAGCCGCGACGCCCTGCACCGGCTGGAAGACACCTGCGAGGACCAGCGTGCCGCCATCCAGGAGTGGATCGATGCGCTGGACGAATGGCCGACGGACGGCGACGCCCACGTCACGCGCGAGCGCGAGCTGCTGCGCGTGCGCTCACGCGACGTGCTGGAGCACGTGGAGCGCGTGCTGACCCATGTGCGCCGGCTGGAGTCGTCGGCCGAGTCGGCGGTGCAGATGCATTTCAGCGCCCTGGGTCATCGCACCAACAGCATCATGCGCACGCTGACCGTGCTGACGGCCATCTTCCTGCCGCTGAACCTCATCACGGGCATCTTCGGCATGAACTTCGAGTGGATGCCGCTGATCAAGAACGCCAACGGCTTCTGGGACGCAGCCCTGCTGATGGTGGCCGTGGCGCTGGGCTTGTGGTTCCTGTTCCGACGCAAGCGCTATCTGAGCAGCAGCCGCTAGTGCGGGCGACTCAACGCAGCCGGCGGCGCGCCACCGTCAGGATGACGCCGAGGCCGCCGAGCAGCAGCGCATAGGTCTCGGGCTCCGGCACCGCCCCCACCGTGGCGATGACGTTGGAGCTGCCGCGCAGGCAGGCACTGCCGCCCGGGCATTCCGATGCGTAAAGGGGCTGGAGGGCCGTGAACGAGGAGCCCAGCTGCACATCGGCCGCGCCGCCGCCGAAGGTCGCGGCAATGCCGTTGGTATTGAAATGGGCGTTGGCCGTGCCGCCGGCTGCCGTGTCGACATCCATCAGGCCGGTGCTGAAACCCGTCGGGCTGGTCGTGCCGATGCCGACGCCCGTGGCGACAAAGGTATTGCCCAAGGCGTCGACGGCATGGCCCTTCAGCGACAGCAGCAGCGTGCCGTTGCTCGCCTCGCCCAGGTCGCCGGCCGCACCGCCGGCGTTCAACGTCGTGAAGTCGTTGTCGGCGCCGAAGCCGGCATAGACCCTGAGCCAGCCGCCGCTGAAGCGGACCTCACTGGAGTTGATGGAGGCGACCGTGTAGCCGCCGAAGACATAGGTCAGCTCGCAGCCGGAGCACAGGCTGGACACCGCCAGGGAGTTGATGGAGTCGATCTTGCCGTAGCCGCTCAGCGTGTCGCCCAGCGCCAAGGGCACGTTCTGGTAGGTCTGGGTGGCCGCGAAGATCTGGCCGAGCGGGATGTCGACGCCGGAGATGACGACGGCCTGGGAGGCGCTCGCAGCGACGAGGCTGACTGCGGCGGCAGCAAGACGAAACGGCTTCAGCATGAAGGTCTCCCAAGCAAAATCGCGACGAAAGCGCAAACATACTCGCCGGTCGGCCTGACCGCAGCCCCCTAGGACGTGAGGGCGTCAGCGCTGGTAAGGGTCCCGGAACCCCAGTGCCAGCAGGATGTCGGTCTCCCGTGCCTCCATGGCCTCGGCCTCGTCGTCTGCCTCGTGGTCATAGCCCTGGGCGTGCAGGGTGCCGTGCACCAGCATGTGGGCGTAGTGGTCGAGCAGCGGAATGCCCATCTCAGCAGCCTCCTTCTCGACGACCTCGGCGCAGATGACCAGGTCGGCACCGACCACGGGCTCGTGGGCGTAGTCGAAGGTCAGCACATTGGTGGCGTAGTCCTTGCCGCGGAACTCGCGGTTCAAGCCGCGACCTTCCTCTGCGTCGACGATGCGCACGGCAATTTCGCCCGGCAGCTCCAGTGCGGCGCGTATGAAGCGCTGCACCTTGTGGCGCGGCAGCACAGCGCGATGGCGCGGGTCGGCAAACTGCAGGGACAGACTCAGTTCCGGTTGGCTCATGCTTCTCTCGCCTCGCGCTTGGCGCGCGCCTCGTAGGCCTCGACGATGCGGGCCACCAGCGGGTGGCGCACGACGTCGCTGCTGGTGAAGCGCGTCATGGCGATGCCCTTGACCTTGGCCAGCACGTGCTCGGCATCGATGAGCCCGGACTGCACGCCGCGCGGCAGGTCGATCTGACTGGTGTCGCCGGTGACGACGCAGCGGCTGCCGAAGCCGATGCGGGTCAGGAACATCTTCATCTGTTCGGGCGTCGTGTTCTGCGCCTCGTCGAGGATGACGAAGGCGTGGTTGAGCGTGCGGCCGCGCATGAAGGCCAGCGGCGCGACCTCCAGCTGCCCCTTCTCGAAGGCCTTGGTCACGCGGTCGAAGCCGAGCAGGTCGTACAGCGCGTCGTAGAGCGGGCGCAGATAGGGGTCGACCTTCTGCGTCAGGTCGCCGGGCAGGAAGCCCAGGCGCTCGCCGGCCTCGACGGCCGGGCGGGTCAGGATGATGCGCTGCACCGCAGCGCGCTCCAGCGCGTCCACCGCGCAGGCCACGGCCAGGAAGGTCTTGCCGGTGCCGGCCGGACCGAGGCCGAAGGTGATGTCGTGGGACAGGATCTGCTGCAGATACTGGTGCTGGCGCGGCGTGCGGGCCGAGAGGTCGGCGCGGCGGGTGCGCAGCACCAGGGGACCATCGTCGCCCGGCTCCGGCACGGACCGTGCCGCCGGCGCCTGGGCCTCGACGAGGGCCAGCTGCAGGGTCTCGGCCGACAGCGGCCGGCGGGCACGTTCGTACAGCCCCTCCAGCAGGGCCTGAACACGCTCCGCCACTGCCTTGGCGCCATTGACACGGAACTCGCCGTCCCGGCGCGTGATCTTCACGCCGAAAGCCGCCTCGATCTCGCGCAGATGGGCGTCCAGGCTGCCGCAGACACGGGCCAGGCGCGTGTTGTCGACCGGTTCAAAGGAAAAGCGCAGGATCACGATGGGCTGAAACGGAAGTGGACGCGGATTGTCGCCGGCTGTCGCGCAAAGAGGCGTCGCGCTGGTGCATTCCCCGCGCGCGGACAGCAGGCGCTCACGCACAATGCCGCCCCATGACGTCACCGATCGCGCCGAGAGCCTTCCGAGCTCGGCGCCTGCCCCTTTTCCTGCTGCTGTCTGCCGCCCTGCTCTGCCCGGTTGCCGCCCAGGCCCAGGCCGTCGCCGGGTCCGGCTGGCCGATCACCGTGCGCGGCTGGGTGGCGGCCATGCTGGCCCTGATGGCCACCGTCGTCGGCCTCGTGTCCAGCCTGCATCACCGCGAACGTCCGGCCAGTTTCCTTATCGGCATGATGTTGAGCTGGGTGGTGTTGCGCGCGGCCGCCGCGTCCAGCGCCTCTGGACTGAGGCTGTTGCTGCTGACCCTGCTGGTGCTGTGCGGCGTGCAATACCTGCTGCGCCAGATGAACTGGAAGCGCAGCTGGATCGACCATGCGCTGCTGATCCAGTGCCTCATCGTGCCGGCCAGCCTGTTGCTGACCGGCGGTCAATTGGGGCTCCTCGACTCGATCTGGCTGACTGTGCTGAATCTGGAACTGGTTGCAGCCATGGGCTGGGCGCTCTGGCTGCGCCGCGAACGCCTGAGGGCTGGCGCCGATGAAACGCAATCACGCGAGTTCGTGGTGATGGCCGCGCTGCTTCTGCCGACCATGGCCGCCCTCCTCGCCGAGCGTCTGCTGGCCGTGGCAAGCGACTCGCTGTGGTCGGACGCTCAACCGTGGCTGACCCTGATGCTGCCCGTGCTGATGCTGGCCTTGGGCCTGCAGGTGGTGAATGGCGTCGCCCACGCACGGGTCGACGCCGAGCGACACATCGCCGCGATCGAGCAGCGCATGAACGAGCGCATCGCCGAGGTCGAGCGCAGCCACAGCCAACTGGCCGAGCAGAAGCTCGAGCAGGTGACGGAGCGCGAACGCAAACGCATCGCCGCCGACCTGCACGACGACCTGGGCGCCAAGCTGCTGACCATCGTGCACACCAGCGAGTCCGACCGCATCTCCACGCTGGCCCGCGAGGCGCTGGAGGAGATGCGCCTGTCGGTACGCGGCCTGACGGGCAAGCCGGTACATCTGATCGACGCGTTGGGCGATTGGCGTGCAGAGGTCGTTTCACGCCTGGGCCAGGCCAACATCCTGGCCGAATGGAAGTCGCCGGCCGAGGACATCGAGCACACCTTCCAGGCCCGTTCCTACGTCCAGACGACGCGCATCCTGCGCGAATCGGTGTCCAACATCATCAAGCACAGCGGCGCCACCCATGCGACGATTTCGAGTGCGGTGCAGGACGGCGATTTCATCCTGACCATCCAGGACAACGGCCAGGGCATCCCGACCGAACTCGACGGAAGGTTGGACAGAGGCCACGGCATGGCGAGCATGAAATCACGCGCCAAGCAGATGCATGGCCAATGCCTGGTTGAATCCGGCCCCGGCTGGGGTACTGTGATCCGTCTGACCATTCCGCTCTGAACAGCGCCCTGAATCCGAGGTCCCCCATGAACCACATCCTGCTGCTCGAAGACATCCCGGAAATCCGCGCCTGGCTCAAGGCCCTGGTCAAGCAGGTGTTCGCCAACGCCCAGATCACCGAATGCTCGCGGGTCCAGGACGCCCTGGCCCTGGTCAACGGCCAGCGCTTCACCCTGGCCCTGCTCGACCTCGGCCTGCCCGACGGCTCGGGCGTCGAGGTGATTGCCGCGCTGCGCGAAAAGCAGCCTGAGGTGCAGTCGGTCATCGTCACCATCCACGACGACGACGAGCACCTTTTCCCTGCCCTGCAGGCCGGCGCCTTCGGCTATCTGCTGAAGGAGCAATCGCGCGAGCTGCTGGTCGAGCAGCTGCAGCGCATGAGCCAGGGCGAACCGCCGCTGTCGCCGTCCATTGCCCGCAAGGTCATCGCCTACTTCGCCGCCCAGGCCAAGCCGAGCTCGCAGGCCTTGCTGCACGAGGTGTCGCTGACCGACCGCGAGACCGAGGTGCTGCTGCGCGTGGCCAAGGGTTTCACGCTGCCGGAGATCGGCGTGCAGCTCGGCCTGAGCCGCCACACCATCGCCGACTACGTGAAGCAGATCTACCGCAAGCTCAATGTGAGCTCTCGCGCGGAAGCTGCTCTGGAAGCCCAGCGCCTGGGTTTGTTCGGTCGCAATTGAGCCCGACCCGGCCCGGATAATGGGCCGATGATTGGAAGACTCAGCGGCGTCATCGCCGAGAAATCGCCCCCGCAGGTCGTCATCGACGTGGCGGGCGTGGGCTACGAGGTGGACGTGCCGATGAGCACCTTCTTCAACCTCGGCGGCCTGGGTGAGAAAGCAGTGCTGCTCACCCACCTGACCATCCGCGAGGACGCGCACCAGCTGTTCGGCTTCCTCACCCATGAGGAGCGCGCCACCTTCCGCCAGCTCATCAAGATCAGCGGCATCGGCCCCAAGATGGCCCTGGGCCTGCTGTCCGGCTTGTCGGTCGCCGAGTTGGCCCAGGCCGTTTCCCAACAGGAGATCGGCCGCCTGACCAAGGTGCCCGGCATCGGCAAGAAGACGGCCGAACGCCTGCTGCTGGAGTTGAAGGGCAAGCTGGGCGCCGACCTGGCGCTGCCCGCCGCGGTCGCCAACGACGCGCAGGGCGACATCCTGCAGGCCCTGGTCGCCCTGGGCTACAGCGAAAAAGATGCGGCTGCCGCGCTGAAGGTGCTGCCGCCCGACGTCGGGGTCAGTGAAGGCATCAAGCTGGCACTGAAGAAACTGACATGAGCATCCAGACCGATGACTTCGCCCCGGCGCCACGCATCGTCAGCGCCGCGCCCGAGTCCAGCCGCGAAGAGGCCATGGAGCGTGCGCTGCGGCCCAAGCATCTCGACGAGTATGTCGGCCAAGCCAAGGCCCGCGAGCAGCTGGAGATCTTCATCGGCGCGGCCCGCAAGCGCCGCGAAGCCCTGGACCACGTGCTGCTGTTCGGCCCGCCAGGTCTCGGCAAAACGACGCTTTCTCACATCATCGCGGCCGAACTGGGCGTGAACCTGCGCCAGACCTCCGGCCCGGTGCTGGAAAAGCCCAAAGACCTGGCTGCCATCCTGACCAATCTCGAGAAGAACGACGTCCTCTTCATCGACGAGATCCACCGCTTGAGCCCGGTCGTCGAGGAAATCCTCTACCCGGCGCTGGAGGACTACCAGATCGACATCATGATCGGCGAAGGCCCGGCGGCGCGCTCGATCAAGCTGGACCTGCAGCCCTTCACGCTGGTGGGCGCGACGACGCGCGCCGGCATGCTGACCAACCCGCTGCGCGACCGCTTTGGCATCGTCGCGCGGCTGGAGTTCTACACGCCGGCCGAACTGCAGCGCATCGTGACGCGCTCGGCCGGCCTGCTCGGCGCCCCCATCGACGCCGACGGCGCGCTGGAGATCGCCCGCCGCTCGCGCGGCACGCCGCGCATCGCCAACCGCCTGCTGCGCCGGGTGCGCGACTATGCCGAGGTCAAGGGCGACGGCCGCATCGTCGCCGGCATCGCCGACAAGGCGCTGGCGATGCTGGACGTCGACCCGCAGGGCTTTGACCTGATGGACCGCAAGTTGCTGGAAGCCGTCGTGCACCGCTTCGACGGTGGACCGGTCGGCCTGGAGAACGTGGCCGCCGCCATCGGCGAGGAGGCCGGCACCATCGAGGACGTCATCGAGCCCTATCTGATCCAGCAGGGTTTTCTGCAGCGCACGCCACGCGGCCGTGTCGCCACATTGGCGGCCTACCGGCACCTGGGCCTGACGCCGCCGGGCAGCCGCAACTCGCCCGACCTGTTCGGCGAGTGAGCCGCGCCGCCGCCCCTCACAAAGGCAGCGGCAATAAAAAAAGCGCCCCGCAGGGCGCTTTCTTTGTTCCGGTCCCGAAGGATCAGAAGTTGTGGCGGATACCAGCAGCCAGCGAGCTGAAGTCCTGACCAGCGACGCCGGTCTGGTAGGTGGCCTTGGACTGGTTGTCGACCTTGGTCCAGAAGCCGTAGACCTTGGTGCGCTTGCTCAGGTTGTAGTTGTAGCCAACCGTCAGCTGCTTGGCGCCGTCGTCGGTGAAGATGTTGTCGGCCTTGCCGAAGTTCAGGTGGAACTCGGACTGACCTGCCACATACATGCCGGACACGCGGAAGGTGTTCCAGTTCTTCTTCACGCCGCCGAAGACGTTCTCGGCGCGCTGAACGTAGCCACCGATGACCACGGGGCCGAATTCGTACAGGCCGCGGATGGCGAACTGGTTGAAGTCACCCTTCTTTTCGTAGCCGAAACCAGCGTGGGCGGGGCCCATGTCGTAGTTGATGGCGACGTCTTCAGCACGGGTCGTGGTGTTTTCACCAGCGGCCACCGACAGTTCAGCGGAGAAGCCGCCGGCGGTCGGGGTGAAGTAGGAGACCTTGTTGTTCGTGTAGAACTGCGTGGCGTACAGCGCGTCGGCCGAGGTGCCCGTGTCATGGTTGTGCATGGACACGTAGTCGGCGGTGGCGAAATACGAACCCGGGAACCACTTGCCCAGACGGATGCCGCCGAAGCCGCCTTCCAGCTGGACCCACGAAGCGCGGTTCCAGAAGGTGGTGCCGCCGGTGGCGGCGCCGGTGTCGCTGTTCAGGCCGTGTTCCAGCGAGAACGAGGCCTTCAGGCCGCCGCCGAGGTCTTCGCTGCCCTTGAAGCCCAGGCGCGAGGAGTTGTTTTGCACAACGATCTTGCGGTCTGCCGAGCCGAACTTCTGGCTTTCCACGGAGGTATTGAGGCGGCCCCACAGGGTGACGCTTTGTGCGAAAGCCGGAGCGGCGGCGGTGGCGGCCAGAGCGGCGACGAGTGCAATCTTCTTCATCGTTTGCCTTTACAGAGAGGTTGGACGGGGCCTGAAGCCCTGCCTAGAAGGACAAGTGGCGGCCAGTATAGGAGCGGCTTTTGCCACGCCCGACCCCAGCGACGCGTGGATGCAACAGTGGCGCCAGGGAGCTTGAAAAGCCCGGCAGAACGCCTCAGGCGGCGATGTCGTCGGCGCTCAGACCTGCCAGATGATGGTCGTCGTTCCAGCCAATCAGCGTGAAACCTTCGGGGGTTGCGAGCAGCCGGTTGATGGTCGCGTTGCCCAGTTGCCAGCTGCGCGGCGCATCGAGCGCCACCTGTGTTGCCGCTCTGTAAAGGCAGTCCAGCACGCCGCCGTGCGCGACCAGGGCAATGCTCTGGCCGGGATGGGCCGAAGCGGCTCGACGGGCCGCGGCGAGCACGCGGCCGCTGAAGACGATCAGACTCTCGCCGCCGCCGACCGGAAAGTCGGGTTCGCGCTTGCGCCAGCGCGCCGCGTCCTCGGGATAACCCCTATCAATCTCTTCCCAGCTCAAGCCCTCGAAACGCCCGAAGGCCCGTTCGCGCAGGCCGGCATCCAGGTGCAGGGACAGGCCCTGGACGCGGGCCACCGCTTCGGCGGTCTGCCGGGCACGGCTCAGGTCGCTGGAATAGAGGGCGGCGAGCGGCTCGTCGGCGAGAGCCTGGGCGAGGCGCTCTGCCTGAGCCAGGCCCAGCGGGCTCAGGGGGATGTCGGTGTGGCCCTGGATGCGGGTGGCCCGGTTCCAGGCGGTCTCGCCGTGGCGTATCAGGACGATGCGGGTGGCTTCCTCGAGCACTAGACGCCCCAGACGACGTCGGCCTTTTCCTTCAGGCTGCGCAGCATCAATTCGCGCAGCGGCCAGGCGCGCTGGCGCAGGGAAACACCCTGACGGCGCGGCTCCGGTTGTCCAGCTGCCTTGGCTTCGTCGACCGAACGCTGGAACTGCGCCTCGTCAGCCGCCACGCCGGCTTCGAGAGCCTCGATCAGGCCCGGCAGAGCCGCGGCTTCGAAGATGCCTTGGGGCGCGGAGGCGCGCCCCATCAGGCGCAGCACGGCATCGGCCGAGTCGGCCATCATGATGACGTCGGCGCCAGCCTTGGATTTGAAGCGGTAGAGCATGGCGCCATTGTGCGCCGCGCGAGATCAGCCGCTTGCAAGTCCCAACCAGCCCGATACCGGCGAGTCGACGACGTGGCGGCGCGGACGCACGCGCTGCTCGAACTCCTCCGGGCGCAGCGGCCTGGCAAACAGATAGCCCTGGAATTCATGGCAGCCGGCCTGGGCCAGAAAGTCGCGCTGGGCCTCGGTCTCCACCCCTTCGGCAATGACCTGCAGGCCCAGGGCCCGGCCCATCTGCACGATGGCGTTGGCGATGCCGACGTCGCTGGCGTCATTGGGCAGGCCCTGCACGAAGCTGCGGTCGATCTTCAGGCGCTGGATGGGGAAACGCTTCAGATAGCCCAGCGACGAATAGCCCGTGCCAAAGTCGTCGATGGACAGGGTGACGCCCAGGGCCGCCAGAGCCTGCATGCGCTTGAGAGCCTCCTCGGCATCGCCCAGCAGCACCCCCTCGGTCAATTCCAGCTCGAGCAGGCTGGCCGGCAGCATGGCTTCGCGCAGCACTTCCGCCACGGTCTCAACGAAATGCGCCTGCTGGAACTGCAGGGCCGACACGTTGACCGCCACCGGCATGCGCAGGCCGCGGCTCAGCCAGTGAGCGGCCTGGCCGACAGCCTCGCGCAGCACCCATTCGCCGATGGCGACGACAAAGCCGCTCTCCTCGGCCAGCGGGATGAATTCGGCGGGCGAGATCTCGCCGCGCTGCGGGTCGCGCCAGCGAATCAGCGCTTCGGCGCCGATGACGCGGTCACTGCCCAGCTCGACCTGCGGCTGGTAGTGCAGGCGGAAACGCCCCTCGGCCAGGGCCTGGCGCATGTCGTGATCCAGGCGCATGCGCGACAGCAGGTCGACTTCCTTGCGCGGCACGTGGAAGCGGAAGCCGGCGCGACCGCTTTCCTTCACCCAGTGCATGGCGCGCTCGGCGCTGGCCATCAGCTCATCAGGCGAGCCCCCGTCGCCGGGGTGCAGGGCGATGCCGCAGCTGGCGGTGACGGTGAAGCTCAGCGTGTCGAAGCTGAAGGGCTGGGCCAGCAGCTGCTGCACACGGCGGGCGGCGGCCTCGGCCTCGAACATCTGGGCGCCATCGACGAGCAGGGCGAATTCGTCGCCGCCCAGGCGCGCCAGGGTGTCGTTGGCGCCGACGGCGCCACGCAGGCGTTCGACGACCTCGCGCAGCACCCGGTCGCCATAGCTGTGGCCCAGGGTGTCGTTGATCTGCTTGAAGCGGTCCAGGTCGAGGTGCAGCAACGCGAAGGCGGGCGGCGGCTCGCCGGTGTTGACGGCGGCCATCTGCTGCACGATGCGGTCAGCCAGAGCGCGGCGGTTGGGGGCACCGGTCAGCGCGTCGGAGCGGCCCAGCTCCTCGATACGCTGGTGGGCGGCCAGCTTTTCACTGAGGTCGCGGAAGGAGAAGACGCGGCCGATGGGCTCGCCACGGCTCATCTGCGGCAGCGACACCTGCTCCAGCACGCGGCCGTCGGCCAGGCGCAGCATGTCGCTGGAACGCATCAGCGGCGCGTCCAGCAGGGCTTCGATGCGCAGCCGGTACTGCTCGCCGTCGCGCATGACGCGCTGCAGGCTCAGCCACAGGCCGGCGTCGCCGGGTTCGTGCAGCAGCCCGCCCGGCAGGCCCCAGAGCTTGGCAAAGCGGCGATTGAAGCTGCGCACCCGGCCGCTGAGGTCGACGACAAGGATGCCGTCGGCGGTGGATTCCAGCGTCGCGCGCAGTTCGGCCAGCAGGGTCTCGCGCTCGGCCTCGGCGCGGCGGCGGCGGGTCTGGTCGTGCAGCAGCACCAGCCAGTAGCGGCCGCCTTCCGGCGTGTGGACGGGGCTGATGCTGCGGCTGACCCAGCGCGGCTGGCCGTCGCTGTGGGTCAGCACGGTGTCGGAGCGGATGCGGGCCAAGGGATCGCGGGCGGCGCCCTGCCAGAAGGCTTCGTCTTCCAGCGAGCCGCACAGGGCGGCCGGCGGCTGGCCCAGGGCCTTGTCGGGCTTGAGGCCGAGCAGCCGCAGCGCGGCGCGGTTGACGGCACTGACTGTCAGGCTCTCACCATCCACGAGCCAGGCGGGTTCGGGCAGGCCTTCCAACATCGCGCCGATCACGGAGGGCGCTTCCGGGATGCGGGGCAAGGCTGGGGTCGCCTCGCGGCCGGCATTCACGTGGTCAGCTCCCCGGGCCCGGTGCTCGCGGCGTCGAAGAAATAGGCGATGCGGGCGCGCGGGCTGAGGTAGTCCAGCGAGGCCCGTGGCAGGAACTGCGGCTTGAGGCTGCGGCGGATGCCCAGGTCAGGCATCTCTTCGAGGTTGAGGATCAGCGCCTCTTCCTTGGGCACCTTGGTGTCATGGACCATGACCCGCGGCTTCAGCGGGCGTGCCGAGTTGACGGACACGACCAGGGCATAGCGGTCGTCGGTCAGCTGCACGGTGGAGCCCGGCGGGTAGACGCCCATCATGCGGATGAAGGCGTTCAGCATGGTCGCATCGAAGCGGTTGCGCCCCTGGGCGAACATCAGCGACAGGGCCTCGTGGGGCGTCATCGCCTTGGACGTGATCAGCGGGTTGCACAGCCCGTCGAAGCGGTTCACCAGGGCGACGATGCGCGCGCCGGTGCTCATGCGGTCCATGTTGATCTTCTGCGGGAAGCCGCTGCCGTCGGCGTGCTCGTGGTGCTGGGCCACGATGAGCAGGGGGCCGGGCGCCAGGCCCATGGTCTGGGCGATGGCTACGCCCTTGACGACGTGCTGCTGGTAGGCCTGGGTCTCGGCGGCCGTGAAGCTCTCGTCGCGGTGGCGCAGGCGGGCGGCCACCTCGAGCTTGCCCACGTCGTGCAGCAGCGAGCCGACGCCCAGATCCATCATCTCGTCGCGGCCCAGGCCGAAGGCGCGGCCGAGCAGCAGAGCGATGATGCAGACGTTCAGCGCGTGGGCGGTGCTGCGGTCGCCGGCGGCTTCGTTGAGCAGCCGCATGTTGAGATCACCCTCGACCAGCATCTTGTCGAGCAGGGCGGCGGTCAGGGCCTCGGCCTGGGCGCGGGCGGCATGCGGGTCGCTCTGGACCTGGTCCATGACGACGCGGAAGCCGTCGGCAGCCTCGCCGTACTGTTCCTCGCACAGGCGCAGGGCTTCGCGCTGGGCGGCCAGGGCGCGGCGGTGGGCTTCGCGGGCGAGGTCTTCGGGACTGGGCTGCGAGGGCGCGGAGGCATCGGCGCCGTTCGCGTCGGTACCGGCATCCGCATCGGCAGCGCCCTCCGCCGCCGCTTCGCCGTCGGCCGATTGCAGGGACAGGTCGCTCTTGGCAGGGCTCCAGCGCACCTGGGTCAGGCCGAGGCGGCGCAGGATCAGCAGTTGATCGCTGGAAGCGATCTTGAAGCTCGACAGCGGGAAGGGATGCGACATCCAGCCGAGATCCAGATGAATGAACATCCCGACGGTCAACTGGCTGACATCGATCAGCGGATCGCTTGTTCTATCCTGCATTCGCTCAAAACCCGTGCGGCGGGCACCCTCGACTCGGCTCAAGCTCCAGCGAAACACCAGAGACCTCGAGCCGGCCTCCTGCTATACGTCAAATCGGCCGAATGCGCCTGTTCCTGCCAGGGAAAAATCCCGGCAGCGGCGCACCTCGGAGCTTAGCGCCTGAACGTGACCGATTTCCCTCTGCTTAGTCGGGGCAAACGCGGAGGAATGCATACCAGAGGGCTTGCGAAGCCAGAGGCGCCATCTCCGTTTTGCGGGCCGAGCGATGGGCCGCTCCCCAGCCGGCCCGCCTAGGGCGATGCTTGCGGCTCGATGCCACAAGCATCGCCGTCCCCTCGGGCGACCGACCAGGCTCGCCCGCCTTCAGCGAGGCGAGATGGGCGAGAGGCTCAACGCCTCGCGTGGTGACGCGCGATGAAGTCGCGATACCAGTGCGCGCTGTCCTTGAGCAGGCGCTGCTGGCTGTCATAGTCGACATGGACCAGGCCGAAGCGCTTGTCGTAGCCCGAGTTCCACTCGAAGTTGTCGAGCAGGCTCCAGTAGAAATAGCCGCGCACGTCGGCGCCCAGGTGCATGGCCATGGACAGGGCCTGCAGGTGGGCGGACAGGTAGGCGATGCGCTCGACGTCGGGCACGCGGCCGTCAACGACCCGGTCGGGGTTGGCCATGCCGTTCTCGGTGATGAACATCGGCGGCGGGTTGTACTCGCGGGCCAGGCGCACCAGGTGCTGGGCGAAGACCTCGGGCACGATCTCCCAGCCCATGTCGGTGAAGCCGCGCTTGCCCGGCCCGGGCACGGTCTTGCCGTCGGCGCCGAAGAGGCTGCGCGTGTAGAAGTTGATGCCGAGGAAGTCCAGCGGCTGGCGGATGCGGTCCAGGTCGCCGGCCTCGATCTGCGGCGCGTCGGCACCGACGTGCTCCAGCGCATCGGCCGGGTAGGCGCCGCGGAAGATCGGGTCCATGTACCAGCGCACATTCAGCCCGTCGTCGATGCGGGCGGCGCGGCGGTCGGCCTCGTTGGGCGTGGCCGGGAAAGACGGCGTGTGGTTGAGGACGATGCCCAGCCTGGTCTTGGTGACGGCGCGCATGGCAGCGATGGCATCGCCGTGGGACAGCATCAGGTGGTGGGCCACCTGCAGGCTCTCGGCGCGGCTGGTGTGGCCGGGCGCGAACTGGGCGGTCTCGTAGCCCAGCGTGGCGGTGCACCAGGGCTCGTTGTGCGTGGCGATGCTGGCCAGGCGATCGCCGAAGCGGCGCGCAATCTCGGCGCCGTAGTCGGCAAAGCGGGCAACGACGTCGCGCGACAGCCAGCCGCCCATGCTCTCGTCCAGGGCCTGGGGCAGGTCCCAGTGATAGAGCGTGCCATGGGGCTGGATGCCGGCCTCGAGCAGGGCGTCGATGAGGCGGTCATAGAAGACGAATCCAGCCTCGTTCCAGGCGCCCTGCCCGAGCGGCTGCACGCGCGGCCAGGCGAAGCTGAAGCGGTAGCAATCCAGGCCCAGGCCCTTCATCAACGCGACGTCGTCACGGAAGCGGTGGTAGTGGTCGCAGGCGACGTCGATGTTGGAGGCGTCCTTGATGCGGCCGGGCTGGCGGCAGAAGTGGTCCCAGATGGACGCGCCCTTGCCGTCCTCGAAAGCCGCACCCTCGATCTGCGCGGCACTGGTGGCCACGCCCCAGAGGAAGGCGGGCGGAAAGGATTGGGCGAGGGCGGCAGGGTCGATGCGGTCGAGGTTGGGAAGGCTCATGGGCGAACAGGGAGGCGGGTCGAGGCAGGCTGCGACGACGGACGAAGACGGTCAGGCAACGGATGGCAGGCATCCGCGAAGCGATGGCGGCGTTTGATGGCGTCTCCGGTGTTGTTTGAATCAGGCCCGCCGCGGGCCAGGGTCGTGGGACGACGGGCTTTGCACCGAGTCCGTCTGCCATCTTGCCGAGCCATGACAACGCTGTCAATACGCATTGATAGCGATAACGGCGTGGATTCGGAAAGCTTGAGGACGGCGCGCCCTCAGCGGGCGCGCGTGGAATCGCGCACGACGAGCTCGTGCGGCAGCACCTTGTGCAGGTCGGCCTCGTCCGGGGCTTCGCCTCGCTGGCCGGTGACCAGCATTTCCACCGCCGTGCGGGCCATCTCGGCAACCGGCTGGCGCACGGTGGTCAGGGGCGGCCAGACCAGGGCGGCAGTTGGTGAATCGTCGAAGCCGGCGACGGACAGCTCGCTGGGCACGGCCAGGCCCAGGCGTTGGGCCGCGGCAAGCACACCCAGGGCCATGTCGTCATTGCTGGCGAACACGGCGGTCGGGCGCTGGCGGCGGCTCAGCAACTGGTGGGCGGCGTCGCGGCCACTTTCAAAGGTGAACGCGCCGGGCTGGATCAGCTCAGGGTCGGGCTCCAGGCCATGCGCGCGCAGCGCATTGACGAAGCCCTGGTAGCGCAGGCCGCTGGCCGACTGATCGGCCGGCCCCTTGATGAAGGCGATGCGCTGGTGGCCCAGGCTGAGCAGCAGGTTGGTGATCTCCTCGGCCGCGTGCACATCGTCCATGCGCACCGAAGGCACGCCGCGCAGGTCGCGCTCAGGCGACATCAGCACGCAGGGCGTGCCGCTCTCGCGCAGGGCGGCAAGCACCTCGGGGTTGTCGCACAGCGGCGGCGTCAGGATCATGCCGTCGGGCCGCAACGCCAGCACCATGCGGTCGATCTGCTGGCGCAGGTCGGGCGCGTCGTTGTGCAGGGACTCGACAACGAGGTGATAGCCCAGCTCGCGGCATCGCAGCGTGGCGCCTTGCTGCACGCTGCCGACGAAGATCGCGCTGGGGTCGTAATAGAGCAGGCCGATCAGGAAGGATCGTCCGCCTGCAAGGCTGCGCGCCGACTGCTTGGGCCGGTAGCGCAGGGCCTCCACCACCTTGAGCACCTGATCCCGGGTGCTTTCATGCACGCCGGGCTCATGGTTGAGCACGCGCGAAACCGTCTTGATCGAGACGCCCGCCTCGCGGGCAACGTCGACGATGGTGGGGCTGGTACCGCGCGGGCTCATCGGCACGAAGAATTACTTCTTCTTGGCCTTGGCGGCCGGCTTCGCGGCGGGCTTGGCAGCGGCCTTCTTGGCAGCGGCCTTGGGATCGACGGCAGCCTTGAAGCCAGCGCCCGGAGCGAACTTCGGCAACTTGGCGGCGGCGATCTTGATCTTCGCGCCGGTGCTGGGGTTCACGCCGTTGCGGGCGGCACGTGCGTGCTGCTTGAAGGAGCCGAAGCCCGGGATCGACACGGCACCACCCTTTTTGACGGTGGTGACGATGGCGTCCAGCAGGGTCTCGAGGACGCGGCCAGCTTCGGCCTTGCTCAGCTCGTGCTTGGCGGCCAGGTGTTCGATCAGATCGGTCTTGTTCATGCGGGGGGTCTCGTCCAAAAACGCGCCCGAACGACTCGGGCGGGCGCGATTGTGGCTTAAGCCGAGGGGCATACAGTCTCGGCAGAGTCCCGTATCCATCGACATGTCCTCGCCCGTGCACTTTGCCTCCCTGCTTGACGCCCTGCCCCAACAGGTGTGGAAGGCGGATGAACAGGGGCGGTTGCTGTGGATGAATGCGCGGTTGGCCGAAGCGCTCAACCGGCCCGCGCTGCCGACGCAACTGGCCCATTGGCTGCACGCGGACGACCGCGCCGCCTTCACCGAACGCTGGGCCCAGGCCCAGCGCAGCGGCCGCTTCGACATGGAATACCGCCTCGGCCAGCAATGGGTGCTGGCCCAGGCCCAGCGCCTGCCGGACTCGCCGCTGTGGCTCGGAACGCACACCGACATCGCCGCCCGCCGCGTGGCCGAGGCCCGGCTGCGCGAGTCCGACGAGATCTGGAAGCTGGCCCTGGAATGCAGCGGCGACGGCGTCTGGGACTGGCATGTGCAGGCCGGCGTCGAATACTTCTCCGAGCGCTATCTGCGCTTGTATGGCTTCGAGCCGGGCGATGTCGATGCGACGCCCGAGGCCTTCGATGCCCGCACCCATCCCGACGACCTGGCCCAGATGGACAAGGACCGCGATGACCATTTCTCCGGGCGCACGGCGCTGTACCGCAACGAGCACCGCGTGCTGGCCAAGGACGGCACCTGGAAATGGATCCTGAGCCGCGGCATGGTCATCGCGCGGGACGCTTCGGGCAAGCCGCTGCGCATGGTGGGCACGCACACCGACATCACCGACCGCAAGCGCCAGGAGGCCCTGTTCTGGCAGCAGGCCCGCGTCGACACCCTGACCGGCCTGCCCAACCGCCGCTCGCTGCGCGAGCGCATCGAGCGCGCCCTGGCCCTGCGCGCCATGCGCGGCGAGGAGCTGGCCGTCATGTTCGTCGACCTCGACCATTTCAAGGAGGTCAACGACTCGCTGGGCCACGACATCGGCGACGCGCTGCTCGTGCAGGTGGCCGGACGCTTGCAGGACTGCATGCCCTCGGGCGGCGTGGTGGCGCGCATGGGCGGCGACGAGTTCACCGTGCTGCTGGCGGCGCAAGACGCGGCGGCAGCGGCCGAGCGGGTCGGGCATGAGTTGCTGGAAGCACTGTCGGCCACCTTCGATGTCAGCGGTGAGCGCGTCTATGTCTCGGCCAGCATCGGCGTCAGCCTGGCGCCACGCGACGGCGTCGAGATCGAGGCCCTGTTCAAGCATGCCGATCAGGCGCTCTACGAAGCCAAGGGCGCGGGCCGCAACCGCATGAGCCTGTTCACGCCTGCCCTGCACGAGGCGGCGCAGCGGCGTGCCAGGCTGGCGGGCGAACTGCGCGAGGCCCTGCCAGCGCGGCAGTTCAGCCTGGTCTACCAGCCCATCCTGTCGCTGCGCGATCCCGCCGCGGCGCCGCGCAAGGCCGAGGCCCTGCTGCGCTGGAAACACCCGACGCTAGGCGATGTCAGCCCGGCGCAGTTCATCCCGCTGGCCGAGACCAGCGGCCTCATCGTCGATATCGGCGACTGGGTGTTCCGCGAGGCGGCGGCCCAAGCCTTGGCCTGGCGGACGGCGGGGCATGAGGCTTTCCAGATCAGCATCAACAAGTCGCCGGTGCAGTTCCTCAGCGAACGCAGCCACCGCGTCGGACCGGACTGGATCACGCATCTGCGCGGCCTGGGGCTGCCGGGCGATGCGCTGGCGGTGGAGATCACCGAGGGCTTGCTGCTGGAGAGGGACGAGGCCGTGGCCGAGAGACTGCGAGCGTTGCGAGAAGCGGGGATGGCCGTGTCGCTCGACGACTTCGGGACGGGATATTCGTCACTCAGCTATCTGCAGCACCACGAGATCGACACGTTGAAGATCGACCGCAGCTTTGTCGCCGGGCTGGAAAGCGGCGGCAAGGCGCTGTCGCTGTGCCGGGCCATCGTGACGATGGCGCATGAGCTGGGGATGGAGGTGGTCGCGGAGGGTGTCGAGACCGAGGCGCAGATGGTGGCGCTCCGGGAGATGGGGTGTGATTGGGGGCAGGGGTGGTGGTTTGGGAGGGGGATTTCTGCCGCCGAGTTTGAAGAGCGGTGGTTTTCCGCCACCACTCGCTAAGGCGCCCATCGAGGGCACCTTAGCGGGGACTCGGTCACGTTCCGCGACCCCGGCAGACGGCTCGGCGCTCGTAGGCGCCGAGCCTTCGTCGAGGCGTCGGACAAGCCCGCTTGTCCTCGGTCCGCGACGACGTGCCTTTCGAGTCCTCTCCTGGGCACCAAAAAGCAAAAAGCCAGCGCAAGCGCTGGCTTTTGTCTTTTTGTTTTGGTGCCCAGGAGAGGACTCGAACCTCCACGGAGTTACCCGCTAGTACCTGAAACTAGTGCGTCTACCAATTCCGCCACCTGGGCTTTCAGGGAGGCCGGACTATAGCCCAGTTCTCAGCCCTCCCCGACAAAGTCCAACTCAAATGTCGAACTTCACTCCCTGAGCAAGAGGCAACTCGCTCGAATAGTTCACGGTGTTAGTGGTGCGGCGCATATAGGCCTTCCACGCGTCCGAACCGCTCTCGCGGCCGCCGCCGGTTTCCTTCTCGCCACCGAAGGCACCACCGATCTCGGCACCGGAAGTGCCGATGTTGACGTTGGCAATGCCGCAGTCGCTGCCCGAGGCGCTCATGAAGCGCTCGGCTTCGCGGATGTCGGTCGTGAAGATGGCGCTCGACAGGCCTTGCGGCACGCCGTTCTGCAGCTCGATGGCCTCTTCCAGCGTCTTGTACTTCAGCGTGTACAGGATGGGCGCAAAGGTCTCGTGGCAGACGACCTCGGTCTGGGCGGGCATGCGCACCAGGGCCGGCACGGCGTAGTAGGCCTCGGGGAAGCGATCCGTGAGCGCACGCTCGCCACCCGACACCTGGCCACCCTGCTCGCGCGCAGCGTTCAGCGCAAACTGCATGGCGTCGAAGGACTGCGCGTCGATCAGCGGACCGATCAGGGTGCCCTGCTCCACCGGCGAGCCGATGGGCAACTGGGCACGGGCGCGGTCCAGGCGCTCGACGAGCGCGTCATGGATGCTCTCGTGGGCGATGACGCGGCGCGTCGTCGTGCAGCGCTGGCCGGCCGTGCCGTAGGCACCGAACAGGATGCCGCGCACGGCCAGTTCCAGGTCGGCACTGGGCGTCACGATGATGGCGTTGTTGCCTCCCAGCTCCAGCAGCGAGCGGCCGAAACGGGCCGCCACGCGCGGACCGACGGCGCGGCCCATGCGGGTCGAACCGGTGGCGGAGACGAGGGCGACGCGCACGTCGTCGACCATGGCCTCGCCCACATCGGCACGGCCGATGATCAGCTCGGACAGGCCGTCAGGCGCGGTGTTGCCGGCGGCGCGATAGGCCTTCAGCGCGCGCTCGAACAGGGCCTGCGTGGCCAGGGCGGTCAGCGGCGTCTTCTCGGACGGCTTCCACACGCAGGTGTCGCCGGCGACGAGGGCCAGAGCCGAGTTCCAGGCCCAGACGGCGACCGGGAAATTGAAGGCCGAGATGATGCCGACGACGCCCAGGGGCAGCCACTGCTCCATCATGCGATGGCCGGGGCGCTCGCTGGCGATGGTCAGGCCGTGCAACTGGCGCGACAGACCGACGGCGAACTCGCAGATGTCGATCATTTCCTGGACTTCGCCCAGGCCTTCGCTCGTCACCTTGCCGGCTTCGATGGAGACCAGCTGGGCCAGCTGCGCCTTGTGGGCGCGCAGCTCTTCACCGAACAGGCGGATCAGCTCGCCGCGCTTGGGCGCCGGCACGACGCGCCAGGCCTTGAAGGCTTCGGCGGCGCGGCCGACGGCCGCCTTCATGTCAGCGGCGCTGGCCGTCGGGATCTGCGCCAGCACGCCGCCGTCGATGGGCGAGCGCACGGTCAGGTCGCCATTGCTCGGCAGATGGACGCCCAGGGCGTCGAGGAGGGAAAGGGTCTGTTGCTTCATGACGAACATTGTCCTGCGATCAGGAAATGGACTCGACTTGACGGCTTTGTTGGTAGGCGGAGCCGAAGCGGTTGGCCAGGAAGTCCGGCAGCCTGACTTCTTCCTGGCGGATGAAGCCCTTCTGCGGCAGCTTGCCTTCGCGGAACAGGTCGACGGCGGCGCAGATGCCGGCGGCGGTCGTGATCTGGATAGCCGAAAGCGGCTGGGCGCCGTCGCGCGTGGCGAAGATCTTGCGGGCGAACACTTCCTGCAGCAGCACGCCGTTCTTCTGGCCGGACACCGTCACGAACACCAGCACCACGTCCTGCATGGTGGCCGGCATGCTCTTGCGCATGATGTCCTTCAGCAGGTTCTGGTCGCCCTTCAGGCCCAGGTCGCCGAGCAGGAACTGCATCAGGTCGCGGTGGCCGGGGTAGCGCACCGTCTTGTAGTCCAGGTTGCGCACCTTCCCGGCCCAGGTCTCGCACAGCGTGCCCAGGCCGCCGGAGGTGTTGAAGGCCTCGTACTCGGTGCCGTCCAGGCTGAAGTGCTCCAGGCCTTCCAGCGGCAGTGCCGAGATGGTCTCGCCTTCGTGGACGGCTTCGCAGGGGTGGCAGTACTCGTTGATGAGGCCGTCGACCGACCAGGTCAGGTTGTACTTCAGCGCATTGGTCGGGAAGGCCGGCAGGGCGCCCACGCGCATCTGCACGTCACGCACGGAGTCGAAGCCGCTGGCCAAGTGGTGGGCGACGATGCCGATGAAGCCCGGGGCCAGGCCACACTGGGGCATGAAGGCGGTCTTGGCGCCCTGGGCCATCTTCATGATGGCCTTGGTGGCGGCCACGTCTTCGGTCAGGTCGAAGTAGTGGCAGCCGCACTCCAGCGCCAGCTCGGCGGCGGTGATGGCCAGGTGGTAGGGCAGCGCGTTGACGACGGCGTCCTTGCCGCGCAGCTGGGCGGCAAGGGCGGCCCGGTTGTCGCTGTCGACCTCGGCCGTGGCGATGCCCTCGGCGGCCAGCACCTTCAGATAGCCGGGGTTCTTGTCCAGCACGGTCACTTGATAGTCGCCGGTGGCGTGCAGCAGGCGGGCGATGGTCTGGCCGATGTGTCCGGCGCCGAGCAGGGCGATCTTCATGGGGTGCTCCGTGTGGATGGGTTGAATGGGCCGCACTCTAAGCAGGGTCACCGACGAAAGAAAGCGCCACTTTGACGAAACTGATTGCTGTTTCGACGATTCGTCGCGATGATTCGCCGATATGGATGAATCAAGGGTAAACCCACCCGCCTCGCCCGACGACCTCGACCGCCGCCTGATCCTGCTGCTGCAGGCCAATGCGCGGGAGAGCACGGCGACGCTGGCGCGCAAGCTCGGCGTGGCGCGCACCACGGTTGTCGCGCGCTTGGCGCGGCTGGAGGCCAGCGGCCGCATCGTGGGCTACACGGCGCGCCTGGGCAGCGACGAGGCGGACCGCAGCGTGCAGGCTTTTGTCGGCATCACCGTCAGCCCCAAGGCCGGGCGCGAGGTGGTCAAGCGGCTAGCAGAACTGCCGGAGCTGCGCCAGCTCGCCAGCGTCAGTGGTGAGTTCGATTACATGGCGCTCCTGCGCGCCGACACTACGGCCCGGCTCGACGCCCTGCTCGACGAGATCGGCGAGATCGACGGCGTGCTGCGCACCAACAGCTCGGTGGTGCTGGCCCTGCGCGTCGACCGACAGACCTAGAAATGAGGCCCCTCGTCCAAGGCTTACCTTGGCCGATCCCCCGCGGGGACGGCGATGCAAGCGGTATCGAGCCCCATGCACATCGCCAGTGCGGGCCGGCTAGGGGCGGCCCCGCGCTCGGCCCGCTGTAGACCGTGTAACGAACAACCGACAAGGAGAACTCAGATGATCTGGCTTGCCCTGGGCCTCGCCCTCTTCATCGGCATCCACCTCACTCGCGCGCTGATGCCACGATGGCGCGAGGCGCAGAGGGCCCGCCTCGGCGACAAGGGCTGGAAGGGCCTCTACACCGCCGTGTCGCTGCTGGGTTTCGGCCTCATCCTCTGGGGCTTCTCCCAGGCACGGCTGACGCCCGTCGTGCTGTGGCCGCACATCAACGGCATGAATCACGCCGCAGCCGCGCTGATGTTGATCGCCATGATCCTGATGGCCGCCGCCTATGTGCCGCGCAACCACTTCAAGGCCAAGCTGCAGCACCCGATGACGCTGTCAGTCAAGGTCTGGGCCTTTGCCCACCTGCTGGCCAACAACACGCTGGCCGACGTGATGCTGTTCGGCAGCTTCCTGGTCTGGTCCATCCTGGTCTTCCGCGCGGCACGGCGCCGGCCCGCACCGGTCATCGCGGCGGGCACGGTAGCGGGCACCCTGGCCACCATCGTGGCCGGCTTCGCGCTGTGGGCCTTCTTCGCTTTCTGGGCGCATGCGGCCTGGCTGGGCATCGCGCCTCTTGGCCGATAAGCCGCCGATGATCCGCCCCATCACTGCAGCGGATGAGGCCGCCTTCATCAGGGCCGCCAAGGCAAGCCGCAAGCTGCATCGACCCTGGGTGCAGCCCGCCTGCGATGCCGAGGCATTCGGGCGTTACCTCAGTCGCCTTGACGGATCCGCCCATCATGGCTTCGTCGTCGAGGTCGGCAGTGAACTGGCTGGCGTCATCAACCTGACCAACATCATCCTGGGCGCTTTTCGCAGCGGCTATCTCGGCTATTACGCCTTCGCCGGCTTCGAGGGCGGCGGGCTGATGACGCGGGGCCTGAACGCCGTCGTGCAGCACGCCTTCAAGAACCTCGGCCTCCACCGCGTCGAGGCCAATATTCAACCGGCCAACGCCGCATCGATCGCACTCGTCAAGCGCTGCGGCTTCCAGCTCGAGGGCTACTCGCCCAAATACCTGAAGATCGCCGGGCGCTGGTGCGACCACGAGCGCTGGGCGAGGGTGAAGGCCTAGGCCTTCTGGTTGGCCTTCACGGCCGCCTTGATCAGTGCCTTCAGACCCGCCTTGTCGATCTTGTCGCCTTCCTTGAAGTCGATGGCGCGGCGCACATTGCCTTCCAGGCTGGAGTTGAAGAGACCCTGGGGATCTGGCAGCGAGGCACCCTTGGGAAAGGTCATCTTCACGGCGCTCTTGTAGGCCTCGCCGGTGCACAGGATGCCGTCGTGCGACCAGACCGGGTTGCTCCACTTCCACTCCTCGACGACGCCGGGGTCGGCCTCGTGGATGAGGGCGCGCAGGGCGGCCAGCATCTCGGCGCGCCAGCCGCCCAGGCTTTCGATGCGTTCGTCGATGAGGGCCGTGGCGGGTGGCGTGGAGGTCGAGGGGGTCTTGCTGCTCATGAGGATGACTCACTGTCTTGCGGTGATCGCAGCCTAACGGCAGCCGACGGGGGGCGCTTCTTGAATCCTGACGGTTTCACGGCAGTCAGGCCCGCAGCATCAGCAGCCCCAGCAGCAGGAAGATGGCGTAGAGCGCCCGCTGGAACACCAGGGCGGGCAAGCGCTCGCGCAGGCGCGCGCCGACGGCCATGCCGGCGAATGCGGCGCCCAGCGCCACACCGCTGGCCCACGGGTCGGGCGGTGCCGCCGCATCCAGGCCGCCCAGACGCGCCGCCAAGGAGATCGAGGCCAGCATGAAACTGATGCCCAGGGCCTGGATCAAGGCGCCGCGCCGCAGTTGCAGGGATTGCAGGAAAGGCACCATGGGGAGCACGAAGACGCCGGTCGCCGCGCTGACGGCACCGCCGAGCAGGCCGGCGAACGCGCCCAGCCAGCCGGCATGGCGACCCGGGAGCGGCAGCCGCGGCCGGCACAGGCCGAACACGCCATAAGCCGCCAGCACGACGCCGAGCGCCAGCCGCGCACTGCCGGACCCGAGGCTGGGCACCGGCGCCAACAAGGTGCCCAGCACCAGGCCCGTCCACAGCGGCCAGAGGCGCCGCCACAGCTCGGCCGCATGCGGGCCCATGCACTGGGCGACATTGGTCAGCAGCGCCGGCAGCAGCATCAGCGCGGCGGCGGATGCCGCAGGCAGGCGCAGGCTCAGCAGCGCCATGGCCAGCGTCGGCAGGCCCATGCCAGACACGCCCTTGACGAAGCCGGCCAGCACAAAGGTCAACGCCACCCAGCCCAGCAGGCCGGCAGACAGCCATTCGATGTCATCCATGCCGGCATGGTCGGGGCGGCGGCGCGACACGTCCATCGCCCGATGCCGCGCATATCCTCAGGCAATGCCGAAGGATGGACCATGAGCGCAAGCAACCCGCACTACCGCATCGATCCCTTCGACCTGCGCCTGTTCGCCGCCGTGGCCGAGGCCGGCACCATCACCGCCGGCGCGCGGTCGGTGCACCTGTCATTGGCGGCCGCGAGTGCGAGGCTGCAGGCCCTGGAGCAGGCGGTCGGCGCCGTGCTTATGCGACGCGCCAAGACCGGCATCACGCTGACCGATGCCGGCCGCACGCTGTTGCGCCATGCCGGGCGGCTGCAGCGTGAGATGGAGGCCCTGCATGCCGGCATGGCCGCGCATGCACATGGCGTGCGCAGCACCGTGCGGCTGCTGTCCAACACCGCGGCCATCAGCGAGCATCTGCCGCCGCTGCTCGGCCCCTTTCTGGCGGCCCATCCCGACATCGACATCGAGCTGCGCGAGCTGGACAGCCAGGACGCGCTGTTCGCGATGCGCCAGGAGAGAGCCGACCTCGGCATCGTGGCCGACTACGTCAACACCGAAGGATTGACGACACGGCCCTTCCGGGAGGACGAGCTCGTCGCCGTGCTGCCCGCCGCGCTGGCCAAGGGCCGGCCGCGCGCCATCGCCTTTGCCGAGCTGCTGGCCCATCCCTTTGTCGGGCTGCCGGCAGAGGCGGGCCTGAGCCGCTTTCTGCAGGCCAGAGCGTTGCAGCAGGGTCGTGGCCTGCACCACCGCGTGCAGGTGCAAGGCTTCGACGCATTGCTGCGCCTGGTGGCCGACGGCGTCGGCGTGGCCGTCGTGCCGGCGCTGACGGCGTCACGGCTGGCGTCGCCCCAGGTGCGCGTGCGCGCGCTCAGCGATGCCTGGGCCGCGCGCCAGTTGCTGCTGTGCTTCGGCGAGCTCACCCCCGGCGCCGCCGCGCTGCTCGAGGCCCTAGTCGTGCAGTGAGGACAGGAACTGCTTCAGCTCGGGCGTCTTCGGCGCGCCGAACAGCTCGGCCGGATGCCCGATCTCGTGCACGCGGCCCTGGTGCATGAAGACGACGCGGTCGGCCACCTTGCGGGCGAAGGCCATCTCGTGGGTGACCATCAGCAGCGTCATGCCGTCGTCGGCCAGGGCCTCGACGACGCGCAGCACCTCGCCCACCAGTTCGGGGTCCAGGGCCGACGTGATCTCGTCGCACAGCAGCACGGCCGGCTCCATGGCCAGGGCGCGAGCGATGGCGACGCGCTGCTGCTGGCCGCCGGAGAGCTGGTCGGGCATGGCGTCGAACTTCTCGGCCAGGCCGACGCGGGCCAGCAGCTCGCGCGCTTGGCTCGCGGCGTCGGCCTGGCTGCGCTGCTTCACCAGCGTCGGCGCCAGCATCACGTTGCGGCCCACACTGAGGTGGGGAAACAGGTTGAAACCCTGGAAGATCATGCCGACCTGCTGGCGCAGCTCGCGCATGGCCATGGCGCTCTCGTAGAGCAGCGGTTTGCCATTGACGGTCAGCGAGCCGTCCTGAAACTGCTCCAGCCCGTTGATGCAACGCAGCAGCGTGCTCTTGCCCGAGCCGCTCTTGCCGATGATGGCGATGACTTCACCGCGCGCCACGTCCAGGTCGATGCCCTTGAGCACCTCGTTCGTGCCATAGGACTTGCGCAGTGCGGTGATGCGCACCATGGCGGCGCGCGGCGCCGGCTGCAGATCGTCAAGTTGGGCGGCCATGGACTTTGCCTTCCAGATGTTGAGCAAAGAGGCTGACCGGGAAGCACAGCGCGAAATACAGCAGCGCCACGCAGCCGAAGACGAGGAAGGGCTTGAAGCTGGCGTTGGAGATCATGCTGCCGGCCTTGGTCAGCTCGACAAACCCGATCACCGATGCAAGTGCCGTGCCTTTGATGACCTGCACCAGGAAGCCCACCGTCGGCGCAATGGCCAGGCGGCCGGCCTGGGGCAGGATGACGTGGCGCAACTGCTCGCCGAAGCTCAGCGCCAGGCTGCGCGCCGCCTCCCACTGGCCGCGCGGCACGGCCTCGACGCAGCCGCGCCAGATCTCGACGAGGTAGGCGCTGGTATAGAAGGTCAGCGCCAGCGCCGCGGCCGTCCACGCGGACACCTCGATGCCCAGCAGGGCCAGGCCGAAATAGGCGAGGAAGAGCTGCATCAGCAGCGGCGTGCCCTGGAAGAGCTGCACGTAAAGCGCGATGACGCGGCGCGTGCGCACGCCCAAGCCGATGCGCAGCGTCAGCAGCAGGCCACCGACGAGGCCGCCGCCGATGAACGCGATGGCCGACAGGGCCACCGTCCAGCGCAGGGCCAGCAGCAGGTTGCGCACGATGTCCCAGAGGGTGAACTCAACCATGGCGCCGCCCCCCACCGAAGATGAAGCGCGGGCCGGCCCACATCAGCAGCTGGCGCGCCGCGATGGCCAGGGCCAGATAGGTCAGCGTCGCGAGGATGAAGGCCTCGAAGGCGCGGAAGTTGCGGCTCTGGATCAGGTTGGCCGCATAGCTCAGCTCCTCGGTCGAGATCTGGCCGCAGACGGCCGAGCCCAGCATGACGATGATGATCTGGCTGGTCATGGCCGGCCAGACGCGCTGCAGGGCCGGCGGCAGCACGACGCGGGTGAAGACCTGCACGGGGTTGAGCGCCAGGCTTTGCGCCGCCTCCCACTGGCCGCGCGGCGTGGCCTGGATGCCGGCTCGCAGGATCTCGCATCCATAGGCGCCGAGGTTCAGCGTCATGGCGATCAGCGAAGCCGCCTCGGGCGACAGCTTCACCCCCATCGCGGGCAGACCGAAGAAGATGAAGAAGAGCTGCACGATGAAGGGCGTGTTGCGCAGCAGCTCGACATAGACGCCCAGCAGGCGCCGCAGCCACACCGGGCCGCGGGCACGCGACCAGGCGGCCAGCGTGGCGATGGCCAGCCCCAGCGGCGTGGCGACCAGCGTCAGCCCCAGCGTCCAGGCCAGGCCCTTCAGCAGCAGCGGCCATTCGGCCAGCACCGCGAGGAAGTCAAAACTGACCATGATCAAAGGGGCAGGTCACCCGTGCCGCGGCCCAGCCACTTTTTCGACAAGGCCTCGAGCTCACCGGCCGCCTTGGCCGCCCCGATGATCTCGTTGACCTTGGCCAGCAGCGCATCCTCGCCCTTCATCACGCCAACGAAGCAGGGGCTGTCCTTCAGCAGCAGCTTGTATTCGGTGTTCAGCCCCGGGTTGCGCTGCATCAGGTTGCCGGCCACGGCAGCACTGGTGGCCAGCACCTGGGTCTGTCCCGCGGCAAAGGCGGCGATGGTGGCGTTGTTGTCTTCGAAGCGCTTGAACTCCAGCGAGGCCGGCGCGACCTTGGCCAGCTCCTGGTCCTCCATCGCACCGCGCGTCACAGCCACGCTTTTTCCCGCCAGGTCCGCCCAGCTCTTGATGGGCAGGCTCTTGGCCGCGAACACCGCCTGGTAGAAGGGCGCATAGGCGGCGCTGAAGTTGATGACCTTCTCGCGCTCGGGGTTCTTGCCCAACGTCGAGATGACCAGGTCGGCCTTCTTCGTTTGCAGATAGGGAATGCGGTTGGCGCTGGTGACCGGCACCAGTTCGGCCTTGACGCCGAGCTTGGCCGCGATCAGCTGGGCCACCGCCACGTCCAGGCCCTGGGGCGCCATGTCGGGACCGACAAAGCCATAGGGTGGGTAATCGGTCGGGATGGCTATTCTGATCGTCTTGCTCTTGATGATGGTGTCCAGCGCGGTCTGGGCCTGGGCGCCGAAGGCCAGCAGGCTCAGGCCGGCGATCAAGGTCAGGCGACGGTAAAGCGACGAGGTCATAGCAGGGCTCCTAGGTAGACGGGTTTAGCGGGTTCGGCGGTCGGACTCGGCAGCGGCGCGAGGGCCTCGCGCAGCTGCTGCAGGGGGTCGTCATCGGCGGGCAGGCGCAGGGCGGCCTGCACGCTGGACAGGTGCTCGGCCATCAGCGCCTCGGCGCGGGCGCTGTCGCCCGCCGCCAGCGCCGCGACGATGGCGACATGGTCCTGGCAGGACAGGGCCGCGTCGTGGGAGGACTGGTAGCGCATTGCGATCAGCGTCGTGCGCGCCGTGAAGTCGCGCAGCGTGTCGGCCAGCAGGCCGTTGCCCAGGCATTCGGCCAGGCAGACATGGAAGTCGCCGAGCAGGAAGCTGCGTGTGCCGACGTCGTCGCCGCGCAGCGCCGCCTGCTCCTGCCGCAGATGTTGTTGAAGCCGCACTATGGCTGCGGCCGGCAATTGCGGCTGGCCGCGGATCAACCCCAGCTCGATGACGCGGCGCGCCTCGAAGGCTTCGCGCACTTCGTCGGGGCCGGGCGCGATCAGGTACCAGCCGCGCCGCGCACTGACCGTGACGATGCCGCGTGCCGCGAGCCGGTTCAGCGCCTCGCGCACGATGGTGCGGCTGCAGTCGAACAGCATCGCGAGCTGCTGCTCGCCCAGCCGCGCGCCGGGCGCGAGCTTCTGTGCGAGCACTGCTTCGACGATGCGCTGGCTGATGTCGGTGGCCGAAATGCCCATGGCGGGTCATTTGCAGCTTCCATGCCAGCGCTCACCTGGCTTGTATGCAAGCCCTGCGCACAACTCTGCGGCCCTGCCGCACTATCACGGTGCCGAACAGCCCCAAGGCGAATCGGGGCGTTCCGCATCGGCTACACCCTGGTCATCCGCCCCCAACCGCAAGGACTCGCCATGGACCTGCAACTGAAGAACCGTCTCGCCCTCGTCTCCGGCAGCACCGCCGGCATCGGCTTCGCCATCGCGCAATCGCTGGCCGCTGAGGGCGCCCGCGTCATCGTCAACGGCCGCATGCAGCCCGCGGTCGACGCGGCCATCACGTCGATCAAGACCACCACCGGCCAGGACGCGCTGGGCTTTGCCGGCGACCTCAGCCAGCCCGAGGTCGCCGAGGCCCTGGTGCGCGCTCATCCCGGCATCGAGATCCTGGTCAACAACCTGGGCATCTTCGAGGCCAAGCCTTTCGAGGAGATCCCCGACGCCGACTGGCAGCGCTTCTTCGACGTCAATGTGCTGAGCGGCGTGCGCCTGGCGCGCTTGGTGCTGCCGGCCATGAAGGCGGCCAACTGGGGCCGCGTCATCTTCATCTCCAGCGAGAGCGCCGTGCAGATCCCGGCCGAGATGATTCACTACGGCATGACCAAGACGGCCCAGCTCGCCGTCTCGCGCGGCCTGGCCGAGTCGCTGGCCGGCACCGGCATCACCGTCAACAGCGTGCTGCCCGGCCCGACGCGCTCGCGCGGCGTCAACGACTTCGTCGAGCAGGTCTCCAACGGCAAGTCCTTTGCCGAGTTCGAGACCGAGTTCTTCGAGAAGGTGCGCCCGACCTCGCTGATCAAGCGCTTCTCGACACCCGAAGAGGTGGCGGCCATGGTCACCTATGTCGCCAGCCCGCTGGCCTCAGCCACGACCGGCGCGGCGTTGCGGGTGGACGGGGGGACGACGAAGAGCGCGTTCTAGGAGACCGTCAACCCGTGAGCGCCTTGGCCAGGACCGGCAGGCTGATGTCCATCCGATAGTCGACCGCCGTGTGGTCGTCCGCGAATTCCTCGTAGACATGCGCGATTTCCATGGCGACGAGGCGCTTGTGCATTCGCCTGGCGCCATAGACCAGGTTGTATTGGTCGACGTCGCCGCAATCGATGTAGAGGGCCTTGAGCGCGGCCAATCCGCGCCCGTGCGCTTCGACAAGGCTCAACGGATCCCAGGCCATCCAGTTCGCCCAGCGCTCGGGAATCAGCTCGCAGGTATCCAGCGTCACCGGCAAGCGAAGGCCATAGGGCGCCGAAGGGTCCGGATCGAAGCTCGCCGCCTGAGCCAGCATCATGATGACGTGCCAGTCGCTGTCCTTGGGTTTCCTGGCCTGCCAGAAGGCATCGACCCAGCGACCGATGTCCGGTTCCTTGGTCAGGGCCCGCAGCACGGGGACGAACTCGTGCCGATACAGAAGCTCGAACCCCATGTCGCCGGAATGCACTGCCGCTGCGCTCCAGAAGTCCGGATGCAGCAGCGCATGGACCATGGCGCCATAGCCGCCGCTCGACTTGCCGAAGATGCCTCGTCGGCCCGGGCCGCCGCAGCCCAAGCGGGCTTCGACCAAGGGCACCGCCTCCGCGCGCAGGAAATCGTCCCAACGTCCCACCGCGGCCGAGTTCACGTATTGATTGCCGCCCAGGCGGGTGAAGCAGTCCGGGAAGGCCACGACGACGGGCGGCATGGCGCCGGTCGCAATCAGCCGGTCGAGCCGCTCGGGCACGTTCTCGCCAAAATTCTTCCAGTTGGTGTGCGCCGGCCCGCCGGCGGTGAATCCCACGACATCCACCAGCAGCGGCAGGCCGCGGCCCTCATGTCCCGCCGGAACGTAGACGTCGATCGCGCGCAGGGTGGGGTCGCCGAGCAGATTGCCGGCGAGCACCTGGCTGTCGAGGGTCAGGTGATGGACCGCACCGGCGGCCAGGTTCGAAGTTGTGCGCATCGCGATGCTTCCCGCCAATCGCTTGATTGGCCCCATGGTTCGCCCGGCCGCTGGCATGCAGCCGCTCAGCCACCGAGGATAGCCGCGCCAGACTGACGCCGCCGGATCGCGCCGCTAGGCCGGGAAGGCCTGCAGCGGCTCGCCCTTGGCACTGGCCATGGCCGGCGTGCGGGCGACGTTCATCACCCAGTTGACCATCGCGAAATAGCCGACAAGCATGGTGAGTTCGACCACGCCCTGTTCGCCGAAGGCCGCCAGCGCCGCGGCATAGGTCGGGTCGCTTGAACCGTGCGTGTGCAGCAACTCGTGGGTGAAGTCGAGTGCCAGCTCTTCGTCGGCCTGCAGCCCTTTGGGGCGGGCGCCCAGCCGCAAGGACTCGATCGCGTCGGCGTTGACGCCCGCCTGCACCGCCAGCGGCGCGTGCATCAGCCATTCGAACTGATTGCCCTGGTGGCGGGCGGTGGCGCAGGTGACGAGCTCGCGCACGCGCGCATCGATCCCGCTGCCAAAGCGCAGGTACTCACCCACCTTGGCAACGCGCTCCAGCAAGTCCGGGCTGCGCAGCAGCGGCAGGAAGGGGCCATAGACGCCCTTGCGGGGACCGTCGATGAGGGCCTGCGCCGCGGCACGCTGCGCCTCGCTCATCGCGTCCGCTGCGGGCATGGGCAGGCGCTCGTGGGCCTGGGCGGCAAAGCCTTGTTCAATGGGCATGGGAAGTCTCCGGGGACAAGCGGTGGGCGCGCGACTCGCGCATCAGCCACACGGCGGTGGCGAAGAGTGTCACGGCCGCGAATTGCAGCGCGATGTCGAGGCCGTTCGGTCGCAGCGCGGGGATGTTGAGCATCAGGGCCGACACGACGGGGCCGGCAATCTGCCCGATGGCAAATGCCGCCGTCATGCGGCCGACCGCGCCCCGCGGATCGCCCCGCGTGCGGGCGCGTGCGACCTGCACGCCGGCCAGCGTGACGATCATGAAGGTGCCGCCCACCAGCAAGGCCGACAGCAGGATGGCGATGCCGTGGGCCCAGAGGCTGGGCAGCAGCGTGCCAACGCCCATCACTGCCTGGCAGACGGCCCACACCTCGATGTGCGGCCGCCGCTGCAGCCACCGGCCGGCGACCAGGGTGGAGACGGCGGCGATGCCACCGAACACCGGCCACGCCAGGCCGAAGTAGCTCGGGTTGTCGATCAGCTGGCGCGCCAGCACCGGCAGGAAGGTGGCGGGCAGGATGTAGCCAAAGCCCATGACGCCGTAGCAAAGCAGGAGGCCCCACGACACACCGCTTGCGGCCGGGGGGGCGGCTGCTGACACAGGCGCCGGCACCGGTGCCCCGCGCAGCACGAACACGATGGGCAGCGACAGCCCAAGCGCCAGCAGCGCCAGTTGCAGCCAGAGGACGGACGCGGCCACGTGGGCCACGCCGGCCGCCCAGCCGAGCCCCCCGGCGATCGCGATGCCCGAGCCAACGCCGGCATAGACCCAGCCGGCCGCTTGCGCCTGGCCCGCCTGACCCAAGGCGCCGAGGCACCACACCGCCGTCGCGACAAAGACCCAGGCCGAAGCCATGCCCGCGAGAAAACGCCAGGCGCCCCACAGGCCTGCGCCGGGCCAGGCCATGGCCGCCGTGAGCACGATGGTCAGCACCAGGCCCAGCAAGGCGAGCTGGCTGGCGGTGCCTGGCAGCCTGCGGGCGGTCAGCGCGCCCACCAGATACCCGAGATAGTTGGCGGCGGCTATCCAGCCGCCGGTGGCCACGTCGAGCTGGCCCTCGCGAATCATCAGCGGCAGCACCGGCGTGAAGGCAAAGCGGCCGATGCCCATGGCGACCGCCAGCGACAGCGCGCCAGCGACGCACAAGGCGAAGGTGGACGGGGGGCGGGCCGCGGTTGCCATGGCTGTGCAGTAGACCGAGAATCGGCGCCGTCGACAAATGAATAATCCTGAATAACCATTCTCTTCATGAGAAGTATTGATCTGGACTCGCTGGAGATCTTTCGCGCCGTGGCCCAGGAGGGCGGCGTGATCCGCGCCGCGCAGAAGCTCAACCGCGTGCAGTCCAACGTGACCACGCGCGTGAAGCAGCTGGAGCAGCGCCTGGGCTGTGCGCTGTTTCGCCGCCAGGGCCGCGGCCTGGTGCTCTCGCCCGAAGGCGAACGGCTGCTGGCCTATGCGCAGCGGCTGTTCAGCCTGGCCGACGAGGCCGAGAGCGAATTGCGCAGCGGCCGGCCCACGGGTGTGCTGCGCATCGGCTCACTGGAGAGCACGGCGGGCAGCCGGCTGGCGCCCATCCTGTCGCGCTTTCACACGTTGTATCCCGACGTGGTGGTGGAGCTCGCCACCGGCACCACCGGCGCCCTGGTGCAGCGCGTGTCCAACTTCGAGCTGGATGCGGCCTTCGTGTCGCAGCCCTTCACGGCGCCGCGGCTCAATGCGATGAAGGTGTTCGAGGAAGAGCTGGTGTGCATCACGGCGCGTGGTATTCCGCCGGTCACGCGCGCGGCCGACCTCGCGGGCATGACGCTGATCGCGTTTGCCGATGGCTGCTCCTACCGCAAACGCATGCAGGACTGGCTGGGCGCCTCGTCGGTGATGCCCGAGCGCACGCTGGAGTTTTCTTCCTACCAGGCCATGGTGGCCTGCGTGGCGGCCGGCACCGGGTTCGCGCTCGCGCCCAAGTCGCTGCTGGCGACGCTCAAATCCTCCGAGGAGGTGCAGCAGCATGAGGTGCCGGCCAAGGTGCGCAGGAATGTCACGCATCTGGTGTGGCACGGGCAGGCGACGCTGGCTTTGACGAAGCTGCAGGCGCTGCTGTAACACGCTCCACGCCACGCGGGGCCTTCTGGGTTCGTCCTAGGATGCAAGGCGTCACTCCCGTCATCCCATGCCCGTTCTCCTCATCATCGACATGCAGGTCGGCATGACCTGGCCCGCTCCGGGCGTCCGCAACAACCCGCAAGCCGAAGCCAACCTCGCCCGCCTGCTCGACGGCTGGCGCCGCGCAGGTGCCACGGTGGTGCATGTGCGCCACATGTCGCGCACGCCCGGCTCGCCCTTCTGGCCCGGCCAGCCGGGCGCCGAGTTCCAGCCCGCGCTGGTGCCGCTGGATGGCGAGCACGTCGTCGAGAAGAACGTGCCCGACGCCTTCATCCACACCGGCCTGGAGCGCTGGCTGCATGCGCGCGGGCACCGCTCGCTCGTCATCGCCGGCGTCAGCACCAACAACTCGGTCGAAGCCACGGCCCGCAGCGCCGGCAACCTGGGCTTCCAGACCCACGTCGTCGCCGACGCCTGCTTCGCCTTCGGCAGAACCGACCTGCGCGGCGTGGACCATGCCGCCGAGGAGGTGCATCAGATGGCCCTGGCCAATCTTCAGGGTGAATACGCCACCGTGATCGACACCGAGGCGGCCGCCGCGATGCTGCACTCCCGCTGAGCCATGCGACTGCTTCTGGTTGAAGACGACCCCATGATCGGCGAGAGCCTGCGCGAAGCTTTGCGCCGCCAGGGCTTTGCGGCCGACTGGGTGCGCGACGGCCAGGCCGCCGACGCGGTGCTGGCCAGCGGCGAGCGCTTCGATGCCGTGCTGCTGGACCTGGGCCTGCCCAAGCGCAGCGGCGTCGAGGTGCTGAAGAGCCTGCGTGCCCGCGGCGACGCCACGCCCGTCATCGTGCTGACCGCGCGCGACGCGCTGACCGACAAGGTGGCGGGCCTGGATGCCGGCGCCGACGACTATCTCGTCAAGCCCTTCGAGCTGGACGAGCTGCTGGCCCGGCTGCGTGCGGTCACGCGCCGCCAGAGCGGGCGCACCGACACGGCTCTGAGCGTGGCCGACCTGCGCCTGGACCCGGCCACGCGTGAGGTCACGCGCGCGGGGCGGCCCATCCTGCTGTCGGCCCGCGAGTTCGCCTTGCTGGAAGCCCTGCTGGAGCGCCCCGGTGCCATCGTGTCGCGCGCCCAGCTCGAGGACCGCCTCTACGGCTGGGGCGAGGAGCTGGAGAGCAATGCCATCAGCGTCTATATGCACCAGCTGCGCAAGAAGCTGGGGGCCGACCTGCTGCATACCGTCCGCGGCCTCGGCTACTACGCCGGGCCTGAAAAGGCATGAAGCTGCTCAGCACATTGCGCGGCCGGCTGTTCGCCCTGCTCGCCGTGCTGGGCGCCGTGACGGCCGTGGCCGTGGCCGGTGCCACCTATGTCAGCGTGCGGGCCGAGGCCGACGCGCTGTTCGACTACCAGCTGCGCCAGACCGCGCTGTCGCTGCGCGACCAGGGCCGCATCGCCGGCGACGAGGCCGCGGCCCTGGCCGATCCCAGCCTGGACTATCTGGTGCAGATCTGGTCGGTGCAGGGTCTGGAGATCTATTCCAGCCGCCCCCAGGGCATGACCGAGGCCCTGCCCGCGCGCGCGGTGCTGGGCTATTCCAATCTGCATCTGGCCGGCCAGGACTGGCGCGTCTTCAGCGCCGCCACGCCGCAGCGTGTCGTGCAGGTGGCCCAACCTCTGGCCGTGCGCCAGCGCCTGGCCGCGGTGGCCGCGCTGCGCAGCGTCGTGCCGGTGGCCGTCGCCCTGCCTCTGGTCGCGGCGGCCATCTGGTGGCTGCTGGGCATGTCGCTGGCGCCGCTGGCGCGCGTCACGCGGGCCGCGCAGGCCGGTGGCGCGAATGCACTGGACCCCCTGCCCACCGCCGACCTGCCCGGCGAGGTCGCGCCGCTGGTGGAGGCCTTCAACGATCTGCTCGGCCGGCTGTCATCCGCCTTCCAGGCCCAGCGCAGCTTTGTCGCGGACGCCGCGCATGAGCTGCGCTCGCCGCTGACGGCGCTGAAGCTGCAGCTCGGTCTGCTGCGCGACTCGGCACCGGGCGAGGAGCAGGAGGCATCCATCGCCCGCCTGCGTGGCGGCATCGACCGCGCCGTGCATCTCGTCGAACAGCTGCTGGCCCTGGCCCGTGCCGAGCCCGGCGCTGCGGCAGCGCAGTTCCCCCTCGATCTCGCCGACCTGGCCCGCCAGGCCATCGCCGATGTCCAGCCGCTGGCCGACAAGGCCGGCGTCGCCGTGTCGCTGACCGCCCCTGATGACCTGCCGCTGAGCGGCGACCCGCAGGCCCTGCGGGGCGCGCTGCGCAACCTCATCGACAACGCGGTGAAGTACGGCGCGCGGACTGTTCAGGTGAGCGCATTGCGAGGCGCGCGCGGCGCCCCGCTGCTGCGCGTGGACGATGACGGCCCGGGCATCCCGCTGCATGCGCGCAAGCGTGTCTTCGACCGCTTCCAGCGCGGGGAGCACGCCCATGTCGAGGGCAGCGGCCTGGGGCTGGCCATCGTGCAGGCGGCAGCAAGGCAGCAGGGAGCGAGTGTGCGGCTGGACACCTCGCCGGCGGGCGGGCTGCGGGTGGAGATCGCCTGGCCGGCTAGCCACTAGCGCTTTGAGCGACATACGGAATTTCTCAGGGAGTTGCTGCTATGACGTCCATTTGCGTAGTTAACAAGACCGTTTGGAAGACTCTACATGCCGCTTAGGAAAAGAAGCCATCAACTCTGCTTGGTCGTGCTGCCCTTAGCACTGGTGCTGTGCTCGCTTGCAGCCTGCGGAAAAAGCCAAGCTGTCAAAGACGCAGAAAGCAAGGAGGTCGTATTTCGCGACAAGTACGCCAAAGCCAAAGCTTTATTCGAGGAGCGGTGCAGGACGGCCGGCGTGGTCATCAAGCGAACTGTTAAGGACGTGGAAGGCATTGAACTCACCAAGCTACGTCAATCTATCCCTTGGGGCGGTAAGGAATACTTCGATCCGATGTACCCAGAGGCGGCGATGGCATCGGAAAACCGCGGCGATGACTACATCAAACAGTTTTTGATGACTGAGTTTCGTTACGTAAACCTCCCAGATCGCCGAGGCGGTCTAGGACCAGGACTTCAGGCGCGGGACTCCCGGGATTTGCCACCTATTAGAGGCTATCGCTTCATCGAATATGTTGACGGCTCCGGTACGCGATTTCGATGTGTGCCGACGTGGAAAGAAGGTGACTCAAATTGGGTTCCAGGGCAGCACCGGTGTGACGTAGTCAAGCAGTCCTCTGTCAGATACGCGCTTGACTATGAAGATTCCGTTGAGCGCGGAGACAGAGCACTTTGGATTGCCGGTACGCAGCTTAAGGTAGTCGACAAGAAAACCGGTGAGGAGATTGCGCGACTTACTCGATTTGTATGGGAGGCAGGATTCGGCTCAAGTTCAACGGGACGGTGGCCATGGCAATATGCGAACTCGGCGGCGACGACGTGCCCGAGTGATGCAAATCGGTTTAAGCATAACGATAGTCGCTATTTCGTTGATGCCGTTCTAATTCCAAAGCAGGGAGATTAATAATGGCTGCCACGACGAGTATTCCTTCACCTCAGGTCCTACATCGCATCCGACGCCTTCTGGGTTACTAGCGAGACGCTTCTGCCGCTGCTCCCGCTAACGCAGCTCGCATTACCTTAACCGAGGGAATCATCAACTGAGGGCGATGCCGAACACAACTACAAGTTCTGCGGATGCTGGCACCGCCAAGAAGGCGCCTGAGAAGGCAAGCGCCGACCGGTAAAGCGCTCGCGCCCTGGCGTCCTAACTTTCACCTCACCTTCGCCTCACCCAGCCCTCATCTGGCCTCCCCAGACTCCCGGCATCGGCTGCACCACCGCAGCCTGCTTGAGGAGCCTTTCGATGACCCAGACCGCCAAGACCACGCTGATCGCCACTGCCGCTGCGCTGCTGGCCGCCGGCGTCACCGTGACCACCACCGCCTCCGGCTGGACGGCGCCGGCCTGGCTGCAGGGCAAGGCGCCGGTCAATGCGCCGGTGTCAGGTGAAGCTGCGCCTGCAGCCACGGTGGCTACCGTCGCTGCTGCCACCACGCTCGCGGCGCCCGCTGTCGCCCTGCCGCCGGCCCAGCTGCCCAACTACCGCGCCATCGTGCAGACCCAGGGCCCGGCCGTCGTCGGCATTACCGTGGCCGGCCTGCACAAGGCCGGCAGTGACGACGGTGACGAGGCCCCGGTCGCACGTGGTGGCCGAGGCGACGACGACAGCGATCCCTTCTTCCGCTTCTTCCGCGGCATCCCGGGCCTGCGCATGCCGCAGCAGGGGCCGCAGCCCTTCCGCGGCCAGGGCTCGGGCTTCATCATCAGCAGCGATGGCCTGGTGCTGACCAACGCCCATGTGGTGCGCGAAGCCAAGCAGGTCACCGTCAAGCTCAGCGACCGCCGCGAGTTCTCGGCCAAGGTGCTGGGCAGCGACCCGGCCACCGACATTGCCGTGCTCAAGCTTGACGCCAAGGGCTTGCCCACCGTGCAGCTCGGCGACCCGCGCCAGGTGCAGGTCGGCGACTATGTGCTGGCCATCGGCGCGCCCTATGGCTTCGAGCAGACAGCCACGCAGGGCATCGTCAGCGCCAAGGGCCGCTCGCTGCCGGGCGACAGCGTCGTGCCCTTCATCCAGACCGACGCGGCCGTGAACCCCGGCAACTCCGGCGGCCCGCTGTTCGATGCGGCCGGCCGCGTCGTTGGCGTCAATGCGCAGATCTATTCGCAGAGCGGCGGCTTCCAGGGCCTGGCCTTCTCGATCCCCGTGGACGTGGCCCTGAAGGTCAAGGACCAGATCGTCGCCCACGGCAAGGTCGAGCATGCACGCCTGGGCGTCACGCTGCAGGACCTGTCGGCGCCGCTGGCCTCGTCCTTCGGCCTGGGCGCGCCCGACGGCGCTCTGGTGTCCAGCGTCATGCCCGACAGCGCCGCCGCCAAGGCCGGGCTGAAGGCGGGCGACGTCATCACGGCCATCGACGGCGAGCCGGTGCGCGTGGCGGGCGACGTGTCCAGCCGCGTCGGCTTGGCCCGCCCGGGCGAAAAGCTGAAGCTGGAGCTGTGGCGCGACAAGTCCCGCGTCAGCGAGACCGTCAGCCTGGGCCGCGCCGACAAGGATCTGCAGGAGGCCAGCGCCTCGCCCCAGGGCGGCTCGCTGGGCCTGGCCCTGCGCCCGCTGGAGCGCCAGGAGCTGCGCGGCTCGGGCCTGGACCACGGCCTGCTGATCGAGCGCGTGACCGGCCCGGCCCAGCTGGCCGGCGTGCAGCCCGGCGACGTGCTGCTGGCCATGAACGGCAAGCCGGTGGACAGCGTCGAGCAGGTGCGCGACGCGCTGAAGGGCAAGCCGGCCTCGGTGGCCCTGCTGGTGGCGCGAGACGGGCAACAGATCTTCGTGCCGGTGCGGCTCGGCTGATGGCGGGGGAAAACTGTCCGTTTCGAACGAGACGGACAGTTTTCAGGTGGGCGGCGGGGAGCATGGCGCCGCCCATTTCAACCTGGAACCCCCATGCACTTCCCTGCCTTCCTGCCGGCCACGCGCCGCGTCACCCTGGCCCTGCTGGCCACCCTTGGCGCTTTCCATGCCAGCGCCGAACCCCACCATGCTTCTGCGCAGGATCTCGTCGGCCTCGACCTGAACCTGCAGATCGAGAAGACCGAGGGGCCTGCTGCGAGCAGCTATCCCAGCCAGGGCGCCATCGTTCGCCGCATCCTGCCGCACGGGCAGTGGACCTCGCTGGGGGCCGGCGGCACCAACCACCGCGCCAGCCGCGGCAGCTCGCAATGGCGGCGCGGTGGCGAGCACACGCTGGTCGAGATTTCCAGCGACGCCTCGGGCCAGCCGATCGCCTCCAGCTTCAGCTACAGCTTCGACACGCCGCATCGCGGCCGCTGGGTCTGGGAAATCAATCATGGCCAGGCCACGCTCAGCGGCAGCTTCACGACGGCCCCGAGCGCGCCGGGGCCCGACCAGCAGCTCGCGCCCGCCACCAATGCCGGCCTGCATGTGCCTCTGGTCATCAAGGCCGCCGTTGCACCGGGGCTGCCCCCGGGCAGCTTCCCGGCCGCCGGCCTCGTGCTGCAGACCTATGCCGCCGACGGCACACTGAACTTGCAGGGTTTCGGCCCCGGCACGATCAACTCCAAGGGCACGTACACCTTCAAGCGCGTGTCGGCCAACACCGCGGTGGAAGAGACGCTGCAGGTCAGCGACTTCTTCACCCTGCCCTACACCATGGTCTACACCTTCAGGACGCCCAACTCAGGGGTCTGGTACCAGAACTTCGGCAATGGCCTGATCCGCTTCTCCGGCACGTTCGATACTTTCCCTAGGTGAGTGAGCCCCTTGCGTGGGCTCGCCGGCTGAACGCGGCGAGTCCAGTCCGTCTTGCAGACCGCGCTGCCGCTTACGCTGCAGCTCTTCGGCAGGCACATCCAGCTCACTGGACTGGATGAGTCCGGCTTCTGCTTCCGAGGGGACGGCTAGGGGCGGCCCGGCACCGGTCCGCGATGCCATGCAACAAGAACAAAACGAGAGAGTGCGCTCGCTGTCATGACCGAACTCCTGAAGGCCGTGAGCCTGTGCTCCGCCAGCCTCGGCGGCTGGACGCTGCTGAGCCTGCTGCTGTCGCGCCAGGTCGAGCCGTCGCTGCGCCGCACGTTGGCCACGTTGGTGGCCCTGCTGCTGCTGCCGCCGCTGCACCTCTACGTGACACTCGCCCGCGGCGAAGCCTGGGCGCCGCTGGGCATCTGGACGCATTCGCTGACCTGGGCCTACGGTCCCTTGCTGCTGCGCTGCGTGGGGCTGGCGCTGCTGTGGCCGCCCGGCCGCTGGCTCAGCCCCTGGCACGCCTTGCCGGTACTGCTGGTGGGCGCGGCCGGCGCGACGGGTGCCGACTGGGTGACCCAGCCGGCGCTGCTCGCCCTGTTGGCCGTGCAGACTCTGGCCTACGCCGGCTACGCCACCCGGCAGGCGTGGCTGGAACGCGCGCGATTGCGCCAGCTCGCCACCGGCCACCGCAACAGCCGCGCGCACTGGATGCTCTTCGTCGCCGCCGGCCTGGTGATCTTCTGCGGATGGGATCTGGCCGTGTTCTCGCTGGGCTTGGCCGGTATCCTGCCAGCCCACGGCGCGCTGATCGCCGCGAGCCTCGGTGCGGCGCTCTATGTGGACGGCATCGCGCTGCTGGCCTTGCATCCGCCGGCTTGGCTGGACGTCACGGAGGATGCACCGCCCAGGGTCGTCGACGCGCCACCCGAACCTCCGAAGCCGCCGCCGCCCCGCGCACTCGAACTCAGCCCCGAGGTGGCGCATGAACTGGCCACCCGCCTGGAGCAGCTCACGCAGACCCAGGCCCCACACCGCGACCCCGACATCTCCCTGCCCCGCCTGGCCGCGTTGATGGACATCACGCCCCACCAGCTCTCCGAACTGCTCAATCTGCACCTCGACAGCAGCTTTTACGACCACTTGAACCACTGCCGCCACGAGGACGCACTGGCCTTGCTGGAACGCGGCGGCGCCGACCTCACCGTGGCCGACATCGCCTACCGCGCCGGCTTCAACAACCGCAACAGCTTCTACAAGGTGTTCAAGGAGAAGACGGGCATGACACCGTCGGACTACCGGCGCCAGCGCCAGCGACGCGCCTGAAGCAACGGCCTGCGAGGGTGAAAAGTCCCGGCGGTACGGCCTCGCCGCTGCGCTAGGCTGCGCCTTGCGCCACGCGTGGAGACGCCCCTGGAAATCCTGTTTGAACTGCTGCTCGAACTGATCTTCCAGGTCTTCGGCGAACTGCTGGTCGAGCTCGGCCTGCACTCCCTGGCCGAGCCGTTCCGCAAGCAGCCCAACATCTGGGTGGCCGTGCTTGGCTATGTCCTGCTGGGCGGCATCGTCGGGGCGGTGAGCGTGTGGCTGATGCCCCAGCATCTGACGCGCGACGGCTGGCCGCGGCTGGTCAATCTCGTCGTCACACCGGTGCTGGCCGGCTTCGCGATGACGCTGATCGGCCTGTGGCGCGCCCGCCGCGGCGACCCCGTGCTGCGCATCGACCGCTTTGCCTGCGGCTATCTGTTCGCGCTGACCGTGGCCGTCGTGCGCTACAACTTTGCCAACTGAGACACGTGACGACTGCTTCCCGCCGGATCTACCTCCTTCTTGCCCTCGGCGCCACCGCTGCCGTGGCGCTGTGGCTGGCGCTGGGCGAACCGGCGGCCAGCCCGACCGCGACACCGCCGGCCCCCGCAGTGGCCGCCCTGCCCTTGAATCTCCCTCCGGCGGCCTCGGCGGCGTCCATGGCGGGCGGCACCGCGGCGCAGGCCGCGCCGGCCACATCCCTGCCGCCGCTCGCGGCCAAGCCGCCCGACCGACGCGTGGGCTCCGAGGGCTACGGCCCGCACATCGAAAGCGCCCAGACCGGCAACGACGCAGCAGCGGCCTGGGAAGCGGTGCAATGGATGCGCGGCTGTGCATCGATAGAGCAGCGCCGCACCAGCTACGAGCTGGCGCGCAGCAACGGCGCGGTGCCCGAGATGATGACCCAGCTGATGCAGGAGGTGGACGCCGAGGCGCGGCTCTGCCAGACCGTGACGGCTCAGCACCGCGCCTTGCTGCCCGAGCTGGCTTCACGCGCCATGCGAGCCGGCGTGCCCGAAGCGGCATCGGCCTATGCCGCGGCCGTGTTTGTCGGCGATCTGTCGCCGGCGCAAAGGCAGGAGGTGGCCGATGCCATGCGACGCGACGCCCAGGGCGGCCACTCGATGAGCCTGCTGAATGCCGCGCTGGCCAACGAGGCCTGGGGCTTGAGCGACGCCGAACGCCTGGCCTACCTGTACGCCTACGGTGAAATGAACCAGCCCGGCGCCCAGGCCACGGTGATGGCGCTCGCCAAGCAGGGCAGCATCCGGCTCAAGGCGCCGCCCACACAGGCACAGATGGACGCGGCCAAGATCGATGGCCAGCGCATCCTCGACCAGCTGAAGGCCGCCGGCAAGCCCTGATCAGGGCATGCCGTTGTCCACAAACTCCGCAAACCCCGGCCGGCTGCTCAGGCGCTGCATCCAGGCCTCCACCGCCGGCAGGGCCACGCGCTCGATGGGGGCGTTCTTCCAGCGCTGGGTGGACAGGCCCAGCAGGATGTCGGCCAGCGTGAAGCGGTCGCCGCACACAAAGGCGTCGGTACGCGCGAGCTGTGCGTCCAGCATGGCCATGTGCTTGTTCCAGTTGGCGACGCCCGCCGCGATGGCCTCGGGCGTGGCCGGCTGGCCGCGTACCAGGGCCATGAAGGCGACGCGCCAGCTGTTGTTCAGTTCGCCGGCCTGCCAGTCCATCCACTGCTCGACCCGGGCGCGCGCCTGCGGCTCGGCGGGCAGCAGGTCGGTGGCGCCAGCCTGGGTGGCCAGGTAGCGGCAGATGCTGTTGCTCTCCCACAGCGTGAAGTCGCCATCGACGAGCACCGGGATGAGGCCGTTGGGGTTCATGGCCAGATAACCCGGCTCCTGGGGCGAGCGAAAGCCCGCGCCCCAGTCTTCGCGATCCAGCTTCAGATCGAGTTGCGCGGCGGTCCACATGACCTTGCGAACGTTGATCGAGGTGAGGCGGCCGAGCAGTTTCATCGTGATGTTCAGGAGGTCGACAGGGCGAGCCATTCTGGCAGCCGAGAATCACCGCCCCTGCAGCCGCGAAGAGGTATCCCCATGTTCCTGATGGTCAAGGATGTGCTGACCGCCGCCGAGATCCAAGAGCTCAGGCGCATCGCCGGCGGGCTGCCCTTTGTCGACGGGCGCGTGTCCAACCCGCACAGCCTGGCCAAGAACAACCTGCAGATGGACGTGTCCCAGCCCGAGGCGGCCCGCGCGGCGCAGATCGCCGGCGAGGCCATCATGCGCAACGAGGAGATCCGCAACTTCGTCTTCCCCAAGCGCGTGGCGGCACCGACGCTGGCGCGCTACGACGTCGGCATGACCTATGGCGTGCATGCCGACTCGGCCTTCCTGCCGGTGCCGGGTGGCCCGCTGCGCTCCGACGTGTCGGGCACGCTCTGGCTGGGCGACCCCGCCAGCTATGAGGGCGGCGAGCTGCGCATCCACCTCGGCAGCGAAGCCGTCACCATCAAGGGCGAGCCGGGTTCGATGATCCTGTATCCCTCGACGACCCTGCACGAGGTCACGCCGGTGCGCTCGGGCCAGCGCCTCGTGGCCATCACCTTCATCGAGAGCTACATCCCCGACCAGACCCAGCGCGAGCTGCTGTGGACGCTGAACGAGGTCAACGCGCTGGAGGGCTACAACATCAGCTGGGAGAACCGCACGCGGCTGAACTACATCAGCGCCAGCCTGCACCGCATGTGGTCAGCCTGATCGTTTCAGCCAGAAGCCGAAGGCCAGGGCCGTCACATACATGCTGACCGAGTAGAGCGCCGCCGGCAGCGCGACCGGGAACTGCTGCAGCACGCCGAGGGCGAGGTAGAGGGCCAGCGTCGAATTGTGCACCCCCACCTCGTAGCCGATGGCGATGCACAGCGGCCGCGGCAGCCTGACGATGCGGCCCAGGCCGTAGCCCGCGGCCAGGCTCAGCAGGTTGAACACCAGCACCGCGCCGCCGAGTTCGCCGGCGGCACTCATCAGCGCCTCGCGCTCCTTGGCAATGGCCAGCACGGTCAGCACCACCAGCAGCACGGCCGACAGCGCCTTCACCGGCTTGTCCAGCCGCGCGGCGAGTGCCGGCCTGGCGCGTCGCACCGCCATGCCGATCAGCACCGGCACGGCGATGACGCCGATGACCTCGACCAGCTTCTGCCAGGGCAGCGGCACGACCTGGCCGCCGCCGGCGTAGTGGGCGATGGCCCCGTTGGCGATCAGCGGCAGCGTGACCAGGGACAGCAGGGTGTTCAGCGCCGTCAGCGACAGATTCATCGCCACATGGCCACCGAACAGATGGCTGAACAGATTGGCCGTGATGCCGCCGGGCGAAGCGGCCAGCAGCATCAGGCCGACGGCGTAGAGCGGTGGCAGCTGGAAGGCGGCGATGACGCCGATGCAGGCCAGCGGCAGCACGATGAGCTGCAGGCCGAGGGCCAGCACGGCGGCGAGCGGGTGCTCGCGCAGGCGGCGGAAATCATCCACCGTCAACGACAGGCCCAGGCCCGCCATGACGACGGCCAGCGCCACGAGCAGCGCATTCGTCAGCACGATGGTGCTCATGGCTCAGTCTTTGTAGTTGCTGCCCAGGCGGTCCAGCTTGCGCAGCAGCGCCGGCCAGACGAAGGCGCCGCCCATGCCGCCGGTCTGCACGCGCATGGCCTCGGCCGTGCCGCGCAGGATGGCCGGGTGCACCTCGGTCAGCGCACCGCCGCCGCTTTGCGCGGCGAGCTGGATGCGGCAGGTCGCCTCGAAGGCATGCATGGCCAGGAAGGCATCGGCCACCGAGCCGCCCACCGTCAGCAGGCCATGGTTCTTCAGCAGCAGGAAGGTGTTGGCGCCCAAGTCGGCCTGCAGGCGCGGCCCCTCGTCAGCACGGAAGGCCACGCCCTCGTACTCATGCGTGCCCAGGGCCGCCAGCACGAAGGTGGACTGCTGCGAGATCGGCAGCACGCCGCCCGCCTGGGCGCTGACGGCCACGCCCGCCGTCGTGTGGGTGTGCAGCACGCACTGGACATCGTGGCGGGCCGCGTGCACCGCGCTGTGGATGACGAAGCCGGCCGGGTTGACCGGATGGGGCGACTCGATGACCTTGCGGCATTCGGCGTCGACCTTGACCAGGCTGCTGGCCGTGATCTCGTCGAACATCAGGCCATAGGGGTTGATCAGGAAATGGTGTTCGGGCCCGGGCACGCGGGCGCTGATGTGGGTGAAGACGAGGTCGTCCCAACCCATCCACGCGACGAGGCGGTAGCAGGCGGCGAGGTCCTCGCGCAGCTTCCATTCTTCGGCGCTGACTTGGTCACGCACGGTAGCGGTCATGCTTGTCTCCTGGTTTGTTGTGCCGCGATTGGGGCATGCCAGGGGCTTGGCCCTCTGTCTGAAACCGGACAATTCAGGGCATGTCCGACCTCCAGGCCCTGCGCACCAACCCCTGGTTCGCCTCCCTGCCGCCCGCGCTGGCCGACGCCGTGCTGGCCGCCGGCCGCGTGCAGAAGCTGGCCACGGGCGAGGTGCTGTTCCGCCAGGGCGACGCGCCGGGCGAATGGCATGCGGTCTGCCGCGGCGCCATCAAGGCCAGCAGCGTGTCGGCGGACGGCACCGAGTCCATCCTGGCCGTGCTGGAGCCCGGCAACTGGTTCGGCGAGATCTCGCTGCTGGATGCGGGTCCGCGCGTGCACGACGCCACCGCCGTCGGCGCGACGGCGGTGTTCGCCGTGCCGGCCGAGGCCTTTGCGCGCTTCATGCAGGATCCGGTGTTCGCCACCGCCCTGGCCCGGCTGATGGCCGGGCGGCTGCGCACGCTGTTCGGCATCGTCGAGGACGCGACGCTGCGGCCCACGCGCGCCCGCCTGGCACGGCGACTGGCCCTGCTGGCGCGCGGTGACGCGACCTTGTCCGCCGAGCCGCGGCGGCGTCTGCCCGTGTCGCAGGAGGCACTGGCCATGATGCTGGGGCTGACGCGCCAGACCCTCAGCAAGGAGCTGGGCGAACTGGCGCGCGCGGGGGCGCTGCGGCTGGGCTACCGCAGCATCGACATCGTCGATGCCGAGCTGCTGGAGCAGCTCGGCAGCTAGCAACGGGGCCGCGTCAGAAGCTCGCCCATTCGCCTTCTGCTGTGGCGAGCGCCGGCTTGAACGTCGAAGGCCTGGCGGTCGCCGCAGGGGCGGCCTTGCGGACGGGCTGCTGCACCGGTGGCCCGCTCTTGGACGCAAGCGCCTTGCGCGGCTGGGCCGCGGGCGTCGCGGCATGGCCTGCGTGCGAGAGCTGGAACACCGACACTGCCTCCACCAGTTGACGGGCCTGCTCCCTGAGACTTTCGGCCGCGGCCGCGCTCTCCTCGACGAGGGCCGCGTTCTGCTGGGTGGCCTGGTCCATCTGCGTGACGGCATCGCCGACCTGGGCGACCCCGGTACTCTGCTCGCTGCTGGCGGCGCTGATCTCGCCCATGATGTCGGTGACGCGGCGGATCGCGCCGACCACCTCGGTCATCGTCGAGCCGGCCTGGTCCACCAGCGTGCTGCCGCGCTCAACGCGCTCGACACTGGCCGTGATCAGCGTCTTGATCTCCTTGGCAGCCTCCGCGCTGCGTTGGGCGAGGCTGCGCACCTCGCCAGCCACGACGGCAAAGCCGCGGCCCTGCTCGCCGGCGCGCGCAGCTTCCACCGCGGCGTTCAGCGCCAGGATGTTGGTCTGGAAGGCGATGCCGTCGATGGTGCCGATGATGTCGGCAATGCGTTGCGAACTGTCCTGGATGTCCTTCATCGTGGACACCACTTCGCTGACGACCTTGCCGCCCTTGACGGCCACCTCGCTCGCGCCCTGCGCGAGCTGGTTGGCCTGGCGTGCGTTGTCGGCGTTCTGCTGCACCGCAGAGCCGAGCTGCTCCATCGACGCGGCCGTCTGCTGCAGCGCGCTGGCCTGTTCCTCGGTGCGGCTGGACAGGTCCTGGTTGCCCTGGGCGATCTGGGCGCTCGCAGTGGCCACGCTGTCGGAGTTGCCGCGCACGCTGCTGACGATGCCGGTCAGAGCATGCTGCATGCGGGCTACGGCGGCCATGGTGCTGGTGGTGTCACCGGGCCGCACAGCGAGCGGGTGGGTGAGGTCGCCGTCGGCCACGCGCTGCACAGCGGCGCTCAACGCCACGGGTTCGGCACCCAGGGCGCGGGTCAGGCTGCGCGACAAGGCCCAGCCGACCAGGCCGCCCAGCGCCGCCATGGCAGCAGCGGCGGCCAGCATCAGCGTGCTGCTGCCAGCGGCGGCGTGACCAGCGTCCTCAGCGAGCAGATGGGCGAGCTTGCCCTGCAGCTCGATCGAGTCATCGACCGCCTTGAACATCAGGTTCTGGTGCTTGCGCACCTCGCCAGTCAGCAGCGCGGCGGCCTCGGCGGCCTTGCCGTCCTCGGCCAGGGCGATCGCCTGCGTCAAGCCCTTCTGGTAGCCCGGGTTGTTGTCGACGATGACCTGGAACAGGGCGCGCCCCTCAGGCAGGACCAACATCTTGTCCAGCTCGGCGATGAGCTTGTCGTTGGCCCCACGCATCTCCGCGATGCGCTTGATCTCCGTGGCGCGAGCATCTGCATCGGCCAGCAGCAATGCGTTGCGCACCGAGCGGGCGCTGGTGTTGAGGTTGTCCTTGATGTCACCCAGCTTGTCCATCTTGGGCATGCGGTCCAGGGCCAGTTCGTCGACCTTGGCGGCCAGCGAACGCATTTGCACCGTGCCGGTGATGGCGATCACCACGCCAAGCAGCACGGAGGCGCCAAAGCCCAGGGCCAGGCGGGTGGAGACTTTGAGGGAAGCGAAGTTCATGTCGTATCCAGGAATGAGGTTGCAATGGTTCAGGCGGCCAACGCCATCGGCACATCGGCGTGGGTGTCGGCCAGCAGGGCCTCGATGTCCATCAGCACGACGGCGCGCTGGTCCAGGCTGGCGATGGCGACCAGGTGGCGCTGCTGGTCGCCGCCTTTCATGGCGGGCATCGAACGGATCTGCTGCGGCGCCAGTTGCACCACGTCGTTGACACGGTCGGCCACAACGCCGATGCGGCGCTCGCCGCGGCTGATGACGATGAGCACGGTGAAGGCATCAACTGCCGTCGCATGCAGGCCCAGCCTGAGCCGCAGGTCGATCAGCGGTACGACCTCGCCGCGCAGGTCCATGATGCCCAGCAGATAGTCACAAGCCCCTGCCAGCCGGGTGGGGACCTGGTAGGAACGGATTTCTTGCACGCAATGCAATGCGATGCCGTACTCCTGACCGTCGAGGAGGAACACCAGCGCTTCAGTAATGCTGGGGGCGTCGGCACTGAAAACGCTGCCGGCGCGGGCAGCCGGGACAAGTTGGAGGCTGTTCATGGTGCACGACCGGCAAAGCGGCAAAGGATTGAAGTGCACTCATGTTATTTGATACAAATGATAGTAGCTTGGCTGATTTCGTGCGCTTCATCACGCCGTCGCTCACCAGTTGCAAACGATTGATTCATCTACATAAAATGCGAGCTGACGCATTGATGCATGTCAAACGACGGCATCAAACTTATCAAATTACATGGCACCAAATCAAGCAACAACAGCCGCCTGCCGGGCGCGCTTGAGTCTTGACGGAGACGCTGGGGCACTGCGCTCGGTAACGCCCCGGTGACAGCTCAAGCACCGGCCGCGGTCACCCGCCCAGCCGGCGTCAGCCATGCAACCCATCTTCCGGCGTCGTCGCAATGGAGTTGCACCCAGCCAGGCCCAGCCACGCCGCCGATGACAGCGTCGGTCAGCCCGGTGCATTGGCGAAGCAGCACGCTCACGCGTTCATCAAGCCGTTTAGCCAAGCGTGTGAGAGCCACACCCTGCCCCTCGTCCAGGTCCAGCAACAGGCGCAGCAGCGCCCCCTCAGGCGCCTCCATGCCTCGCGAGCACCACCGGAATGGACTTGGACGTCGGCGTGCGCGCCGTGAGAGAGAAGCTCTCCAGCGGCACCAGCGGGTTGGTCTCGGGGTAGTAGCTGGCCAGGCAGCCGCGCGGGATGTCGTACTCGACCAGCAGGAAGCGCTCGGCATGGCGCTGCTGCACCTCGCTGCCGCCGCCCTCTGAGTTTTCGCTGACGTAGAGGCTGGTGATGTCCACCCAGTCGCCGGCCTTCATGCCGAGGTCCTTGAGGTCAGCGGCGTGGATGAAGACGACGCGGCGGTGGCCGTAGACGCCGCGGTAGCGGTCGTCGTGGCCGTAGATGGTGGTGTTGTACTGGTCGTGGGAGCGCAGCGTCGTCAGCGTGAAGACGCGCACGTCGCGCTGGCGCTCGGCAATCCGCTGCACGGCCAGGTCGGTGGGCATGGCATGCGTGGAGAACTCGGCCTTGCCGCTGGGCGTGACCCAGACGCGTTCGCTGGCCGTGTTGCGCAGCCGGAAGCCCCCGGGCTTCTTGATCTTCTCGTTGAAACCGGCGAAGTCGGGCAGCACGGCCTCGATCTTGTCGCGGATGCTGGCGTAGTCGCTGGCCAGGGCCAGCCAGGGCGTGCGGCTGTGCTTCAGCGTGGCCGCGGCCATGCGCGCGACCAGCATGGGTTCGGAGATCAGGTGCTCGGAGGCCGGCGCATTCATGCCGGCCGACAGATGCACCATGCTCATGGAGTCTTCCACCGTGACGCCCTGCGGGCCGGTGGCCTGCACGTCGATCTCGGTGCGGCCCAGCACCGGCAAGACCAGGGCCTGGCGGCCATGCACGACATGGCTGCGGTTGAACTTGGTCGTCACGTGCACGGTCAGCTCGCACTGGCGCAGCGCGCGCCAGGTGGCGGCCGTGTCGGGCGTGGCCGCGGCGAAGTTGCCGCCCATCGCGATGAAGACCTTGCCCTTGCCGTCCAGCATGGCCTGGATGGCGCCCACGGTGTCATAGCCGTGCTCGCGCGGCGGTTCGAAACCGAAGACCTGGCCGAGCTTGTCAAGGAAGGCCGGCGCGGGCTTCTCGTAGATGCCCATGGTGCGGTCGCCCTGCACATTGCTGTGGCCGCGCACCGGGCATGCGCCGGCCCCTTCGCGGCCGAGGTTGCCACGCAGCAGCAGCAGGTTGACGATCATCTGGATGGTCTTGACCGAGTGCCGGTGCTGGGTGATGCCCATGCCCCAGCAGGCGATGACGCGCTCGCTGGTCGCATAGAGGTCAGCCGCCTGCACGATCTGCTCGCGCGTCAGGCCCGAGGCCGCCACCAGCGGCTCCCAGGGCTGCTCGCGCAACTCGGCGATGAAGGACTCGAAGCCCTTCGTGTGCTCGACGATGAAGGCCACGTCCAGCACGCGCGGTCGGCCCTCGGCCTGGGCCGCGTCGTCCAGCTCGACGACGCGCTTGCACATGCCCTTGAGCAGGGCGAAGTCGCCACCGACCTGCAGCTGGAAGTAGTGGCTGCTGATCGGCGAGTCGCCCAGCGTCGCCATCTCGATGGCGTTCTGCGGATCAGCAAAGCGCTCCAGGCCACGCTCACGCAGCGGATTGAAGCTGACGATGCGCGCGCCGCGCTTGCGGGCGGCGCGCAGCTCGCCCAGCATGCGCGGGTGGTTGGTCCCGGGGTTCTGGCCGAAGACCAGGATGCAGTCGGCCTGCTCGAAGTCATTCAGCGTCACCGTGCCCTTGCCGACGCCGATGGTCGGCCGCAGGCCCGAGCCGCTGGGCTCGTGGCACATGTTGGAGCAGTCGGGGAAGTTGTTGGTGCCGTACTCGCGCACGAACAGCTGGTAGAGGAAGGCGGCCTCGTTGCTGGTGCGCCCAGACGTGTAGAAGATGGCTTCGTTGGGGTTGGGCAGGGCCTGCAGTTCCTGGGCGATCAGCGCGAAGGCGGCGTCCCAGCTGGTGCGCTGATAACGGTCGGTCTCGGCGTCATAGCGCATGGGCTCGGTCAGGCGGCCCATGGCTTCCAGGTCGAAGTCGGAAACCTCGGCCCATTCCTTCAGCGTCTTGGCCGAGATGACCTCGGGCGTGGCGCGCCGCGCCGTTGCCTCGGCGGCCACGGCCTTGGCGCCGTTCTCGCAGAACTCGAAGGTCGAGCGGTGGTCGCGGTCGGGCCAGGCGCAACCCGGGCAGTCGAAGCCATCCGGCTGGTTGGCATGCAGCAGGGTCTTGGCGCCCTTCACGGGCACGCCCTGCTCGTTCAGGTGGCGGGCCACGCTCTTCAACGCACCCCAGCCGCCGGCCGGGCCGTCGTACAGCTCGATCTTCTGTTCGCTCATCGCTCGTCTACCAAGAAAAAGGCCCCGCGCCTGGATCAGGCGGCGGGGCTTGTCAGCCTACAGCGCGAACGCTATCAGTTGAAGAACTTGCCGACGTTGATCAGGGTTTTGTACACGCCCCAGGCCAGCGGGATGCCCACGGCGGCCCAGGCCAGGATCACTGTGACGCTGGACGTGGCGGCCGCGCTGCCGCTGCCGGCACCCACTTCGGCCGCAGCCGCACGCTCGTGCGCCAGGCGCTTTTCCTCGGCCAGCTCGGCTTCGGTCATGAAGTATTTGTCGGCCACGGGCTTGATCATCAGGTTGGCGATCAGGCCGACAGCCAGCATGCCCACCAGGATGTACATGGTCTGGTTGTAGACCTGCTCGCGAGGGATGCCCAGGCCCAGCTGGTAGTCGCGCATGTAGTTCACGACGACCGGGCCGAGGATGCCGGCGGTGGCCCAGGCGGTCAGCAGGCGGCCGTGGATGGCGCCCACCATCTGCGTGCCGAACAGGTCGGCCAGATAGGCCGGCACCGTCGCGAAACCGCCGCCGTACATGCTCAGGATGACGCAGGTCGCGCCAACGAAAGCCAGCTTGGAGCCCGCCGCCGCGCTGCTCGGCAGGCTGGCATACAGCAGGCCGCCCAGCACGAAGAAGCAGACATAAGTTGCCTTGCGGCCGATCTTGTCGGAGATGCTGGCCCAGAAGAAGCGGCCGCCGATGTTGAACAGGCTCAGCAGCGCGGCGAAGCCGGCCGCGACCGCCGCGATCTGCGCCAGTTGGGCCTTGTCCAGTTCACCGAACTTCTTGTCCAGGCCAATCAGGTGGCCGCCGAAGATTTCCTGCAGCATGGGGCTGGCCAGACCGAGCACGCCGATACCGGCCGACACATTCATGCACAGCACGATCCACACCAGCCAGAACTGCGGGATGCCCCAGATGCGCTTCACGTGCACGTGGCCGCGGGTGATCATGGTGTTGCCGGCCTTGGCGACCGGCGGCGTCCAGCCCTCGGGCTTCCAGCCGGTGGCGGGCACGCGGTAGCCGAAGGCACCACCCATCATGAAGACGAAGTAGATCGCGGCCATGATCAGCAGCGTGGTCTGCACGCCGTTGGTGCCGTCAGTACCGAACTCGGCCATCAGCAGCGTGGCCAGCGGCGAGCCGATCATGGCGCCACCGCCGAAGCCCATGATGGCCATGCCGGTGGCCATGCCGCGCTTGTCCGGGAACCACTTGATCAGCGTCGACACCGGCGAGATATAGCCCAGCCCAAGGCCGATGCCGCCGATGACGCCCAGGCCCAGCACCATGATCCAGAGCTGGTGCGTCGCCACACCGATGGTGGACAGCGCCATGCCGCCTGCCCAGCACAGGGCCGACACGAAGGCCGCCTTGCGCGGACCGGCGTGCTCCACCCAGCCGCCGAACAGTGCGGTGGCCGAGCCCAGGAAGACGAAGAACAGCGTATAGATCCAGCCCAGGGCCGAGATGTCCCAGTTGCAGGTGGACAGCGTCATCTGGCCCGCGCCGCCGAACAGCGCCTTGGCGATCACATAACGCAGCGCCTTGGTGTCTTCGCCGGCCAGCGCATTGACGGCCTGCATCCATGCGTTGGCCGCGGCAGCGGGATCCTTGGAGCACAGCGGCGCGCCGGGCAGCAGCTTGCTCAGCGGCAGCCAGAACACCGAGAAGCCATAGGCCATGCCGATGCAAAGATGGATGGCCAGCGCGGCCGGCGGCAGCAGCCAGCGGTTGAAGCCGGCACCGGCAATGGTGCGCTCCTTTGCTAGCCAGCCGTTACTCCGGCCCGGACCGGGCACGGCATCAATTCCCACAGAGGACATGGCTTGAATCCCTTCGACGTTACTGAGCCGCGATGGCGGCATTTGGAAGTCACGCGTCTACGCGCGCGAAGCGGCGCAGTATGCGATGCGCCTCATTTCACTGCCATGTAAATCCGCCTAGGTAAACACCTAGAGCGGCAGTGTCAGAGGTAACCGTGCGTTAAACCTGTAGCTCCGGCAAGGGACGGAATCCACCCTATCCTCCCGCCCCATGCGACGCGTTCTGATCATTGACGACCACCCCGGCGTGGGCCAGGCCCTGGAGCTGCTGCTGTCCCTGCACGACATCGAGGCCAGCGTCGCGGCCAGCCCCGAGGAAGGCCTGGCCCAACTGGACCAGCGCGCCTACGGTCTCGTCATCCAGGACATGAACTTCACGGCCGACACGACCTCTGGCGAGGAAGGCGAGCAGCTGTTCCGCGCCATCCGCGCGCGCCGCCCGGACCTGCCCGTGATCCTGCTGACCGCATGGACGCGGCTGGACGCCGCCGTCGCCCTCGTCAAGGCGGGCGCGGCCGACTATCTCGCCAAGCCCTGGGACGACGCCAAGCTGATCGCCACCGTCGAGAACCTGCTCGAACTCGACGAAGCCAACCGCGAGATCGCTCGGCTGCGCGAGGCCCGGCGCGAGCGGCGCGCGGCTCTGGCGCGGCGCTACGACCTGGCCGGGCTGGTGTTTGGCTCCGATGCCACGGCCAATCTGCTGGAGCTGGCGGGCCAGATCGCCGCGGCGCCGGTACCGGTGCTGATCACCGGGCCCAATGGCGCCGGCAAGGAACGCGTCGCGGCCTTCGTGCATGCGAACTCGTCAGCCAAGGACGGCCCCTTCGTAGCGCTGAACTGCGGCGCCCTGCCGGCCGACCTCATCGAGGCCGAACTCTTTGGCAGCGACAGCGGCGCCTACACCGGCGCGGCCAAGGCCCGCGTCGGCCGTTTCGAGGCCGCCGACGGCGGCACGCTGTTCCTGGACGAGATCGGCAACCTGCCGCTGGCCGGCCAGGTCAAGCTGCTGCGCGTGCTGGAGACCGGCCAGTTCGAGCGCCTGGGCTCGAGCAAGACGCGCCAGGTCAAGGTGCGCGTGCTGAGCGCCACCAATGCCGACTTGCGCTCGATGGTGAAGTCAGGCACCTTTCGCGAAGACCTGTTCTACCGCCTCAACCTCATCGAGCTGAAACTGCCGCCGCTGGCCGAGCGGCGCGACGATGTGCTGCCGCTGGCCGAGCACTTCCTGGCCGGACGCGCACGCCTCAGCGATGCGGCGCGCGAGGCCCTGCTGGCCCACCGCTGGCCGGGCAATGTGCGCGAGCTGAAGAACGCCGTGGAGCGCGCCGCCCTGCTCTGCCAGGGCGGCGAGATCACGCCGACGCTGCTCGGCCTGGAAGAGGCCAGCGGCAATGGCGGCGGCGCCTGGCGCAACCTGGACGAACCCAGCCGCGAGGCCGTCGTCGCCGCGCTGAGCGCGGCCGGTGGCGTCGTCAGCCGCGCGGCCAGCCAGCTTGGCCTGTCGCGCCAGGCGCTGTACCGGCGGCTGGAGCGTTACGGAATCGCGCCTTGAGCGCCCATCTCTCGCTGCGCACCCGCGCCCTGCTGGCCCTGGGCGCCGCGGCCGTCGTGCCGCCGCTGGTCATCCTCGGCGTGCGCCGCGCGGGGCTGGATGCAGGCATCGCGCTGGCCGTCGCCGTGCTCGTCATGCTGCCGTTGATCGCCTGGCTGGCGGCCTTCTGGATCGCGCCGCTGCTCAAGCTCACGCGCGCCCTCGAAGGGGCCGTGCTGAGCTACCGCGACGGTGACTTCAGCCTCAACCTGGCGCCCGATGGCCCGCCCGAGCTGGCCGTGCTGACGCAGCTGCATTCGGAGCTGGGCCTGGCCCTGCGCGAGCAGCGCCAGCATCTGGCCCAGCGCGAGCTGCTGCTGGACACCGTGGTGCAGAACACCCCTGTCGCCCTGGTGCTGACGGCGCCGAGCGAACGCATCGCCATCGCCAACCTGGCCGCGCGCCAGCTGCTGGGCGACGGCCGCAGCCTGACGGGTCTGGACTTCGCCACCGTCATCGCCGACCTGCCGGAGACCCTGCGCGAGGCCCTCGCCGGCGACGGCGACCGCCTCTTCGCCGTGACCCTGCCCGACGGCTCCGAGGAGACCTTCCACCACAGCACCCGGGCCTTCCGGCTGCAGGGCCAGCCGCACCGGCTGCGGCTGCTGCGGCGCATGACGCGCGAGCTGTCCCGCGCCGAGGTGGCGACGTGGAAGCGCGTCATCCGCGTGCTGAGCCACGAGCTGAACAACTCGCTGGCGCCGATCTCGTCGCTGGCCCACAGCGGGGCCGAGCTGGCACGGCGCGGCAATACCGAGAAACTGCCCCATGTGCTGGCCAGCATCGGCGAGCGCGCCGCCCATCTGCACGGCTTCCTGTCGGGCTATGCCAGTTTCGCCAAGCTGCCGGCACCGCGCCGCGAGGCCGTGGACTGGGCCGCCTTCCTGAACCGCCTGGGCACGCTGGGCGAGTTCAATCTCGACGGCGAAGTGCCGGCCCAGCCGGGCTGGTTCGACGCCGCCCAGATCGAGCAGGCCCTGCTGAACCTGATCAAGAACGCCCACGAATCGGGCAGCGACCCCGACGAGATCGCGTTGCGTCTGGGCGTCGTCGGCAGCGAGCTGCGCATCGAGGTCGTGGACCGTGGCCCCGGCATGAGCGAGGCCGTGCTGCACCAGGCCCTGCTGCCCTTCTATTCGACCAAGCGCTCCGAGCCGGGTTCCCAGGGCGGCACGGGCCTGGGCCTGGCGCTGGTGCGTGAGATCGCCGAGGCCCACGACGGCCGCATCGCGTTGAGCAACCGCGACGGCGGCGGCCTGCGCGTCCTCATCAGCCTGCCCCAGGCTCGATGAGGACGGCGGCCAGGGCGCTGAAGGTCAGGAAGGCCAGGGCCGTCGACGCCAGGATGATGCGCGCGACACGGCCGTTGTCGGCGCCATAACGCTCCGCCAGCAGTGACACATTGCTGGCGCTCGGCAGAGCGGCCGCCAGCGTCAGCGCAACGAGCTGGGGCCAGGCCAGCGGCGCTCCCAGCCAGCGCGCCGCGGCACCGAGGGCGAAGACCAGGGCCGGATGCAACAGCAGCTTGATGGCGGCCACCGGCAGGTACAGCGCCGGCGGCGTCACCCGGCCGGCCTTGCGGTTGGCGCGGCCGGAGCGGCTCAGCACGGCGCCGATGGTGAACAGGGCCACCGGCGAGGCGGCATCGCCCAGCATCGAGATGACCCTGGCCAGCGGCGCGGCCAATTCCATGCCACTGGCGCCGAGCAAGGCGCCCAGCGCGATGGACCAGGGCAGCGGGTTGGAGGCCGCCGCCTTCAGCGCCTGCACGAAGGCGGCCCGGCCGGCATGGCCGCTGGCACCGGCCTGGGCCAGGGCGATGCACAGCGAGCTGGTCACGAAGAGGTCGGCCAGGATGGTGCTGACCACCGGCCCACCGGCGGCGCTGCCCAGCAGGGCGACGATCAGCGGCACGCCCATGAATCCGGTGTTGGGAAAGGCCGCCACCAGGGCGCCGAAAGCCGCATCCTTCATGCGCACGTGCTCGGACAGCGTCGTGGCCACCGTGAAGAAGACGATGAGCAGGGCCGAGCTGACATACACGGCCAGCAGGGCTGGGTTCAGCAACTGCAGCAGCGGCGTGTCGCGGCCGAAGCGGAACAGCAGGCAGGGCAATGCGAAAAACAGCACGAAACCGTTCAGCCCGGGAATGGCGCTGTCGGGCAGCAGGCCGCGCTCGGCGGCCAACCAGCCGCACAGCACCAGGGCGAAGAAAGGGAAGGTCGTGGCGAGGATGGCGAGCATCGCGGTCCAGTATCGGTGGCCGTGAGCGAATGCGCGGAGCGGCCCGGTTTTGTAACAACGGGGGATGGCGAGGCCCTGGGGGTACCCCTAATATGCCGCGCCATGCGCATGCCCAACCTCTCCCTGCCGCCACCGGCCGCCGCCGCGCCCCTGGACGAAGGGCAGGCCCTGGGCGTGTGGCGGCTGGAAAAGCCGCTGCCCGACGGCGAGCAGGCGCATGCCGGGCAGTGGTACAGCGCCCACCATGCGCTGGCCACCGAGCAGAAGGCCGCCGTCCTCGTGCTGGACCGCAGCGACCAGGGCGCCGGCGTCATGCTGCGCTATGCCGACCAGGCCGGCGACCTCGGCAAGCTGCAGCACCGCCACATTGCCGTGCCCAGCGACAGCGGCGTGACGCCCGATGCCCATCCCTACCTGATCGTCGAAGGCGAGCACGGCGAGCCGCTGCTGCCCCAGTTGCACCAGCTGAGCCTGCGCCAGCGCGTCGAGCTGCTGGTGCAGCTCTGCGAAGCCATGCGCTCGGCCCACCAGCAAGGCTGGCTGCTGGCCGAGATCGACCCCGCCATGATCTGGCTCGACCCCGAAGGCGAAGTGCGCCTGATGGGCCTGGGCCTGACCAAGATTCCCGATCCCACCGATCCCTTCGACCGCGGCCTGAGCCTGGGTGCGTCGGCCGCCTTCGTCGCGCCCGAGCGCCGCAACGGCGAGCCGCCCAGCCTGGCCAGCGAGGTCTACGGCCTCGGCGCCCTGGCCCGCGTCCTCATCTGCGGCTGGGAGGACACACCCAAGGGCCTGGCCCCCCTGCGCGGCAGCGCCGCCGACCAGTGGCCCATGATGAAGGAAGCCCAGCAGATCAAGCTGGACGGCCTGCTGCGCGCCAGCATGGCCGAGTCGCCCGAACTGCGCACGCGCGGTGCCGAAGGCCTCGCCGACGAATTGCGCGAATGGCTGGGCCTGAGCCCCTCCCGCAGCGCCAGCAGCGCGACTTCGGCAGCGCCGGTTGCCGCTGCGCAAGCCAAGCCCCGCGCCGCCTGGTGGAAGCGCTGGCTGTGGCTGGGCGCCGCTGTCGGCGTCGGTCTGATGGCCATGGCAGCCCACGTCGCGGACCGCCCGGGCGCTACGGCCAGCTCCGACAGCCGCCCGGCCGGCTGATCCCCCCGAACCGCGGGGCGGCGGGACGCTGTCTAGGGATATCGCCGCGCCAGCCCCTCGGCCAACATGCGCGCCCCAACCCATCCTGGAGCGCCTGCCATGGGCCATCGTCTGCTTGCTTCCTGCGTCGCCGCCACGCTGACCTTCGCCGCTTCGGCCGCCATGGCTGCCGGCTTCAACACCGATGCCGAAGGCTGGACCACCAGCAATGGGGGCGACCAGGTCTGGATGGCCAGTGGCGGCAATGGCGGCGGCTGGCTGCAGGTCACCGACGTCAGCAGCGACGACTTCCTGCTCAACGCGCCGACGGCCTGGCTGGGCAACTGGTCGGGCTTTGCGGGCGGCACGCTGTCCTTCGACGCCAAGAACATCAATGGCGACACCCCCGACTGGGGCCCTTTCGGCACCGTGGTCATCACCGGCAACGGCGGCACGCTGGAGTTCGACATGGCCGCCGCCAACACCCCGCCGGCCGACGGCCAGTGGCATCGCTACAGCTTTGTGCTGCCCGCGTCGGCCGTGCTGTCCAACGTGACCAGCCTGACCATCAAGGGCGAGTTCCACAACGGCGTGTCCGAAGTCGTCGGCTTCGACAACATCCAGGTCACCGCCGTGCCCGAGCCCACCGAGACGGCGCTGCTGCTGGGCGGCCTGGGCCTGCTGGCCCTGCTGCGTCGCAAGCGCTGAGGCGCCGCCGCCGGCCGGGGTTGCCCGGGATGCAGGGCCGACAGGGCTCGGCAACAATGCGCGCTTCCCCGGAGGCTCCATGACCCGCCCGCAGATCGCGCCGTTGGCCGCAACCCGTCCTCTCCCGATCCTGGCCGGTCTGAACCGGTCGGCGCGCTGATGGCCGCCGTCGGCGCCGCACCCGCCTCGCCGGGCCTGATGGGCTTGGGCAAGCTGCAGCTCAGCCTGCCCGCCACCAAAGTCCAATGGCTGGCTCTGCTGGCCGGCGTGGGCCTGGGCCTGGTCGGCGCCGAACTGGCGTGGCACCACCCGCTGTCAGGGCCGCTGGCCCTGGTCGCCTGGGGTGCCATGGTGCTGGCGGCAGCCCTGTTCTGGGTCAAGACCCCCGTCCTGCTGCTGGCCCCCCTGCCCCTGATCGGCCTGGCGCCGTGGACGGGCTGGATCACCTTCGAGGAGATGGACCTCCTTGTCACCGCCTGCGGCTGCGGCGGCTATCTCGCCTATGGGCTGCAGCTGAATGCGCGCGACCGCGCGCCGGCCTGGCGCCATGGCCTGGTCTATTCGCCGGCCGCCCTCGTGCTGATGGTGGCACTCGCCCTGTCGGCCGCCTGGAGTATCCGGCGCGGCTTTGCCGACGCCGGCGGCTTTGCCTTCGGCTGGTTCCAGGGCTATCACGAGGCCATGAACTCGGTGCGCAATGCCAAGGCCATCTTCCTGGCCCTGGTGATGCTGCCGCTGTGGACGGCGGCGGCCAAGGCCCGGCCGCGCGGTTTCTCGCGCGGCCTGCTGCTGGGCCTGGTGCTGGCCCTGGCAGGCGGCAGCGCCGCCGCGCTGTGGGAGCGCCTGGCCTACACCGGCCTGCTGGACTTCTCCACCGACTACCGCACCACGGCCCTGTTCTGGGAAATGCATGTCGGCGGCGCAGCCCTGGACGGCTTCCTGGTCCTGACCCTGCCCTTCGCGCTGCTGGCCCTGCTGCGCACGCGCTCGCCCTGGCGCTTCGCCGTCGGCCTGGTCGTGGCCCTGCTGGCGGCCTATGCCTGCCTGACCACCTTCTCGCGCGGCGTCTACCTGGCGCTGCCGCTGGCCCTCATCCCCATGGTCATGCTGGCCGACGCCCAGCGCCGCCGCGCCGTGGCCTCGGGACCGGAGAGCAGCAGCATCGACAGCACCCTCGGCGCCGTCGACGCGCCGCTGCCCCGCCTGGCCAAGATCGGCGCCCTGGCCATGGCCGCGGCCTTCGCGCTGGCGGCCGCCCTGGTCTTCGGCGGCGGCGGCTACCGCGGCCTGCTGGCCCTGTTCTTTGTCATGGTCATCCTGCTGACCATGCCGGCCAGCCTGTGGCTGCCCGCCTTCGGCCAGCGGCTCACGGCCGTCGTCATGGGTGGCCTGCTGGCCCTGGTGCTGGGCGGGGCGAGCTGGGCCCTGTCCCTGGCCGTGCCCAAGGCGGCCTATGTGCTCAATGTCGTCGCCCTGCTGGGCTGCGCCGTGCTGCGCTGGCGCGACGAGCCGGGCCAGGTGCGGCCCATCTATGTGCTGCTGGTCTCGACCTGCTGGTTCTGGCTGCTGAGCACCATGGTCATCGTGGCCGACTACTGGGGCGGCACCTCGGGCCGCTGGACCGCCGGTGCGGCGGGCCTGGCCCTGGCCGGGCTGTGGGCGGCCATGCTGCTGGAGGGCCGGCTGTGGCCCCTGCAGGGCGCCCGCAGCAATGGCAAGGCCGGCTGGCGCAAGCGCGCCCTGCTGGTGGCCGGGCTGATGCTGGTCATGGCCATCGTCGCGGCCCTGGGGGGCGGCGGCTATCTGCGCGACCGCGTCGCCACCTGGAAGGAAGACGGCCAGACCCGGCTGACGCACTGGCGCGAGGGCCTGCACCTGCTGCACGGCGGCCGCCAATGGCTGCTGGGCAAGGGCGCCGGCCGCTTCGTGCCGAGCAACTTCTACGACGGTCCGGTCAGCAGCCAGATCGGCGACTACCGGCTGCGCCATGACCCGACCGAGTCCTACCTGGCCATGGCCGCCGGCAAGCATCTGCTGGGCCACGGCGAGCAGTTCCGCGTCAGCCAGCGCATCCCCGTGCCGGCGCCAGGGCCCATCGCCATCACCCTGGTGCATCGCACCACCTTCGACGCCAATCTGTTGATGCAGGTCTGCGAGAAGAACCTCATCTATCCGGACAACTGCAACGGAACCGAGCAGACGCTGAAGCCCTTGCGCGCCGAGGCGCCAGCCGAGACCGCGTCCGCTGTGGAAGGTGCCGCATCGGCCCCTGTCGCCGCCGGCATGGGCGCCTGGCAGACCAGCCAGTTCAAGCTCGGCCCGGTGCCGGCCCTGGGCGGCGACTGGTGGGCGCCGCGCTTCGTGACCTTCTCGATGTCGCTGGACACCCGCGCCGCCCGCGTCGACATCGCGCGTGTCGCCATGCAGGACTCGCAGGGCCGCCAGTTGCTGGTCAACGGCGACTTCAACCGCGAGATGGCGCGCTGGTTCTTCTCCAGCGACCGCCACCACCTGCCCTGGCACATCAAGAACGCGGCCCTGCACGTGCTGTTCGAACAGGGCCTGGTGGGCCTGGCCCTGCTGGGCAGCGCCTATCTGCTGGTGCTGGTGCGCCTGAGTTTCGGCCGTGGCCGCGACCACCCGCTGGCTCCGGCCTTCGTCGCGGCCCTGATCGGCTTCGGCGCCGTCGGCGCCTTCGACAGCCTGCTGGACGCACCGCGCATCGGCTTCATCTTCTTCACGTTGCTGCTGCTGGGCCTCGGCCTGCGCGCCCTGCCGGGAGAGGGCGTAGCCAGGGTGGCATGATGCGCTGCCCCGCCTTGCCCTCGTCATGTCCGCAGTACCCCCATCGGCCGGCCTCAACCCGGCCCAGCTCCAAGCCGTCCACCACCTGAGCGGTCCCTGTCTCGTCATCGCCGGGGCCGGCTCGGGCAAGACCAAGGTCATCACGACCAAGATCGCCCAGCTGCTGGTGTCGGGCTACCGGCCCAGCCAGATCGCGGCCATCACCTTCACCAACAAGGCCGCGCAGGAGATGCGCGAGCGCGCCAAGGCCCTGGTCGGCAAGAAGGCCGCCAAGGACCTGGCCATCTCGACCTTCCACTCCCTGGGCGTGCGTCTGCTGCGCGAGGAGGGCTCGCGCGTCGGGCTGAAGGAGCAGTTCTCCATCCTCGACAGCGACGACGTGCTCAATGTGCTGAAGGATGCCGGCGGCACGACGGACGTGAAGCAGGCCCAGCGTTGGCAATGGACCATCTCGCTGTGGAAGAACCAGGGGTTCGGCCCGGCCCAGGCGGCCCAGGTGGCCCAGGACGAAGACGAGCGCTCGGCGGCCGCCGTCATGGTGCGCTACCAGGAGCGCCTGGCGGCCTACCAGGCCGTCGACTTCGACGACCTCATCACCCTGCCGCTGAAGCTGCTGACGACCGACGCCGAGGCGCGCGAAAAATGGCAGAACAAGCTGCGCTATGTGCTGGTGGACGAATACCAGGACACCAATGCGGTGCAGTACGAGCTGCTCAAGGCCCTGGTGGGCGAGCGCGGCATGTTCACCGCCGTGGGCGACGACGACCAGTCCATCTACGGCTGGCGCGGCGCCACCATCGAGAACCTGAAGCGCCTGCCGACCGACTATCCGAGCCTGAAGGTCATCCCGCTGGAACAGAACTACCGCTCGACGGGGTCCATCCTGCGCGCGGCCAACAACGTCATCGCCGGCAACCCCAAGCTGTTCGAGAAGAAGCTGTGGAGCGAGTACGGCGACGGCGAGCCCATCGCGCTGCTGGAGGCCGACGGCGAGGAGCACGAGGCCGACCGGGCCGTGGCGCGCATCCAGCAATTGCGCGCCGACGGCAAGGGCCCGGCCTTCAAGGACTTCGCCATCCTCTACCGCGCCAACCACCAGGCGCGCATCTTCGAGCAGGCCCTGCGCCGCGCCCAGATCCCCTACAAGGTCTCGGGCGGCCAGAGCTTCTTCGACAAGGCCGAGATCAAGGACCTGTGCGCCTGGCTGCGCCTGCTGGTCAACCAGGACGACGACCCGGCCTTTTTGCGCGCAGTGACCACGCCCAAGCGCGGCATCGGCCACACGACGCTGGGCGCCCTGGGCAGCTTCTCGGCGCAGTGGAAGTGCAGCATGTTCGAGGCCCTGTTCTCCGAGAGCCTGGCCACGGCCGTGACGGCCCGGGCCCTGGCCCAGCTGCACGAGTTCGGCCGCTACGTGAACGAGCTTCAGTACAGGGCCAAACACACCGAGGGCCACACCGCCGCGCACGCGATGCTGATGGAGTGGCTCAAGGACATCGCCTACGAAGCCCATCTCATCGACAACGAGGAGAACGAGAAGGTCGCCCAGGCGCGCTGGGGCAATGTGCTGGACTTCGTCGACTGGATCGCCAAGCGCTGCGGCGGCCAGCACAGCGAGGAAGACGGCGTCAGCTTCACCGAGCCCAAGCAGAGCGTGCTGGACGTGGCCCAGACCATCTCCGTCATCCTGTCCCTGGCCGAACGGGGCGAGGAGCAGGACCAGGTGACGCTGACCACCCTGCACGCCTCCAAGGGCCTGGAATGGCCACACGTGGTGCTGGCCGGCGTCAACGAGGGCCTGCTGCCCTTCAAGCGCGATGAAGAAGAGATGACGGCCGAGGCGCTGCAGGAAGAGCGGCGGCTGATGTATGTCGGCATCACCCGCGCCCGCACGACGCTGGCCGTGTCGACGTTGCGCCGGCGCAAAAAAGGCCGCGACACCGTTGTGGGCATCCCCAGCCGTTTCCTGGCCGAAATGAAGCTCAACGAGGGCGGCACCCGGGAAGATCCCCGGGAAAAACTCAAGCGCATGCGCGATGAACTGGCCGCCAAGGCAGCCGCCCGCGCTGCATCCCAATAGCCCCTGCCGCAGTGCCTTCCTGCGGGGCATGCTGTGCCTGCCGAAGATCCGCGGCACTGCAGCTGCGTGGTCTGCAAAGACCGGTCAAGGTACGCCTTGGACGAGGGGCTTCGCAAAAATCAAGCTGAGGGCGCTCATTCGCGGGGGGACCCCCCAAGCGCGTGAAGTCTTCACAACTCCGCCACGCTAGGCTGCCAACAATGCGTTCCAGCCCTTCTTTGTCGGTGAGCTGCCCATGAAAGCCCTGGTCCTTGCTGCTGCCATCATCGTTGCCCTGAGTTCGTCGAGCCCGGCGGGTGCTTCGCGTGAAGCGCGCCAGCCCGTGGTGGACACGAAAACGGCTGCGGTGATCGCCGACGCGGGCCGCCTGGGCTCGGCCAGCCTGACGTCGCTGAATGGCAATGCCCACTGGACGCCGGCCGCGCCTCGCCAGGCCGAGCCCGAATTCGACGCCCTGCCCGCGCAGGTCGACACGGGCACCCTCGTCATCCTCCTGGGCGTCGTGGCCCTCGCCCTCGCCCGCCCCATCAGCCGCGCCCTGCGCCGCCAGGAACAGCAACGCCGCGCCACGGCGCTGGCCAGCGCCCTCGCCCACACACCGCGGTAACGCTGCCCCTGGCCCAGTCTCGCGTCGCTGCACGCGAGCCAGCCTGGTCGGCCTTGCAGACCGCGCTGCAGCAGTGCCGCAGCGCTTCGGCAGGCACGGCGCGCCCACCGGGCGCACCATGTCCGGCCTCAGCCCCCGGGGCGGCTCGGTGAACTGGAGTCGGACACAAGCAGTCCCTGCGAACTGCGTGTGCCTACGGAAGGCCATGGGTCTCTGGCCCATGGCAGGCCCAGCGCTCGGCCCGAAATACCTCAGTTCACAACAAACGTTTTCGGTGACTTGTTTCACGAGCCGCCCGTCGCCGCACACCGGTCTGAGGGGGGTGTTTTCACGCGTGTGAACTCTGCACCCGGCGGCGGAGCGGGCAGGCCGAAGAATCGCGGCCAGTCCAACACAAGACCCTGCCCGCCCATGAAACGCGTCGCCGCCCTGCTTGCCTCGATCGCCCTCAGCGCCTCCGCCCTGGCCGCTCCCGTGCCGGCCGGCAACCTGCTGGTCAACGGCAGCTTCGAGAGCACCGTCGTCGGCAACGGCAGCTGGGTCAACGTCGCCACCACGCCGGGTTGGACCTGGCTGGCCGGCCCCGGCACCGGCTTCGAGATCCGCAACAACATCGCGGGCCAGGCCCAGGACGGCGCCAACTACCTCGAGCTGGACACCAACGGCAACACGACCATCGGCCAGACGCTGAAAAACCTGAACGCTGGCGCCCGCTACGAGCTGAGCTTCTGGTATTCGCCGCGCGAGTTCCAGGACGCCTCGACCAATGGCATGCAGGCCTTCTGGAACGGCGTGCAGCTCGGCGCCACGCTGAGCGGGCTGGGCGGCAGCGGCAACCAGTGGACCGAGGTCAAGTTCAGCGTGACGGCCCAGGCCGGCACCAATCTGCTGAGCTTCGCGTCCGTCGGCAGCAGCGACAGCCTGGGCGGCAACCTCGACAACGTGCGCCTGAACAGCGTTCCCGAGCCCAGCAGCCTGGCCCTGACCTTTGCAGCTCTCGCCGGTTGCCTGCTGCTGCCGCGCTCGCTGCGCAAGCAGGCGGAAGCGCGCCGCGCCCAGGCCCTGGCCGCCGCGCTGGCCGCGCCCGTACCGACCCGCGGCTAAGCCGAGAGGACGCCCGGGCGCCCCGGCGCGACGACAAAGCGCGCAGCGGTTGTGATGCCGCTGTCCGGCTTCAAGGCATCGTCCAGGGCCCGCACCGTGGCGCTGAGCCCGCTCTTCGCGTCCAGCGTGAAGGCCATGTAGCCGCGCTGGTCGTTGCGCGCATAGTGCTGATGCGGGTTCATGTCCCGCAACGCGTCCAGCGACTGCTTGCTGGCCCAGCTGGTGATGGAACTGCCGCAGAACTCGCTGGCCACGACGGGTGAGTCCGCGTCGTCAAAGTCCGCCTTCAGGTCGGCCACGACGTGGCTGTGCACATCGCCGCCCAGCACGACGACATTGGGCACCTGGCGCTCGCGAACGACGCCCAGCAGCCGGTTGCGCGCGGGGGCATAGCCGTCCCAGCCGTCCGTCCAATAGGTGGGCTCCTTCGCGCTCCAGTTCATGCGCGCCATCAGCGTCTGCTGGGCGACCAGATTCCAGCGGCCCGGCGTCACATCCCAGCCTTCGGCCAGCCAGCGTTCCTGGGCCGCACCGAGCAGCGTCCGTTTCGGATCGAGCAGTTCCGGGCACTCGCGCAGCGGCAGCGTGTTGCTGCCGTATTGGCCGGCCTTGGTGCACAGCTGCGGGTCGCGGTACTGGCGGTCGTCCAGCGCGTGGATGACGGCCAGCCGCCCCCAGGCATGGCGGCCATGCATGCGCATGTCCACGCCGCGCGGGCGCCAGGCCTTGGGCAGCGGCTGGTGCTCCCAGTAGGCCTGGTAGGCCGCGGTGCGGCGGGCCGGGAAGTCCTGGGCGATCTTCTCGCCGCGCAGGCCGGCGTAGTCGTTCTCGACCTCGTGGTCGTCCCAGACGAAGAGCCAGGGCACAGCGGCATGCATGGCCTGCAGGGCCGGGTCGGACTTGTACTGCGCGTACCGCGCACGGTACTGGGCCAGCGTCACCGTGGCGCCGCCTTCGTGGGCGCGCACGCGGCCCGGCGCGGCGCCGTATTCGTAGATGTAGTCGCCCAGGAAGACGACGAGGTCCAGTTCCTCGGCCAGCATGTGGCGCCAGGCGGAGAAGAAGCCGTGGTCCCAGCGCTGGCAGCTGGCGATGGCAAAGCGCAGCGGCTCCGTCGCGTCGGCCGCCGGCGTGGTGCGCGTGCGGCCCGCCGGGCTGCGCTGGCCCAGGGCCTCGAAGCGGTACCAGTACCAGCGCCCGGGCTTCAGCCCTGCCGGCTCGGCGTGCACGCTGTAGCCCCAGCCCGCTTCGGCCGTCTCGGTGCCCGAGGCGACGCGCTGCTTGAAGGCCTCATCCTCGGCCACTTCCCAACGCACCTCGACGCGATCGGGCAGGTCGGTGCCGGTCAGCCGCGTCCACAGCACCATGCCGTCAGCGGTCGGATGGCCGGAGGCGATGCCGAGGGCGAAGCGCGGCGCGACGTCAGCGCGCGCATGGCGCAGCAGGCCGGGGGCAATACCCGCGGCCAATGACAGTTGCAGCAGGTGGCGGCGTGAGGTGTCCATCGCCGCATTCTGGCGCCGCCAGATGGCGGTCAGATGGCCAAGGGGTCCACGTCCACCGCCCAGCGCAGCACGGCCTTGTGCTCACGCTTCAGCGCAATCAAGGCCGGCACCCAGGCGCGCAGGAAAGCCTGCAGCCGCGCGCGCTGCGTGGCCTCCACCAGCATCTGCATGCGCTCCACATCGGCCACGCGGGCGACCGCATGCGGCACCGGCGGGTAGACCAGCACCTCCGGGTCGTGCAGCAGCTCCGCGGCCGCATCGAGAAAGGCCTTGGCGGCCTCGGCCGTGCGTGCTTCGGCGCGCAGCAGGGCCAGGTGGGCAAAGGGCGGCAGGCTGGCCGAGCGGCGCTCGGCGAGCTGGTCGCCGGCGAAGCGCACATAGTCGTGGCGCGCCAGGGCCTGGTACAGCGCATGGTCGCGGTGCCAGGTCTGCACCCACATCTCGGCCGGCGTCTGGCCCGTGGCGTCGCGGCCGGCGCGGCCGCCGGCCTGCATCAGCAGCGCGAACAGGCGCTCGGGCGCGCGGAAGTCGCTGCTGAACAAGGCGCCATCCGGGTTCACGGCCGCGACAAAGCGGATGCGCCGGAAGTCGTGGCCCTTGGTGATCATCTGCGTGCCGACGAGGATGTCGACCTCGCCGTCATGCACGGCCTGCAGCTGGGCCTCCAGCTCGCCCTTGCGGCGCGTCGAGTCGGCGTCGATGCGCAGCACGCGCGCCCCCGGCAGGGCTTCCGTCAGCTGCTCTTCCAGCTTCTCGGTGCCGCGGCCGATGGGCGCGATGTCGTGGTTGCCGCAGTTGGGGCAGGCACGCGGCACGCGCTCGGTGAAGCCGCAGTGGTGGCAGCGCAGGGTGCGGTCGCGCTTGTGGAAGACGCGCCAGGCACTGCAATGCGGGCAGTCGCTCTTCCACTGGCATTCGCCGCAATGCAGCACCGGCGCATAGCCGCGGCGGTTCAGGAAGACCAGGCTCTGCTCGCCGCGCTCCAGCCGCGCCTTCAGCTCTGCCAGCAGCGGCGCCGTCAGCGCCGTCGTCACGCCAGCGGTGGCCGGCAAGGCCTTCATGTCGAAGAGCTTCACGCGAGGCAGGGCGCCGCCGCCGATGCGGGCCGCCAGCGTCAGCCGCTCATAACGCCCGGATTCGGCGTGCTGCCAGCTTTCCAGCGACGGCGTGGCCGAACCGAGCACGACGGGGATGCGCCGGTCGTGCGCGCGCCAGATCGCCAGGTCGCGCGCCGAGTAGCGGGCGCCGTCCTGCTGCTTGTAGGAAGGGTCGTGCTCCTCGTCGACGACGATGAGGCCGAGATCGGGCAGAGAGGCGAACACCGCCAGCCGCGTGCCCAGCACCAGGCGGGCGCGGCCGAGGTGGGCGGCCAGCCAGTTCTGCAGGCGCTGGGCCGGCGTCAAGGCGCTGTGCAGGGAAACGATGGCCAGCGGCTCGGGCAGCAGGGCTGCGAAGCGCTCCGTGAAGCGGGCCTCGAGTTGCGGCGTCAGGTTGATCTCGGGCACCAGCACCAGCACCTGCCGGCCGGCCGCCAGGGCGGCTTCGGCAGCGCGCAGATACACCTCGGTCTTGCCGCTGCCGGTCACGCCGAACAGCAGCAGCGGCCTCGGCGTACCGCCGTCGATCTGGGCCGCGATGCGAGCGACGGCCTCGGCCTGCTCGGGCGCCAGTTCGGGCTTGACCGGCTCGGGCACGGCGACGGCCTTGGCCGCCTTGCGCTCCAGTTTGCGCAGCCGGGCGACGAGTTGCTCGGGCGACAGCTCGCGCAGCTGCGGCGGCAGCACGGCACTGGCCAGTTCGCCGACGCTGCGCTGGTAATAGCCGGCGGCGAAGTCCAGCAGCCGGCACCAGTCTTCACCGAGGGGCTCCAGGGCGTCGAAAACAGCCGCCACGGGCTTGAGCGCCAGACCTTCGGCCGGTACAGATTGACCCGGCCAGACGACGCCCAACAACTCACGTTTGCCGAGTGGCACCCTCACCAAGGTGCCCGATGCGAGTGCCTGCTCACTGGCGTAATCAAGCGGGCCATTCAGGCCACTGTGTTGGGGCGCGTCGACGGCGACACGCACCGCGGCGGAACCTGCCATTTCAACCATGCGCAGCTCCGCGCTTCTTGTGAAGCAGTGGCTCAGCAGTTGGCTGCAAGTGCATGATTCGTAAGGGCTCTTGGGTTGCCCACAATTTCTGTGGATAAGTTTGTGAGCAATTCAGCCGCCGAGGACCAATAGAAGGCAAATGCGCATCGCGTTGCCCCAAATCCGTTCATCGGGGTGTTTTGTGTGCAACCTTGAAAATCAAGCACTTAGCACAGATTCGGGAAAACTCTTAGGTGCGCCGCACCAAGCGCGATCCGGCGCCCCCGCCCCCCAATTTTTGGGGATAAGTCAGCTTGCAAGTGCAGATTTGACGACCCTGTCAGGCCGCCGAACGCAGGCGACGCGAGTGCTGGTGCACCTCATCCACCAAGACCTGCACGCTCTCGGGCGGGGTGAACTGGCTGATGCCGTGGCCGAGGTTGAAGATGTGCCCATGGCCGGCCGCGGGCTTGCCGAAACTGTCCAGCACGGCGCGGGCCTGGGCGCGCACCGCTTCGGGTGGCGCGAACAGCACATTGGGGTCGAGATTGCCCTGCAGGGCCACGCGGTCGCCGACGCGGGCGCGGGCGGTGGCGAGATTCATGGTCCAGTCCAGGCCCACGACGTCGGCCCCGGCCGCGGCGATCTCGTCCAGCCACAGGCCGCCGCCCTTGGTGAACAGGATGCGCGGGATGCGCACGCCCTCGTGCTCGGTCTTCACGGCGCTGAGCACCCGGCGCGAATAGTCCAGGCTGAACTGCTGAAAGGCCCCGTCGGCCAGCACGCCACCCCAGGAGTCGAACAGCATGACGGCCTGGGCGCCGGCCTCGATCTGGGCGTTCAGATAGGCGGCCACGGCGCGCGCGTTGACGTCCAGGATGCGGTGCATCAGGTCGGGGCGGGCATACATCAGGCTCTTGACGAGGCGGTAGTCGTCCGAGCCACCGCCCTCGACCATGTAGCAGGCCAGGGTCCAGGGGCTGCCCGAGAAGCCGATCAGCGGCACGCGGCCATTCAGGGCCTTGCGGATGGAGGTGACGGCATCGAAGACATAGCGCAGCTTGTCCATGTCGGGCACTTCCAGCGCCGCGACGGCGGCCTCGTCGCGCACGACCTTGGCGAACTTCGGGCCCTCGCCCTGCTGGAAGGACAGGCCCAGGCCCATCGCGTCGGGCACGGTCAGGATGTCGCTGAACAGGATGGCCGCGTCCAGCGGGAAGCGCTCCAGCGGCTGCAGCGTCACCTCGGTGGCGTAGTCGCGGTTGGTGGCCAGGCCCATGAAGCTGCCGGCCTTCTCGCGCGTGGCGCGGTACTCGGGCAGGTAGCGGCCGGCCTGGCGCATCAGCCAGATGGGGGTGTGCTCGGTGGGCTGGCGCAGGCAGGCGCGCAGAAAGGTGTCGTTTTGCAGGGGGGCGAAAGGCATGCCTCGATTATCGAGGTCAGAGCAACTCGAGGCTTTGCCGACCCACCCAGCTTTCACCGGCCGGCAATTCGATGGGACGGCCGATGCAGGCGGCCTCGACGCACAACATCTCGGACCAGCCCTCGGGCGGCATGTCGGGCAGCTGGGCGCAGCGCTCGGGACCCGGATTCCAGACCACCGTGTCGTCGAAACCCTGGTGGCGGAAAGCCACCTGGCGGCGGTCTTCGGTCACCAGCAGCGGCCTCTCCTTGACGCCGAAATAGACGCGATCCAGGTCGAGCACGCCCTTCTCGCCGGTCAGCAGCAGGTCCATGCGCTGCAGGGCCTCGGCCTTCTTGATGTTGTCCCAGTAGCGCAGGCCCGCCAGGCCTTCGACGCTGACGGCGTCCAGGTCGGCCACGCGCAGATAGGTGTGCAGGGCGGTGGTGAACTGCAGCGGCGCGTCGCCCAGGTTCTCGCAGGCCAGCTCGATGTCCAGGGTCCGGCCGCCGATGCGCACGCTCAACTCCAGCTCGAAAGTGTGCGGCCAGAGAGCGCGCGTCGCATCGCTGTCGCGCAGGCGCATGACGGCCAGCGCGTCGTCCTTGCCCTGCTGCTGCTGCACCAGCTCCCAGGGCAGGGTGCGCGCAAAGCCATGCTTGGGCAGGGAGCCGCGGTCGGAGAACTGCGGGAAGCACACCGGCACGCCGCCACGGATGGCCTTGCCCGGTGCGAACTCGCTGTGCGGCGACAGATAGAGCTGCTCGGGCGCGCCGGCGGGCTTCCAGGACAGCAGATGGCCGCCGTGCAGGCTGAACTGGGCGCTCGCGCCATCGGGGCTTTGCAGGGTGATGCGGGAGGATTCGGTGCTCATGGAGGCGACAGGTGCGCGGCGGTCAACGCTCTATCATCGCTGACTTGATTTTCGGGACGCCATCCGGCGTCTGCTCCAAGCCGCGATGACCACTGCCAGCGCCCCCTCCGCCCAGAAACTGGCCTTTGTGCCGGAAACCAAATTCGGCCTGTGGTTCCTGTCCACCACGACCTGGCGCGTGCATGTGCTGGGCCGCGCGCTGAGCGACCTGCAGCGCATGGCGCCGGACGCGCCGCGGGGCGGCGTCATGCTGGACATCGGCACCGGCCAGGGCCATTCCCTGCCCGAGATGGCCGCGCGATTCGCACCCACCCAGATCCATGCCCTGGACCCCGAACCCGACTTCGAGGCCCGCTGCGCCGCGATGGTGAAGGCCTGCCCGGTGCCGGTGACCCTGCACGCCGCCCACGCCGAGCGCATCCCGCTGCCCGACAACTCGGTGGACATGGTGCTCTGTCACCAGACCCTGCACCACATCGTCGACCAGAAGGCAGCTCTGGCCGAGGTCTACCGCGTGCTGAAGCCGGGCGGCCTGCTGCTGCTGGCCGAGAGCACCCGCGCCTACATCTACAGCTGGATCATCCGGCTGCTGTTCCGCCACCCCATGCATGTGCAGCGCACGGCCGAGGAGTTCGTGGCGCTGGTGCGCGAGGCTGGCTTGCAGGTCGATGCCGACCGCATCAGCATGCCCTACCTGTGGTGGAGCCGCAGCGACCTGGGCGCGCGCGAGTGGCTGGGCTTCGGCCTGCCTAAGAATCGCGAAGAGACGCTGCTGAACGCCGTCGCCAGGAAGCCGGGCTGACCACTCAGTCGAGCGCCGGCTCGGGCAGGATCCAGGCCAGCAGCGAGGTCCAGAAACCCGGGACGCGGATCTGCACGCTCGGGTCCGTCAGCGACTTCGCCTTCGCGGCAGCCTCCACCGACTCCGCGGAGTCATAGAACGGCGGATCGGCCAGCACCAGGCCGGCCTTGTGGGCGCCCGTGACGAGGATTTCGAGGTACTCGTCGATATGGCTGCCCGTGAAGGGGTTGGCATCGTGGAAGGTGACGACCACCGGCCGCACCCCGTCCACCACGGGCAGTTCGTTCACATGCCGGCGCAGTTCGCGCAGCTGGTGTTCGAAATGCGAGCGTCGGCGCAGGCTGGCATTGGGCCAGGGGATCTTGCCGTCATTGGCCGACAGGTCGGTCATGATCAGGCTCAGACCATGGCGCTGGTAGGCGGCGAAGGTGCGCGCGTCATAGGCCCAGTGCGGGGGACGTACCAGCACCGGCGCGCGGCCGGCCAACTCGACGTGCGCTGCCAGGCCCTGGCCCAGGCTGGTCTCCAGCACGTCATCGCTGAGACGCGTGTGGCTGGTGTGGCCGGGCGTGGCGGTGTGGAAGCCCAACACATGGCCTTCATGCCGGGCGCGCTGCATCAGCGTGCGGCCCAGCGGCGTCGCGCCGCCGTTCAGGGCGCCGGTCTGCACGAAGAACACGGCCTTGATGCCGGGCTGGATGGCATTGCGCGCCAGGCCGTCGAGGATCTGCACCGTCGGGTTGTCGTCCTCGCGGGCGCTGGGGCCGTCGTCAAAGCTGAGCAGCAGGCGGATGGGCACGGGCGCACTGGTCGACACATGCTCGGCCAGCGGCGAAGGGTCGGCCACGGCCTGCGCCGCAGCAAAGCAGGCCAGGCCGGCCATCACCATCCATGAGCGCCAACAACGCGCCATCTCAACTCCATCCAACTTCTAGGGGCGCGCAGTTTAGAAGGCCGTCCATCGCGTCCTGCAACGACGCCACACTGCATTCGTGGGACCTTCGATGCGCGATGGCAACTGGGGATTGCAGGCCACGGCCAGCACCAGCCCCCCCACGGTCGTGACGGCGACATCGCCTGCCACGTCGTCGTCGAACTCCAGCGTGCGCATCAGCGCGAAATCCAGGCCCTGCTCGCGTGCCTTGAGCCAAGCCTCCTTGATTGTCCAGGCTTGCAGGAAAACCGGTGCGCGCGCCTCGGCCGACAGGGCGGCCAACGCGGCCTGTTGCGTGGCACTGTGCACGGTCTCGGCCAGCGCGAGATGGTTGCGCGGCCGGGACAGGTCTTCCACATCGACGCCAACGGGGACGCCGGCTGCAGCGCAGAACACGCTGCCGCCGCTGTGGCTGATCGAGACGAAGGCATCGCGACGGCCCGCGACATGGCAGGCACCGCTGTCGGCCACGTCCAGCGCGGGCAAGGCCGCTGAGCCCGACCAGCGCTGCAGGCTCACGCGAGCCAGCCACCGGCCGGCCAGAAAGGTCTGGCGCCGGGCTTCGGTGCCCAGGGTTTGCAGCCGGGCCTGTTCGGAGGGCGTCAGCCAGGCTGGGGGCGCCGGCATGCCGGCCCGCAATTCGGCCTCGGCCGCCAGCAGGCAGAGCAGGCTCACCGCCCCTGCGCAGCCCTTACGGCAGCTTGGCGTAGGTCCCCTTCAGGGCCACGCCGATGATGATGGCGCCCGCATGGCACTCGAAGTCGGTCGCGCTCTTGTACTCGACCTTCTTGTAGTAGCTGACGATGTCGACCACGGCATTGGCACCCTGGCGCTTGGCGGTGTCCTGAAGGCTGATCAGGGCGCTCAACGCAGCCCACTTGCAACCGTAGTCATCGCTCTTGCCGACGCCATTGGTCTTGGGGTTGCTGACATCGCTGCCCATGCGCTTCACGCCCTTGGGCAGGGCCTGGCCGTCGAGGAAGAACTTGAACGCCGGGTCCAGCTTGTCCTTGGCTTCGGGCAGCTCGAACACATCGGCCAGCGGGATGTGCAGCACGGTGTCGCGTGCAAATGCCGGCAGGGACAGCAGAGAAGCGGCGGCCAGGGCCCAGAGACGAAATTTCATGCACAAGCTCCTTGATGAGTTCGGCACAGATCAGGCCGACAGGGCGCCAGCCTACCGCATCACTTCACCGTGGTCAGCGTGAGCTCGCTGGCGATGTCGCCACTCAGGTTGCGCAGCCACATGTTGTAGGTCGGGTGGATGCGCTGGCGCTCGACGTCGGCGTTCAGGTTGAAGCTGTCGGCATAGCTGAGCTGGTAGCCCGTGGCGTCGTAGCTGACCTTCACGGTGGCCTCGTGCTTGCCCTGGCGGCTTTGCTTCAGACGCATTTCGCCCGGCGCCTCATCCAGCAGCTGCCAGTTGCGGCGAGCAGCGGCGCGGATGATGACCGCACGCAGGCTGGCGGGGGTGAGCCCGGCGTACTGCTGCACGCTGACGCGGTCGGGGTTCCACATCGGCTCATCACGCGCCACGGCGGTACCGAGAGCGAGGCCGAGGCTGGCGGCCACCAGGATCTGCTTGAAGCGAATTGCGGAAATCATCGTCAGCTCCCTGCTGAGTGGTTGAAAGAGAAATGGAAATCAGAGACGGCGCAGGATCAACGAGGTGTTGATGCCGCCGAAGGCGAAGTTGTTGGTCATGGCGTACTCGGTCTGCAGCAGGCGGCCGCCACTGAGCACGTAGTCCAGTTCGCCGCAGCGCGGGTCCACGCGCTTGAGGTTGATGGTGGGCGCGAACCAGCCGGCGTTCATCATCTCCAGCGTCATCCAGGCCTCCAGCGCGCCGCAGGCGCCCAGGGTGTGGCCCATATAGCTCTTCAGTGACGAGATGGCCACGCCGGCGCCGAAGACGCTGTGCGTGCCCTGGCTCTCGGCCACGTCGCCCTGGTCGGTGCTGGTGCCGTGGGCGTTGACGTAGGGGATGGCGCTGGCGGGCAGCCCGGCGTCCTCCAGCGCCAGGCGCATGGCCTGGGCCATGGTGGCGGACTGGGGCTGGGTGACATGGGTGCCGTCGCAGTTGGTGCCGTAGCCGACGATCTCGCCCAGCATCTTCGCGCCGCGTGCCTTGGCGTGCTCGTACTCTTCCAGCAGGAAGGTGCAGGCGCCCTCGCCCAGTACCAGGCCGTCGCGGTCGGCATCGAAGGGGCGCGGCGTCAGGCGCGGCTGGTCGTTGTACTTGGTGCTGGTGGCAAACAGCGTGTCGAAGACGGCGGCCTGCGTCGGGTCGAGTTCCTCGGCGCCGCCGGCCAGCATGGCGACCTGGCGGCCGCTCTTCACGGCCTCGTAGGCATAGCCCAGGCCCTGGCTGCCCGAGGTGCAGGCGCTGCTCGTCGTGATGATGCGGCCGGTGATGCCGAAGAACACCGCGATGTTGACGGTCGCGGTGTGCGACATCATCTTCACGTAGGTGTTGGCGTTGATGCCCTCGATGCTCTTGACCGTCATCATGCGGCCGAAGTCGCCGATGGCGCTGGGCGTGCCGCTGGACGAGCCGAAGCTGACGCCGACGCGGCCGCTGGTCAGCAGCGGGTCGCCGATGAGGCCCGCCTGCTGCAGCGCCAGCTCGGCCGAGCGCGTGGCCATTTGCGCCACGCGGCCCATGCTGCGCATGGTCTTGCGGTTGTAGCGGTCGGACGGCAGCTCGAAGGGTGCGCAGGGCACGCCGACCTGCGTGTTCAAGCCTTCGTAGTCGGCCCAGTCGGCCATGCGCTGGACCTTGTTGGCCTCGGCGCGCAGGCTGTCCATGACGGTCTCGACGTCATGACCCAGCGGCGAAAGCGCGCCGATGCCGGTGATGACGACTCTTCTATTGCTCACCCGACCATCCCCCCGTTTACAGAAATCACCTGACGCGTGATGTAGGCCGCGTCCTCGCTCATCAGAAAGGCCACCAGCGCCGCCACCTCTTCGGGTTGTCCGACGCGCTGGGCCGGGATGATCTGCATCGCATGCTCAAGCACATGCGGCTCGATCATGTCCGTCTCGATGAGGCCGGGCGCCACGCAGTTGACCGTGATCTTGCGGCTGGCCAGCTCGACGGCAAGCGCCTTGGTGGCACCGATGATGCCGGCCTTGGCGGCACTGTAGTTGACCTGCCCTCGGTTGCCCATCAGGCCCGACACCGACGCCAGCGTGACGATGCGGCCCGGCTTGCGGCGGCGCACCAGCGGCATGGTGAGCGGCTGCAGCACGTTGTAGAAGGCATCCAGATTGGTGTGGATGACGGCATCCCAGTCCTCGCCGGTCAGCGCCGGGAAGGCACCGTCGCGGGCGATGCCGGCATTGCAGACGACGCCGTAATAGCAGCCATGGGCCTCGACGTCGGCCTCCAGCGCGGCGACCGTGGCGGCGCGGTCGGCCACGTCAAAGGCCAGCACGCGGGCGTTGCGGCCGAGCTCGCGCGCGGCCTGGGCGACGGTCTCGGCCTCGTCGCGGCGGCTGCGGCAATGGATGACGACGTCGTAGCCGTCGCGCGCCAGCCGCAGCGCGATGGCGCGGCCGATGCCGCGGCTGGAGCCGGTCACCAGGACGGTGTGGGGAGTACTGCTCATGGGGTCTGTCCGTTCAGGAAAGCCTCCGGGTCATCCGGCCCGAAGACATTGAGGCTGGCTCGCGCCACCTCGGCGCCATCGATGGCGATGGTGCATTCGAATTGTCCGAGGCCGTTGTCGGCCTGGAAGAGGCGCTGCACCTTGACGCGCAGCACATCGCCGACGCGGAAGGCCGCTCGGTCGCAGGTGTAGCGGCGCGTGCCGAGCAGGAAGCCGATGCGCGCTGCGCCGCCTTCGTCCGCCTTGAGATGGCGCTGGTAGCCCGCCCACGCAGCGGCCGCTTGCGCCATGTACTCGACGCCAGCCGACGCGCTGAGCTGACCATCCTGCACCAGCAGATGGTCGGCACGCAGCGTGGCCTCGGCCAGCAGCGACTCGGCATCGGCCTCGATGACGCGGTCGAGCCAGCTCATGGCGCCGCGGTGCGGCACGAGGTCGGCGATGTCGAGGTCAGTCTTCACGTTGGAGCACGAGGGCGGCGTTGCTGCCGCCAAAGGCAAAGGAATTGGACAACACGGCGCGCGGCGCGGCAGCCAGGCGCTCGCCGGGCTTCACCAGCCGGATGCCCGGCAGGGCCGGGTCGCGCTCGCCGTCGAAATGATGGGCCGGCAGGGCGCCGTCGCCCAGCAGGGTCAGCCAGCTGATGGCGGCCTCCAGCGCGCCGGCGGCGCCGAGGGTGTGGCCGGTCAGCGGCTTGGTGGAGCTGCAAGGCGTGTCCAGGCCGAAGACGCGGGCCACGGCCTCGCTCTCCATGGCGTCGTTGTGCGGGGTGGCCGTGCCGTGCAGGTTCAGGTAGCCGATGTCGGCGGGCACGAGGCCGGCCATGTCCAGGGCCGCGCGCATCGCCGCCTCAGCACCCCGGCCCGTCGGCTCCGGTGCGGAGATGTGGTGGGCGTCGCTGGTCTCGCCCCAGCCGGCCAGGCGCACGGCCGGGCCGTCACCCCCATCGACATGTTTCTCGCGGGTCATCAGGAACAGCGCGCCGGCCTCGCCGATGTTGATGCCGCAGCGCTGGGCGCTCATCGGGTTGCAGCGGGCATCGCTGACAGCCTCCAGCGCCGCAAAGCCGGCGACGGTGAAGTCGCACAGGCTGTCGGCGCCGCCGCAGACGACGGCGTCGGCCATGCCGGCCTGCAGCAGGCGCGCCGCGCTGGCCAGGGCCTTGCTGCTGGACGAGCAGGCCGTGGAGATGACATAGGCCGGACCCAGGGCGCCGAGCTCGGCGGCCAGCAGCGTGGCGCCGGAGCCGATCTCCTGCTGGCGCACGTCGTGCCAGGCGGGCAGGCCGCCTTCGGCCTGGTGGTGGGTCCAGGCGGCTTCGCTTTCGCCGACGCCCGAGGTGCTGGTGCCCAGCACGACGGCCACGCGCAGCGGGCCGAAGCGGGCAATGGCGGCATCGACCGCGGCGCGGATGGGCTGCAGCGCCGTCAACAGCAGGGCGTTGTTGCGGCTGCGCTGGGCCGCCGCGTCGGGCAGGGGCAGAGCCTGGCGCACGCGGCCCAGATGCAGCCGGCGGCCGCGCCAGGCTTCTTCTTCGACGCCACTGGGCGAGCTGGCCCACAGCGATGCGGCCAGGGTGTCGGCGTCAGGGCCGGCGGCGCAAACGACGCCGAGGGCGTTCAGGTAGAAGTTCATCAATCAGCCGCCCTCCAGCGAGCGGGACTCGATACGCAGTTGATAGTGCTCGGCGCGATTGTCGATCTCGACGCGCTTGCGGCCGTCCAGGTAGCGCACCGTCAGGCGCGTCTCGCCGGCCTGGCGCAGGGTGCGCTCATTGCCGGCCTCTTCCAGCGTCCAGCCGGCGGGCAGCGCAGCTTGCAATGCAGGCAGAGGCGCGAAGACCAGGGCCACGTCACGCAGCACGCGGACCGGGTCGACGGCGGCGGGCAGCATGAGGTGGCGCTTGACCTGCAGTTCGCGGCCATCCCATTGCAGCGTCAGCACACGTTGGCCGAAGGCCAGGCCGGCCAGCTGCAGTTGCTGGGCGTCGACCTGCAGCAGGGTGTCGAGCTGGCGCTCGGTGACGGCACCGTTGGGGTCCTCGGGCGCGTCGGTCACCGTCAGCCGCTGCGCCAGCGACAGCTCGGCGCCGAAGGCAGACGGCGCGAGCTGCAGCAGCGGCAGCGAGGCCGGCGGCGGCAGCGTCTGGCAGGCTGACAACAGCGCCAGCAGCAGCGCGGCGATCAGGGAGCGCACAACTGCTCCAGCGTGCGCATGCGCTCGGGCTGAGCGACATAGGGGTTGGCCAGGTCCCAGGCATAGCCAGCCAGGATGGACGAGATCATGCGGCGGATGTCGGGGTTCTGGTCCTGGTGGAAGATGACGTCCTGGAAGCCGCCGCGGTACCAGCTTTCCACAAACGCGCGGAAGGCATCCACGCCGGCGCGCAGCGGCTTGGCGTAGTCCTTCTCCCAGTCCACCATCTCGCCGGCGCGCTCGCGCATCAAGGCCGTCACGGCCAGGTCGGCCGATTTCACGGCGATGGTCACGCCGCTGGAGAACACCGGATCCAGGAACTCGCCGGCATTGCCCAGCAGTGCGAAGCCCGGGCCCCACAGCGACTTCACATTGGCGGCATAGCCGTGCAGGCGGTTGGCCGGCGTGTCCCAGACCGCGTCCTTCAGCAATGCGGCCAGCGAGGGCGTCTCGGCGACGACGGCCTTCAGGCGTTCGGTCGCGTCCTCAGGGAAGCGCTCGAAGTACTCGGCCCGCGCGACCACGCCCAGCGAGCAGCGGCCGTTGCTGAAGGGGATGGTCCAGAACCACACGTCGACATCGTTCGGATGCACGGTGACGAGGATCTTGGTGCGGTCGAACGTCGGGTCGCTGATGCGGTCCTGCACATGGGTGAAGGTGGCGGCGCGGATGGGGAAGGCCGAAGGCGTCTCCAGGTCCAGCAGGCGCGGCAGCGTGCGGCCGAAGCCGCTGGCGTCCAGCAGATGACCGGCCTCGACGGTGTAGGCCTCGCCGCCGTCCAGCGGCTGCACGTCCAGCTGCGGGCGCTGGCCTGCAGCGACACGCACGGCCGTCACCTCGTGGCGGTAGCGGATGTCGGCACCGGCCTTGGCGGCGCCGTCGGCCAGCACCTTGTCGAAGGTGGCGCGCTGCACCTGGTAGGTCGTGCCCCAGCCGGCGGTGAACTTGTCGCGGAAGTCGAAGGCGGTGCGCCTTTCGCCGCGGCAGAAGGCGGCACCGTTCTTGAACTGGAAGCCGGCCTCGACGACGTCCTGCAGCAGTCCGGCCTTCTCGATGTAGGCCATCGACTGGGGCAACAGGCTCTCGCCGATGGAGAAGCGCGGGAAGGTCTGGCGCTCCAGCACCGTCACCGCCAGGCCCTGGCGACGCAGCAGGGCTGCGGCGACGGCGCCTGCAGGGCCTGCGCCGATGATGCAGACGTCAGTCTTTTCGAGAGTCATGGTGGGTGATGAAGAAGGGGGTGAGGAGCCAGGCCAGGGCAATGCCCAGGCCCAGGGTCAGGCCAAAGGCCCGCAAGGCCGGCGTGCCGGACAGGGCCAGCAACCCGAACGACAGCCAGGTGCTGGCGGCCGCGAGTGTGATGGAGACGAAGCCGCGCAGATCATTGCGGTTGGGCTGAGCGAGCAGAAAGATGCCGTAGTCCACGCCCACGCCCAGCAGCAGCAGCAGGGCCAGCACATGGAAGAGCTGCCAGGGCTGGCCGAGCAGCGCGGTCGCTGCCAGCGACAGACTGCCGGCAATGAGCGTCGGCACGAGCGCGCGCCACCAGGCCGCGCCCAGGCGCCAGGCCAGCAGGGCCGCGACGGCGCCGATGGCGATGGCCAGCACGCCCAGCATGCGGATGCGCTGGCGGGCCAGCAGCTCGGACACATCGGCCACCTTGTCGACCCAGCGCACCGTCGTGCCGTCGGCCAGCGCCGCCAGTTGCGGCAGGGAATCGCGCGACACGCCGCGCAGCATCAGCACGCTGTGCCAGTTGCCCCCCGCGTCACGGCCCAACCACTGGTGGCGGGCCGCCTCGCTGACAGGCGCTGCATGCCAGGCTTCCACGGTCAATGACGGGGCCGTGGTGGCGTCGCGCTGCGGCAGGGGCTGGCCCAGCTGCTCGGCCACCAGCAACGACACCTCGGCCCAGCGGCGCTGCACCAGGGCCGCATCGGCTGCCTGGCGGGATGGCGACGGCACCCAGTCGGACACGGCCTGCCAGCCCACCACACCGGGTGCATTGGCGAGCTTGGCCTTCAGCGCTTCCTCGCGCTCCAGCAGCACGGCCTCGCTGCCGGCGCTGAGCAGGTAGAACTGGGCAGGACTCGGCAGGTCGAGGCGGCGGCCGATGTCGATCTGCTCCTGCATCAACGCCGGCGGCGTGTTCTGCAACAGGCGGATGTCGTCATCGGCACGGCCGCGCCAGGCGGCCGTGGCCAGCAGGACTGCAATCACCAGGGCGCCGCTGAGACCGGTGCGCCAGCTCAATTGCGGCCAGCGCTGCCAGGTGCGACCCAGGGCTCGCGTCAGCGGCCGCTCGGGCACCGCGCCGGCGTCCAGATGCGGGAACCACAGGCAGGTGGTGATGAAGGCCGCCGTCAGGCCGGCGGCCGAGAACAGCGCCACCTGCTGAAGACCGGGGAAGGGCGTGGTCGCGAGCAACGCGTAGCCGGCCAGCGTCGTGCTCAGCGCCAGGGCCATGGTCGGCAACTGCTCGCGCATCAACGCAAACCGCTGGTCCGGCGGCTGGGCTATGCGGCTGCTGTAGTGGCTGCTGGCGTAGTTCTCGGCCACGCCCACCAGGCTGGCGCCGAACACCAGCGTGATGAGGTGCAGTTCGCCGAACACGGCCAGCGTCGCCGCCACGGCCACCAGCAGGCCGCTGCCCACCGACAACAGCACCAGCAGGCGCGGCCGGATGCGGGCGAAGGCAAACCAGCTCAGCGCGAACACGCCGACCAGTGAACCGACGCCGATCAGATGCATCTCACGCTGGGCCTGAGTCGCGGCCGCATGCGCATGCAAGGGCACGCCGGCCGCCAGCACCTGCGCCTCAGGCACGGCGGCGCGAGCGGCAGCCAGGGCGTTCGCGATGCGTTCGTTGTCGCCGAGCGCAAAGGCGCTGGCGCCGCTGTCGATCAGCCCCAGCATCCAATCACCCTTGTCGTCGGCCAGCTTCAACCGGCCATCCAGGGCGCGCACCTTGCTGGCCTGGGCGCGCTCGGCCAGCCAGGAGCCCAGCGTGTTGAAGGGATCATCGACCCAGCGTCCCACGCGCGGCAGGCCCATGGGCTGCATCAGGCTGGTCAGGGCCTCCTGGGCCAGGGCCTCCGCACTGTCGTTCTGCAGGGACCGGCGCTGGGCATCGGTCAGCAGGCTGCCACGCTGCGGGGCAAAGAACTTCAGCCAGTCGGCCTGCTGGGCGTCGGACACGTGATGCCGCACCTTGAGCCCCGGCGCCTCGGCCTGCAGCTTGGCGATGAAGCGGTCCATCGCGGCTTCGCTGGCTCCGCGGGCTGCAGGCGCGCGCAGCATGACGATGACGCGCCCCTCCCCGGCCTTGGCAAGCGCGGCAAAGGCCTGCTCGACCTCGGGCCGGCGCTCGTCCTTGGGCAGCATGGCCAGCACATCGGTGTTGATGCGCACACGCCCGTTCCAGGCGGCCAGAGCCAGGCCGGCGGCCATCAGCAGCAGCGCAAGCGCCCAAGCCCAGGGCGCCAGACGGCTGGGCCGATCAACCAAGCTGTTTGGCCTCGTCGGCGCTGGGGGCGGCGGGCTCGCGGGCCTGCTCGTCGAAGCGCAGCGTCGTCGTGTCGCCCTGGGCTTCGGTCATGACGATGCGGCGCAGCTGGCGGTCGCCTTCGAGCTCGATGCGGCTGAAGAGCTGGGCCAGGGCCGCGGCCTTCGGCTTCAAGGCCGCGCGCCAGGCCTTGTCACCCACCAGGCTGGCCTGCACCTCAAAAGCCTGCTGCAGCGCGCCGAGGTCACCGTCCAGCAGCGACAGCATCAGCTGGGTCACGACGCGGATGCCGGGCTCCTTGCTGGCATCCAGCTGCATCCCGGCGCCGCCGGCGATGCGGTCGCGCGTCAGCACCAGCTGGCTGGCGAAGGGCGCCGCCGTGCGCCAGATCAGGCCCTTGCCGCGCACCAGCAGATAGTCACCCTGGCTCTTCAGCGGCTTGGCGAAGCCGGCCAGCTGCTTGTCCTGCTGGAAGCCGCCACGCTGCACTGGTGTGCTGACGAGGCGTTGCTGGACCTGGGCGATGGTGTCGGCCAGCGCGGGCAGCGGCAGCGCGGCGAGGAGAAGAGTACGGCGCTTCATGGCAGGGGAATACCGAGGCGTTCGAACAGGATGGGAGGGCTGGCGAACTGCATTTCCTTGGTGCGCATGTCCACGGCCACCATCAGCGTGTGGCCCTGGGTCAGGCGCTCGCCGGTGGCGAGGTCGCGCACCGTGTAGTCGATGCGCAGTCGGTGCTCCCACTCGGTGATGCAGGCGCGCACGCCAAGGCGCATGCCGTATTCGGCCGAGCGCACGTACTTCAGCTGCAGATGGATGATGGGCCAGGAGTAACCGCTGGCGCGCATCTGCGGGTAGTCGTAGTTGAAGCGCTGCAGCAGGGCGCAGCGCGCCTGCTCCAGGTACTGCACGTAGCGGCCGTGCCAGACGATCTCCATCGGGTCGAGATCGTGGAAGGCGGGTGTGATCTCGATCTCGTGGGCGAGACGGGGATCCTCACGCAGGCGCATGAAGGGCTCCATGCGGATCGCGGATGTCGCGCAGCAGGGCCTGCAGCTCGGCATCCAGTGCGCGGTCCTCGTCGATCAGCGGCAGGCGGGCGCATAGCTGCTCATACCAGGCCGACAGATTCGGGCTCAGCTGCAGACCGCCCAGACGCGCGCGCAGACCCAGGCCCTGCCGGGCGCTGATGAGCAGGCCGGCGACGACCTGCTCGCTGAGGTCCAGCACGCGCAGGGCGTCACGCGCGGCGATGCTGCCCATGCTGACCTTGTCCTGGTTGTGGCATTCGGTGCTGCGGCTGAACACTGAGGCCGGCATGGTCTGCTTCAGCGCCTCGGCTGTCCAGGCGGAGACGCTGATCTGCAGCGCCTTCAGGCCATGGTTGATGGCGGCGCGCTCGCCCAGGGCGCCGCTCAGATTCGACGGCAGGCCGTGGTTGAAGCGCGTGTCCACCAGCAGGGCCAGCTGGCGGTCCAGCAGGTCGGCGACGTTGGCGACGGCCGTCTTCAGCGTGTCCATGGCCATGGCGATGTGGCCGCCGTAGAAATGGCCGCCGTGCAGCACGCGCTCTTCCTCAGCGTCGACGAGGGGGTTGTCGTTGGCGCTGTTGAGTTCGTTCTCGATCAACTGGCGCAGCCAGGGCAGCGCGTCTTCCAGCACACCGATGACGTGGGGGGCGCAGCGCAGCGAGTAGCGGTCCTGCAGGCGCTGCTCGTTGCGCGAGGGTCGGTCGCTCGCCAGGTCGGCGCGCAGGCGTGCGGCGACGCGCTGCTGGCCGGCATGCGGCTTGACGGCGAACAGGCGCTCGTCGAAGTGATGGGCATTGCCGGCGCTGGTGACGACATTGGCCGCCGTGATGCGCGTGGCCAGCAGCGACAGACGTTCGGCGCGCTGGAAGGCCAGGCAGGCCAGGGCCGTCATGACGGCGGTGCCGTTCATGATGGCCAGGCCTTCCTTGGGGCGCAGCGTGTGCGGCTTCAGGCCGACGGCCGCCAGGGCTTGCGCCGCCGGCATCTGCTGGCCCTGGAACCAGACTTCGCGCTCGCCGCACAGCACGGCGGCGACATAGCTCAACGGCGTCAGGTCGCCACTGGCGCCGACCGAGCCTTCGCTGGGGATCAGCGGCAGGATGTCGTGCTCGATCAGCGCGGCCAGTTGCTGCAGCAGGGCGTAGCTGACACCCGACACGCCCTGGGCCAGGGACTGCAGGCGCACGGCCAGCACCGCCCTCACCTGCTCGGGCGCGAGCATGGGGCCGGCACCGATGCCGTGGTAGGTGTAGAGATGGCGCGGCAGCTCGGCCACCAGGGCCGGCGGGATGCTGACGGTGCAGGAGTCGCCATAGCCGGTGGTGACGCCGTACACGACGCCGTCCTCGGCCAGCAGGCGGGCGATGAACTCGGCGCCGGCGTCGATGTGGCGCACGAACTCGGGTGCGTCGCTCAGGCGGGCGTGGGCCTCGCGGCGCGACAGGGTGGCGATGTCGTCCAGGCTCAGCGGGCGGCCGTCGAACAGGATTTCAGACGGCAGTTGCGGTGGCATGGGGGCTGTCCCAGAAGGCGTAGAAGTTGAACCAGTCATAAGGCGATTCGCGCAGGCGCTGCTGCAGGATCTGCGCGTAGGTTTGGGCGTATTGGGCCAGAGCCTCGCGGCGGCCGGCACGCGGCAGCTTGACCTCATCGGACAGCAGCTCGAAACGAATTTCGTAACCATTGCCCTGATGCAGGCAGGTCAGCAGCACCAGCGGGCAGTGCAGCACGCCGGCCAGCACATAGGCACCGACCGGCAGCGGCGCCGGCGCGCCGAGGAAGTCGACGGTGACGGTCTGGGCCGAATGGATGGGCACGCGGTCGCCGGCAATCGCCACCCAGCCTCCAGCGTCCACCAGGGCCTTGAGCTGCAGGGCCATGTTGGGACCGAAGTCCGTCACCTCCAGCAGGTTGACCGCCGAGTTCGGGTCCAGTCGCTTCAGGATGCGGTTGAAGGCCTGGGCGTGGCGGGTGTGAACCAGCACCGTCAGCCTCAGGCCGTGCTTGGACTTGCCGATCATGCGGCACAGCTCCAGGCAGCCCATGTGGGCGGTGATGAGGATGCCGCCCTGGCCGTGCGCCAACATGGCGTCGACCATCGAGAAGTCCTGCTCGCGCACCGCCTCGACCGGGTAGCGTCCGGCCATGGCCAGCAGCTTGTCCAGCATGGTCTCGGCGAAGCAGGCGACGTGGCGCAGGCCCTCACGCCAGTCGGGTTCGCGCTTGAACACGCCGGGCTCGGCGCGGTGCAGATGACGCAGGTACTCCAGCGAAGAACGGCGCAGCGCCGGGCGCGTCAGCCAATGCGCCAGCACGACGGGGAACATGGCCCAGCGCACGAGGCGCCGGCCGAACAGCTTGTGCACGCCGTACAGCAGCCAGATGCCGCTGACGAAGGTGGTTTCGCCCAGGTTGGCCCAGTGCTGGGCGCGCGCGCTGCTCATGGTCAGGATCCCCGCAGCTTGCGCGCCAGCAGGAGGGGACTGCGCAGCAGCATGCCGAAGAAGAGCCGCGTGTGCATGGCCGAGATCAGCACGTTGTCGCGCCAGACGCGGAAATGAGAAATGCCGCCGATGGGGTAGTGCACGCGCGTGGGCTGGTTGACGACGGGCACGCCGGCCCACACCAGGCGCACGGCGATCTCGGTGTCGAAGTCCATGCGCCGGCCCATGGAGGCATGCGCCAGCAGCGGCAGCGTGGTGGCCAGCGGGTAGATGCGAAAGCCGCACATGGAGTCGCGCACCGCGAAACTCAGCGTGTTGATCCAGACCCAGATGTGGGTGGCGTAGCGGCCGTAGAGGCGGGCACGCGGCACCGACTCGTCGTAGACCGGACAGCCGCAGATCAGCGCCGTGGGGGCGGCCTCGGCTGCGGCGACGAAGCGCGAGGCGTCGAGGGCGTCATGCTGGCCGTCCGCATCGATCTGCAGGCCATGGGTGTAGCCCTGCTCGGCCGCCCAACGCATGCCGGCAATGACGGCCGCGCCCTTGCCCTGGTTGTGGGGCAGACGCAGCAGCCGGATGCCGTCTTGCCCTGCCAGCGCATCGAGCTGCACGGCCGTGGCGGCCTCGCTGCCGTCGTCCACCAGCAGCACCGGCAGCCCCTGGGCGCTCAGCTTGGCCGCGACGGCGCCGACGGTGCCACCATGGTTGTAGACGGGGATGACTGCACAGACTTTCACGACGGGCTTCCAAAACGCAGCTTGCCGCTGGCGTGGGCGCCGCGCTCGCTGGTCAGCGCAAAACGCAGCTCGCTGCCTTCGGCGTTGACAGTCAATTCGAGCTCGACATTGCCGCCCGGCCGGATGACCTGCTGGAACTTGAGCTGATCCAGGCCCGCGAAGGCCGGCTGCAGCGCAAACAGCTCGCGTGCAAAGCGCTCGGCCCAGTCCAACTGGACGACGCCGGGCAGCACGGGCTGCCCGTCGAAATGGCCTTCGAAGGCAGGGTGGCGGGCCTCGATGTCCAGGCGCAGCCTGGCCGTCAGCGGCTCGCGCAGCAGCATCCGCGCCGGCGGGCGCATGGGGTCGAACAGCGCCTGCAGGGCGGCTTGCGTGGTCTTGCCCTGGGTGTTGGCCGGCAGCTCGCTGACCAGGCGCCAGCGGCGCGGACGCACGGTGGCTTCCAGCTGCGCGGCGAGACGCTCGCGCAGCGGCGCCAGCCAGGTGCTGCGACCGGCCTGTTCGATGGACGCCCAGGCCTCGGCCGTGGGCACCAGCACGACGCCCAGCTCCTGGCGCGAACCCGGCAGCAGCAAGGCGCGAGCCTCCTGCACCTGGCCGCTGACGGTCAGGGCCTGCTCGACAGCGGCCAGCGACACCCGCTTCTCTTCCACCTTGACGATGCGGTCGGCGCGGCCCAGCAGCACGAAGCCTTCGCCCTCGGCGCGGGCATGGTCGGCGGCTGTGTACCAGGCATCGCCGCCGATATGAGCCGAGCGCAGTTGCAGCTGGCCGTCGTTGAGCCGCCATTCAACGCCGGGCAGCGCGCGCCAGGGCTCGGCATCACCGGCGCCCGGCGGGCGCTGGCGCCAGGCCACGCCGCCGGTCTCGCTGCTGCCATAGACCTCGATGGGCGTCCGGCCCAGACGCTCGGCACAGGGGCCCAGCGCATCGGCCGGCAGCGGGCCGCCAGAGCTGAAGACGGCAGCGAGGCGCTCGGGCAAGTCGCCCGTGATGGCGAGCTGCAGGCGCTTCAGGTGGGCGGGGCTGGCGATCAGCACGATGCGCCCGGGCGCGGCGTGCAGGTCTTCGAGATAGGCCACGCGCTGGGCCGCCGTGGGCCGGCCGGCGGCCAGCGGCCACAGCACACGGAACAGCAGGCCGTAGATGTGCTGGTGGCTGACAGTGGCGTGCACGGTGGCGCCGTCCAGGCGCGCGCCGAACTCGGCTTCCAGCGCCCTCACCTCGTCGAAGAGCTGGTGCAGCTGCTTGGGAATCGCGGTCGGCTCGCCGCTGCTGCCGGAAGTGAAGACGACGAGCTGGGGCGAGCGCGGGTCCAGGGGTTGCCAGTCGGGCTGGGGCGCGTCGGCCACGGTGGCCGTCGCATCGGGCCGGCTGGGCCAGTCGCCGGCAAAGCTGCCCACGCGGTCAGACAGGCGCTGGGCCGTCGCCGGCAGCGCGTCGCCCGGCCACCAGACGGTCTTGCCCGCATGCCAGGCGCCGAACAGGGCCGCGGCGGCATGCAGGGTGTCTTCGAAATGCAGGGCGACATCGCCTGTCGCCAGCGCCTGGAAATGCACGAACCAGCCGGCGGCCTGGGCCCAGAACTCGGCCGACATGACGGCCCGGCCGGCACGGATGCCCACGGGCTGCGCGGCCCGCACCGGGCTCAGCGCACCGGCGAGGCCGAGGCGCAGTTCACGCCACATGCTTGCCGGCCCGGACGCGGCGGCGCACCAGCCACTCGCCGCCCATCAGGGTGCCCATCAGCCCATAGGTGATGAAGCCGTTGTACAGGGCCCAGGTCTGCTCGCTGCCCCACAGGGCCGTGGCCAGGCTGATGCCGCCGTTGAGGATGAAGAAGCCGCACCAGACCATGGTGACCTTGCGTGTGTAGGCCACGCCATGGGCATCCAGCTCAGGGTCGTGCAGGCGCGCCAGCCGCTCGACGACGGTCTGGCCCTTGAGCAGGCTGGCGCCGAACAGCACCAGCATGGCCACGTTCATCGCGACGGGGTAGATCTTCAGCGGCAGCAGCTGGTTGGACCAGGCCGTCAGCGCGGCCAGCACCAGGCCGGCCAGGGCCACGGCCAGGGCCTGCTGGCTGCGCGACGCGAGATAACGCGCCAGGGCCAGGGCCAGCAGCAGCAGCGCCAACACCCGGGGTTCGGCATGAGCGAGCCCCAGGTAGACGAGAACGGGATAGAGGGCGGTCAGCGCCACCCAAAGGATGTTGCGCACGCTGGGGCGGGAGAGAGAAGAAAGGGGATCAGGCGGCGCGCGGCAGCGCGGCCTCGTTTTCCCCGGAAGTTTCCTCGGTCTGCAGCAGCGCCGTCAGCGCGTTGACGACGTCTTGCAGCGTGCGCACGGACTTGAAGGCCTCGGGCTGCAGTCGCTTGCCCACCAGGGGCTTGAGCTTGACGATGAGGTCCACGGCGTCGATGGAGTCGATGTCCAGGTCGTCGTACAGCCGGGCTTCCGGGCGGATGCGCTCGGGCTCGATGTCGAAGGTCTCGACCAGGATGGCCGACAGGCGCGTGTAGATGTCTTGTTCGGTCATGAAGTACTCCCCTGGCGGTTCAGCTCTTGCGGCTCGTGGCCACAAAGGCTGCCAGCGCCCGGATCGAGCGGAAGTGCCGGCGAGTCTCTTCGGAGTCGGCCGACATGGTCACGCCATAGCGCTTCTGCAGCGCCAGCCCCAGTTCGAGCGCGTCGATGGAATCCAGGCCGAGGCCTTCGACGAAGAGCGGCTGCTCGGCGTCGATGTCGTCCGCGCTCATGTCCTCGAGGTTCAAGGCGTCGATGAGCAGGGTCTTGATTTCAAGTTCCAGGCTCTGTTCCATCGCCTATGCCCCTAGAAAAATAACTTTGCAAGTATCCCGTGAGCCGCCTTGCAGCGAGCGGGAATTCTCCGTGAGCCCCCTCTAGAAAGGGTGTCACGGCAATGTCCTCGCCCACATCCAGACTCAGCTGTAACGGTCGGTCGTGGGTTTTCCACCACGGCCAACCCTTGCTCAAGCCCAGCGGCTGGCAGCGGATGCGCACCGGCGTGATGTCCACGCCGCTGCGCAGGGCCAATTGGGCCGCACCGCGCTGCAACTGCAAAGCATGCCCGGGCACGCTGCGGGTGCCTTCGGGAAAAATCACCAGATTGCTGCCTGAAGCGAGGCTGGCGTTGAATCCGCCCAACACCTCGCTGCCGCGGTCATTGCGCAGGTAGTTGCAGGCTCGCACCGGTCCCCAGGTGAAGGGGTTGTCGCCCAGGCCGGCGCGCACGACGCAGTCGGCATTGGGGGTGCGCGAAATCACGGCCACGACGTCGATCAGCGTCGGGTGATTGGCCAGCACCAGCAGGCCGCGGCGCTGCAGACGTTCGGCGCCCGTCCAGCGCACGCGCACCAGGCCCAGCAGGGTCATCAGGCCGATGAAGCCGCGAAAGCTGGCGCCCACCAAGGCGCGCGACCAGCGGATGCGCCGCGTCGGCTCCCATACCAGCAGGTTGATCAGCGGGAACAGCAGCGCGCCCATCAGCAGGCCACCGATGCCGAAGCAGGCAAAGCTGAAGCCCGTCGCCGGCACGCGCCAGGCGCGCGACCAGGCCGAGGACAGCTTAGCGAGCGACGACATGGCGCCAGTGCCAGTCCGCAGCACCATCGGGCTGGCGCAGTTCGGCCGCGGGGTCGAGCAGGCACTGCAGCACCTGCAGATTGGGTGCGAAGGTCGAAGGCGCAACCGGCCCCGATGAGGGCCGACGCGTCAGCCGCACGCCCGGCTCGCCCTCACGCGCCAGGCGAAGGCGCAGGGCGTAGGCATGCAGGGGCGCGATCGCGGCGTCCAGGCCGGTGTGGGCGTACAGCGCGGGCAAGGGGGCGTCGAAGACCGTCAGCAGCACCGCCCGTGCGCCGGTGGCGAGCAGGGCCTGGGCTTCGACCCAGCCGGCCGCGGCACTGACCTCGCCTGCGGCCACGGCGCTGACATTGGCCTTGATGCCGCGCTGGATGGAGTACTGGGCGCCGATGGCGTTGTGCACCGAGTGGCTGAAGGCCGTCGGCGACAGGGCCTCGCCGCGGGCCAGTTCCTGCAGCATGGAGATGGACCGCGCCAGTTCGCCCCAGCGCGAGGCGAACACCAGGGGCATGGCAGGCAGTGCCTCGGCATCGACGTCCTGCTGGACCCAGTAGGCCACCTGCAGGGCGGCACGGCCCAGAGGGTCGATGCGACGGCGCGCCATGGCCGGCACTTCGGCCAGCGGCGGCGACGCGGGTGCATCGGCGGGCAGCGGCTGCGGGTCGCGCAGCCAGGCTCGCCAGTCGTCCTGGGACGCCAGGCCAGGCGCCCAGGCCGCCCACTGTTCGATGAACAGGGCCGGTCCGTCCTGGGGGACAGCGGGAGCGGCGGCGGGCGAAATCATGGCTGGGTCAGAAAGTAGAAAACCCGCCATGAGGCGGGCTTGCGGTTCAGGCAGGGATTGCCCGTAGCCTTGGGAGTGACCTCAGGCGGTCACTTCTTGAGGAACTTGCGCAGCGCGGCGATCTGAGCGGCCTGGACAGCCAGTTCGCTCTTGATGACGGCCTGGTCAAGTTCGCTCTTGGCGTTCTTCAGCGCTTCCTCGGCCTGCTTCTTGGCCTCGGTGGCCTTGGCTTCGTCGAGGTCCTTGCCGCGGATGGCGGTGTCGGCCAGCACGGTCACGCGGTTCGGCTGCACTTCGAGGATGCCGCCGGCGACGAAGACGAACTCTTCGCTGCCGTCGGCCAGCTCGATGCGCACGGCGCCCGGCTTGATGCGGGTGATCAGCGGCGTGTGCTTGGGCAGGATGCCGAGCTCGCCACTTTCGCCCGGCAGGGCGACGAACTTGGCCTCGCCGGAGAAGATCTGCTCTTCGGCGGAGACCACGTCAACGTGGAGGGTTGCCATGTTCAATCTTCCTTAGCTAACCATTGAAGAAATCCTGCAAGGGACGGGGCGCCAAGGCACCCCGGTCAACCTCACTGGATCTTCTTGGCCTTCTCGAATGCTTCGTCAATCGTGCCGACCATGTAGAAGGCCTGCTCGGGCAGCGAGTCGCACTCGCCGTTGACGATCATCTTGAAGCCGCGGATGGTTTCCTTCAGCGGCACGTACTTGCCCGGGGTGCCCGTGAACACTTCGGCGACGTGGAAAGGCTGCGACAGGAAGCGCTGGATCTTGCGGGCGCGAGCGACCGACAGCTTGTCTTCCGGCGACAGTTCGTCCATGCCCAGGATGGCGATGATGTCGCGCAGTTCCTTATAGCGCTGCAGCACCTGCTGCACGGCACGGGTCGTCGTGTAGTGGTCTTCGCCGACGACGTTGGGGTCGATCTGGCGGCTGGTCGAGTCCAGCGGGTCCACGGCGGGGTAGATGCCCAGCGAAGCGATGTCACGCGACAGCACGACGGTGGCGTCCAAGTGGGCGAAGGTCGTGGCAGGCGACGGGTCGGTCAGGTCGTCCGCAGGGACGTAGACGGCCTGAATGGACGTGATCGAGCCAACCTTGGTCGACGTGATGCGCTCTTGCAGGCGACCCATTTCCTCGGCCAGCGTCGGCTGGTAGCCCACGGCGGAAGGCATGCGGCCCAGCAGAGCGGACACTTCCGTGCCGGCCAGGGTGTAGCGGTAGATGTTGTCCACGAAGAACAGCACGTCCTTGCCTTCGTCGCGGAAGGACTCGGCGATGGTCAGGCCGGTCAGGGCGACGCGCAGACGGTTGCCCGGGGGCTCGTTCATCTGGCCGTAGACCATGGCGACCTTGGAGTCTTC
>OUNM010184443.1_pt1 | contig 108301 bp, 144 predicted proteins | sample 1769961 | NCBI WGS metagenome assembly OUNM01 (sample SAMEA3914820, study PRJEB12502) | metagenome | biome: forest; material: soil | place: USA | collected 2012-03-12 | depth 0.3 m
ACTAACAATTCTTTATCGCCATTTTGCATATAGCTCCACCAAAATATGTTAGAGTGGCTCACTCGCTGATATGGCCCACTCACTGATAATCTACGTTAGCCATCGCGTTAATTGATTTTCGTGCTGCGACAGTGTCAGCAGCGTGCGGTTGTGAGGGGTCAGGGAGGAGGGATGAGGAGGGACCAGGGAGTCTCGGGCTCCATGTCACGCCCAACCATGTAATAGGCTGAGACGGCGAGCCATTGCGGGGCTCGTGCACTGTTGGGTCAGCCAAACCATTCTGCGCTTGCGCTCGCTCTTGGGGCGGGCTGGAGACGGGGCAGGGGACAGTCCGTTTCCTGCCTCAACTTGGGGTGACGCTTTTCCGACTCAAGGAACACCAGCCGCCTCCTCTGAGGCACGGTTGGCCTGTTGGGGATGCGGGAGCAGCAGGACTGGTGCAGCGGATAGCTGGCTGAACCTGGGAGCAATGAGAATCGGTTGTGTCGGCTGTTTGCTGCCACCGGACGCTAACGGATGGGAAATCTGCAATGCCACCGGGTCGGTGGTCGGGGGTCGGCCTTGTTGCCTGTTATCGTCGTCAGATACAGGGGCGTTTTTCCCGATTGGTGTTGAGCGGGAGCAATCCATTCGCTGCCTCAGGGATGCGTTCGGCTGAGCCTGAGAGAAAGCCCCGTGGTTGTTTCTGTCTCGAAACCAGTTCCTTTGATCCTGGACAGCAACGCCGAGGTTGGGTTTGGTCTTCATTACAAGTTCTATTTTGTGGCACGTCAGGTGCCTCCAGGATTCCCGCCACCCGCTGGCGATGGTGCCGGGTCATGGTATGCCCTCTTGGCTGTGAATGTGACCCAGGCTCAGCCAGGGCCCAAAGCATCATGGAAGCCATGGGTGGAACAGCTTCATGTGTGGCAAATGGTCGGTGCGTTTGAACTACCTCGACCCCGCTCGCTGCTCACAAAAGGCCCTTGCTGTCATTTTCGAACAAGAGGCAGGCGATATGGGACCATGGAGGTGAAAAACGGAGGAGAGAAACACCATCCAGGGGGCGGCATGCAGCCAAGCGGACCAGAAGGAGTCAAGCATGTCGCTGTGGACCCCGAAAGCCCTGGCGGGCAATCCAACCCGGTGGCCTCTTTGGTCGTTTCGCGCAGCAGGTCGGAGCCCACCACACCACCACCCGCCCGGTGTGGGACGGCCAAACCTGCCTCTCCGCCGTTCCAGAGTCACCAGTCAGCCAACGTCAACGTGAGCGAGGGCCACCAGCCGGCCAGCCCGCTGGAAAACGACTGCATCCGGCGGGGGATCCAGTGTGGGTGGGACCCGATAGGCCGACCCACGAGCGGCGTTGGCTTGTTCAGGGACCGCATCTTCTGGCGTGGTTGGCTCGTTGGCCAACGCTGATGGACCAGTGTCCGTTTTCACCATGCCCCACGACAGGTTTTCCGCCTGGGCGGTGCAGTTTGGCGGTTTTGGCGGCTTGGAGCTGCAAGGATGACCACCGCCGCAGTGACGTTCTGCTCTCTGCCGACGGCACATCAGTCAAGCCCCCCAGAACACTTGCATCTGGTCCATGGCGTGTGCCTCTGCGCCAACACGAAGCTGAAAAGGCGTTTTCCGTGTCTCGACCCGGAAAGGCTGTGAGTTTGCAGGCGCCGTCGCTGCTGACGAGTCTCCGGGTTGTCGACGGTCTGGGCAGGGCTGGAGTGGATTGTTGGCTTACGGGGTGAGGTGAACGCCGAAGCCAAACGTCAATGTTGGTTGACTCGAACGTCCCGGAGCTGCTCGCCGGCAGGAGCCCAACTTGATTGGGTTGGTTTCGGGTTGCGGGTCAGGGCCGCGGCTGAGTGATGGCCGTCTTTTCGATTTCGGTTGCGCAGCTCCAGTGCTGATTTGTTGGTTCGGTGGTTCCCCCACTGGTGTGGTGATGTGCTCGAAACGTTATCACGACCGTAATAGCACCGTGCAAGTTCCTCTGCGACGTCTGTAGGTATCCGCCCTCGCATCGGGTAGTCCGTCACCTGAAACCTATGATTGCCCGGGTTGGTGTTCTGGTGACATCTCTCTCACATGGACTTTGATGGTCGATCGAGCCGGACGAGAAACGCGCGTTTGCTACGGACGTATTCCGTAACCGTCTGAGGGTGTGCCAGACTGCCAGTCGGTGGTCAGTTTTGAGAATGGGACCCGGCTCCCAGCAGCCAACAGCACGAGTGAGCGACAAGTGGATCCTGTCGAGCAAAGGCTCAGCACGTGCGGGCCAGGAGCCCAGGACGCTGAAGGCGCCAAGTGGTTTGGGGTTTCCAGGCTCTTCCCGGGGGGAACTGGGGAACAACACAGCGAAGCAGCTCGCTTTGTTTTCCCCGCCGAGGAGATCACGTTGTCGTCGAGGTTGAGATTGATGATCACGGTGCTCGAGACGGAGCACTGCACAGAACCCCGGGAGATGGATGCCCAAAGTTGCCTTCAATTCTCGCCTCGCGTCTGACTGCGTCATTCCTCCACGGGCCCGGGGCTGGTGGGCGCACCACCAGGTGATCGATCGTGGCCGACCTTGTCTCGGCGTCAGGGCAATCAGCACGGACGCGGGTGAATTTGCCCGAGGCTGAGTGAGAGGCACGGCAATCTGCACGTCGCCCGCCGCTGGCTGGTGTCAGTTGGTGGGCGGGCAACTGACGATGATCCAATGAGCGGCGCATTGGTGTCTTTTTCTCTCGGTTTTTCGGCTTGACGGGCTGGGTGCATGCGCCAGACCAGCCCTGAGCTCAGGCATCATCATGGTCAGTTTGCCGAGTTTGATGGCTTGATGACGATGGAACAAGCCCTGCAGCAATCTGGTTGAATCATTCGGTCACGGCTTGTTCCACCGACAAAAAAGTCATGGATCCCTGCCAAGCGAAGCCCCCAGCAGCTGGTTTCGCCCGATGCCCGACTCTGGACTTCTCCTGGCGGGTGGTGGCACTGGTTGGTGGGTGATCAACCCATCATCGGTTGGAGCGGTTGCATGGCAAAAAATAGCAGCGGCATTCCCACCGTTGGCCAAGGGCCTCCCTTGATGATCCATTGACCAGACTGCTAATTGTCGGCAGCACCCCCCGCCGTTGCCCGGCTCTCTCTCGGTCTCTCGCGCTGGCACGCCGGCCGGTCGTACTCTGCAGCGAAGTGGACTTGCTCAACAATTTCGGGACGCATAGCATCGTGGAATTGCACCGGCCGATGCACATCTTCGCGACACGCCCGCCCTCGCTCTCGCCCGACGATCGATGGGGTGCGGGCTGCTGCAGGAATCAGGTCCCGTCAGATGCGGGTTTGAGCCTGCGGTGTGTGGGGCGCGGATTGTGGCGCCTGAGGGCTTGCGGAGGAGAAACATGCGCGACTCAGCCGGCCAACCAGGCCTTGCCGAGTTGAGGGAAGCGATGCGCATGCACAAAGGAGGCAAAGGGGGGGCGGGCATCCAAGCCATGGTCCTGTCGGCAAACCATGATGCGTTCGCCCATCGGGACGACTCTGGCTCGTCTGGCTCGTCTTCTGGATCATGGACCGATCACTCCAGCTTGGTTCAGCCTTCCTTCTGCCGCTTTGTCGATCCACATGCCCGCCCAGACCGAGGACGGTGACAAACAATGCATGTCGGGCGGCTGGGGGCGAGCTTGGTGTTGCGGCACTTGTCTCTGTCTGCTGAGAGCAATCCATATTTCGACCCCGGCCGCCATCGCGGCGGCGCCACACGAGACGACCCCATAACCATGTAGTTATTCTGTATCCTCGATTCAACGAGCATTGATCGACTCGACGCTGAGTTGCAGCTTTCCCGACGGTGGTTCGCCGGGTTTTCCCACTCTTTGACCAATAACAAGTGTAGATGGCTGCTGTCGCAATCCCATTGCGTTTCCCACGCACTGTGTTTCGACTTGTCGAGCATCAACCCCTTTTCTGTCGATAGTTCAAGACCAAGATGAGGAAAGTGGCTGGCAGGGATGGACAGGACCGCAAAACCGCTGCGCCAGATGAACTCAAGAGTCTGCACATTGCGGTGCACGGCAGTCCTCCGCCCCCATGCAGTGTTGCCAGGCCGGGCCGGATCCAAAGAGGCTGCACCTCCGAGTTGGGTGGGCTGGGCGGCCGTGTGTTTGATGTCGAAGATGGGGAGGGGGGCGCACTGTGCAACAGACATTACGGAGTATATTCCTTGGCACGGCCAGAAACGGATCCGGGATCCTCCACCCAGCCGGTCAGATGCCGCCCATGTGGCATGGGCTGCCGAGTCGTCGTTCGTTGTTCCGTTGGGACCTCTCAAAGGGCCCAAGCCCAGACCAAACCAAACACACAACGTCGTTAGTTTCGCAGGCGGCTGCACCCCCTCCAGGCGGGATCAGCTTCCAGCAAGAAAAAACCATGCTCCCCTCCCACTGGCTGCGCTGCCATGCCGCATTGGGCCGTGGCCTCAGCATTGCGACGCTTGCGGTTTCTTTGGCCCCCGTCCCGCCCTAGGTTCCCTCCCCTCAGGCTCCGTCCCCAACGAGGCCCCAGGGATGACGGGAGGGACGGCAGAGACATCGACCAGGGCTGCCAAGCCCGAAACGCGGATTGATGGACACGCGCGGCCGGATCCACGGGGGGGGGCTGATAATCGACGCTTGCATGGTGGGAGAGGGTGGCTCAGGTGGGAGCATGGTTCGTGTTGGTTGGTGGGGGGGAGGAGGAAGAGGTGGTGGAGAGCCAAGGTTCCAACAGTATTCTTCTGTGCGCAGCGCACAGTAATAGTACATGCACTTTGCATTCTGGGAAACAGCCTAGCAGCGGAGGAGGAACAGGGGAAGCTGGAAATGGAGACAATCCAACCCCACGACGCAAACCATCACCTTTTTAGCGCACTATGGAATCAATGTATGGAACACGGGTGCCGCCATAGCGCCTCGCATTGCTCCGTTTTTTGTTTTTCCTTTTGAGCGACAAAAAGGCTTGGGCTCTGATCGTCATCCCTGCAGGCCACTTTCTTACTCGGACAATCTCACCCCCAACCCGCCTGCTCCCTGAAGGTCCCACTCAATGGTTGAACCCCCGCCGCAGACCTGAGAAAAAGCGGGTTGGTGTTTGAGCTGCGGGAGCGCAGCGCGGCCGGGGCTTGTCGGCAAATCCCACGCACAAAGGATGGAGGACACGAAGCGCCAGGACATTACGAGTGCCGCATACGGACAATAAAACGCTGTTCGGCAGGGAAGGGAATCATCATGATGCCGTGTTGGCCTCTCGAGGCTCAGCGCGTGGCCCACGGCTGTGTCCAGATGCACACAGGACATCCGGAATACGCTTTGGTGTGGTGCCAGTGAGTCCGCCGTCCACGGTCTTGACGCCGCCTCCCGTCGTCATCTGCAAGCGGTGCAATCGCAACCGGTTTGTTGGCAAAGTGGGCAAAATGGCAAAAAGTGTGCCAATGCTGACGACAAAGCTGCCCGCTCTGCCCGCTCTGCCCGCTCGGCTTGCCTGCTGCTGGGCTGCGGAAATGAGCTTTCTGGAACGGCCGCATCGCATCCCACATCCCCAGCACGCACTCTGAGGCTGCGGCAAAAGGGAGGATGATGCCTGGGCCTGGGCTGCGCCAGCAAATAGCATGTCGAGTGGCGGGCACCAGACGACAGAGACCCTTTCGTGTCCAGCGCTGCCAATCCCGGAAATCCCAGACCAGCAGAGCACGCTGGGCCGTGAAGGGCGTGTCTCCGGACTTCAGACGGCAAGTTACAGTAACTAAAGGCATCCGAGCTAAACCGCAAACTGCAAACGCGCAGGGCTCCTCTCTTCCCTGCTCGCGCAAGCCAGGCGAGCCAGGCTCGACCAGGCCAGGCGGCCCAGGCAAGCGAGGAATCGACTGGCTCTCTTGGCCTCTGTGGGGCGGGCGCGGGGGCCTGTGGTAGGCCGGTCGGGCTGCACGTACCTCCGTACCCAGGTACCGCCTTGCAGGGTGCAGCACACGACGACTGGCGGCGGCACGGCGCCCCCCCCCCTTGCACCGCACCCAGACAACGACACCGACCGGGGACAAAGTAAATTAGCAGCATTTGCGGCGACCGGGACTAAGACGCAGCAACACACCCTCCGCAACCACCTCACATGGATGGGCTTCGCTATGGATGTTCTCACTGTATGGGGATCTTGCTCCCCGTCCAGAGCTGCCTTTCCCGTCTCTCATTCTTTTGCTCATCGTCCCCATCATCCCCTTGGTTCCGGCACCTCGCCTCTGCCCTCCATCCTCCCTGCCCCCCTCCTCTCCCTTCGTGGACCCAACGATCCGATCTCGCCGTGGACCAGCCCTCCGTGACGACCCCTCGTGGCCACTCCCGTTGCATGCCTTGGTGACGGCTCCTGGGCGGAGACCTCCCTGACCAAGCAGCGTTTCGCGTCCGGCGTCCAGCCCTGGGCTTCTTCGACCGACACAAACAACAACAGCATTGAGGAGCACACCTCGCTCTCGCCGTCCCGCCGTCCCCGTCACCGTCCCCGTCCCTGTCGTCCTCTTCGCCCCCCTACCCCGCCATCGAGTCGAGCTCCCTTGTCCCCGTCCTCTGCATTGGCAACTTGCGTCATCTCTGGTGCAGGACTGAGAATACCCATTTGAGAAGCTCCAAGCGGACTGGTCTGGTCCCGGTCCCGGAGTGGTGGACGTCGATGGCGTGCCGGGAATGCTAAAAGAACCTGGAAGGAACCAAGCTCGGATTTCGGCCCCGACCGGGCTTTGCGGAGAGTGGAAGCCTGGGCCTGGTTGCGGTGAGCTCGGTGGAGGAAGGCACCAGACACTGCCAAACAGGCCGCCCTGCAGCCAGGTCGTTTGGAACCTTACGACGGCAACCTGGAACTTTAAATCGGCAGGTGTCCCTCTTCCTCAGCTCGCCTCACAGCTGAGGTGGCTTCCGGCCACGAGAAAACGAAAAACAAGTCTCTCTCCATACCCAACAAACAACCTAACCTAAAGCCGGCCTGCTCAACCACCGACCGCCCCGTCTCGACCCCGAGTTTCCCTCGCCGCCCTCCCCCCTCGACCTCTTCTTCCATGAATCCGATTGCAGCCGGCAACCACCCTGCGCTCTTTCTCAATCCTCCGCCCTCCCCCGCTGCCTCTGCACGCCACCGACCGACGAGAACATGGCGGCGACATACGAGGTGCCGCACATGGCATCGTGTGAAAATTACCCCCTCCATCACTCCTCGTCCTACGCCCCGACAATGTCGCAGCCCGACCGTCGCCGGCCAGCCTTGAACGAGCGACCAGTTCCAAACGAACAAATGGTTTTCAACCCCGTTTCGCGGTGCGCCGCGCCCCTTGCGAACCAACCCCAGCCCAGAGCTTCGTCGGCGGCGGCAGCGGCGTACCGACCAACTGCCTCGACGGCTGCCGTGCCCAAGATGGCCCGCTCGTCGACCGCAGGTACGGAATATCCGCAGCCCCACGACGGCTCGCGGCAGCCCAAGCAATTAACACCGACCTCAGGAACCCCGTCCGCCGAGAGCGCCGCGAGCGCCAAGATGACAAACCACAGCATGAGCATTCCGGAGCGGATAAGCACAAGTGGAGGAAACATCTCGGATTTCATGGCCGAAGTGGCGGCCCTCTTCTGGTTCGAGTCGACTAAGCTGCTCGACAAGGTCGAAAAGACGCAGCGACTCGCCCCCAGCCCCTCGATCCAGCCGCTCCCGCCCACTGCCGTCGCGAGCCCACATTTCAAGAAATGGGTGTCGACCGTGCTCACGACGACCCAGGTCACGCAAAACGTCGTGATACTCGCGCTGCTCTACATCCACCGGCTGAAGAAGGCGAACCCCACGGTGAAGGGCCGTCCCGGGAGCGAATATCGGCTGCTGACGGTGGCACTGATGCTCGGCAACAAGTTCCTGGACGATAACACCTACACGAACAAGACCTGGGCCGACGTGTCGGGCATATCGGTCAACGAGATCCACGTCATGGAGGTCGAGTTTCTGAGTAACATGCGGTACAGCCTCCTGGTCTCGGCCGAGGAGTGGGAGCAGTGGCTCGACAAGCTGACCACATTCTGGTCCTACCTGGAGCTGGCCCAGCAGACCGTGTCCCCCACGCCGTCTCCGCTACTGATCCCGTCGCCAACCCACCGGGGCTTCGTCTCGCCTCTGCATTCCCCAACCGTGCCGCTGACCCCGGGCCTGCAGTCGGCGGCCCACTCCTTCGCTCTGCAGTCACCCAGCCTGGGGCCATTACCCGTTAGCGCCCAGGCCTGGCCGGTGGCATACGGTGGCTGCAATGCTGCCTCCCCACTGGCTCTGAAACCCGAGCCGCATCTCTACCGAAAGCGAAGTTTCCCGGAGGAAGACTCGGTCGAGCCTCCCGCCAAGCGCGTGAGCCGGATTCCGGCTGGGCAAGGGACACTCCCGCCACAGCCGCAGGTGGCGGCACCAGTCCAGTATCCTTCGGCTACGTCCCAGCCGCAGCAGTTTGGTCTTCCGCACCCGGTCACCGTCCCTGCCGTGCAATCCCGGTCCGTGCCCGGCCTCTACCTAGATCGCCCGCAGGTCCCGAGCTTAACGCTGAACACGGCCCAAGCCGCCGCCGCCGATATCGGTGTTCCGCAGGCCCAGCCGCCGTACGGAGCTGCCGCTTACGTACCGCAGCAGGCCTCGCTGTCGCTGCCGCCGCTCTCATCGGGCGTGCGGGCCATGGCGATGGTGTACCCAACCACCACGTATGCGCCTTCGCAACCCATCGCGGCAGCGACTTGCGGGACCGTGACGCCGACGACGAGCTTCCCGCCCATGAGTTACGGCACCCCGACGAAACGACTGTCGCCCCAGAGTGCCTTGGTCGCGTACCCGACTTCCTCCCCTTTGGTTATGGGGACCCCGATGGCCAACGGCAGCACAAGCGGCCTTCACACCCCGATTTCGCACTCGCCGTCCATCTACCTCCAGCAGCGAAACAGCCCGTACAAGCCTGTCCGACACGTCAATACGCTTCTCTACCCGCCCCCGTCGGCGTTTTTGCAGCAGTACCACCTCCCGAACCCGGTGTTGCCCAATCAGATGCACTACCAGCCTCTGGGAAAGCGAAACGAGTACCGCACGGGCATCGTACCCGAATTCTTGGACAGCGTCCGGCTCGGTGTGGCGCAAGCCGCCGCGGTCGCTTCCTATCACCACCAACAGCACCAGCCCGTCCTCCAGGTGCTGCCAAACCCGCACTCGCTTGCCCAGCCGCCGAGGGGGCAGTACCAATCGCGGCCTTCATCAGGGGCCGGGCCTTATTTGGGACCGTACTAGGGATCGAACCCTCTGCCAAGGCGGCGTTGATTGTCTGGATTGTTTTGAGTCGCCGCACTCCACAGTTATGTATGCACTATTACTATTGGGCTTTTCTTCTTTTCTCTCCCTGCGATGCATATGCATATCCTGGCGTTGGTGCTTTTGAGCTTGGTCTGGGCTGGGTTTGGTCTCGGCGGTTTGGCCACACATGAGATTTAATTGTATTCTGGCTTGGGGCCCGTAAAAACTCGGGCATTCATGGGTCGTGGCGTTTTGGGGAGCATGGGTGAACGGAGATACATGGCGCGATGCATTGGTTTCTGAAACATGCAAAACTGATGCCGTAGCTCCCAGTCCAAGGGGCCACCGTTTTTTGGTAGCCAGTGAAATCGTTTTTTTTTTGTTCGGTTCACCCTGCTCTCATGGAGGGCGGGGTCAAAGCGATCGATCAGCTGGACGTGGAGAGGACTGGAAGACGAGGTTTGAACTGGACTCGAATTGCGGCCCAAGAAGCAGCCAGCTGGCATGTGGGTGGACGTCGTGCCCCTGATGGGTGAGCAAGCGCGCCGCGTATCACGGGGGCAGCGAAGAGTGACAAATATCAGCGAGGATGTTCGCTTGGGCAAATTTGACAACAGCAGTCCGTCTTGTTTCTTTTTGTGACTGATACTTGCCTGTTTTCCTGTCCTTTCCTGAGAGCCCAGAGTGCTCGGAAAAGGTCAAGGCGCGGCTGACCATGGATGGCCATCGTGGCCAAGCCCTTAATCGAAAGCGAAGCTACTTCTCATTTTGGCTGAATGTTGATACTGCCGTTCTAGCTCGTTTGTCGTTTAGGATGACGAGCCGTTCACCGACGCTATGGCACTTATCCTCGCTGCCAGGTTCAGCATACTATCGTGAGTGTCTTCAACGTCCTGGAGGCCTAGGCCGTGATGAGGGCATCAAGGATGAGGGGTGTCAGGGGCTCAGCTGTTTCAGTTCGAAATACGATGTGGTATGAGTGAGACGCAACGTGAACAAAGCCTGAAAGCGTTATATAGTCAGACGGAGGGGGCGGTTCATGAGCTTGGTGTTCTTGAAGACCCCTGATTCAGCGCCCTGCGTGGCCGTGTACAAGCCGGCTCGCATTAATCCAGAGTAAGACCTCTTCTAATAGTGCCAGGCCAATACATCTCACTGAAGGGACTAGAAGATTAATTTACTCCATCGCGGTCAAGATTGCCAAGGCCAGAGGAGGTCCTGTTCTGAACATGCACTGGCCGAGCGGAGGTTCTGCCAACAAGTCCAATGCAACACTAGGTTCTGGGAGACGCTCGGAGCCACTGTGTGGCTGAGCACCGGTTAAGTAGGCCGACGAGTTTGTTCGAACATGATTATTTTCCTCCAGCCGTTCAATCAGGATGGCATATGCAGTTCGCATGTGTCTTGCCCGTTTTGCGTTGTTGACAAGGCGGGGGTCTGTTGGCCAGTGACAAACAAGGCGACGGCGACACGCAACACGGTCAGGACGAAGAGAGTCCATTCTTGCCACTATTGTGGTTGTCACTTGGGCCGGACAGGAAGGAGTAGGAACAATAATCAAGTTATAGGGGCGTATATCCAGTCCGAGTGGTTGTGCGGCACCGACACGCGGCGGATCGGACTCCGGGACGCCGGCCACGAGTGGCGAAGGTTGTGCATCTTCATTTTGGTGATGCCAGAGACAGTGTGTTGGCTGTTGTTACTGTAATTCGCCTCAACGACCCACGACGACGAGATTGGACCGGGAAAAGATCGAAGAGCGAATCGTGAAGATTCGAGTGTGTCACAGGTAGAAATGAGCTTCCTATACGAAGAATACAAGTACAATGCCCTTGACCGCATCGCCCGACTTTTAAACTGAGGTACCTTCAGGTGATCAAGGTAATCACTGGAACATGTTCGAGTAGCAAGATAAATGACAAGCCGCTCCCATTCGCGCCTGAAGTTTGCCCTAGCCGACGCCTCAAAGCTCCGAGCCAGCTGAAACGGTGAAGCCGGCTGACTCGGAGTTGTCCGTGACGACGGCCTCAAGTCAGATTGTCGGCAGTCACTCCTCCTTCCCCTTGCCCCGTTTGGCCACCACGGCTTGAACCACGGCGAGGAGTGCGACCCGGTCCGCGCCCTGCACCCTGTCAACCAGCCCGTCGGCCGTCGGGGAGACGGATGAGCGAGGCGGGAGATCTTGGACTACCACTCCCTTGGGCGCGCCGTTCTCAAAGAGCAGGAATGTCGGCATCGCCGAGACGCTGTACCGCGCGGCAACGTCGTTGACGTGGTCGACGTTGACTTTGGCAAAGGCCAGCTGGCCGCCGGAAGAATGCTTGTCGGCCAGCCCAGAAAAGATGGGCGCGATGGCCCGGCAGGGCTGACACCAGTCGGCATAAAAGTCGACGACCACGTGGGTGGTGGAGGACAGGAGGGCGTCAAACTCAGCGGCAGTGGTGATTTTGCGCACCTCCCTTGAGGTTTCGGGGATGGGCGAGCGGACCGCAACGACTATCTTTCGAATCTGCGAAATGTTCAGGACGCCATCCATCATCTTCTGTTCAGGCTCGGTAGCTTCGACGTACTCGGAATACCACGAAAATCCCAAACGCGATCCAGAGAATGGTTTCCAGTTCCATACTGCCGGTTTGATTGCGTGGCGCAGCGAGAGATAAAAGGTGGGGGGGCGCGTGTTGGGTTTGAGATGAAGGTGGGAGGAGTTGCTTAGGGAGAGAGTTGACGTGGCTGCAAACAAGCGCGGCTTGAACCCTTCCATTGATATTCGTACGAGCTCTGTTAACGCTAGCGGGTTTGCGGGTATGCACAACTGGGGGGCTCTTGGAATTCCCCTGTTCGAGCTACGGGTCCCGGCCCGTTGGGGCGGGTCAAGATGGCCCCCCCTGGTTTGGGAGCCAGCCGCAAGCTCACAGCCAAGCCTCCCACTGCAACGGGAACCACCCCTTTTGCTGGGCTGTTCAACTCGGCTTGCCTCGCTGGTTCAAGCAGTCAAGACATGGTCATTGGAAGCCATCGCCAGTGCCCTATTTTTCGTTGATATCACATCGCACAACGAGTTGTTCCATCATTCTAGTTCCCAACTAGCTATGCTGCCGTTCCTACAGTATCTCTCCACGGCCACATTGTCTTCACCAAGTACATGTGTAACGTGTCTCGTCGTTGCTCATTCCAAGCCATCCATGCATGCACCAATGCAAACCAACTCCAACTCCTCATCACCCAGACATGACATGATATATGCTGCAAGCCAGCCCCAGCCACCCGGCCCAAAAATGCAAACCAGACCAGACGCCTTCCAAACACACCGGTACCAGACCCTACCCAGCAATCGCGAGTGCCGCTCACTTACTCACTCGCTCGGTCTCTCCTGCTCCTGCGCCTGTCCTCTCCTCAACACACCCGTCATATCCAATCTCACAATCGGCCTCTCGATATCCAAGCTCCGGCTGGGCACCAACCTCCCCCCCGGCGTCCGGGGATTCGCCACATTGACCCGCCCCCTGCGATGCAGCCTCGAGCGACCATCTTCATCGTCGGCGCTGTCAGACGCCGACGAGTCATCGTCTGCCGCGACCACGACCCCACACCGACACAATTCGCCTGCCTCCCCAGGGTAGCGGGGATGCTGCGTCGCACAGCCAGTGAAGGTGCAGGGGGCCAGGGCGAGGGTGCTAAGCGGATCCACATCTTCTTCCCCCGTCGCCGAGTGTTGTGCAGACCCCGCGACGGCAGCATGGCTCGTCTCCGTCTCGGCACTGCCGGGACCGATGGTATTCGTGTCGCTGTCGCTGTCCCGCGGTTCTTCTGCCGCCGCGTAGGCCGAGGAGGGCGACTCCTCTCCACACCTCGGAAAACCCTCGTACTCTGCCAGGCGGGCAAAGTAATCCGCCATGCCGTCCACGCTCGGCGTGCCGACGATCATGTCGTAATGCGGCGGCGGTGTTTGAAGGGGTAGCGAAGGTGGAGGCTCGTCGGCGTCAAAGGCCGGGGGATTGTGGGACGGATGACGCAGGAGGTGAATGGGTCGCTCGAGGCCGACCGGGCTGGGTGAGCTTTCGGGGCTCCCGCCGTTGGGGAGATGGGCTGCTTGCGGGAGGCTGGGAAAGCCCGGCACGGGCGTGTCTAAGCGTAGGCGCCGCCCGTTGAGGCCGAGAAGGTCGTCCTCGACCATGGTGAGGGGCCGGGCGGGGCCGCACGTGCCGCGGTCGAGCGGCTGGGCGTCTCGGCAGCCGCACGACATGTGCTGTCGCTGCTCGGGGGCCAACCCGTCGCTGCCGGTGTACTGGGGCAGTGACGTGTTGGCCTGCGTGGCGCGGCAGTTGAGAACGGTGAAGGGGCTGTCGATGCTGATCTCAAAATGCCGGCGCCGCTTGCCGGTAGGGTCGTCTGGGTCGGCCCGAGAGATGCGCATAACAATCTTCGTACGGTCAGCGGGGGACCCTTCTCAAATGTCGGAAAGACACGGGCGTGTAGGATGCGAGCGAGCTTACCTTGATCCAGTGAAAAACATTGACATTCTTCCAGCTGCAGTCTGGGTGTAGCCGGAGGGTCTTGTCACGCGCCATCATCTCACAGGTCGGAAGCTGGACGTTCATTTCAATTTCGGTGCTCCCCCAAAAGCTCTCCAGGCCCAGATCCAGGTCGCCCAGAAGGTTCTCGCTGGGCTCTGGCAGCGGCGCAGGAGATCCATGATGTCTCGCAGCTTCTCTCAGCCTGTGGCGCGTGGCCGTCCGCCGAGCCTCCTCCCGTTGGTCGGGCTCCAGTTCGCCACCGGATACCACCCGGATGTCGCTGGCGGCGAACTGCTTGTCGAGAGGCTTCCCTGCGGCTTTCTCGAGCAGGAGGAGCTTGCGGCCTGGGTCTTTACGCGTCACGTGTCGGTCGTTGGTCCAATACTCGACATTTTCGGTGACGAACACCTTGAGCTTGTGGACCTGAACCTTGGCGAGGGGCGTGAGCTTGAAGGCGATGGGTATCCTCCCTCCGATGGGGAAACTCTTTCCAGAAATGATGATGTCGTAGTGCAGCTGGTCCTCCCAGTGGCGGCTGATCGAGATGGGCTCGATCGTCTCGAGTGACATCTGGTCGGGGAGACGGACAATCGACACTTCTTTTGTGCCGTGGAGGTTGGGCTTGAAGGCGCCCGCACGCTCTACCGTCGTCTCGAGGTCCCAACGCACCGATCCATACTGAAGTTTTGCCGTTTCTAATTGATTGTGGTCGATTGGGAGCTCGAAGGTGTACTCATAAGTGCCCGGTCGGAACACCTTGTAGCCCTTTGCCTGGACCTGGCTGATGTGAGGGGACTCCCCTTTACCAAAGCTCCGCGAGTTGACCGACTGCAGGGAGAGCCGCTTGTACTCTTTTGTGGTCAGGGTGCTGGCGCGGCCCTTGCCAGGGAGGTGGAGAGAACCGTTGGAGGCGGCCGGCTGCAGGACGCTCGCGGGGCTGACGGCCTTGTGGGTGTAGACGCATTGGCTTCCGTACTCGGTGTCCCACATGCCTTGGTGCACGGCGTGGAAGAAGACCAGAGACTGTGTGCGGAGCGTCTGCTCTTGTGAAGTGTCTGTCTTGTGGGGCGGGATGCCTTCAGGCCAGTCCGTCCTCGCTTTGCCGACAAGCTTCAAGGTCACAGACTTGATCTTGACATTTTTGGACACGTTGAGTTGCAGTTTCCCGCGGAGGAGAGCGCTGGTGGTGTGGCCTCCGCGGCGGGACTGGTGATCGTGGTCGAAGCCGGACAAGAAGACGTTGGGTTCGGCCAGCAGGATGGAGCAGGTCACACCGCTGCCCGATGCGACCGGCTTCTGGACCTCCGAGACGGAGGAGCTCATCATGGACTTTGCCGACATCATCGACAGCATGCTGTTCCGGTTCGCAGCCAACACCCTACCCGACGGGCGAGGAAGGGGGACGGCAGCGCCAGTCATGCTCGGGGGTTCGACCGCTGGCTCCTCGATGGCGATCGGTTCGGCTAACGTCGGTTCGAGCCGAGAGAGTCTTCGGGCGAAGCTAATGAAGCTTGACGGCCGAGACTGCTGGTCCCTCGGGGTCGAAGTCGCAGTAACGGTGGGCGACGTTTTGGGCGTGATAGAGAAGGCAGAAAGAAGCTTGTCGAGAACCTTGACGACTTTCTCGCCGGCCGGGGGAAGGGATCGCAGGGACCTCCTCTTTTCCTGCTTTTCACTCCGTTCCTTTTCTCCTCTTTTCCGCTCCTTGGTCTCCCTCCTTCTCTCCTTCTTCTCGCGCTTCGCGGACTTGCTGTGGTTGTTGTTGTTACTGTTGTGATTGAGGCCGTCCGGGGAGCCTGGTCGCAAGTCGTGGGGCACAAAGCCGGACGGGTACGAGACGATGTGGATGGAGTGCGGGCGGCGCTGGCGGGCTTCGATCAAGGGTGCCGGGAAGCCGCTGGGGTTCGCACGGGGCCTGCGGTCGGCCGGCCGTCCTGGCGAGTAGTAGACGGAGCCGTGTATCGACGAGAAATATGGCTGGGGACGAAGTCGGTCGTGTTCCGGACCTGCACGAGGCATGGCGGCCGGGTTAGAGAAGAACCAAGACGGGAACGACAACATGCAGGCGACAGTGGCGGATGTGGATCAGGGACGGGCATCGCTGCGTCAGGGCGCAACGACATGGGACGTGGGCGGCGGGAGGTTGGGGCGAGCGAGAGGGAGGACGGAGGGGGGTTGAAAGGGCAGCCAAAGGGGCAGGACAGAGCGCGCAAACACACAGCAGCCTGGCATAAAGAAATTCGAGATGTCTTCGCCGTCAAACAGGCCGAGCCCGGAGGCGGCGCTGAAGGCGGAGACGGGCTGCAGCGTGTGGCCTGCGACGGCCTGATGCTGGCGTGAGATGAGATGCAATGCATCTGCGGTCCCTGGTGAGGATACCCATCGACGGGCATGGCCGTCATGTGGGCCAGACTGGTGATGCTCCAGGTGCAGCGCCATGACGGACAGGCATGGTGGCAGTTGCGCCTGCGTCACTAGGGATGGCCGACTGGGAAGATGGGTGTTGGGGGAGGTATGTAATACTGTGCAGGGCCGGGCATGGTCCAGCACCGCGGCAGACAGGACGGACGCGGCAGACGGGGCAGACGGGGCGAGAGGAGGGGGCCAGGGAGCGGAGAAGATGGGAACGGCGGGTGGGAGACGACGGATGCGGTAAGGTGAAGGGAGCAACGACGCACGTACCTTTGACACCTGAATCATATCAGCCCCATTATTATTTCTGCGGGATGGGGCGTCGGGCGTCGGGTTGATGCTTTCTTTTGTTGCTTTGTCGTGTCGTGCGTGTGAAGACGAGCAGGCAGCGTGGGAGCTGTGCAGCGGTGGTGTGCCTCGGGAGCGCCGAGCCGGAAGCGTCCGCAGATGCAGGGTCGAGGTCGAGATCAAGAGGCAGGACAAGAAGCAGGAATGTGCGGCGCATTCCTCGCTAGGTATACATATATCCAGAGGGCCAACTGAGGTCAGAAGCGGGTGGGCCGTCTGGGTGCGCCAACTCGATGCGGCGTCACAGATCTGTATGCAGCGCCGCGCGCATGCGGCGTTCGGCGTTGGGCGTTGGGGTGTGCGGCGTGCGGCGTGCCGGGTGCTTGGGATCGATCGCGAGGCGTGCCTCAGGCGCCGTGTGTGGACTGACGAGTGACGACCGACTGTTTTCGATCGGGGCCGTCCCAAGCGGCTATAGGCGGAGGAGCAAGAGGGGGACGGGCGGATCGGATGATGGTGTCAGAGCACCGTTGGTGCTGGGTTAATGCGGTGCAGAGGGGGGCGACAGTTCGTTTCGCGGGGTGTTTCCCGAACCAGAAGTTTTGGAGTCGGGGCAGGTCACTCGCTGATAATCGAGACATGGAAGGGCCCAGGAACTGGAGCAACAGTCAGGTCATTGACGGGAAAGCCATGGCGCGGGTGCTGAGTCGGGCGCCGCCAGAAAAACAGGCAAGCACTGGCCCGGAATTCGGACAACACCTGCTCGAGACCTGCTCTGGCGCGGAAATAGCAAGATGGAACGGCAACAATTCAGATGCCATGCTGATCGGCCCCTGCACTCTGCTCGCTGCGGAGCGATGATGTATTCTTGACAGCGGACCCCTGCCAAAATGCGGTGCGGGTGCCCTGCGCGCAGGAACCTGACACCCTGACGAGCCTGAGTTGGAGGCGGCATGGGCGGGTGGTGGGGCACTCCGAACAGCGGGCCAACCAGAGGCTGTCGCATGACTGTTGGCCCAGCCCGCCCCCGACCACCAAACACCACCACGCCGAGAACCCTGAGAGGCCCTTCAGAACCTCCCGAACCCTTCCAAGTTCCGCCTGACACGGCTGCGATTGGTAGAGTCGACCTGCCCAGCGCAAGCGCCTCTGTCTTGGAGGTCAGGCGGGTACACGAGCGAGACGAGGAAGAGGGAATTGGCAACATCAAGCGCACATTTCTCTGTTGGTTGCGTCCGGAATCCAACAGTCTTCTCGGAACAGCCACTTCGTCACATGCGCCGCCGCAAGCGGGCGAGCACTGGCGCTAAGGTTCGTTTCTTGGCCTCGGGCGAAACGCCGGCCATGCTCTCAGATCCCACAGCTGCAGCTTGTGCCAGCTCCAAGGCACAGTAGCAACAGCACACTCCCCCGGGCAGAGTGCCGCGTGTCCGCAACGAGCCATGCCGTTTCCCTCGACCTTTGCTCAGCAACCACAGAATACGATGCGCCCGGAACCGTTGGGAAAGGCCGACCGAGAGCCGACCTCGCCGTCGTCTAGGCGTCGTCCCATCTTTCGCGGCACTTCAAAACAAACTTCTGAAGTCACGGGCTCTAGACCGACTCGCAGCGCAGGGAGGACCCCGCTCCAGCGCATGATGGTCTTACACAGACCAGCCATGTCCTCAGTCAGTTTTTCGCGATCGATCCGGACCAGCCGTGACGGGCCCCCTGTTTGGTCAAGCCGACCAGACATTGTTGTCAACATTTCCCTTGATACGAGGAGGCTGGCGCGAGGCGTCAGCTCGACGCATGGGTATGACAGCAGCACAGCGCCCTCGCAACACTACTATGTAGCAGCCGCTGCACCGGTGGCGGATGGCGCACGGCGGGCGGCGGGCGGCGGGCGGAACCGAAAGCTGCACCCTGCCGAGCCTGCGGGCGGGCCAAGCTCGGCAATCTGCAGCAAGCGAGGGCGATCTGACGTCATGCGCGGGGTCCCCAACTCTTTGCCATCCGTCAACGCTCCAAAGGCAGAATCCTGTAACCGTGAGGGCTATCACCAGCAGGACATCCGGGAAACAAGATGAAGCCCAGAGCGAGCGGTTTTGGCCAACATCAGCCCATACCGACTTTCCCTGGTCGCGGCGGTAGCCTCTGACGAGGGGCCCCCTGTGCCCTGCGAGCGCTGTCGAGTGTCGACTCGCCCCGGCCAGCATTGGGTCCTCACGGAACTTCCTGTGCCCTGTTTCGCCATGGATCCTTCTGGAATGTCGGCGGATGTCCAGCCGTCAACACCAGCACAGGATGGTTCCAATCACCCGGAGACCCGCGCCGTTTCACATCAACGGTTCGCAAACGGCTGGTCGACAACTTTGACCTCTCCGTCCAAACCTCCGCCATCTCAGCCGATACCTCAGCGCAGCTATTATTGCTATGTGACGCGTTTGAGGCCAAGAGAAGCCCCACGCGGCGACTCGGCTAAACGGATGCGTGCTATCAACGACAATGCCGTGCCGTGTAGGCGGGAGCGTCTGATATACCAGTAGCTCGCGGCCATTGCATATTTAATTTCGGAAATAAGAGGCCGCACTCTGCACTTTCTGCAGGTTGCAGCGGCAGTCTCCGCGTTCGGCCGAGTCCCGAGTCCCGAGTCCCGAGTCCCGACCCAGTGATGCGGTGTCTCAATTTCCGACCCGCCGAAACGTGTTGCGTTTGCAGCAGTGCACCCAGTGACTTGATCCACAACGAGGCAGTACTGCTAAAACAACAACAAAAAGAAAAAGAAAAAAAAAAGGTGAGGTCTGAGGGTCTCCATTTCAGCTTGGCAGCCTGATGGACAAAGGGTCCTCAAAGCGGGCCCGACCCGTCATAAGCTGCCGAGCCACGGCCCGGGCCCACTCACGGGGGGCCGGCACAAGACCCCGGCACTAAGCCCGGCTGCTCGGACTGCTGTGGACGGTCCGGCGTCCGAGATGCCCAACAAGGCCATCCGTTGCCCAAAAAGCCTGGCCATACAAGATCAAGGGGCCAGAGACTTAAGTTTCCCTCCAAGGACAGTCCAGGGCGAGATACAGTCGACCACACGCACGCTGATACGGGTCTCGTTCTCCGGTGCGCGATCCCTGTCACAGGGGCCGGCTCCACCGGCGACCCATCTAGCCCTACTTGTACGAGAGAAAGAACAGTGATCATGGCCGACTCTTTACCTCCCACCAGAATTGACATTGAGTTCGGCAGTGGCCTGGGTCTCAGTTACGCTTACTTACATGCTTGGCACTTCAAGCTGGCACTCAAGTTGACCAACCCCTCCGCATTACCCCTAGAATCATGTCAACGTCACCAAACTACCCGACCCGTCAATTAGGACGCGGTGGCCCTCAGATTCCCATCCTGGGCCTCGGGCTCATGGGACTGAGCTGTAAGTCTCGGGCTGTTTAAAGCAACGTCAACACCGTGGCCTCTGAATCAACTAACATTCCCTGTTGTCAGCCTTCTACGGAACACCTCCCCCAGACGAGGAGCGCTTCAAGCTCCTCGACCGCGCCCACGAGCTGGGATGCGTGCATTGGGACTCAGCTGCTCTGTATGGGGACAGCGAGGACCTTGTCGGAAACTGGTTCGAGCGGACAGGCAAGCGGAAGGACGTACGTTCCACCAACAAACATATCCAGTTTGACCCTTCTGTCGCCATGTCGCCGTACGTGGGGCTAACAAGCGTCGTGTAGATTTTCCTAGCCACCAAGTTCGGCAACTATGTCAGGCCGGACGGCGGCCGTGAGTTCAGAAATGATCCCGAGTTCATCCGCGGTGCCGTCAAGGAGGCCCTGCGGCGGTTGAAGACGGACTATATTGATCTGCTGTACTGGTAAGCAATATGAGCCTGCGGAGGCATCAGGGGTAACACCCAGCGCCACCCAGAACTTTTGAAGCATGGCCGGAGACTGACAAATCATGATCGCCAGCCACCGCATCAGCGGCAAGACGCCCATTGAGGATGTCGTTGAGACCATGAAGGAATTTGTCCTGTACGTCCGCCGTCTTCCATGCTCCCCAGATATCTCAACACTGCCCCAGGGCTGTTTCTCAACAGCAGGCTAATTCCAGTCTGCTAGCTCCGGCCAGGTGCGGCACATAGGCCTCTCAGAGTGCGGCGTCGACACCCTCCGCCGGGCGGCCGCCACGTTCCCCATCAGCGCCTACCAGATCGAGTACAGCCCCTTCTCCATGGACATTGAGCAGCCGGGCATAGACCTGGCCAAGACGTGCCGGGAGCTGGGCATCGGCATTGTCGCCTACTGCCCGCTCGGCCGGGGCATGCTGACGGGCCAGTACAAGTCCCCCGACGACTTTGCCGAGGGCGATTTCCGCCGTGCCGTGCCGCGTTTCTCCAAGGACAACTTTCCCAAGAACTTGAAGCTCGTCGACGATATGGCCGCCATTGCGAAGCGCAAGGGGTGCACGCCGGGGCAACTGACGCTGGCTTGGATGATGAAGCAGGAGGGCGTGTTCCCCATCCCCGGGACCAAACGGATCGCCTATCTCGAGGAGAATGTGGCGGCAAACGACGTGTACGCGGACTTGACTGTCGATGAGGCGAGGGACATTCGACAAGCCGTCGAGAAGGCCGAGGTTCACGGCACGAGGTACCCCGAGATGATGATGGGGGGATTGGTCAAGGACACACCGCCGAGGGAGTAATGTACTCATAATCAAGGGAATACTGTTCAAACTAACTCTCGGACCAATACCGCAGAACGGGCTGGGTTTTGCTGTTTGGCGAAATGGGGCCTGGTTCGATCGATTTCATGCTCGGGTGTTCCAAAGTAACCCATCCCCTGGCTGGCCGTCATGGACTTTGAAGGAGAGTCCGAGGTCAAGAACCGCCTGCTGAGCACTGATGCCTCCACTGGCTCCAACCTTTGCAGATCACATAGCCGGCTTTGCCAGCATGAACAACGAAAAAAACTTGAGTGACGCCGTTTTATCATCGAGGAGGTTCATCCAGGGCGAAAAACTCAAAAAATCAAGTCCCATGAGCAATCCCCATGCCAGCCCTCGTGTCTCTTACTGCTCGCCAGATTCGAGCCCCAAATCTTCAACCTGAACCTAGAGCACGCTGACACTCTGGTGATGGCTTATCAAGCCTAACTAAGATGGCCTGTCTGTGCGGGCAAGCATCCTCGCGGCGTTTAGTAGCCACTGGCCTCATCCACGACTCAGACTTGGCGTTCTCTAACTTAAAGTGTAAGCATTAAACTCATCCCGTCCCCGCTCATGATTCGACTTGCATCAAATCATCCCCGGCCCCCAAAACACACAAAGATTCTGATTATTAATACCGAGCCGAATAACTAAACAAACGCACCATCCGTAGGGGGGGAGTCACTGGCGTTGAACCACCGCGGGACATTTTTGATGTCTAAAATCCATCCGCCGTCCGTCGGTTGGGGGCTGACTCAGTCCCAACCTTAGTTTGTCCCCATAGCCAACTTAAGTCGAAAGAGATGCAGTCATGCAGGGTTAACCAGTAGATCTGTTGACAAACGGTAACAACCTCGCGCATCCTGCGCTTCTCGAAAAGTCTTATCCGTTGTTCCACCCAGAAACCGGGCTCACGAGGTGTGGGGACAGCGCCTCGGAGAACTCCAATGACGACACGACTTCTACATTGACGCTGCCTGCGCAGATGCGATTGGCTTGCTGTTGTAAAGGGTATATGAGACCAAACAAGGAAGCTCAAGTTGGTACGTATACATAGTGAGACCGAGTTCACGTCTGTCTCTCAGCAACACATACTTTGCACATCAGACAGCTGCCTTGAATCTTCGGCCGTGATTTTACACTTTACCCTCACAAATGCGCATCGACACCATGTCTCTTCCCAAGACTTTCAAAAAAGCCGTCTTCAACGAGCAGGGCGCTCGTCTCAGTATCGAAGATGCCCCGTTGCAGCTTCCCAGCAAGAACGAGGTGCTGATCAAGGTTGAGGCTTGCGGCGTTTGCCATTCGGACACGGCAGTTCAGAACGACGGCTTTGGGGGTGGCTTGTAAGTGACGGTGTCTCTCTGGCCCCCTAGGAAGGAAGTCGTGGTTGACCAAAAGTGGTCGAAAAGCCCCATGACGCCGGGACATGAGATGATCGGCCGGGTTGCTGCCGTTGGCGAGGGCGTGGAAGCGTGGAAGGTGGGCGATCGGATCGGCGCCGGTTGGCACGGTGGCCACGATGGTGAGTAATTACAACAACCTAAAGTCTTGTTGGAGGTAAGGGTGTGGCAGGATTGATACTGACTAGTTCTGTTTCCAAGGGACTTGCGGAGCCTGCAAGAAGGGCGTCTTCCAGATGTGCGAAAACGAGCCCATCAATGGAGTGACCAGAGACGGCGGGTGTCAGTTCTCAATACCAAGCTCCCGTTCTAGACGCCTCCCAATCCCGCTAATCACCCATAGAGAGAAACAGACGCCGAGTATGCTCTCATCCGGTCAGAAGCCGGCGTTCCGGTGCCAGAGCACGTGGACGCGGCCAAGTTCGCCCCGCTGCTCTGCGCAGGCCTGACTGTGTTCAACTCTATCCGGCGCATGAACATTGGATACGGCGAGACGATTGCCATCCAGGGCCTCGGTGGGCTCGGGCACCTGGCAGTCCAATACGCAAACAAGTTTGGCCTCAGGGTGGTCGCCATCTCCCGCGGAGCCGACAAGGAGGACTTTGCTCGCCAGCTCGGCGCCCACGAGTACATCGACACGGACAAGAGCGAGCCTGGCGCAGCGCTCGAGAAGCTCGGCGGAGCAGCGCTGATTGTGACGACCAGCCCGAACGGCCAGGCGATCCCCGAGCTCTTGAGGGGGCTTGGGCCGATGGGGAAGCTGCTGATTCTGTCTTGTAAGGGGGTCACTGGATGTGCTCTAGAGCAACAAGACTGAACTAACCGTGCTGATAATAGTCCCCGGAGATGTGACCATTGACCCTGGGACGATGGTGGGTTAACTGTCCGAGGAAAAGAAGAACGGCGCGGCAGGCTGACACTTGCGCTCTCGTTAATCAGGTCAAGAATGGGCTCTCCATTCACACGTGGCCAGTCGGCCATGCCACAGACAGTGAGGAAACCATCAAGTTCTCCGAGCTGGAGAATATCGACTGCATGATCGAGAAATTCCCACTGGAGAAGGCTAACGAGGCCTACGGTGAGTGGCCTTCTGCTTTGCCGAGAGGCGCGATTGAGGTCATGACTTGCGGATTGCTGATGCCCAGTTGCCAACCCGCTGCAGATGCCATGCTCAGCGGCCGTGTCCGTTTCAGAGCAGTCATCAGCTTCGATTTTTAGCACCGCCGTCCAAGGCGTGGCTGGGTCGTCGATGGAACCGAGGATGCGCGCCACGGCACGAGGATGGGAGCACGCAACAGAGCGATCGAAGCAGGCAAGCCACCCAACGCTGTACCTAGTGCGGTGCCGGGAGAGACCTGCCGAGGTCGATACGGACTCGGAGGAGGCCAAGAGAGCCAAGAGGGCCAAGCACGGTCTTGAAGACGCCGTGAGAAGTCGCTTGCAGGAGGGAGCGAGGAGGTCAGGAGGTAGGTCAGCACGACGAGGATACGGAATACGAGTTGACATTAGCGAGTTAAAATGGGACTGATGAGATGAGCTTCCACTGCATTGAGACAAGTACATGGGACATGAAAATGCGAAAACAAAAGGGCGGACAAAGAGATGACTGAACACCGAGTTAAAACTCACAGCAGAGCCTGAGAGACCCTGAGGTTTTGCATCACACCTCTGGGACGACCTCTCGGAAAATTGGGGGTTCAAACAACTGTTTTCGGATCTTCGAAAACAAACATCGGATCAAGATTTGCAGCAGCAGATGCAGGAGGGTGGGGTCTCGCTGTTCCAGCGCAATCCCGGCCAATCGCTGCGAGCTATGCCGCATCAGGCTATTTTGGCGAGACAGATTCGATGCGTGCTTGAACCCATCAGTCCGTCATGCGCTGTGGCCTGTGGGGTCCGCCGGAGAGAAGGGCGCTGACTTGCTGCAGGCGGCAGCTGCCAACAAATTCGCAGGATCCCTGGCTTGGCTCGCCTGGGGGCGGCGCTGGCGGCTGGCCGGCTCCGCCGCTCTCCTTTTCCCAGGGCAACGCAATTCCTTCGTCCTCCGCAAGCCTCGTCTGCTGCTTGCTTGTTGCACACCAACAGCGGAGCAACCGCCGCAGCCTGGACGACCACCACACCGCACAGGACCGGGATCATGGCCGCTCAGCCCCGAGCTTTATGAACCAAGTCTCGCTCTCGCCTGCCATTCGTTTTTTTATACACAGTAATACATCCCACCGTCGTTAGCCCCCCACCCTCGCTGGAATAATAGTTATTTTTCTGGCGACGACGACTTTGGAGTCCCTGGGGCTTCCGACCGAGCGAGCATCAATTGTTGCGGCCTGGCCAGCTTGGCCATCCGACATTCCGACGTCATTTCCCCCGTTTATCGACGACGTTGCCGTGCCGCGACGCGACCGGCTCCGACCGCCAGCCTCCGACCGCCAGCCTGCCGTGAGAGCCACCGATTTGCGGCTGCCCTTCTCCCCTCTCCTCGACGCAAGACCACCCACCGCGCGGGGCCCGACCGGCCACCACCCCTCTCGCCACTATGGGCTTTGGGGACTTCTCCAGCATCTGCCGCATGGCACCGCTGCCGCTCTGCTCGTCGATAGGCCCGATAACGTCGATCGCGAGCGGCGTGGGGATAGAGCCGGATTGCTACGCGCGCAACATTGAGCTGGCCAACACCATCATCTTCCAGGGCGCCGCGAGCGCCATGCACATCATGGCACTCGTCATGACGGTCACCATGGTGTTGCATGTGCGGGGGAAGTTTACGGCAGTTGGTAAGGCGCTCCTGCCCCTGGCTTGCTGGCATGTGGCTTGTTGGCATGGAGGACGAGGGAAACGAAACGATCTGCTGACACAGGCGCTCTCGCATCCGCAGGCCGAAAGGAGATCACTACCTTTTTCTACCTCTACATGCTCCTTACCTTCCTGTCTCTCTGCATCGACGCCGGCGTAATACCACCAGGCTCGGCACCGTACCCCTACTTCGTCGCGGTGCAGGCCGGCCTGTCGTCGGCCATGGTGACGTGCCTGCTGATCAACGGCTTCGTGGGATTCCAGCTGTACGAGGACGGCACGCCGCTTTCGCTCTGGATGATGCGCTTCTGTTCGGCGGCCGCCTTCGTCATCACGTTCCTCGTCGCGCTGGCCACCTTCATGTCGTGGGCCGGGCTGGGCCCCACCAACACGATCGGCCTGTTCGTGGTCATGTACCTGCTCAACGCGGTGCAGCTCTTCGTCTACGTGGTGATGCAGATCCTGCTGGTGGTGCGCACCCTGCACGACCGGTGGCCGCTGGGCGACATCGCCTTTGGCGTCTTCTTCCTCGTCGCCGGGCAGGTGATCCTCTACGCCGCTAGCACGCCCATCTGCAACGCGGTCAGCCACTACTTGGACGGGCTCTTCTTTGCCACGACGTGCAACCTGCTCGCCGTCATGATGGTGTACAAGTACTGGGACTCGATCACTAAAGAGGATCTGGAATTTTCGGTTGGCACCCGGATGAACAACTGGGAAGTCAAGGATCTGCTGCCCGAGGAGGACCGCCGGGCGACCGTGTACCACGACGACCCCTACGGCCAGTCGACGCTGTACGAAAACTCGTACTCGCCCACCAGGCACTCGAGGTACTAGGCCGAGGGACCGAGGCGGCTCGTTGCTGGGGGCCGCGGACACGGGGGACGGGAAAAACTGTGCTTTTTTGGGTTGCTGGGTTGGTGGAGGGTTGTGTCGTGGGGGCCGAGGCGGCCGTGCCGCAGCCTTGCGTCGCGGGTTTCCCTGGCAGGAATGCTGCACAGCGCAATGACAGTTGCTATTTTGTTTCATCGGCATCGGCGTGTTGGCTGCTTCCTTTCTGGCGTTGGGTTTGGGAGGGGTTGACGGCTAGACATGAACGGACCGGGTTGGGGGCCTGAAGAAGAGGAGCGAGTGGAAACTGGAAGGGTCGGGTTGACAGGAGGGGAGCCCGAAGACTTGGCTTTGGTTGGGTCATGGGATCCGACATGACATTTCTGTACTTAATACTGCTTGCATGCATTTCCTAGCTTCCCGCCGTACAGGTTGCATTTGCCAGTTACCTAGTTTAGCTTTAATATTCCTACCTAGCAGTTCAATCGAGCGGCGGCTTATTATTCGTCTGGCTGGCGGCGCAGCAGAGCCGGCCCCAGAACTGTGCATGAGCGGCTTTCGGTGGGAGCTGGCTGTGCTCCTCGACAAATGTGCCCCTATCTCTCAGACTGCACAAGTGCCTCGAGGAGTCTCCAAAATCCCATTTCCAAGGCGTTGGTGGGTTTGATTCAAAGCAGCAGGGGCAGCAGGCTCGCTGGTCATTTAAGACCAACACGAACGGCCTAGGAGAGAAAGAATTAGACTCCCTCGTTTTTAATGCTTGTTTCCCCCCTTTCAATCGATTTTTTTATGTCATTTGACATCTGACAAGATTTCATGCATCCACCCCTGCAACGCCGCGGCGACCTAGGTTGCCTAGCTTCTCGAATCTAGGTGGTGGGCTCGCAAATAGTCCGGCAATCCGCCGGCGGCTCCTGGGCTGGGCCACGGATTATCAGCTGTCATCTCCCGAGGGCTTGGACCAAGACACCGAGCCATTGATTGCATTTCTGACACACACACGTACACACCCGCACACCGCACCCCAACCTACGGACATCTAGGCTTGAGGGATGCGATAATACCCGGTGGCAGCTTTCGCGCCCTTCTCCCTGCCCTCGCTTCAATTCTCTCCCTCGAGGCAATCAAGCGACTGCATTCCCTCATCGTGACGACGTGTCACCTCACGTCAGACTCAAGACACGCTTCAAGTTCTTCCGCAAGCGGCAGGCTGTTGATCAATTTTGAAACATTTCAAACATCAGGTATTTCTCCTCAGATACCTACCTACCTACCTGAGGTGCCTACCTACCTACCTACCTAGGCAGGCTGGGGATGACAGGCAGTTGAGATTTCGCATCTTCTTTTTCCTGAGCGGCTTCTCCATGCATTTTAACGACCGGGCTGATTGAGGACTCGGATGATCGAACGACGGGGCCACCGCCAGAGCCGGATTGATTGAACCAAGGCACTCATCAGCGCTCAATCAAGCACGCGATCGCGCTCGGCACACCAACAAGCGTCGCCACCTGTTACTCCCGAGTCCCTGGCCCTAGGGATTTTTTTTTCCTGTTCCCCTCTATCCGAGCGACGACCATCACAACGGCACCACGTGTACTTTTCAACCGCTCTCGTCTATCTCATTTTAGCGTTGACACTACCCCCAAGGCTGGCCGCCACGCGTCCAGGTTCCCTATCTCGTCCCGTCAGCCGCAAATTCCGTCGCTGGCATTCCCGAAGCCCGATTGATCGCATCGATCGCGTGGTTTTCCCTGTTCGCCGACGCGCCTTCCCTCGCTGCGCTGCGCGCGCCTATGAATGCCACGCCTGCCTACCTAGCGCAGAGCACGCGAGATTTTCGTTGGTCGGGGGTCATCGAGGTAGGTGCCAACCTTCTTTTTCCCTTCTTTTTTTCACGGCACACGGGCTTCTCGCACACGGGCTTCTCATGAGTTCAATCAATCAGACGGAAGCAGAAGTCGGAGAAGAGAAAACCACGCGCTGACCAAGCCTGGCAGGTCCCAGCCTGATTTTCATTTTCCCAACATCTCCACGACCACCCTATCATCTATGTTCGCCGAACCCACCTAGCCACGTCATCTCTCATCTCTCATACCGTGACCTCACGCCGTCTTGTGATTCTCGTCGCATTCACCACCACCCCTCACTCTCAACTCGGTCCCGTCTCCCACAAACCAACCATGGCCGCATCCCCTCCACAGGCCTCGGCGCCGCCAGCGGCGGCCCCCAACGGCCACACTGACGACTCTCCCTGGGCCGAGATTGAGCTCAATTACTTCAACTCGATGCGCCTCCACCGCGAAAAGGAGGACCGCGATCTGGTCACCGACCATCGCACCCGCGGCGACGCCCTGCGCCAGCAGCTCGTCGACAACTACCACGCCCAAACGGACCTGCTGCAACGTCTCCGGGAGCTCAAGGCCGAGTACGAGGCCGGCCAGGCCCGCCTGGACGCCCTCGACGGGGAGGTAACGCGGACGCGGGAAGCGAGGAGGAAAGAGAGGGAGCTTGAGGACGAGGAGCGGAGGGCCTGGTTTGAGAGGTATCGGAGAGGGGGGCTGGCGTATCGAGGTGGGGAAGGGGACCGGGAGGAGAAGGCCAAGACGCCTGCGGCAGAGGATGATAGAACGGCACATCGTGGCCATGTCAACGGTGGTTCGCCTGACCGGAAACAGGTGGTTTTCCAGGGGCAGGCTTCTCAGGAACAGACTGACGCGGACGGTCGAGCAGTCGTCACTGGGACGACGACGCAAGAGCCCCAACCTGACGAGGACATGACGGATGCTGACGGCCTCGTCGACGCTGGTGCAAGCGGGGAGTCTGCGCCTGAATCGTCTGTCGGCTGGGAAAAAGGGACAGCGGATGCTGGCTCGTTTCCCAGAGAGCGGGCGTGGGCTGAGGTGGACGTGTCTGATTCTGATGCTGGGTCCTCGCCTGGCGAGAAAAAGGATGACTCCGCGACAGGGGAAAAGGACGTCGCACGTGGTGATAGCGCATTGCCTGACGAGCGAGCGGAGGAGCTCGAGTTGGTGGAGAGGGACACGACTGGTGCTAGAACTCCGCCGAGCGAGCCACTCGGGGAACTAGAAGCCGTGGATCAGGACATGGCTGATGCTGGAGCCCTGCCGGTCGGACAAGACAAAGAGCCCCGCGCTGCCGAGGAGAAAGTCCCGAACGCCAGCGCCCTCGTCAACGGCCACGGCCCGGGCCAAAAGACCCTCGCCGTGGAGCACGACACGCCAGATGCATCAATCGCAGATGACGACACGGCCATGGAAGGCGTCGAAGCTCCCGAGCTACACACACCCGGCGAACAACCTGAGGCGGAGACACCGGAAGCAGGCCGTGGGGCCCGTGACACTGGGGCTACGCAACAACCGCCCCAAGAAGTCGTTGACCTGCCGGGAGACAGCCACAAGCTCGGTGCTGCGTTGGTCGCGGACGACGTCGAGATGTCGGATGCCCGAGCATCGACCAAGAACGATCTGGGCGATATCGAGCTTCCTACAGCACCCTCTCAGACCACGCCTGCCGCGGCCGCTGCCGCCGCCGCCTCTCCTTCATCATCGTCCGAGCTCAGCTCTCGTCACACCACTCCCGAGCTTGATACTCCCGTATCCCTACCTAGAGAGCCGAGCCCGCTAGCGACACCTGAAGTCACCGCTTCGGATGCCCTAGAGGTCTTGGACGAATCCGGGGACCTGATCGGATTGATACAGCCCCCTGACAGGAGCAACTCACTTGTCGACAGCATACTCCAACGGCCGGTTAAGCGGCCAGTTCACATTCGCTCTGGCCGCAAGTTCACAGCCGACGATCTCAACGCCGTCCCACTCCCGCAGCCTGGCGATTCCAGGTACTTCAAATTTTTGAGCTTCTACGTCCAAGCCACAGGCGAAATCCAGGCGCGGCCATGCTTGGATTGCGCCATGAATCATGGCCTATACCAGGGCTGTGTATTGCTCAATGACGACCCAGACTTCCCTCGCTGCGGCAATTGCGAGTGGAATAAGCGGCGCTGCCACAGCGCTCCCTCGTCGCGGCCATCCAGCTCACGCCACAGCCTCCCGGCGAAGTCACCCACCAAAGCTCGTTCCACAGGTGGGAGTTTTTCGCCTGGCAACAATGCATTCGGGAATCAACAAACTAGGACACAGGCTGGAACGACGGCCGACGAAGGCGACAACGAGAACAAGGGGACGAGTGCGGGAGGGGTGAAGAAGGGGCCGCGAAAGTCGCTCCCAACTAACCGGAGAGCACCCATTCCGTCAACGCCCCCGGCTGGATCTTTCCAGTCCGACTCGGTCAAACCCAAGCTCCCGGAAATCAACAAAGATGTGCTCTGCCTCCGGGACGACGGCGTCGTCTTCACGGACCCTCCGTTGATGCGCGGGGTGCCGCTGGCCAAGATCTCGCAAGACCATCCCTATTGGGAGCCCGACTGGAAACCGATCGAAGAAGTCATCGAGCCGCTTCAACAGAAGCACCAGGAAAAGTACGAGCAACTTGAACAGTCGGGCTCGACGCACCGGGATAAGCACCTCGCGAATCGGGACGCCAAGCGAGGGCGAACCGTCCTCAAGTTCCTGGAAGAAGGCGACCTGCATCCGTACCAGCTCGTCGGCAAGGAATGGATCAACTACAGGATTACCAACTACGACACGGTGTTCCGGCTTGCGCAGCTTCTGCTCGAGGAGCTTCCCAGGATGAACCTCGACGTCAAGCCGTCCGAGTGGCTGCGTCACCGCCTGTGCGAGGTCTATTTGGAAAAGGGAGAGAAGTTCGACGTGGCTAGCTGGATAGGGAAGGCGTACCACGATCGAAAGGTGGAACAGCTCCGCGAGAAGAATGGCTTCCCTCGCGTCGGCCGTCCGCCTGCCCATGCCAACAAGCAGGCAGAAACGGGCAGCAGTACCGGCAAGAAGCCGACGGTGATGCCTCGATCGCTGAAGCGCAAGGACCCTCACCAGACACCCGAGTCCACGCCAAGCAAAGCAAGGACGGCGGCGGCGGCGGCGGCGGCGGCGACTAGCACGAGCAAGCCGCCGGCCTCGAGAACAGGCTCGCTCTCGACCGCAGAAGCGAACGGGGCCGCCGCGACAGAGCAACAAAAGCCCAAGAAGATCAAGATTATCACGAGCCATCACCAGGGGGCTGGCGACGAGCCCTCGGCGGCGAAGAAGTCCAAGATCATCCTTAACAGCCCGTTCCCTTCCTCGGGGGCGATGGCAGCGGTGGCAAACGAGGACGACCCGTCGTCGTCGGGGCTCGAGTACGACGGGTACACGTCGACCGACTCGATCAGCGACGACCGGCTGCACCCCAACGACTGGCGGCTGCACCAGGTCAAGACGCGGACGTTTGCGACCAATCCCAACGTGACGCAGTACTGGCACTGGGTGACCGAGGAGAAGAAGAAGGACGACAAGGTGATTGAGCACCAGGTGCTCGAGTCGGTGGAGCCCATCAAGTGGTCCATCTTCAAGAAGCCGTACAACTTCCACCTCAAGCTAGGCGACATCCAGGAAGTGTCGTTCGCGCGCGGCAGCACGAGGGTCCTGATCGCGCACAAAAAGGGCCGCGACGGCAAGGACATGAACCCGAGGGGGGATGTCATGGCGCAGTTCAAGAGGGAGCGGACCAAGCGGCGGTTTTTGACCTTTCTCGGGAGGGAGAAGGGGGTCAAGATTGCCGAGGTTGGGAAGTGAGTTCTCTGCACTTTTGCGCTTCCACTTTGTTTTCTTTTGGTCTTGTTTTGCTGACAGCGTGTCCTTGAAACAGGGACTTTATCGAGGGCAAGTGGGACGCACTCGAACCGGAGACGCTCCCGGGCCCCGACTCGGATTAGTCGTCCGGTACGCGGAGCGGCAAGGCCAGGTCAGCGCGGCTCGGCAGCGGGGCTCCGTCCTCGTGCCACTATTATAAGAGGCCCGACTATGACGGCGACTGGCCCGAGGAGGAGGACGATGAGGGGGACGGAAATTATCGCGGACGTTGAACTGGGGCAGGACGAGGTGATGGAGTGGGTGGATGACAAGCCGGTAATTCTTGAAGGGCCCGCGGACCGGCTTTGATGCAAGCAGCCCTTATTTTCTCTTTTTCTCTCTCTGCCCTTCTTTCTTTATTAACCCCCTTCTCGACGACCTGTTGCTTTCTCTCGCCCTCTTTTTCCTTGCCAACCTTTTGCTTTCTCGTTCACAAGTTCACACTCTTCGTTCTGGCATCCTGGATGCACGGGTGTCTGGCGTTGGGACCATGGGAACCTGCTCCCGCCAGCTTGCCCTGCTCTTCGTGGCAAGCAGTTTTTCTGGCGAGGTGGTGGAGTCTATCTAGGTATGGAATAGGGACGTTTTCCGCAAATTCGTTTGCTAGTTCGGCCTAGGGGCGCTGTGTTGGGCGTGTGTAGGTTAACATGTAGGGGAAATGGTGACTTCTCGACTTGCCGCCTGAGGCCAACCCATTGATTCGCCGAGTCTGTGATGATGTCGGGTGTGTACTCGACACTGGATCCCATTAAAAACTGGAGAGCTGAAGTGGGTGAATTTTGTAGGTGTTTACGGCTTGGAGGTTGCAGGGGGAATCGCCCTGAACAGCATCACTAAAAGTGTTCCGTTGTTCCTTCCACACCATGGTTTGCACCTCAGCTTTAGGGAACAACCCCTGTATTTCCAGGGTGTTTCCACCGGGTCCGGTGCAGCAGGACTTCCATGGCTAGGGGTGTGCAAAGGCGGTGTGCAAGGCGTGTGGCAGAATCCCGGAAGTTGCCGTCAAAATTTACAGTGGGCAGCCCTCTCGACGACAAGACAACGGCAACGGGTCGCGACCAGCCGAGAAAACCACCGCCGCGCCCTTCTCGACCGACTGCACCTCGACACCGGCAGCGTCCAGTGTCGCCTACCGCCCAAGATGTTGTACGAGACGATTGGCATTGTGCGTATCCGCCCCCCGAAAGAACCACAGCTCGCCGCTAACAGGTCCCCGCCCGTCGCTTCCAGGCCCGCCCCAACAGCCTCAAAGAGGTCAGAGAGTACGCAGTTCCCTCCCTCGCCGTCTTCCAGACCATCGAGAAATGATGCTCACAATACCCAACAAAACAGAATCGTTCTCGCCGCCGGCCAGCTCATCCTCCGCCAGGGCGGCGTGATCCGCGACATCTCCAACTGGGGCGTCTTCCACCTGCCGCGCGCCATCTCCCTCAACCAGTCGCGCTACGCCAAGGGCCACTACTTTGTCCTCCGCTACGACTCGGGCATCCGCACCCACCAGGATCTGATCAAGACGCTGCGCATCGACCCGCGCGTCATCCGCTCCGGCGGCGTCAAGCTCGGCGACGGCAAGCTCGAGACCTTGAGCAAGTTTGGCGAGGTGCAGTGGAAGAATATGGAGTGAGGGCGCTTGCTTTTTGGGATGGGCGGGAATATGGATGGATGGGTGGATGGGATGGTGTTCAGGTTTGCTCACATCGCAGCGGAGGAGAGCGCCCCTCCTTGCCGCTACTGCCCTGGCTGCCGGCTCGTCTAGGGGCAAAGGGGGGAGGGGAGCGGATTGGCAAATACTCTGGCCCTTTGGACCTGGAGGAGCCAAGCACGGGAATAGGAATAACTTTCACTGCGAGGCAGGATGGGAGGAGGGAATCGAGCAGGGAGCTTGGACTCGGGGAGCAGAGTGGTCTGTACGATGCACGCTGTACCATACCATACACACTAGATTTGTTTTTGCCGAGGTATCGGGTCCGCGGCGGCGCTAGCATGCTGGAAGAGACGCGCGAGAAGCACGGCAAGGAGAGGTGGGACAAAGAAATCACAATCCACTTACAACAAAACCCACCGTCGTCATCACTATTGCAATAACGTGACTTGGCAGATCAGGGTTGCGATGCCGTCCAACCCCTTGGAAATGGCGTTGCACCGCGCCCCGCCCGGCAAAGCATTGCAGCCCATGTCCGCCGACCCGGCCTCTCGGCCCTATTCTCTAGAGTGGCAATATCTCCCTCGCCGGTCCGACTTGGAGACGGCGAGCTTTGTGAGATGCGACTCAGCCGACCACGTCTGAGTCGTATCCAAATGCATCAATCCCACGCTCAGCGTTAGCTAAACCCCCGAGTGGTCGGGCTTGGGGTAACGTGGTATTCCCTCATTCCACCAATGGCGGGGCAGAACCCATCAAATCCTCGTCCAAATCTCGTCGATCTTTCTAGGCCTGGAGCTGGTAGGTTGGTTTGTGTGTCAAACAGTCAAAGTCTCTTTCTGTCTCGGCCCCGTTGGTCTAGTGGCTGTGGATATGCGACCCGGCAAATGCAAGCAAGTCCCCGCCCCTCCCAAACCCATCGCTGGAACAGACACATGTCTGTGTATGCGTATGTATGCCGGACCCCCGGGAAACCAGCCTGTCCCAGACTCCGTGCCCTCCCAAAAGGGGCACGCAAATGACCTCTAGACATTCCATCCGCCCTCTCTGTCGTTGTCCTCCCAACGCTCCCAAGCAGACGGGGCCATCATCCAGCCGTACCCATCGGTGGTGCCTCGGGACCGACGTGACTCATCCCTCGACCTCCATGCGGTCTCCTTTGCGCGGTCCGACCTTGCCCCTTTCCCGGCACCAGACCACAAACTCGTCGATGAGGCCCGGCCAGGCTTGCTCCTCGGACCAGAAGCCCAGCGTCTCGTCCTCCATCGTCTTGGCGGCAAAGAGCCTTGTCTGGGTCCACAAATCCTTGCTCACGCTCCGCGAGTAGACCCACTCCGTCTCCCCATCCTCGTCGACCGTCCCCTTTCCAAACTTTTCCCTGAGGTAATCGGTCCAAGCCGCGAGCCAGTCCACATGGGCGGACCTCCACGAGTTCATGGTCGGAACAAACAGGCTGGCCCAGAAGCCAAGAGCGTATCCCATGTCGAGCGACTTTTGCGGGGGTTCCTTGCCGATCTGGAACACATAGTCGTAGAGCTTCCGGAAGTAGGCCGGGTCCGTGGCCACGGCCTTGATGCGGGACCGGACGAAGGACTGCTGCCCGTCCCATGTGGCCGCCACCTTCCCATTGCTCTCCTCGAACAGCTGCGCCCAGCCGTTGACGAAGCCGTCTCGTTCCATGGTGCCGAAAGCTTTTACTCGGACAATGTCGGACACGACGACCATCTCGTAGCTGCCTGGGTCGGCGCCCAGCCTTTCTATGTAAGCCATGCACGAGCCGACGTCAATCTCCTTGATGCCGTCGACGGAGACGGGGTTTCCCGTGCCGTCCTTCTTCGCCTCATCTGCCGTGCACATCAGGGTAAGTTTGCAGGTTCGCCTGGGATGATGTGAGCGCGTTGTCCGTGCACGTACTGGGGATGAGATCGTTGAACATCGCGTTCAACAGGACTTTCGCCCCAGCAACGTCGGGCTGGCTGCCACTGCTCGCGGCTGCGGCATGTCTGAGGACGGGGGAACGTGGTTAGTGATTCTGGTTTCTGGCCCTTGGGGGCTCAAGGTGGAGAAATGATGCAACAGTGCCGGCGGGTTTGTGTGAGACGAGAGAGAGAGTGGGAGAGCATGAAGTGAGCTGGGGTCCGGACCTGGTCGCCTGCTGAACTCTCAGATAAGGTTTCCGGTCCTTGGCCGACTTGGGCGCGGTTTTCCCTTTTGCAGCTTTCGCCATGGCGTAGTGCTGTGATGCGGACGACGACCTCGATTGCGCTGGCGGCTGTGGTTGCGCGTCTTCTTCCCCTTGCCTCGTGAATTTTGGGGAATGAGGTGATTGGAGGGAGACGAGGGTGGCGTCGCTGCTGTCCGTTTCGGTCGACCCTTCGATGTGGGGTGACTTCAATTCTGGAGGCAAACGATCTGACGACGGCGATCGCTTGTTGAGACAGGAATTGAAGAAGCGGCGGATCATGGCGGAGGGGCTGGCTGCATGCAATGCAGGCAGTCATGAGGAGGGAAGCGGGCAACGGGCAATTGCTGCCTGCAACATACAAGGCAGAAACCGCGTCGGAGAATGGGATGAATGGAAAACGAGATGGGTTCAACGGGAAGGTGCGGGTAAACGCGAGGTGAATGACAAGCCAGGCTCCACTGGGAGCCTGTTTGAGCTTTTTGAGAGGCGAATTTGCATGAGGGAGAGCTCAACACCAAAAACGAAGACCAAAAAGGGGGGGCGAGGAAGCACAGCGGCGGTAATAAGAGGAAACGAAACAAGGGATGAATGGGTGGGCGGATGGACGGATGGATTGGGATTGTCTGGTTCGGTCGCGACAGGCTAGGTATATGAGACATGCGCAGTGGTGTCGCAACGCCGATCCCGTCTTCGAGAACACTTCCATCCGCCGCGAGCCATCCCAGCCATTCCAGCCATTCCGGCCAGATCAGCCAGTCCAGCCAGTCCAGCCAGCACGCCAGCCCTGGGGCCGCGCCGGGCAATGTTTCCGTTAAAGGGAAGCGGCAGGCACCCGGAGATTCCTAGCCGGCCGGGGCGACACCAGGCCGGCAGCAGCAACGGTGGGGGAGCGAAACGGGGCGGCGGGAAGGGGGAGGGACGATGGTGAGGGGGGCGTGGGGGGCAAAAGAGCCGCTACACAGCAATCGAGAACAGTGGAATGAACTTACTCGTCCAGCGCGGCCGTAAGATGGTAATTGTTATTCCGCAAGTACTGTCACATCCCATCCGACAGGTCAGCGACTGTCATGCAAGCAAGGATTGCGCAAAGGCCCATCGGTATCGGGCCGAAAGAGCGACCCCATCGGCCATGCGGTGCGGTCGAGCGGTGCGGGTAGCAGGGCGACGGCGGGAGAGGGCGATAAAAGAGGGAGAGAAAAGGAAATGAAAAACACACCGCCTGCGCGACCTCCTTGGTCGTCTGCGTGAGCTCCATGAACTTCCTTACCTGCGCCGTCGTCGGTGGCATGCTGGGCAATCGGGACTGGGCGTGCGGGGTGACGCGACCGGGCCGTGCGGACTTCGCGGGACTCTGCGGAACAGCGCCGGGCACTTGGTGGACACCGGGGACGGCGGACGAAATAACGTCAAAGGCGATGGGGGACCGGGCTGTTGTGACTCTGGAGTCGGCCACCGGGTTGTCGTCGCGTGGTGTCGCGTCGTTGTTCACAGCAGCGCTGCCAAGAGAGGTTCAAAGAGGGTCAAGTTTGCGAGGCTGAGGCTGCGATCGAATTGGGCTGCGAGACACGCGAGAAGCGAGCAGCGCTGGGGGTCGAATTGGGTCCAACGGGTCCAACGGGCCCAACAACGGGTCCAACGGGTCCAACGAGTCCGCTTACGGTCGTCGGTCGGCGCGGGGATGCAGAGCGATTGCACCGGAACCAACGCGAAGGGAGGGGAAAAGGAGGAGGCCGTTGTCCCAGGAAAAGAATCCTCGAGATTGCAGCCCGTTGACGCCGCAATCGCTGTCTTTTATTCCGGCCTGCGCTTCGGGCTCGAACTTGAAGAATTTGACAGAGCATGCAGGCCACGAGCCCGACGAACGTCATGGCCGGCGGGGGGTTGCAGCTGCTGACCCAAAAATGGGCGGTGGGTCAGGGGTCTCCGGCTCCGAGCGTCCTCCGGGGGTGTCCGCATGCTTGGCATCGTGGGACGCCGTTGACAGCCTGGCCGCTTCAAGGGGGCGAGGTGTGCATGTTGCACTGTGTATTCTGCCCGGCCAGGGACGAGATATGTGCTGGAATTCCGTATACAGAATAAAACAACAGGCCACCGGGTGGGTATCGCGACCTCGGGGGGTCCAGCTATGTACATACTCCCACCAACATCACCGTCGGAATATGAGAGGAAAAAGCACGCCGCCAACGGTGGCGGTGACGACACGAGACAACCCGCAAGGCGTCCCCGTACCGAATAGAGCGCATTAGATACTTGCCCCCCGGGCCGATCACCTCCCCCTCTCTCGTTTTCCCTCCGTCGCCAGCCTTCCACGACCACATTGCAACCCCTCCAGAACCATTACCCCTGACCCGCCATGCTTTGCAAGGGGGTGCCGCCGCCGTGTTCTCTTGCCCTGTGCTTCCGAGGGATGTTCAGTCGCCGAGCGGCATCCCCTCGAGCCCGTCGAGAAGACGCCGCCAGTTCTCGGCAAGCATCTCGGAGTACTTGACCCTCTCCTGCGCCCATTCTTGGTTCCACCGCGATACGTTGTACTGTGTGTGTTGGAAGTATGTGAGCTCGTCGCGGAGACACTCCCTGACGAAGACGGACCGGTTGTGTTGGTTGACAATCGATTCTTTGTCCTGTTATTTATGTTGTGTGAGCAGCAAGCAGCATTAGAGGGGCAGCGAGGGCAGCGGAGCAACCCACCTTAATAATCGCTTCGACCACCTTCTCCGTCTCCCCCGGCTTCACCAGCCCCTCTGGCTTGGCGCGGAGCGACGCCAATTTCGACTCGTTTGACGCAATACGCTTTTCGAGATACGGAATGTTGTCCTTGTCGAGCCGCTCCCTTCGGTCAAAGAGGTCGCGCAGGCTGACAAGCGAATCCCGCTGCCGCTTGAGGTCCTCCAAGACACCCTGATCCCAAGCCCGCGACTCGTCCTCCATCAGGCTCTGCGCGGTGCGCAAATGCCTGCTCATCGCCTGGAGACCATCGTTGAGTAGCGCGACATCGTTGGTGTCGGTAGCATACGTGTCGGCGCTCGCTTCCGTCAGGGAGATGAGGGACAGGGCAACACGGGCATGATCCGCTGCCACGCCCTCTGAGCGCTTGACGAGTCGGTCCATCAGGCTAGATACTGTGATATACAGCTCGGCGCTGCGTCGGACGCCAGCGCGGGTGCGGCTGAATAACTCTTCGAGGGTGGGCGGCAGGGAATCCTCCAGACCAGGGGGCAGGGACCTTCCCGCGAACTCGTCTTGTACCGAGATGGTGGCTTGCTTGCGCCAGACAGAGAGTTCCTATCCAGCACATTAGTTTTGACCGTTGGCCGGACACAGGGTATGGCAGCTCACTGTTGGGACGGTCAGGAACATAATGACCAGTTGTTCCTGGCTGAGGATGGGGTGGCGAGCGAGCGCATTGAGGAATCTCGCCAGACCCCGGCGCCGCTTTTCTATAAAGGCGCCATCGTTTGACAGGTGGTTGCCGTTGACTGGGGTCGCGTCAGCAGAGGATCAGGGGCATACCAGCGGACCAGCCTACTCACCGGCAACTCTCTTCGGCGGGAGGAGTGGCAGCACCCTGAATGGGTATCGCTTATGCAGGCAGTCGAGCAGCCAGACGAAATCGCTGTACCGGCGAACCACCTTGCCTCCCCTCCTCGAGCTGGTTACCTCATAGTTGTGATGCTGAAACAGAAACATGCCCTCCTTCTCTGGCATCAGCGTGACAAGAATGGTTTCCTCCACGGTTGATCCCGGCCGCCCATTCCCAATCGTCCGATTGGGCGTTAACGCCGGTGCCGATGCCAGTGCCGGTGCCAGTTCCGGTGCAGAGGGCAGGCCGCCGCCCGACTCCCGAACCGGCGCGCTGTCGGCGAGCCCACCGAAGGGGGCAGGAGGGTTCGGCGTCGGTTCACTAAACCCGCCAGCTGACGGCGCATTGCCATCAAAGAATCCCCAGCCGCTGGCAGTTTCGGCGACAGAGCCAGCGCCCGAAGCCGGCGCACTGGTGGTAAATGCGGAGGTTGTCCGGCGGGGTGCAGCCGCCTGTGGACTCGTTCCGTAAACGTTGCCGTTTATGGGCCGGGCCGGGCTAGGTACGTCGTGGCCGTTCGGCCGTGGCGGTTCGGGCCCGTGGTTGTGGTTTCTATGCAGGTCGGGCGTGTTCCACGGGTCTTCGGGGTAATCCATCGACGGCGGCTTCTTGGCACTGCGGTGCCGCTGTGGGGAGACGGGATCCGGGGCTTTCGGGGGGGTGACAGGTCGTTGCGGCGGCTTCGCGGCCAGTTCCTCGACGTGCGGCAAGGCCGGCCTGCTCTCAACAAGCTCGTGAAGATCGGGCTGGGGAAGATCTGGGGAATTGGCGCGGTCGGGTTAGCTCCGACGACAGATGGAGGCTGGGGGCCCACTCCGGCACACGCCAGCCGGTCGGCGCCAAAGATGATGAGCGCCGTTCGTGGGCGGCCAAGATAAGATAAGGTGGCGGACGGGTGCACGGGAGGGACGGAGACGGCAATGAAGAGAAGGGGTCGAGGGCTACTCACGTTGGCGCCGCTCGTCGACGGAGTCAAGACTGACTGCCTCTCCTTCTTGTGCCAGGCCAACCAGGGCCAGCAGCACGTTGAATTGATTCCTGTCTAAAACCACCTCCTCCCCGGTGCCGCCGGGCGCAACGATAGCCATTACCCGTGCCTGGGCATCGGCGCCGAGTTTCGCGGCGGCCAGGGTCCGGGCGACGCCGCCAGCGGTGACGCGACCTGCGCTGCCATGCTCGGCGACGACGGCATCGAAGGCCTCGATGTAGCTGTCGGGCACTTCGGCGGAGGGGAGGAGATTGCGGATCAGGTCGGCGCGGGTTTGCTGCTTGCGGGGCGTCGGCAGATCCCACGGCGAGTCGGAGCCGGCATCGTCGTCGGCGAACAGGGCCGTGCTGGTAGATCGGGTCATGGGCGGCTCTTCGAAGAGGGACGATCTGCTGTTGTTCGCGAAATGGCTCGAGGGCAGGTCGGAGGACTCCTCCGGCGGAGAGCTGCCGAAGAGCGACGACATGACTGAATTAGCGATTAGATGATCTCGAACGGAGCGGCGGCGGAGGTGGTGGCCAGTTTCGGGCGGTTGTCGTGATGCTTCGGTTCGCGCGTGTTTGAGGTTGGCCGGGAGCGGGTATCCCAGGATCGCTTGCTGCAGAGGAACGGCAGGCCAAGAAAGGAGGGCGTCGTCACGCACGCGCAATGCCCAGCGCGGAGCAGGAAGGCACACTGATGAGCAGAGGATGGGAGAGGTTGCGCCCGGGGACAAATCAGCAGACCCGAGCAACACCACAATTAATTCAGGGGCTGGCGTCGTGGACGATGTCGTCAGCCAGAGGAGAGCAGGTCAAGAGTGGAAGCCGACGGAGGAGGCGGGACCGGAAGTGGAGAGACAGGGGACCCCCAAGAGGTCGTCCATCAGCCATGTCCAGCCGGAATAACAGGGGTAGCTGGCTCGAGGCTGGCAAACCAGCAGCCCGCGAGGCTGTGCGCGGGGGTTGAGCCACACCTTAGCCCACCAGCCACCTCCAATAACCTCGCCAGCCAAGCTCGCCCAACATTCTCCAGCCGAGGAATTTCCAGAGCTTTTCGGTCCCGGTAATACATGCATGGTGTATCGTGTTTTGTACAGAACTCGCCCGTCTAGCTAAAATACATTCACCCCCGTGCGCGTCTAAAACAACCTCGACGCCAGCTCCTCCGCCTTCTCCTTGGACAAGGGCTTGCTGAGCGTGGCCGACGTCCCGGGCACCTTGAAGTACAGACTGGGCGACTCGCCGGGCTGCAGCTGGTGGCTCAGGTAGCCTCGGTGCGCGGGGTCGCGGTAGTACTCGATGTCCTCGCGACCCGTCGGGTCGGGCAGGCGGTAGTAGTGCTTCTTAGCTCCCCGCGCCTCCGCAAGCACTCCCTCGACGTGTTCGGGGCCCACTGGCAGCGGCTTGTCCGTGCTGACACTCTGCCCCTTGACCAGCCGCCTGATGGCCTCCTTTGTGTAGTATCTCGTCACGATCTTGCCGCCTGCGGCTTCGACCGCCTTGATGGCCGAGGCTGATGCCCGGGACACCATGATGTCGACCGGCGTCTTCAGTTCGCTCCCGCCGCGAGCAAGAAGCTTGATTCCGTCCTTGATGGAAAACCCAATGACGCCCGACTTGATGATCTCGCGGGGCGTGATCGGCTTCGTCGCGTCGATCCGACCGGCGTCGATCCAGGTCTGGAGACGGTCGAGGTTCAGCTCCATCATGACCGGCGCGCGGCTTCAGCGGGTTAGCAGTCTAGTCCGCCTGAGAGGAGCAGCGGAATGGGGGAGCCTACTGGTTGACGAAGCCGGCCCGGCCATGGCTGACAATGAGTGGTGTCTGGCCGCCCTGGAACCACGGGTTGACGCTGCCACGCTGTTTCTGGCCCTTGTGGCCACGGCCGGACGTCTTGCCATAGCCGGACGAGGCGCCGCGGCCAACACGGATCCGCTTCTGGTAGGCGCCCTTGTTGTCCGAGAGGCTCGCGAGGATGGATGCGCTCCTGGTTTGTGACTGCACCGAGAGGGCGGCGAAGAGGGAGACGAGGCTGGCAGGCCTCGCTGGCGTCTCAATTGCTGCCGCGCAGCATCGCGCCGCCTGCGCAAATGGTAGTCGCGGGGGCATTGTCGCAGGCCGTCGTGAAGGAGGTTGCTGGCCTCAAAAATCGCTTCACGATGGATTTCCTTGCAGGCTCCGGTTGCGATTTGCAGGTGGATCCGCGCTTGGACCACTCAGACCGGCTCCACTGCCCTGGAAGCTCCATGCCCGGCTGAGCTGCTTGACCAACTGCAAGGGAAGGTTCTCTCAGCACTTGCACCACTAAACCACGGCACTTTGGATCATCAGCCTACAAACTTGTTTCGAACCGACCAAAATTGGTGAACCGAAGCTGTCGCCTCATGTTTGTTAAACAGCTCAACGACGTCTGCGTTGCACTCAGCCACTCGCAGGTACTATTAGCTCGAAGATTTGGATTCTTCAGCGACCCCTCGCCGATATCTGGGTTGCCATCACTCATCCTCTCCTCTCACAGGCGCCCCTCATCGCTCACCACCGCGCCTCCCAACTTTCTGGTTACCAGGGCTTCATTCCGAACCAGAAAGCAACTTTAGGGGTGCTGCCGCGATGAACGGTATCTACCACGCACGGGGTCCGTCAACCGATTTGTTCCCGCCGCCCTTGCTTGGATGAGGCCGTTGACGCAAGCCATGGAAGTTATCTCGAGAGCATGCAGCATCTTCCCGGCGTGGATCTACGAACCCCCGTCCCCGACGAGATTCACATCTGCCCCTTGGTGAACGAGCGAGAAGACGGCGCCTGCCACATGCGAGTGTTTGTTCCTCCCGCAGCCGCGACGGCGACCATGTCGGGATCTCCTCAGCCACAACTGGAATAATACATTAAAGGTAGCGTTACGATACACGCTACCAGTTGGGCGCCCTGCCTGCCAGCACAGCGCTCATATTGTCAAACAGGGCCCAGTCGACCTCTTCGACGGTGACGCGATGTCTCCGCTCGACCTCGTCGGGCTTGCTTGCCTCGAACCAGAAGGCCCACACGCTCTGGGCGTCCTTTGCCTGCATGCCCCGGCTACTAAACAGGCCGACATGCTGCACGGCCTGCTCAGAGAGTGCGAATCTCCTGATGCCGCGGGCATTGGAGTACTCCTCAATCATGCTGTCTGTCTGACCACGCTCCCTGTCCCGCAGGTATTGGATGAGGGGTGGCAGGGCTGGGCGGTTGAAGACCAGCGCCTGGGTGCAACACCCGCTCTGGTCCATGGGCATGACGCCACCCGCTGCGGCGGACAACGAAGCGGGAAGCCCGTGGTGGAGGCTGTACCCCGGTATTGGCAAGTTGTGCTTGCCCGCCATGAAGATGAGGACGGTGAAGGCCGGGGCGACGACCAGCGAGAGGACTGCGATGGTGGCCCAGTCGAGGCGCAATCGCGCGCCGCAACGAAACACAAAGCGGAGTATCACGAGGAGGGCTGCGGTGGTGCCCATGGCGATCGCGAAGGTCAGGGGCAGATGGTTGTACCACCAACCGCCCTCGGTCAGCCAGCCGAGGTGCGTCTCCGTGTAGAACAGCCGCAGATAGAGCCAGTCGGTCGCCTTCTCTCCCTCGGGCGGCTTGTAGTCCCGCACCAGGTACTGCAGGCCACGCATGGTACGGGCCATCCAATCGGCGGCAAATATCACGTCGTCCTCGAAGACGGCGATAAAGGGGGCCGAGGTCTCGGTCAGACAGCGCTCCAACACGTAGAGATAGTCGAAGACGCCCTTGAGCTGGAGGTCGCGCTCCTCCTCGGCCTTCCGGAGCCTCGCGCGCTGCGTGTCGGTCAGGCCGCTGTACCCAGCAGCGCTGTCGGCCAGGGCGCCCACCCACGGCGCGCCCCAGTCCGGATGGCGAGCCGGGTCCATGTTGCCAAACAGCATGCTCACGTTGAGGGCGGCGCGCTCTCGTACGTCCAACCCGGCAAGCATCGATCCCAAGGCGTCGGCCATGTAGAAGCGTGCGGCCTCGCTGTCGCGGCGTACCGTCACGAAGGCAGCGCACACGGCCGGGGTGTCGCCCGTCTTCTGCCTTGCCTTCCTCGCCGACACTGCGGACCCCCCCGAAGCCCGTGCGATATTGCTCGTGCCATCGGCGGCACCGTCGGCGTCGGCGACCGCCTCACGGGAAACCTGGGCAATGAACTCGCGGGCCTGTTGCTGGCGGACGGCCGAGTATGCGAGGTCGTAGACCGAGTCGGAGCTGAAGTAGGCGCTGTGCGGGTCGCGCCAGAGGAACAGCTTTCCGTAGGTGAAGGCGAGCAGCCAAATCGAGGCGCACACCAGCAGGGCCCGCGCGGCGGGGAACGAGAGGGCGCGGAGCGGGAGGTCGGCGAGGCTCGGGCGGAGTAGGAGACGCATCACGTCGCCGGCATCGTTTTTGCAAACTATCACTTCCGGGTGCCGAAGCAGAAGTGAGGAATCGGAAAAACAAACGGGAAATTGAGAACAGGAAAATGCGGGAAGGAACAGGAAATCGGATGTGATTCGAGAGATTCCCATTGACAACAGCCAACCGAGCCAACCAATCCGGGGCAGCAGAGCAGGGACAGCAGCTTGAGACCCACACACTTTTTCCACTGTGCCCTGCTGTGTGAGCTGTAGTACAAAGTTCACCTCACAACTCACAGTTTCACTCGGTTCCTGGTTGCAGCAATTTTGTCACCCGCTGCTGCACACCAGCACCGCAGGCCTGTGTCTGTCAGCCCGCGTTGGCGACGGCAGCTGCCGGGCGCCGGTTTGCGCTTCGACCTGCATCCATTGGATGTCGAATGCACGCACCCAGAGGGGGGCATGACACGGTCTCCTACAGGCCCGCTACATGTACTTTCCATGCATGTCCTGCACGGTGCCTAAATACCTAAGACGGCCTCCTCGGCGTCGAGTTGTTTGGCATGAAACATCCATGATGCTTCGGCCAACACTCTGAGCGACTGTCGGTTCTCGGTTCTTGGAGTCCTGCCCAGTGGAGCAGCAAGGGCCCGAGATCAGTCCGAATGCGAGTGAGGGATGGGATCACAGACACCCCCCGCTCAACGCCGGCACCATCAAAGCCATCAAGGCCCCCGAGGGTTTTGCCAAATCTCCCCGCACTCGGAGAAGTTGCGGATATGTTGGAACTAGAGGCATCGGCAAGACGGAGACGACATCCGGGTCGATCCGAGCATCATCTGCGCCGCTCTCTGTTGGGGCCAAAGTGTAGGTTTTTCCAGCCCATGCTCCATCTCTTGCCTCTGAACTTACCTGTAGTCAAGGCTGGACATTCCAGGACAAAGGCGCCCTGGCGGTGGGTCAGAAGTACCTGCGGGTCCTAGAGGATTACCTGCGCAAGCGGGCGAACTCTATCTTTGAAAAACTCTCAAGACGAACCAGCATTTCTCCATGGTACGGTGAGAGAGTTGAGAGCAGAGCGGCAAACCGAGTCGCAACGAGGACAACAGGTTCAAAGACCAAAATGGACGCGGCCACCCGCTCTCTAAAGGTTGAGGAGGGATGTTCAGTCCTCAGCAGTCAGGGTGCACTCAATATTTGTCGTCCCGCGGCGCCTGCCCCCTTGTCTGGAGGAATTTAACATTCAAGTCTACCTGATTACCGCCAACCTACCGTGTAAAACGTGACAAACTCGACAGGACCAACCGCTACGACCTGCTCACGACGCGATTTGATCCTTGAATGTCTCAACTGTCCAAGCCTCGCAAGCGGCTGCAGTTGGTGCCTAACGTCTGAGACCGTGCTGTAGTAACGGTGACTTATCTGACAGCGGGCCTGGCGGATATGCAACAGAGCGGGGACAGAACCGCGCCATTTGCCGTTTCTGAAGATGCTTCGAAGCGAGGGTAGCGGACTAATGTGTGTGTTTCTGCACCTGCAGCGCCCTAGCGAGTCATTTTGGGGATCGCCATCAGGGGTCTGCAGCCAGACCCCCACGCCCGTGTCTCCATACCGCCGACGAGCGGAGGATGAAAGCGAGGGGTTTCTGCCTGCCCCCGGGGTCTGAGACCACACAGAGGCTGCTGGAGTACCGGTGTTGCTCTGGAAGAACAGATAGACGAACGTTGCCTATCCAGGAGACAACTCTCCAAGGTCACGGGTTGACATCAAGAGCAGAGTTCGGGACCCAAGACTACCTTAGTGATAGCAACCGGGCTTATATTACTGAATGCTTTTTTTGTCACTCGGCCGCCGGAGCCTCACTCGGAGCGCCGGGACTCCTCCCAACAACAAAGCGGTAGCTGGTGATCAACCGCAGGTCCTTGCTCCTGAACTCGCGCTTGACGCCCTCGATCAGCAGCTGCACCTGCTGCTCCGAGTAGGACCACACGCGGGTAAAAAGCGCCGGGGTGTGCGAGGCGACCGACATTTGCATGTGCAGCTGCTCGAAGCGACCGAGCTCCTTGAGAGCTGGATCCTTGGCCCAGGGGCCGATGGGGATCTGAGGCGGCCCAGAAGTCAGCGGTCCTGAATCAATAGAGTTGAGCGTCCAAGCCCAAGACTCACCCGGATGACCTTCTCGACCACATCCTCAAACCCGGCGTCAATCATCCACTGCTTGTGCTTCTTGGCCACGTTGATCTGCTTGCCAAACATGGTACTCGCGCCGTCGAGCTTCTCGACCCACTCTTTGGTCCAAGGCGCCCGGTCGTAGCTGTCGTCGTCGCTGAAGATCCAGGCGTCGTACTCCTGCATCTCGCACCAGCCGCCGGGCTTCAGGTTCTGCCGCGCCTGGCGGTAGAAGTTGGCCCAGTCCGCCACGGTTCCCGAAATGGCGCGGCCGTGAATGTAGTCGAACTTCTCGTCCTCCCGGTACGTCCACTCGTCCTCGTAGTCGTCGACGTGGAAGCGGCAGTTGCCGGGCACCCACTCGGGCTGGATGGGCGACAGGTCGACGCCGAACACGGACGCGCGCGGGAACTCGTCGGCCACGTCGATGGCCCAGATGCCCGTGCCGCAGCCCAGGTCGAGGATCCGGAAGTCGGCACCGCCCAGGTCCGTCTGCTCGCCGGGCTGCGGGATCTTGAGCGGCGCCGTGAAGAGCGCGCCCTGGAGCAGCAGCCGCCAGATGTGGTGCTGCAGGTCGAGCCTCTCCTGCTCGGCGTCATCGTTGGGGAGTACGTACTGCCCGGACCGATACGCGTGGTACCGCCGCCCGTTCTCGTAGACGTAGTTGGTGATGGACGACGTTATCGACCCCGTGCGGCTCGACCCGGCCAGCGAGCCGTATGCCGAGTCGCCGTCCGAGTTGTCATCGTCATCGAGGTCGTGCTGGAGGGGTGTGTGAGCACATTGTTTTTATTTCTTAACTATGTTGCAAAAAAGAAAACGTAATTCGAGAGAGGTGAAGCATCTCATCTTACGTCGACCTGTAGGGGCGCATGGACATCCTCGTCGTCTTCTTCTTGCGCCGGTGACGTCGTCCCGCGCGGCACTTGCGTGCCGTCGTCTGCCGCGCTGGAGGAGGTGGTGGTGGTGGTGGGGTTGGGAGCTGACATGGCGTCGGTGTGTTGTGCCCACCCCCTGGTTCCCGGGCTGAGACGCTGGAGGAATGGATGGGCAATGGTAGCTTGGTTTATTAGTGTGGTGGGCTAGAGGCAGGTTTTCGGACGTGCGCTCTTCAGGCCAGAAGTGGGATGGACCCAGTTGATATGGGCCCCTCGGGTGCCGGAGCGGGGGGGAGGGGGGGCAAAATCCCAGGCCCCTGGGTCTTGCAGGTCCCGCCTTGCCCGCCCAGCCCTGCTATTCCGGAACGATGCAAGGGTGACGAGCTATCAGGCCCCGCCAACGCACCGCCATGCCCGAACGAGACAACCCTCCCGCGCTGGCTCGCGTTATGGGATGCTGGTAATCCACCGGCACGACCCGCTAATGCCACTTGGCCACCAAGAAGCCGGGTCAAAGTCGGGCGACCCAGCAGCGGGACACCCGGGACGGCGCTAGGGTAGCCATGGCGAAAAGGAGGGGGGGTAAGGGGTCCCGCTGGATGGGGCGGAGGAATACAATTAGAACGATGAGACGAACCTGGGGCGGTGAACAGGTTCGCGTGTCTCAGCCCGAGTAACCCGACAGTCTGGAGAGGAGTGTCCTGCACCACCGCAACTTGAGTGGATCACGGACACTAAGAATACGACATCCGTTGCCTTGTGTAACCTGACGTTGTCTCGCGTACAATCAGACCTACAGCGCCTTGTCCCAATGGCGTCGACATCTACTAGCAACGGCAACGCCACCAACGGGGACGCCAAGAAGCTCGTGGTCGTCGTGGGTGCTACCGGCAACCAGGGCGGTGCCGTCGCCCGCCGTTTCCTCCAGGACCCTCACTATGCCGTCCGCGGCCTGACGCGCAACCCGTCCTCGGCCGCCGCCCAGGAGCTCACTGCCCTCGGGGCCGAGATCGTGGAGGCCGACTTGGACGACGTCAAGTCCCTCGAGGCTGCCTTTGCGGGCGCCAACATCATCTTCAGCGTCACCAACTACTGGGAGCCCTTCTTCCGCCCCGACTGCCGGGCCAAGGCCAAGGAGCAGGGCATAACGTGCCGCAAGTACGCCTACGACGTCGAGTACCAGCAGGGCAAGAACATCGCCGACGCTGCGGCCACTGTGGTGGACTCGCTCGACGCCAACGGCCTCCTGGCCTCGACGCTGAGCCACTCCGGCAAGTGCAGCAACGGCAAGTATGACGACCTCTACCACTTCGACGCAAAGGCCGACGTCTTCCCAGACTACGTGGCTGCCGCGCATCCCGCGCTGGCCGCCAAGCTGTCGTGCATCCAGACGGGCTTCTTTACGACGAGTCACCGGATCTTGCCGGACTCCTATTTCCACAAGGTACTGTGCCTGGACCGTCACCCCTGGCTGAGATTGTGTGGGTGAGTGAGTGACCTGGCTGACCGGTTGTGCTAGCTTGCCGACGGCACCTTTGAAATGCGCTTCCCTTGCAACGCAGACAAACCCATCCCGCATCTTGATGTCAACGCCGACACTGGCAACTTCGTCTATGCCGTGCACCAGATGCCTCCCGGCCAGCACTACATGGCAGCTGACTACCTCAGCTGGGCCGAGTTTGCGGCGACGTGGGCCAAGGTGACAGGGGCCACCATCGCCTACAAGGAGATCGGCTTCGACGACATGGTCAACGAGCTGCCTGACAAGGACCTGGGCGTCGAGATAGCCCTCATGTTTGCCTACAGCTCGGACCCGGGCTACGACGGCGCCACGGAGCTGTTGAAGGCCGAAGATCTGCGCAAGGTGAGCCCCCTGACAAAATCAAGGACTTTTGGCATCAAACTACCTTGGCAATATCTGTCGGTTTGCTGACACAACTACTCGATTAGGCGGGCATCGAGTGCCCCATGCTCACCGTGGAAGAGTCCCTGCGACGGATGGAGTGGGCTGGCGTGTTGGCGAAGTGAAGTCATACGTATTCCAGAATGACTTGTATTTGCGTTTATTCCTGCACCTTTTCTGCAAGCAAGCGTATTGCGTGGGTACCTTACGTAGACGCCGTATGTATGTAGCTGTTCCGTTTTCATTGGAGTCTTCGGCACGCCGTATTAAAGACGAGATCATTCTTTTCACTGTCTGCTACAGGGTCGACGGAACTTGCTGCATGGTGACTAGGCAATATTGTCATCGCCCTTGCTCAGGTGAGGAGCCTCAGGAAATATGTGCTGAGGAAGCACCGGAAAGGAAGACCTTTGACTGTCTTGGACTTTATTTCGTTCAGTAGGCTGCTTGCGGCCTGCTTTTGTCTCCAGTTTCAGGAGTCAACAAGCTCTGCCACATGCACTGTCTCCACCGTCGCCAGCCCGTATTCCTAGCAAGACAAGATTTGGGTTTTAGTCTCACCAAAACACGACTACCCCTTGGGCTTCTATTCCAACCAATCATCATTGCATTCGGCAGCAGCCGCGAATTCGTCAAACGCGCTTCGCCATGGTCGCTTTCCAACCATGGGCCGCCGTGCCTGGCTCCTCCGCGACTCTTGAGGGAGATCCGGGGGTCGAGGTAAACACCACCGCCGCCGCCCATGCAACCTCCTCCCTCCGAACCTCACTTAAGCAACATAACAAGATCAGAACGCGGATGGCCAAGGAGGCTGAGCTTCTCGAGATCCAGCAGGTGAGTGACCTCCGATTCATCAATGCTCCCGATCCCGTCTCCCACGGCACACCCGCGTTTCCAGCTCAGCCAAACCCAATAGGTCCTGAGCAATCACACACTAGACACCAAAACCATTTACAGATTTTGACCGGAGTGCAGGCCCTTGAGTCGAACACGGAATGGATTCAACTGTCACTGACAACCTTTGCAACGGACGTCGCCGAGGCCCGACACGACTTTATCCCCACGGTACAGCATCACCTGAAGGAGAAAAGCGGCGATGAGGCACCCCGGCGCGAAGAGAGCCTGGGAGATCCCTCCCCGGTGCATAACCCACGCTGCGATGACTACATAATCCCTTGTCTGGGATGCGACACCGACGTGCCTGCGGTCGAGCTGCAGGAGGAATCCAAGAAGTTCTGTGCTGCCAACGACAAGGTGGCCCAGGCCTGGGCCACAAAAATGGATCTGTGTCAAGGCCTGTACAATGAGAGCCTTCTCTTCCAAAAGTGGACTCGGGAGCTCGTTTCTATCAACGCCGAGCTCAACACTGAGATTCGCAAACTCGTTCGTATGCGCTGGCCCCACGCCATCACCCTTGATGGATAGCAAGAAGGGGTAGGCCACAGGCCCGCCGAGGGGCAGTAGCGTAGGCGGCTACCTTGGATGAGTGTTGGTGGAACAGGTATAGAGCCTTCCCGGTGAGAGGGAAATGAAAATTTGCAGTCGAGCTAGGGACGCCCGCCGGCGAACACGGAGTTGTGAAGGCAGCAAGGTCAAGAGCATGGCTATTAAGCAGCATATGTGTCGAGGTTGAAGTTGGCACAGCGACGAGTAAGAGTGCCGCTGGATAGGTAGGCAATGGAGCGCTTGTCTCGGTGTTCTGCTTTACCATTCTCAGCCGGGGTGTGGGTTGTAGGAGAGAGCCTGAGTGAGGAGCGTGTCAACGAGTACTCATCATACACTCCAGTGCCTCGGGCAACAATATCAAAGTTCTCGAGATGCGATGTGTCGTCCGTTCTCCAAATGCCTGTCGACAAGAGCGTCCACTCCAAAACCCACCCCCTAAACAACCCTTGGTCCGCGATTGCACAAAGTTGATATTTCCAGCCAGACTCCGTGTTTTCTACACAACCCAAAGATTTTATCCCTGCCTATTATACTCGTTCTTGGAGCCCGAGTATCCAGACTGCAGACAGTCATGGTGATCGCCGAGGCGTCTAGGTAAGTAAGCGTGTAGTCATTCAGAATGAATGGCTACCCTCAGCAGTCACTATATTACATACAAAGGAGGATTGGAGTAAGAGAGGGGTATCTGGGTCTTGTTACATAGCACACGCAGCTCTAAGATGCATCTTTACCCCCTTTCAAGTCTTTTTCTCCAGCTCCTTAACCTTGGCCTCGGCTCGCTTAAACCCAGGCTCCTCCTCGAGCCGCTTCAGGTAAGCCCACACTTTGGGATACTTGTCTGCCAGCTTCCCCCGGGTGTTGCCTGACCCGAGTTGAGCGACTCTCTCCTTGGCCAGGGAGACGGGAAAGCTCATGAGTATGTCGGCTGCCGTCAGGTGAGCGCCGCAGAGATAGTTGCCGCCGTCTGGGGACGTCTCGAGCTGGGACTCGAGAAAGGACAGCTGGTTGTTCATTTCTGGCTCCAGAAAGGCAGCAAACATCTTGTCGACGACGGCTGAAGTGATGGGACGGATGAAGAAGGGGATTTTGGGGCTCTTCAGAACTGGTCTTGGAGTCAGCACCGGACCTGGTCACTCGGGGACAGCAGCCGACGTACTCGACAGGACAAGCGACACGAGGAGAGGCGGCATGAGACTGCCCTCGGCATAGTGCAGAAAGTACTGGCAACGCATCCACTGGTCCGTCTCGCCACCGACCTGTCCCTCCTGTCCGTCGCGATACCGCTTTGGGACCAGGGTCCGAGACTGGTCAAAATGCTCGGTCAGGTATTGGGCGATGAAACCGCTTTCGGCCAGAACCAGCTCCTTTTGCTGGGTCGGGTCGGCGGCATCGGGGAGGGTGATGCCGACGAGGGGTGCTTTCCCGAGGGGGTGAATCTTTTTCAGTTCGGGGGGTGCAAACATGTCCTTATCGCGCTGGAACACGTCGATATCGTACGATAGGCCGAGCTCCTCGAGCAGCCAGACGAAGCGCTGAGCGCGCGACTCGTTCAGCCTGACAAGTCAGCGCGGGATGTTGGCCCAGCCGCCGGGGGCGTGTCCTTACCAATAGAGCTTGATCTTGGGCTGGGTTGGGCCTGACGACGCCATGGTGGTCTGATTCTAGGAATGGCGGTGGATATCGGGCTTTAAAACCAACGGTGTCGTTGTTCGGGTTTCGGGCTGTCGACCATCAGTGTGTCAAGTTCCGAGGGTCAATGCCCTCAACACGGATTTATATGCAGATACTCGACCACCAGCCCTTCGTTTCTGATGCGTAAGCGTCAGTCACATTCCTGTCTGGAGGATCCGAGAATTGCCGGCTCGCAACGTCGCACTCGCATTCGCCTGTTATTGTGCGGCCCAGTCGGCCCTGATTGGCCTTTGCGAGTTGAAGTGCGTATTTCCATGCTTGCCACAGGCCCACAGCTCTCAATGCTGCGATACAATGTAGAAGAGAGGTAGACATCACGAGGAACACAGCGAGACATCGTCAAACCGAAGGGGGTGTTACTCGGCCGATCGAGTTTCCCTTTACCTGTTAGAAACTCCCAACGGGGGAGTCCCAGTCTTTGGGAGGTTGATTCACCCCACAGGGTCCCCCCCGCTGGCATTGCTTGCGTGATTTTGGCCCTCGTAAATGCGGATTTGGGTGCATCGGGCCTAGCCTGGCCCTGGGTCAGCAGGTGGTAAGCTAGCCCAGCGAGAGTTAGGGGCCGAGCAGACCGGGCAGCTCTGTGACCACTAACCCCCGGCATCGACGCATCATGATGGCCGTTTCGACCCACGGGATGCGCCAAGAGGGCACCGGCAAGGCCAAGCTGCAGGACGCTAGCTCGTCGCGTCCAGCTCTGCTGGGTCGCGCCCAGATCATCGTAAGATCGCACCAATTGCGTGTCTCTCGAATCCTCATCCGGACTGGCACGTGCTTGTCTGCGGTGGAAGATGACTCTGTTGTCACTGTTCTGCTTCGCGGGCATCCCATGTTTTCGGGCTGGCGCGGCGCGGCCCTGGATACGGTGTTAATCTTCCTGTCACATCGGTCCCGCATCTGGGGAAGAGGGCCGGCGGGTGGGGGAGGAGGGGCATGCAGGGGACGGCGCATGTCAAATACATACTTGGACATCTTCTCCGACTCCTCGTCGGGTCCCGGCTGATCCATGAAGTGCCTGATGCCCGCAATCACACACCGTCGACGATGGCAGACCCGACAGAATCACCCTCCATCTTCCGGATCCCCGGCGAGATCCGCAACCAGATCTACGAACATGCCGTCGTCTTCTCCCAGCCTGTGTCCATCTACCGACACTCGCGGTCCTTGGACGAACCCCCAGACGCTGTCTCCGCCCTTGCATCCCTCACACCCCTCTTCCTGACGTGCCGCCAGTTCCACTTCGAGGCCAGCGCCATCTTTTACTCGCAGAACAAGTTCGTCCTCCCCGCCAACGCCTCGCAGGCACCGCACCAGGCGCAGGCCAACCTCCTCTTCCGCTGGTTCCTCGACCGCATCGGGCGCCGCAACGCCGCCCTCCTCCGACACCTTGCTCTGCCCTTCCCTGTGGACCCGTCCGAATTTATCCACTCGCACCTCGCCAGCAGCTCCTCCAAGGCTCCCTCTGCCCTGTCCGAGTATGGTACCCACGAGGACGACAATGGAGTCGGGGGCCGCCACCGCTCGCTGCTCCCTGTGCTCGGCGGGCGATGCCCCGGGCTGGAGACGGTCGAGTTTGATCTCCGCTGGAACAACCACTGGGTGCGGCTGCTCAGCCCGCACACGGCCACGGTGCAGATCATGTTTGGCCGGCTGGACGACGCGCTCCGCGTGGCGTTCCCGGCGCTGAAGCGGGTCGGATTGTGTCTAACGGGCGGCCCGCGGCCAGCGTGGTGTACCGTCACCAGTCAGGACAGGAGGTCGTCGGTGGAGATGGCCGAGGGGGAGTGGGAGTGGGTGTGCGACGCGCTCCTGGAGGAAGGACAGGGGAGGAGGGGGTGGCAGGTGACGGTTGCCGGTGGCGATGGCGACGGGAGCATTTGCATGCACGACGACGAGACCGGCACAGGCACAGGCGCCGACACCAGCTGGACGTCGACGTGGTACCCTCGCAACCCACGGCACGCAACCGCTCGTCTCTGGGAACCGCCAGAGACGGCCCTCCAGTCCGAAGTCCACGACCAGTGGACCCGGCTTGACCTGCTAAAGGCGAGGGCCAGGTTTGCTTTGGCATGGCTGCGGTCGCCCGCCGGGGCTGCCCAGCAGAGGGACGAAATATTGGACTGGAGGGCGTGGAGACGGACTATGCTTGCCCAGGCAAGCCCCCTCGGCGTTCCTTTGTACTGTCCCAGGACCAACGCCTCGGTCCTTTCGAGGAGGGAGACTCTGAAGAGGCGTGTGCTAGATCTCTTTGCCTCTATGGTCTGATAAGACAGAAAGCAGGTCAATCTGGGGTTGGTGAGGCTTACGATGATGATGGAGGATTTTGTGTGTTTTACGGAAGGCGTTGGGAGGCTTGGAGGGTCATGAACAGCATGGCGATACTTGGGCACACATCTTACGGCGCCCTCGAGGGAGGTTTTACGATTTGCCGGATTCGCCCTGCACTGGACGCGCTTATATGTTGTTGATATCCTCACGCAGTGTTTGCATTTACACATTCTGTTTAAACCACACCGGCACTGTCCCCAACTCACACCACTCAAGTGACCTCGGCGTTCTGGCTCGGCCCCCTTGGGCTGAACACTGTGAGCCCGGTACAGAGCCTCACCCCTCCTTAGCCTGAAGCCTTGTCTCCCTGCATCTGCATCTGCATCTGGAGGCCCTGGCTGAAGGAGGGGAACCATGACCTGAATTCTCCGGAGGACCAAACACCTGCAGCCCTTTCCGGCCTCTCAGGAGACAGAGCAGGGGTTCACCGCCGATGTCACCTCAGCCCCGACCACTGGGATTGCCCCGCGCCGGCTCGCTGGTTCACAAGCGCCAACCAGGTGTTGCCGGGAGCCACCGATCGCCGCTCAGGGCTGAAGACGCCAGAGCCCATGAACACTGCGCCAGGCCAGCCACATCCAGAACGCTGCAGCGCCGTCGGTCTTGGGTCTTCCGGCCCTTGTGCAACCTGCAAACACAGCTGCATTGTGTGGGATGTGCGTGTGGACTCTGGAGCGACGGAACCCCCCCCTCATCACCTGCGTCTCTCCCTTTCGAATCCACCATCTCCTCCCATCCATCCATCCATCTCTCTTGACCCAAACTCCACCTTCAATCTCTGCCCTCTCCGACAGCGCGCACACTCTCTCCATTTCCCCGGTTCGCCCAGCCGCTCCACTATCAACGACACCCCTGGCAACGCAAGCACGCTTGGTCTCCCCGACGCCGGGGAACATCGCCATCCATTTATCCCTTGGGCCGAGGGAGGGAGAAAAGACACGAGGAAGAAGGGGTTTTAAAAAGGGATAAAGGGAGAAAATAGGAGAGCAAGGACAATGCACCCAACCCCCCTCCCAGCAACCCTCGCCCACCTCCTGGCGGCCTCGGCCTGCATCTCGGCCCTGGTCCCGGCAGCCTTTGGCGTGGCGCCCACCGGCCCACCCCAAACCAACAGCACCCACGGTGGCGGCCAGAAGCGCGCGGTGCGGCTGCGCTACGAGCTGGATAATGTCAGGGCGTGGCTGGGGCGATTGCAGTTTGTCTTGGGTGTTGCCCCGGCCAGTGTTGATGCTCGTAGAGGTGGTGACCAGGGTGTAGGTAGCATCACAGGATACGGGATATTGCCAGGACTGTCCACGGAGAGGAAGGGGCTGGTGTTAGTCCGAGAGGTCGCGGCTGTGTTGGGAGCCGGGGCGGTCGTGTTTGGGTGTTTGGAGGGTGCGTTAGGGGAGTTGGCGAGGCTGTATAGCATTGAAGAGGAGAAGGAGGACGAGGGAGGGGTGAAGGTGGCGAGGTGGTTGAGGCATGAGACCCGGGGAGAGGTGTGGGATATGATGAGGGGGTTGAAGGACCTGGGGAGGGCCGTATGGTTCCTGCTGACGGTGCTTGATGAAAGGTAGGTTAGGGACCGTGTTTTGGGTTGCGCCTGTGGATGTTTCAGGGGTGGCGAATGTATGATGCTGATCACTGTGGTATTGCCAGCGCCTCAGAGACCGACGTCGCGACGAGCCGGGAGGACCTGCGGATGGCCGTGGCCGAGATTCTCGGCAAGGAGAATGACTTGTCCAGGAGCATCAAGGAGCTGTATCCGGAGCCGGAGCCGGTGCCGGTGCTGAGCCGGCTGGAGGGAACAGAAGCAGACGCAACTGAGACGGCCAGCCCCGAATCAAGCACGGCTATTCGCATCTACAGCCTCTCAGATGACCACGACCACGACAGCGTTTACGAATTGGACTCGGATGACTCCGACTCCGACTCCGACGCGGGACCACCGACCCCCTCCTCTTCCGAGTTCCCCTTTCCCGACACCGCTGTCGAGGGACGCTCGACCAGCATTGCCGATATCTTCTGCCTCGACGACATCCTCATTCCTCTCTCCGAGCCCCCCCACCCCGTTCGCCCCTCGCAACGTGACTCGGACACTCTCAAGGTCATCACCGTCTCCACCTCAGGCGTCGACATTTCCCCCCTCCCGCAAGACCTCGACCCGTCGCAGTCTCAGCCCATCCCCGAAATGGCCCTCTCGGCCGACGCCATCTTTAGGCTCTCCGAGGTGACCGACAGCGCCGTCCTGGACTTCTACCACCTCGCGCTGCGGGTCTCGCGGTTTGCGCCGCTGTTTGCAGACAGAAAACTCCCGCTTGGGAGCAGCGACTATCGCGCCTCGCAGAGAAAGAAGATGGCAGAGCTGGAGCCGCGCCAGTTTCGAGAGTTGTGCACGGATCTGTACGACGAGCTGGTGAGGAGGAACGTGGAGGACCAAAACAGGAGCCGTCGGCTCGGGGGTGCGAGGCAGGTCGAGGTTGTGGAACCTGCCGGGTTCGGCATCAAAAGGGTATGTGCACGAAGACGGTTGTCGGGGCTGAATGACGGACAGCTCGTCAGCGTTGTGGGCGCTGTGATGGACGAGCTGGCGAGGAAGGGTCAGGCCGTTGACGTTGCAGGGTTGCACCCTGTGGTCCAGCCATCACCACCTCACTTTTACGACGAGAACGTCGTCTAGGTGACATCACGGAGCTAGCTACCCCTCCCCTCCCGGAAAACAAAGAGCTTCTACACCTTGTCGTGACAGCTCCGCGTTTAGCCAAACCTTTGCGTGTCAACACAATTACCTGGAACAGCACGGCATACAAGTCACAAGCGATACCAATGGCTGCCACACTGCAACCCCATCTCGCCCCGAGGCCGCACTCCATCCAGTCGTATGCCGGCCTCGCACGCCCGCCGCACCTCTCGAGGCTCGAGCTTGTCACGCACAAGACGGGCCAGGTCGAGCCCCTCAGCATTGACGTAGACGACGCCCAGGGCGGGTTCGTGCCAGCCTTCTTGCATCTGCCGCCTGACTTCTTCACGAGCCCGCCCCAACCGGGCACAAGCACAGGAGGAGGACCCCGGCCGGAGGAGGCGCAGCCGCCGCACCACCGTACGTCCAAGATCCCGAGTTTATACCCGGGAACCCCCCTTTCCGAATGCCTCGAGCCTGGAGGCGTGGCGCCCCCGAGCTACCATTCCGGCCTCCTGGTGCCGAGAAATGACGGCTGACGTGATCCCCCGCTCCCCCTGCCCCTATCACAGACCGCACAGCCGTGATCCTCCTCTCGGGGGCCGGCGGCGGCGTCACGGGCCCCAGTTCCATCTTCCTCTCGCTGGCGTGCAAGCTGGCCACGCTTGGCCGGGGCATCCCGTGCCTGCGGCTCGACTACCGCTACCCGACGGCGCTCGAGCCCTGTGTCAACGACACCAAAGCCGGTATGGCTTATCTGCGCGACATGTACGGCCTGGACCGGTTCGTGCTGGTCGGCTGGTCGTTTGGTGGCTCTGTGGTGTTCTCCGCCGCTAGTGAGGACGAGCGCGTTGTCGGCTGCGCCGCCGTGGCCAGCCCGTCCGTCGGCGCCGAGGGAATCAGAAAGCTGGCGCCGCGACCCGTGTTGCTGCTGCACGGGAGCGGGGACAATACCTCGAGCGTGGGCTGCTCGCAGCGGCTGTGGCACATGTACGGGGATGGAGACCGCATGCTGCAGGTTTTTGAGGGCGACAACCACTCTCTGAGCAAGAATGCGGAGGAGGCCGAGGAGATGCTGTGCGAATTTGTGGCGCGGTGCGCCGGCATCCGGGTTGGCCAGCAGGAGAGAAGAGACGTCATCGGCGCCGCATTGGTCGACGACGACGAGCGGCGTTTCCTGATGGAGAAGGGAGGGGATCTGAGGGCGCCCGAGAGGGAGGACTAAATCGTCGTGATCACTCGCAGTGCCATTCGCTGTGAGGGAAGGATTGGACTCACACAGCACGCAGCAGGTTGGGACCTGAACTTGGGAACTGGGAAAAGCAGGATGATTGTTTGGTTTGAGCTAAGCACCGACACAACATGGAGTGCAACTGACTATTGCATGTACAGACCTAATTTTGAAGTTATGTCGCAGGGGTTTAAGGGGTATCAGGGTATCAGGGTGTCAGGGGCTCAGGGGCTCAGGGGCCCAGCGGCCAAGACCGCGGAATGCAGATTGTGGAACCGGCAAATGGTATAAATCTGCCACTGCCGTGCAAACAAGGAATATCTTATTGTCTCAGTTCTCTGCTGTTCCCCGTAATCTGGAGTACGCCTTCAAGGAGACACCCTATCCTGACAAGACCCGCCGCGCTGTAAACACCACTGCGTAGCGGAGCCCAGGGATTAAGAAATCCCACTAGTTCCGAGGCCCAACCCGAAGCCGGGTGGGGAAGCGGGGGAATGGACCCGGAGGAGGCGAAGAGTCCCACTTCTCCTGCCCGCAGTCCCAGTCACAGGGGCCGTCCGTGTCGGGGCAGCCCCGGATGGCAGCACCGGGTCGGAACTGGCCCGAACCAGCCGACGGGTATGCTTTGGCTTGGCCCGTCGTGATCGCGAACATCGTTCAAAGCGCGAAGGCCGCGAAGGACGCCTTTCCTGAATTAGACGACAGTTAAAAGGGCAACTAATACGCCCCCAACAGTCCAATGTACGTCACATCCACGACACACCGGACGACGCTTGACACCAGACACACGGCACAGGACACCATGACACCCGAAGCCGAAAAGGTCGACGTCCTCATCTGCGGCAGCGGGTCCGCGGGGCTCTGCGCCGCCGTCTGGCTCGCCCGCTTCGGCATCAGCTACAAGATCCTCGAGCGCCGCGACGGCCCGCTCAAGATCGGCCAAGCCGACGGCGTGCAGACTCGCACCGTCGAAATCTTTGACAGCTTTGGCATCGCCGAGGACTTGCTCAAAGAGTCGTACCATGTGCTCGAGGTGGCCTTTTGGGCGCCTGACCAGGAGGCTCAGGGGGAGGTCAAGGGGATAAAGAGGACAAAGTACGCGGCCGACAAGGAGACCGAGATCAGCCACCAGCCGCACGTCATACTCAACCAGGCGCGGTTGAACGCCATGATGACGGGACTGCTGGGGCCGAAACCACCAATCGAGTATGAGTGCGAGGTGAAGGGAGTGGAAGTAGACTCGGCTGCAGCGAAAGACCAGGCGGCGTATCCGGTGACAGTGACCACGGTGAAGGATGGAAAGGAGAAAATTTACCAGGCCAAGTACGCGTTGGTAGGTTGCCCCCTTCTTCACTTCTTCAAGGAAATCACTACCCCTGAACCCAATCCACGTGCTCACACCACTCCGCGCAGGGCTGCGACGGCGCACACAGTGTGATCCGCAGGTCGCTCGGCTTCAAGATGGTCGGCGACAGCACCGACGCTGTCTGGGGCGTCATGGACGTGTACCCGCGCACCAACTTCCCTGACGTGCGCAAGAAGTGCGTCATCAACTCGACGGCAGGGAGCATCCTCATCGTGCCGCGCGAGGGCGACTCCATGGTCCGCTTCTATACGGAGCTGCCAGCTGGCACAAGGGTTGCCGACGTCAGCCTTGAGAGCCTGCAGAACCGCGCCCGCGAAATCTTCCGCCCCTACGACATGGACTTTGCCGAGACCTTCTGGTGGTCTGCCTACGCCATCGGCCAACGCCGCGCCGACTTCTTCCACCGCGACCACCGCGTGTTCCTGACGGGCGATGCCTGCCACACGCACTCGCCCAAGGCCGGCCAGGGAATGAACGTCAGCCTTCAGGACGGACATAACATTGGCTGGAAGCTCGGCATGATTCTCAACGGCCTAGCCCGCCCAGATCTGATCGAGACATATGTGCTTGAGCGCGAGCGGACCGCCACCGAGTTGATCGACTTCGACCGCGCCTTCACCAAGATCTTCAACACCAAGTACCGCGAGGAGCACGGCATCACGCCGGAGCAGACGGCCGAGCAGTTCGTCAAAGCGGGGCGCTACACGGCTGGTCACGCTGTGCAATACGACACGTCAGCCGTGACTGTCATCGGATCGCACGACAAGGAGATCGCCTCCAGGGTCACCGTCGGCATGTGCTTCCCCAGCGCACAGGTCGTCCGCTTCTGCGACGCCAAGGCCATGCAGCTCGTCAAGGGGCTACCCGCTGACGGGCAGTGGTATGTCGTTGTCTTTTCCGGAGACGTGTCACAGCCCGAGGCGGCGGCGAAGTTGAAGAAGGTCAGTTGTTAATCTCTCCCCACAAACCTCTTTCCGGGAACTTGATCAGACAGACATACTGACTCACTTGGCCTCAGGTTTCTCAAAAGCTCGAGCAGACGGCTCAGCGCTTCACCCCCTCAGGGGCTTACCCAGATAGCGTCATTGACCGTGTCTTGGTGATTGCGTCAGACAGGAAGAATGTCGAGCAGGAGGAGATTCCAGACTTCTTCACACCCGTGACAGGCAGGTGGGGGATGAAAGGTAAGCAACTGACTGCCCGCGCTACCTGAATCTCCTTGGGAGCAGCACACTGACATCGTGCAAAGCTCTGACCAAGGTCTTTGCGGACGAGGAGAGCTACAACTCCGGCCATGGGCATGCATATGAGACATTCGGAGTGGATCCTCAGAGAGGCGCCTTGGTGGTTGTGCGGCCAGATCACTGTACGTTGCTAACTCCTTGATCATGTGAGACTGGGTGCTGACGTTTTTCTTCCTTTAGATGTAGCCAAGGTTGCTGCGTTAGATGAAGTGGACTCCATTGGGCAGTTCTTTGATGGCTTCCTCGTCCCCGCGGCTCGGAGTTGAGGCAGTGGGATGTTAGGCTTCTGTCCAGCATTGAATGGTCAAAGGATGGCGAGGGACGAGTGAGATAGGCCTCGCTGCGACATGGTAGCGCGTGTTAGGATACCCCCTTAAATCAGTTAGAGCAAATAGAGGCACATGTACCCGAAGCGTGTCACATTGCCTTCCTCCTCCACTTTGTTCCGGTCTCCCGTCATGTACACTACTCGTGAAGAAGGGTGCCTGATCATTAATCTGGCCCAATCATTCTTTTGAGGCCTACAATGTGGCCCGCACTTGCGGCCAGTCGCCATCAGGCAAGTGTCTGCCTCAGCCAGACGCAGGCTCGGTCAGTCGTCGCTTTCGGCTACAGTGGCAGCCCCTATTGGATGTTGGCACAGGCTGTGCTGGCCGCCTACGCGGCCAACCGCATAACGAGGCGGACGGAGGACGCGTTTGAGGCAAACAACAGGGTGTTACACACACGTCCTGATTTCCTCCGTGGTTTGCGGGAAGAAAAGTCCTCAAGGCTGATTCCAAGAGCCACGATTTGTCTGCCTACGAAATGAGGGAGCAGGGCCTCCTTCTATGACTCGCATCCTGAAAGTACAAAGCCTTGTCTCATTTTCGTGTACATATAGCCATTCAGGAACCTGTTTCTCTGCTCTTGAGCCGCATTGAGACTCAACCATCCAAGAGAATCTGAATACCTCCTCCACTCCGTGACAATGGGCTTCAACATCAGGAGTCGACAGGCACGCCTCTGCCCCAACAAGAAATGCCGGTACCTATTCCTAGGAATTTGCAGTCGGCTTCACCCGAAAGAGCAGTGGACGGAAGCAGAAGGCTGGTGGATGAAGCGAGCGTCCCACATGAGCCGTGATCTTAGGCATCTCGAGACGCTGCCGACAAGTGTTTACGGCGGCCCAATCAATATCATGCATGACCGAGAGCTTGCCAGCTTCAACAAGGTCTCCGAAGGGGAAATTGCCGTCCCAGGTTCGTACCATCTCCTTCAAGCCTAGTAACAAATCCCTGTGTTCTCACCATTGCTCACTCAAGTCTCGCAATAGGCTGTCCTCCTCGTTTCACTCTTCCCCGTCATGTTCTCACGATCTTGAAAGACCATCAAAACAAGGCCCTTAGTTCCGACTTTCCTCGGTACACGCACACCTTTGAGCCGCTGCTCCGATCCGTCGAGATCATGCAGCCGGAATTCAACCTGTTCGATTCGGTAGATCTGATCACAAACGCTGGCAACCTGCGGAAACTCTTCGATCTCTACAGCAACGATTTGAGAATGGCAGTTCGATTTGAGGTCGAGTTAAGAGGAAGCACGCTGCTACTTTCGCGATGGAACGAGGACCCGGACCTCTCTGTCAGTTACGGCCACGGTGCCGGGTTCGAGAAAGAGACGTGCAAGTATGCCCCTGAAGACCACTCCATTCTGCAAGACAGTGCGAGCCACCACCGTGTGACGTCCTACTGGATTGCAGGGCTGCATTGTGTGGTTCAGTCTGAGGTAGACGCATACCACTGCGAGCACAATCATGATCACGACCACGATTCCAACCAGGACCACGCCGACAAACCTGCCAGTTCAGCGCACAAAAAGACCCTTTCCGACACCCTCCCATCGCTCCTTCAAACCCGCCAATTCTCACACCACACCCGTCCCAGGTGCCGGCCCCGACCATCTGGTGCAACGGCATTTACACTTCTCACCCTAGACGACCCAGGCGACAGCCCAACTTTTAAGCCCCCCCACGCATCACCAAGACTCCGACACTCCTCACGCACCATGTCGGTAGGACCGTCCCTGCCGCCTGCTTGGTCGAACTCAAAACCAAAAACGGCCGTGGCCCATCCTTGAGCACCTCACAGGCGCAAATGTTCTTCTCCCCACGGAACAAGCTCTACTCTACGCAACACGAGAACGGAGTGTTCCCTGCCAGTTCAAAGCTGGCAGTGGAAGACAAAACGGAGCACTTGAAGGCCTGGGAGAGAAGAGAGCAGGACCGGCTCAAGGAGGTGGCGGGGTTGTTGTGGTTGGTGAGGGAGAAGGCTGGATGGTGGATGAGAGAGAAAGGGGTTAAGAAGTTGGCTTTGGTGTGTGAGTGTGGTGGGAGAGGGTGGAAGGGTGGAGTGAGTGTGTCGTTGTGTGAGAGAGTGCGAGAGGAAGGGGAGGGAGCGTTGTTGCCGGTATGAAGGGGGTTGGACTTGGTAGGAGAAGGACAAACCGAGAGAAACTTTGAGGGAAGTTGACTTGAGATTACTATAGTCCTTGTTTAACATGATATGAGATCTATTCCTTCATTACCTAACTGACAATATCCAAATGCACTACCTCTTGACTCCGACCCGAACTCCCTTGTAAACCGCCCCCTAATATGTCACGGCAGCCGCCTTGCCAACCCATTTGCTCCCTCCCTGGATACAGTTCTCAAATATCCATTTGCCCACATCCTCCCGGCTGACGGTATATCCCACCGCTGTGCTCTCTACAACGCCCGAGACCGGATCCTCCATCCCGTCCCGGACCAACCCTTCCGTCGCCGGGCCACTGGTGTACAGACTGCCGCGGACCAGCGTCCACTCCGTCTCGGCGCTGCTCCCCATGACCAGCCGCTCCATGGCCTTTTTGTCCTGGTGCGGGACGTGCAGAAGCGCCTTGTATAGCGGGTACATCAGCCACGGCAAATCGCGACCGTGGTCCGAGATGCCCGTTGAGCTGACGGCGATGAGCCGCGGCTTGCCTCCGCTCACAGTGGTCGTCGCCGGGCCACGGCGCAGCGCCGTTAGCAGCGCCATCATGCCGTTCTCGCACACGTGCGAGTCATCCATGCCTTTGAGGGTCGGCCGCGCGCCGATGGAGAAGACGATGGCGTCGACGACATGAGCCGGGTTGGCCGGGTTGAGCAGGTGTTTTGCGAGCGTGTCGGCGTCGTGCGCGTTGCCCTGGACGAGGTGCAGATTGGAGGGTGCCGGCGAGGGGAAGATGGCTGTGAGCTTAGAGGGCGTGCGGCAGAGCGCAACGCAGGTGTGGTTGGCGGCGAGGGAGCGCCGGAGGGCCGAGAGGCCAACACCGCCCGTGGCGCCGAGGAAGAGAATGGTTTTGGAGGAGGAGGTCATGGTGTGTGTGTTTTGGTGTGGATGTCAAGAGTGTGAGAGGAGTATGTCTTGAGATGAGTGCTGTCCTTTGCCAGATATTGTGGTTCAGGTAATGGCTGTCAAGTGGTGGCTGTTGGGCTGTGATGATGGTTCAGACTTCAACCGACATCCCTCGAGGTGGGACTCGTCCTCCTTTTATCCCCCATGGTGGATGGCATCGGCGAGATCGTGGACGTTGCGCGTCCTTGCTAGTGACGTGTGCCGGAGGAATGTTGAAGAAAAATCGGTCGGTGGCATGCCACAGCCACCAAGGGGCGCCAAGTTTCCTCCGAGTTGATGGCAGGTGGCTTGTCTTATCCCCGATCTGACGCTCGAAAGGCGTTCCTCGCGTGTTCCACGACGGCGTCTTTGCCAGGGGTTCCTCCGACTGCCCCGCCATTCTCCACTGTGGCTTTTTGTAAGACTGTCTATTGGACACGGGAATCTTCCCGGGGCCGACTTGGCAGACGCCACGGATCTAACGCGGAGTGCCATCGATCCGTCGGGCAGGGGGGATGTCAGCGTGGTGGGACCCCTAACCCTACCTTACCTAGCCACGACCCCTCCCCCCCCTCCCGCAACGTTATCAGCGCGTTGGAGGGAAGACGAGATCAGATGAGTCGACTGAGGGCGGCAGGGTTGGATTCCTCCTTGCCTTTTTTGCAAGCATCACAGTAAGAGTGTGTGTTACTGTGTGAGTGTGTGTGTGTGTGTGTGTGCGTACGAAGCCCCTTTTGTCAGCTTGCCGAGGTCCGTGGAGGGCTGAAGAAGGCTTAAGCCATCCATCCCGTTCCCGTTAGTGCACCGTGCCGTCAATGATTCGATCCCAAGGCCGGAGGAGCCTCCTCATCACGCCCTGTTCCGGCATAGCGGGTTGCCCCATTTGCCCACCAGCAGATCAGCCCTTGTTATCGCGCTCACCCAGCGCGTGGTCCACGACTCCTCTCTGTGTGGGCGAGTTATATCGTTAGCTCGTTAATGACCAGGGTCCATCCACGCCGTGTTGGACTGTTGGTTGTTGGTGTCCACTGCTCAATCAGCCCCAAAACGCGGGGCTCCAGAAGGACGGACTCACTCGTCTTGCTTCAAAAGAGGTCCTCACAAGCCGAGCGATTGCTCATGCGCGCCCTGCCGTGGCCGTGGGGGACAATTCTCGGTCCCGGCAGCTTGGGTGGCGTGTGATATGTGGAATGATATGCGCAAGGCTTGCCTGCATGGGCGAGGGGAAGGGCTGTCGCCCTGTACCGCTGCGGCACGTTGCCTGGCTGCACATGTCCTCGTCTTTGCTCCCTGGTACGGTTCCCGTCAGCGGGGGCCATGTGGTCATGAGGCGAAGTTGAGGGTGGGTGTCGTGGAGCGCGAGATAGCAGCTGGAAGTGCGGACCATTTCCCTATTTCTCCAACGCCTGATGCCTATCGAGGCCACAGCCGCCAAGGGAACTGCAGCCCTTCGGGGGGCACTGGGACCAATGTCCCATGCAGAGCACCGCAAGCCAGAACGAGTACTTGTAACGCGACCAATTGATGTTGGCTAGCGCCTGCGTGTACACAGTCAGCCAAACAGACCAGACCAAGAACGGATCACGCCATCTTGCAAAAGGGAACAAGAGCTGCACTAGACACAAAACAGTGGAATGCATCTATCTCTTTCAGTGCTGACTAGTACTAAGAAAGGACAAAGTGGGGGTCGGGGGTTGGGGGGACGGACCCATGGTGGGGATGTTGGTGATTCGGAGTCCATTCTTGGGGTTGGTTGCCTCGCGTCCGCACCCTCTTGACGGGTGGCTGAAAGCAACGGGAACTTAAGTATTAGCCACGCATCAAAGTGGTGGGTTACACCAACCTGCAATGTCCTCGGGCGAGGCTCGACTCCACCTCTCCGTGTCCAGATTTGACCTCCCATCCACTGCTATACATGTACTGGTACATTGCCTGTGCCAGAGGAGCTTTTGTTTCCACATCTCATGGCCATACCGAGGGGCATTTGACAACGCCGGATCCGTTATCCCGAGGACGGCCAACACCGGGACTATCAACAACAGCACTCGAAAGACCGACAAAGGATAACCTAGCCAGAATCGCCGCCACGTTGAGAGTTTCTTCTGGTGCTGGGGGCTTTGTGTTTGCACTGCTGGATGACTTCCAATCACACCCTCTTGCCAAGGTTTTCCTTCGGACGGCTCACCCCTTACAAGACGTGGCTTGCCCTTCGCAGTGCGGCTCACTCTTTCATGGCGCCGCTCACGTTTGTGTTGTGCCGCAGTTATGCAGTCAAACCGTCTCGACTCTGGCCCTTCTTGGTCCTTGGCCCCCCGCGAGGCTACTACAAGGACCCGGCCGGCCAGCAACATGTCGGTCGTTATGCCTACGACTCAAGTCGCACACGCGAACAAGATACTACTATACAACCCCGAGCCACACGCACAATTCCTACCCTGCGGTCACTCAGCGACTTGCTCACGCTTGACACCCTCGAGAGGCACCAAGTCAGGAAGCCCTCCGACTCCATTACCCAACAACGACATGCGGCTAGCGCTTCCTTCCAGAACCCACCGGTTTGGTTCGCTGCACATCGCTGAGGAAGCTCGAGTTCTAGAACTAGACACCCGCCCCAAGAATGGGAAGGAGACGGACGGAGACAGGGGTGGCAGTAGCCAGGGCACCGCCAGGAGCACTCGCACGGCATGTTTCTCGGGTCAGAGCCTCGACCGCGTTTTGACGGAAATGGTCATTGTGGTCCCCTGCAAGAACGAGGAAGTCTCGGTTATCAGAGGCGTCATTTCTGCCATTCCAGCGCCTTGTCTTGTCATTCTCGTCTCCAACTGTCGGAGGAGGGAGGATGGCGACGACCAATACAAGAAGCAGGTAGACATGGCCAAGGCATTTGGAGGATTCGGCCGGCAAATATTGGCGATTCACCAGAAGGACGTGGTAGCGGCCGCGGCGTTCCGTGATTCCGGCATGTCCGAGTTGATCGACCCTGCCGACGGGACCATCCGCAACGGAAAGGGGGAGGGCATGCTTCTCGGGGTGGCTCTAGCGGCGGCCTTCTGCCCGGAGCGGCGCTACATTGGCTTCGTTGATGCTGACAACTTCAACGCCGGGTCGGTCAATGAATACTGCAAGGCTTTCGCCGCAGGCTTCGCCATGAGCCCCCATCCTGAGCTGGAAGACACCATGGTGCGGCTGAGATGGGCATCCAAACCCAAGTTTCGCGACGGGCGGCTCGATTTTGTGACAGAAGGCAGATGCTCCAAGGTCGTCAACTCGTGGCTCAACGAGTTGCTTGTTCCCTCCCCCGAGCCGCGGAATGGCACTTGCAAGCTGCATCCAGAGGGCGAGCCAAACAAGTCCTTCGTCACCACCGGCAACGCGGGTGAACACGCCATGACCATGCATCTGGCCCTGAAGCTGAGGATGGCGGCTGGCTACGCCATCGAACCCTTTCACTTCATCAATCTGCTGGAGATGGGAAAGGTGCTCCAGCGGAACGGCGGGCATAACTCCTGCGTGAAGGCCAACGGCCCGGTGCTGGACGGCACAACCAGGGGCGGCACGGCGGACAAGCCAGTGCGAGTCTTCCAAGTCCGCACGCTCAGCCCGCACCTCCACCGGTCGTCGGACGACGGGCACATCCGGCGAATGTGGGCGGCCGGGCTCGGCTCCATCTTCCATGGCCTAGCACCCTATCATTCAATGCCGCCCAAGACAGACGTAGCCATCGTCTCCGAGTTGCGACAGCACATACGCGACTTTGCTGCCACCAACGGGGGCATCGACGCCGCAACAGGAGAGCTGCCGAGCCCGACCATATACCCGGCCCTGGAGGGAATCGACATGCAGAAGTTTCGGGCTCGGTTGGCACAGAGCTCTTCGCTCAAGTCGTTTGGGTTGGTGATCATGAACAGCCTGTTGAAGTTGGTTTAATTTGGGATTGCCTGGTAGCTGTCCCCGTTTTAATGTTCGCCTTGTTTCTTCTTCTTTCTTTTTGGGGCAGTATTATTCTATCCTGCTCCGACTTCGTCGCAGAGAGAACTACGGTCGCAAGACACCCTTTCGTAATGCGTTATTGGGAGGTAGTTGGTTACGGCATAAGACGGTACCCTGAATATCAGATAGGCCGAGACGTCAGCTGGACTGATGCCAATTTGCTTTGCGTAAGAGACAATTTGACGACGGCCTTTCGGCTGGCTGCTTACAAACTCCCGTCCCCCTTTGCCTGGGCCCGGCTGCCAAACTAATAACCCCCTCCACCTCTTCCACTCTTTTAGCTTGCTGCTCCGCCCGACAAAAATACCCAACCTGGGAATGGCTGCAGGGTTGACTGACAGCCTGAGCTCTAGTGATTTGGGAGAACGTGTTGGCTTGCCCTCTCTCTGATGGTTTGTAGACTTCATACTAATCTCATGCTGTCGCCCTGCTGTCTACCTAGGTGGTAGCTTTGTAGCTAGAGCCAGCGAGGCGTAAATCGAGGGGACTCATCACCTTGTAGAGACGACACTCTTAAACTGGACAAGTTGGACGACGCTGGGGCTTTTCGAATTCGTGCTTGGGGGCATCGGTCTGACTAAGACTGCGATCTCCAGAGTACAGTTACAGGGACAAGGAAGCGGGCTGTGAGTATAAGACACCAGCACACAAGGTTGGGCACTCACGGTGCTGTTATACCCCCGTGTTCTATTTGGATTCAAGTTGTGCCATGAGAAACGGCTACCCCCGCGACCTTTCTCTTTCTTTTCCTGCTACCTACTCGGGCAGGATTTGCCGAGTGCTCCCCGAATCTGAGTCTTTGCCGCCCCTGATATTTGTGCTGCTCGACGGGATGGGCTCCATGCCAATGTCCCGAGCGGCAAACGATTGGTTGAACGAGACCTTGCTCTTGATGCCCGACCGCTCCCTGCTATGGTACTCGTACCCAGAGTGCTTGTGCGGGGTGGTTCCCTGGCGGGCCTCCCTCAGGGCTTGCGGCGTGAAGAGCGGTTTGAGAGCAGGAGCGCTGGCGCAGGCGATGGCGACGTTGACCTCGATGACAGACCACAAGTTCACCAGGATGCTCTGCTGGAAGGGGTCCGCAGCCAACGTGTACGTGTAGATAGTGTGCAGCCGGACCATGGCCACGATAGTCGCGAAGGTACCGACGCCGAAGACGCAGACGAGGGCGATCTTTTCGTTACGGGGGCGGTTGATGTTGATCAGCGTCTTGATGGGCAGGGCGAAGATGATCATGTCGGTGATGATATTGAAGCCGGATGTGACTAGTTACACAGTGAGTAACAAGGAATTGAAAATCAAGTGCTGGCGATAACAATGTTTATGATGCCGACGAGGTAATTCATGAACGGTTGCGGAAAAGTTTGGCTTACAGTAGAAAAAGGCTGTTGTGTTAATACAGCTGCCTTGCACGGTGCCCATGAGATCCCCTGTCCTACAATATCAGCCAACAATTTCCTAGTCGGGGGTGACGGGAGTAGGTTGGGAGAAACTTTGCTCCCGAGGGCTCCCGAGACGGCTGAAAGGGGGCATAAAGAACTCGGATTTGACGGACACATTTTGTGCAGCGGCCGGCACTGCGCCAGGGTCACGGACAGGGAGACGACGAGGAAGGCGGCGTGGAACGTGATCATGCCAATGCACGCTCGACGGAGAGTTTGCGTGACGGCGAACCGGAGATACATGAACAGGATGGAAAACTTGATGAAGTTCACGGCGCCGTAGTACGTGCACTGGATGGCAAGCGTGGCCTATCGGTGTCGGGAAGTCCAAGTCAGAACCCAAGACAAGCTTGGCCATCCAATCTCAGTTGTGCCAGGAGGAGGTGGGAAAGTACCTTGATGATGTTCAGCATATTATCTAGGCTGAGCGTGTCCATGGTGTGACCCATGTTGTTTGCCCTGCCGACGAGGATCTCGGCCAGGTAGCAGACCGAGAAGAACATAGCAACCAGGATACAGGCATCGTCGAGGCCGAACTTGCGGATAAGGACTGCACGCACAAAGGTGCGAGTGGCGACGATGAGGACCGAGAGACTGGTGAAGACGGCCGTTGTAATGACGAGCTCGTTCTGCCGCCACTGGTCCTTTGCGTACGTGTCGCTGGCCATGTCGCCGTCGTTGTCGTCGTCCTGGAGTGTGTAAATTCTTGTCTGATCGTGTGTGGTTTTGACCGATCCTGTTACTCCTCGAACTTCCTCCGGGTAAGTTGCTGTGTTTCAAACCTTCCCGTCCCCCTGAGACGCCCCGGTGTGATGGTGGTGAATGTCGAGTGCCAGCCTCTCAGGCCAGCTCGATGAGCATGGAAAGAAGAAGGAGCTGGAGCTAAAACCCAAGAATCCACTGTGACCACAATGCTGGGATCGTGAGCCCTTTTGGACCATCCGATCTTCGATCTTCGATCCGGCCATGATCCTTCGCCCCCCCCCTGAAGCACACCGGCTCGGCCGGCTCGACCGGTCCTCCCCTTCAGATGATGGAACCCCGGCGCGCTCAGACGCTGCGAGGCGATGGAAAGGCGCGGTGGACCGGATTTTACGAAGACAAAACATTGCTTGACTCGCCGTTGCCAAGAGTCTGATCCTCGCTAGGGTAAACTCATGGATGGCTTGGAATGGATGCATCATTCGCTACCCGATCCAATGCCCCCTCACGGCACCCAAGATGCGCCGGTGCTCTCGGCAGCGCGTCGCCCTGTCCGAGCACCGGGACGGCATTTGCAGACGAGGAAAACGACTGGGCCAGTTCAGCTGCCAAGCAAGCAGCCAAGCAAAATAACAGCCCACTTACCCGAGCAGCAAAGCGACAAGATCGAGGGCCTCGCATCGTCTAACATAATCATCCCATTACAGAGGATCCGCTCTTGCTGCCAAGATCAACCCGTTTGTCCAGGCCCATGAGTCCCTCACACGGCGAGCCTGACGGAATTTCCCGACAACGGGACGAATATGCACGCGATATCCGTATCCCCGGCCGTTTGGTGTTTCCTATAGAATTCTGTGGCCGTGTGAGAGTGACGGCGAGGGGAGCATGAGCGCTGGGTGTCAGCAGTCGAATATTCGAGCATAGCCCACTTTCAGTTCTCGAGATGATTGGGGGCCGGATCTCTCCCTATTTTCTCGCCAAAGAAGCTGGATCTATCGGTTGCAGGACCCGAACTTCTCCGCATGGACAGAGTTGCAGATATGAGTGGATCCAACTGGCGGCTCTGATCGTTATGTATAGCTTGCCCAGCTGTTCCAGGGGCTGTCTTGGTCCTTTGTCATGTCCCGGGTTTCAAGCAAAGAAACGCAAGCCATCGACGCCACTCGAGGGCCCGAGCACACGGCACTTGCTTCAAGGACTCTCCGGCCTCACTTCATTGGCGTCTCCTAAAACCTCGCAAAGCCGAATCTAGGTAGTTGGGATTTGGGTGCCGCGCAAAAGCTCCCTGCTCTCTCGTGTGCTGAGTTGAAGGCTGCCCTTGAATCGACTGCGAACTTCAAGACATCAGCCCCTGTTACTCACTATCAAAGAAAACAAATTTGTTGTGGCCCTGGAAGTATGGGACATCATATTAGCTGAGATCAAGTAAGTTACCTGAAACCGAGCTCACCGAGGTCATGGTGTTGGGAAGTCTCCACATTGTGGCACATGGCCGCATCGTTCTTAGGTACCTGGTATATACGGTATTATTATACGTGTTACAAGACATAGATAGTCTCCAAGGTGCTGGTTGGGGGGACTTTCTTTCGCAGATTTACTTTGGGTATCCAAGTACCTACGGATTCACCCGAGGTTGGGTCATAAGGTGGTGTGACGGATCACAGACTTAGAGACTGCTGGTGTAAGAGATCAAAACCGAAGAGGGCGAAGACGAACAACGTGTTGGCAACGGGAACAAGCCTGTATGTGCGCTTACCCAGTTGCATTAATAGACGACTTGGAATATCACCCTCCTGGACAGCTACCTATCTTTTTGGTCAATGTTAATGGCCACAGGTTGCAGACAACACTCTTCAGCCCTCCGGCCTCGTCCACATACCGCAACTTTCCGCCAACAACTCTACACTCGAACACACTCGGCGCGTCTCCCAGCCTGCCGCCTCTCGCTGGCACACCCACCGCACCGATCGAATCGTACACAACAAACCTCCGTTTTATCACTGCCTCGTCTCTTCGCCCCAAGTCAACCCCAAAACGTACACGGCCCTATCTAATCTCGTACACGGCCGTCCCTCTTCCACACCACCAGCGCTATCACTAACAGCAGCAACAGATGCGTTGGTAGTCCCGCAAAGGCGTCCTAGTTGATGATGCTGTGCGTGTGGGCCACGGAGAGCGGGCAGGAGACCATGCTCTCGGAAGAGGAGATGGGCATGGGGACAAAGTTTTGTGTGTAGGCTAGGGACTGGCGGGAGAGAAGGGCTTCACCGTCGTTGTCGGAAGGGGGGAGGCCTGCGGAGAGCGACTCGAGGATTGTGCCGGTGGCGGGCCGGAGGGAGAATCAATGGCAGCGGGCTTGCTGGGCCTGCACGTGGACTGGGAGGAGGCTTGAGAGGAGGTGCATGGTGAAGGTCACGATGGTCGTGAGGGGTTGGCCCAATCGTCCCATCTCAAGGGTGGTGTGTGTGGATGTCTCGGAGAAGGCGACCGACAGCGACCGCGGCGACAGAGGAGGCGTCTTGTACGCACGCATGCAGTGATGTGAGGGTCTTGCGCTGTATTCGTACGGTACCGTAACCATTTATTCTCAAAGTCTTTTAGCGTCCACATCTGCCGCTGCGAATCACATATTGCCCTTCCGGATCCCCGCTGACCCCTCCCTCCGACGGCTGCCGCGTTGTCTCACCCGGAGTATAAGGCTAGATCTTACATACCTGCAGCATTGTTCAGAGATCACCGGCAGACGGGGAGTGAAGTGATCGGCGCTGCACAGACGGGTTGGTCGTGATTGGGCTTGTCGGCATGATAAGGGACGCCACGGCGGTCGGACAGCGTCCCTTGGTTTCTGGAAGACTGCCCGATGCGGATGACGCGGCCACGCAGACACACCCGCCACGTTCTGCCAAGATGCCTGGAATGGGCGGGGCTTGAGAAGACGGTGTGGCTCTGAGAGAGTCTTCTCCGAGTCTAACTCGAGCTCTGGTCTTCCTGGTTCGAGTCTGGTCGGTGTGTCACAACTCTCACACATGCCCAGCACAGCAGCCCCTGTCGCGCATTTTCCACCTATTTTCTTTTTCTTTCCCTCTTTGCTTTCTGCCTTTCCAGCGAGGGGTGGAATGCGGACAGCGGCCGATCACAAGCCACCGGCAGTTGCATGCATCGGCATGGCCCGGGGTGTTGGTTTGGCGGTTAATGAGCCAATCCGGGGCTGTCCGGGGCTGTCCAGGGCTGTCCAGGGCCGTTCGGGGCTGTCCGGGGCCAAGTCGGCCGCAACAGTGCTCCATGACTCTGTGTCTGTCACCTCAGGGGGGTTCTTTGGCACTCGGACTGGGTCGGTTTGAATGCCTTCATATCGGGGCCGGCCGAAAAATGCGGGCAAGAGTTGGAGAGGCGTCCAGTTGGTGACTTAGCGGTTCATCGTGCAGAAAGTGAGGCGCACAGCCACACCATCGATTGGCAGCAAGTGTTTGGCCGGTCCTGCGGCCGCAAATCCGGCCCGGGCTGAGAGGGCCGAGGTCTCCCAACACCACGGAGAAGCGGAGCATGGCCGGGTTTTGGGCAGCAAGTTTTGATTCTGGGGGTGGCACCGTTGGGGCTTGTGAGTTAGTCGCGAACGTGCCTCGCGGCACAGCCTGGCTCAGGCGATCTCGAGATGCAGAGCAGAAGCCAACAGCGTCCACAGTGCCACCCAGGGCCCAAGAAAAACGCCAGGGTTTCTTTCTTTTCCCGGACTTGTATGGGGGGGTAGGGGAGGCGGCCTCGATGAGACCCTGTTAGCGAGATTCCAATGATGCCCGAAGCGACAGGTCACGAGGGTTTGTCGCGGGCATGGATTCGAGAGTCATACATTGATCTCAACATGCGCCTTGGGTGTGCAATTGCTTGTACCGTACCCTTGTGTGTGCAGTCGGCGGACTCTTGCGTGTGCAGAACCCCACTCGGCGGACAGCATGGATCGTTAGGATTGCTGATGACGTCCCAAGGCGTACACATGTTGTCCACGCCTTGTGTCATACCCACACCAGTGACCAGAGCACGGCCAGGGATGCCACGCCGGGCATGGGACGGCCAGTTCCCGCGTCTAGTCGCGCTTGTTGGCAGCTTTGACTTGACGTCTAGCCAGCCCTGATTAGGGTAGGCCGCTGCCTCACTTACACCGTGACGGACGCCCGATGCACCCCACCCTCCATCTCCCCCGGGCCCGGCCACGCCTCCGAATTCCGCCCAGGCGACGCCTGTTGGTAGTTCGAGCCATTGGTCAATTCCCGTGCCCAATCTTTGTCCAAGGCATCAGCATCGAGGCTGTGCAAAGTGCATTCAATATCAGGTTGTGCACATATTGTGAACTCTTTGCGGCGCCCCAACACCAAAGTCACAGTCACAGCGGCCGTCCGAGAAGGTCACGAAGCAAGAGTCCGCAGAGTGCAAGGCATCTACGCAGTCTTGAGCCACGAGCGACATCCTGGCCGAAACCACCCCTACCAGGAATAGGGTTGTCTGCTCTGCGTCAGCCTCCATTTGTTGCCATCTCCCTCGGCCGTTTCTGGCGGCCGTGTCCCGGGACAAAGAACTTCTGTGTGCGGCAGGGTCGGAAACAATGCCAATCAAGGCTTGCCAGACATCCAAAAACGGCACTGGCGCTTAAAAGCCAGACGCGCTGCGGCTGTATGCTTAGATTGTGACAGACGACCAAGCACGTCCCCCATGGACCGATCCTGCGACCAATAGGGGGGGGTGGGCGCCCGCGGTGCTGCGCCCACCCCTCCGCAAGCCGAGCAGGGCCGCAACATGCAGGCCTTCCACCATTCCCGGGTGGCTTCGAGATGTCCCGGGCCTCCAAACTTACCACATATCTTTCTCTGCCCGTACGAAGTAAGTAAGCCAAGTGCTTGCTCCCGAGTCCCCACCGCGCACCGCCTTGCAACCCGCCCCAAAGCCAGGGGAAGGCCACCCCTGCTCCCGAGAGACCGGGAAACGCGAATCTTCCCCCCACCCACTTCCCAAGAACCATCCCCCGCCCCCCCTGTTGGGTGCGGGTTGGGACTATGAGCGAAGAATGGGGCGACACAAGTGGTTGGCGGTACACTGGTACGTCCCCGTTACTGCCCTTCCCTTGCGGCACCGTGTCGAGGCAGGACCCACGCCCCCTTCTCCCACACCCCTGCCTGCCATCTCTCGGGGCTCCCAACCGGCCGGTCGTCCTCGGTAAGGGGCACTGCTACATACAAGGCCCAAGAGACGGCCACTGGTCGCTCGGTGGAAGTCACCTGCCGGTTCAACATCGGCCACTCTGCGTGCTCGGTGTCACTCGCAGTTGGTGACTTGCCTGAATCTTCGCCGCTCCGCTAGAGCTCAGGCACTCTACTACTTTACACCTGACTCACAGGGCATCTTTCTCTTTCGGTATTTAACTATAAAGGGACTTGCCCTTGAGCAAGAACCCTTCCACTTGAACCTTCATCCCAGCATCGAGCATCAACGACAAGCAACTGTCAAGGCAGTCTACCAGTGTCTACTCGGGATATCATTGTCTTTCACCTGCCTGCCTGCAGTTCACCAGAAACCGCCAAACATTGCCTCTCATTTTCAACACCAAACACCCCCCTCACCATCAAAGGCAGCAAGCACTCCGGTCAAGCACCCCGAGTCAACATGTGCGGCTGGGAGGAAATCATCTACAACTGTGGCTGCGGTTACAGTCGGCTGCAGAAGATGCCGTACTCCTGCGACCGGTTCAGACGCCACGTCTACGGCCCATGCAAGTACGACGACCGTTACGACCGGGACCGTGTCGTCAGGGTCTATAGCGACGACAGGTGCCCCGAGCCCGGATGCCTGTTCCAATACGTCAACTACTAAGCCGGAGGGCAGCACCGTATGACCGGGGCAACCCAGATTCTTCCTGTATGGGTTATCCAGTTGATGCTCTTTTTCGGTTGTCGTCCTACTTAGCTGACCATCTCCCACTAAGACTTTCAGCTTCCCGATCATTGTATACGCTACCCGCATGCGACTTCGATTTCATCTTGTTCATAAAGGGGAGGACGCTCAATGGGTTCTGGCATGACGCACGGATGGTTAATGGGTATATTGACGGCGACATCAATGATACGGCTACAGTACAGCAGACACGGCGATGAGCACTTGATAATCAATGGGGTGGATAGAATGGGCGGCATCACTGCACCCGGGCTGCTTGGAGTATAAAGGGAACCAGACGGCTGGAGCTTAATTTTCATGTTGATGAGCACGTACCGAGTATATACGTTTTTGACAGCCGTCCATCTCAATCTGTTTTTCGTTCCATTTAGTTCCAATGAACAGCTGTGGGCCGACTCAACGGTTGCACATTGTCAAGCCTTGTTTCATCCCAATGACAAGGTGGCCTACCTGTAACGTTATTGTTGTTTGCCGAAACAGTCATACAATACAATCACCACCCAAAGCACCAAATCGACCCGGCCGTTTGTCTCCCCAACAGCCTCCCTAAGCCACCACGCTTCGGATCCACAGCAGCACGCGTGCCCGATCGATGGCTGCCCTTGAGGGGCTCAAGAATCCTTCCCGGCCCGACCTCGTGAATAGGGGGGTGATGCGGCTGCGTCTAATCCTCCCGGCTTCGCCGCTCATTGAGTTGCATGTTTGCATCTCAGCAAGCCAACAAGGTTTGTGGCGCCATCGAAACTGAGAACAGAAACAGGGGTGGACCCGCCGGTGGGGTGGGGGGGAGGAGGGGGGTGGTGCGGAGGGGGGCTGTAAGTGGACGCCACCGTTCTGCGAAGCTCAGAGGTCTGTCGGGGCTCAGGAGAAATTGTTGGAGACGATTCAAAACTAGCGAGAGGTAACGGATGGGAACGGTGCAATGGACTGCCTCAGTCCCTTGCCGGGCATGAACGAAATCTCGACCGAGTTATCGCTCTGACCGACAGCTGTGATGTAGGTGAGCACCAACAAGAACGAGCCGAAATTGCCAAATCCGGAAATCGGCCTATCAGACCTCCCGGAGCCCTGCCCCGGGTCCAACAGGGCTCTACTCTGTGCCGAAACACCTGCAGAGTCAGTGCCGCATCCCCGCGTCTACACCAGGCTAGCGCAGCCGCGGCCTGCCGTGACAGTCCCTGAGATAGGGGCCTTCAAAGACCGGACAGCCTACCCCGTCCGAGGCGCATTAAGGAAACCCCAGCTTGAAATCGTGGATCTTGCCGGACCCCGGGAGGGGTGGCCGGCTCGGGAGCCACATCGCAAATAGTTATGCACTGTGGGCTGCAGGCCAACGTGTTTGTCTTGCTCTTCGGCCCAATTAGAGGCAAATCCTGGCCCTCTCATAAGCGCCGAGTCTTGTTGAATCACCACGAGCTGCAGTCTGCAGACGATAAAAGTCGGGAAGGCCGAGACATTTTGGCCCGGAGCTGTTGCGAGCCAACCTAAACACGTCAAGCGACAAGACACGAGGACTGCAGGGTGTTGTCGTCGCTTTTCCAGGTCACCGGCTGAGACAGCAAACAACCCGAAGCCTGCAGGAACAGCCGCAGGGAAGCACCAGAGAACATTCCGCCGCTCCCAGCGCCCGCGGGGTCATCCCATCAACGCCACCATCGGATCCGGCGTACCATACCGGCCTGGCTGAGAAGCTTCCAGGTTCAACACCACGTTCAACACCAAGAAAAGACTAAAACACTCAGGGCCAGCTGGCAGGGCTGAGCAGCCCCCGACAATACACATTGCGTTTCACAGGTCCAATGTGCCAAAATACTCGATTTAGCACTTGGCCAGTTAGAGTGGCCTCGAAGAGAACTTGCACTGCCGAATCTGCGAGATGGGCCCGCCCCGATGCCGACCTCTGCGCCGCACGGTCGCCGCCGCCCGGCCAGCTCAACCCAACCCAACTTCAGCTGGTGCACAGCATGCGGCACAGAGTAGGATTCTAGTGCGAGACGGGATGAAACTGCCCCAAGGCTCTCGCCTCTCGCTATAACATCTGACGAGTCGCGAACGGGGCGTTGGCAAGCCTCGAGGTAGTTAGTCGATCTGGGCGGCCCCAGTGTGACGAACGCCGCTCGTCTGACACACTGCCCCAACCGGATGGGTTATGGGTACGTCTTCCGGACCGGTAATTGGCAACATCCACCGAGAGTAACGCCGGGCCCGGAATGAACAGCGGGAGGTCTTTGTTGTGAGCCCCCGGACTGTCAAGTCAAGTTGCCGTTGGTCTGATAATCGAGGCAGAAAGCAGCGTAGCTGGAATGTTACTGCAACGTTTGATTCAAAGGGTAATATTAAGGCTAAGGCAGAGGTCAGAAACGAAGACGAGGTTGCAGGAGAAACCCCGGCCGTCAAGGGCTTCTCACGCCAGACTCATCTACCCCAACGCTTCACAGGCCACAAAAACGTCCAACATGTAAAGTTCGCTCTGTGAGACCACAGCCCTCCACCACCTCCTGTGCCCAATCCAGGAGAATCAAAACCCGGGCTTGGAAAACGGCCTGGCCAGTCATCAATGGACCGTTGTGGAGTGTCTGAAAGGGTTGGTGGAGACGATCGCTGGACAAAAAGGGGTCGCGGAGAAAGGGGTCCGCCTCACCAGAATGTGAGGCAAAAATTAAACTTTGAGCTTGACCCGCACCCGACTTGAACGGATAACCTTTCGATCTGGAGTCGAACGCGCTACCAATTACGCCAGCAGGCCCGCTTTGAACTTGTTGAAGCTGGCATCCGAAAGTGGTGATCATAATTGGAGAAAGAGCTGGTGGAACCACCCTACTGGTTCTAGTGAATCAATGGATACTGGATGGGTAAGACATCGGGAAGTGAGGTTGAGCATTTGAATTGTAGCAATGATGCGGCAGTGCTGAATGGGAAGCGTTGACATGTTGTCAGGAGGGGCAGTCGGATTCAGGGGTAGGAACACTTCGCGGGATGCCCACAAGCCTCTCCATTCATTTGCCAGGTGCTGTCCAGTGTATGTTTTTCTTCTCTCTCGAACGATTCCTCCTACTTCTTCGTGTCTTGTTTGCTTTTTCTGTTTTGCTGCTCAGTTATTCTTACAGCTTGACAGTCACAGCGAACACGCCCTGGCCACCGCCGACATATGCAACGTTCGCATCCTTCTCGGTCCGCCCAAATGCACACGACGTCGACCCCGTCACGGTTCCCACGCTCGTTGGCTTGCCCACGGCCGGGTCAACCTCGACCAGCGAGTTCTTGCTGTTGGTGGCCACATATATCTTGCCGTTAGGCCCAAAGCACAGGTCGTCGCCCATCAGGTTCGTCCACAGAGTGGTGACGGCGCCCGATGGCTTGGCCGTTACCGGATCCACGGCGATCTTGTGAAAGCTGTTCTTGAAGATGTTGGTGTACCACACAGTCCCGTTCCGGTACTTGATGCCATCGATGCCAAAGGGGATGCTGCCCGAGGGAGCCATGGTGGCGTCCTGCAGCACGACGGCGTAGGCGCCCGTGTTGACGTCGAACTTGTACACGACCCCCTTGCCCGCGTCAGCCACGAGCACCGACGAGCTGTCGAACACGGCGAGCCCGTTGAGGTTGTTGGCCTCGGTAATGGTCTTGATGAGACTGGATTTGGGCGGCGACGACGTAAAGTCGACTTTGTAGATCCCCTTGCCGCCGATCACGGCGAAGACGTCTGGGGCGTATTCGCCAATGCCCGAGAGACCGGACGCGCCCGTGACGGTGATCGCCGTGGCGGACGTTTTGGCCACGGGGTCGATAGTGTAAAGGGTGGCCGCGTTCATGTTAGTGGCGAGGATTTGGCCATTGGAGCGGACGGCCACGTTCTCGATCGAGCTGAGCTTGGCCACCTGAGTCGCACTCTGCCGCGGGGTGATGACTGCGCCGTGGGCCAGCGAAGCCAGGAGGGGCAGAATAACGAACATGTTGGCGGTGTACTGAGCTGCGGACAGTGTGGAAGCAAGAGATGAGAGGATTGAGTTGTGGTGCTGGGCCGTGGTCTACGCAAAAGAAGTACTGGCTAGTCGTAGTAGCGCCACGACGTGTGCCCATGACCCCTTCACCACCAAGGGGCCGGCTGGCGGTATAAATAGGGCTTGGCGCCTCATCGAGAGATTGGTGTGGCCGCGCCTAAATACTGAGGTCGATGGTGTAGAGGGCTGATTTGGACTTGTCCCAGGGGTAGCAATCTGGCTAATCAGGGGACACCGTCGTCTGTTACCAAAAGGGGCAGCACGGCTCGGCGGCTCTATCCGAGGGCGCTATACTCCGGCACCAGTATTATGGTCCGACTGCGGGGGGTGCTTAATCGTGGTATTGGCGGTGGTGTCAACAAGTAGGGTGCCGGCACTAGATTGACGAAAAGGGGCAAGCTGTGCCAACCCAAATCCGGGACTTGCGGACTCATAACATAGACTACCTTAGATATAATGCCCTTGCTGGTTTGGGGAAGCATCCAGCTCGATACTCATCACCCCTGCGGGTGCTTCCTGAGGCCTACAAACCCACCCCTTTTCCTGGCCACCACACTCCATCTCGGTTCCATCCTCAGGAGTGACAGTCGGGTCGCGAAGCGTGAACCCCGTTTGCGGCCCGTCCTCGTCTACGTCAGGCTTTCGCCGTCTCCCTATCCAGAACCCGAACCCACCTCCAAGCAATGCGCCAGCTGCAAGACAGCCAATGGCCACGCCTGCAGCCCATGCATGAGAGTGCGAGGGCTCCAAGTCACCCAATGTGTTTCCATCCGTAGCGCTTGCGGCAGGCGAGCCCACGTCCGTGGCCTTATCTCCCATAGAATCAGTCGGGGAAGCGGTAATGCTCAACGAGCTGCCGCTACTCGTGCTCGACACAGTCATGGACAGGGGAAGGGTCCTATACACGGTGCTAGCGCTCCACGAATCGGCGCAGTTGCGCACCACCCAACTGTCCGTCGCTGATGGGTAGGTTCTGTACACGGTCATGGTGTAGCAGTCCCGCTTGGGTTCGCAGGTCCATGTGCCACCCATCCGGTTCGTTGCGGTGCCGCGCGCGCAGGCCGTCGGGAAGTTGCAGTTGCCGCCGATGCTGCAGCATCCTGCAAATGTGCTCGAGTGGGCGAAGACCGAGCCGGGGCCACAGTTGACCGTTTCAACTGGTAGCGCCTACTGCATCAGTGATCCATCCTGCTCGAAAGTAGCGGACAGGACATACCGGTTCCGCTCGGGTTCACATAGAGCCCCTGAAATGTGGCTGGACCATCGGGGGCTGCTGTTTGTGCCAGAGCGGTGCCCATGAGGCATGGTAGAAGCAAGCCCAGTTGGGCAAACCCGTAACGGAATCGGAATCGTGCCGGAGGCTCCATGATCCTGGGTTTTCGGTCCGACTCTTAAATATGGATGGGCTGCTGTTGACATCAGTCAAGGGGCGACCACGTCCGTGGCGTGCTAGGCGGGAGATGGCGGGTGGTGCAGCCTCAAATTCGTCCTCGTCGGCATGCTGAAAAGTTCGCACAAAATGGCGAAGTGCAGTGAGGAAATGGCACGCGGGATGAATTCAAGGAAACTGGCAGGCCAAGAACGATGACGGACTAGGAGCCCGAAACGGAAAAAGTAGAGTGGAAGGATGAAGCGAGCACCACCTGATGGCACGCCGCCGTCAGAATCCGCCCGACGCAACACATCCCCTCTGGCTTCTAGGACCTTGGCGCGTCTTTGACCAGGGAGTGGTACTTAGTAAAAGCCCTGCGAGCAAGTCGTTGAGAGGCACAGGCTGGAAAGTGGACTCTGTTCGGGAGGCAGTGCAACCTGAGATCTACAGGGGCACGGCGCAGCCGGGCTGGGCTATGCAGGACGATAAGTTTATCCTTGGCCTTCCTTTCTCGTGAGCTGCTCCGATCATATTCACCTCGCCAACTCCATGCATCCGTGCTTTTCCCTCAAGGGCATCTCTAAATAACAGTGCGATGGGTTCATCCATGACACCGAAGGATAGTAAGTAGGTCTGCTCTCCACATGGCAGAACGTCGCATAGGATACAACGGTTTGTTTGTAGGGTTCTCTCGTGGCACAATTGGTGGTTGCTCAGCATGTCAAGACATAGAGAACGATGGAGACCAACAGGCCGCCCTCGTCAGCTAATTACTCTTAGAGCAACGCGACTTGACACGCTTTGGGCCATCTCATTCCCTTTTCCCGTACTTGCCGTATCCTCTCTCCCCTAATATATCGACTTTCATCCTACCTCAGCCACCAACCTAGTCCTGGGGTCTGGTCCTCCCAGTTTAATCTGACTCCCACCCGAGATGGGACTTTCAATCGGGCGTGACGATGGATTCATGTTACCATTGGCTTCCTCCTTCTTTGGCTCTAACGCAAGGGGGTTGCGAGGTTGTACTTGGAGCAGCATTGATGGTTTTCTTTCCACAGCATGAGTATCGGCGAATACATGACACAACAAGGACATTTAGGTGGCTCAACATGGACCTGTTGTATATCTCCCAGCAACTGCAGTACTGACCTGCTTTCACCCCATGTTGACTCATGATTCCTGTGGGCTACGACTCACTAGGTGCTCGCGCAGTGGACTTTTGCGCTGATCACGGCGCCGCAGTTCAACACCAACATGCTGGAGCAGCCCATCAACGACGAGTTATGCACCTGAGTCTCGTTGCCCCTGAACCCTGAGTTGCTGAGAACTCGATGGCGGTCGCTCAAACACAGTATTCCACCTGAACATCAGCCTGCACAAGGCCGTGGGTCTCTCAGCGGAGCAGCATGCGACGGTGCAGGCCCAGGGCATATTCGCCCACAGGAAAACCCTGATGCCGATATGGCCGAGTGGATGACAGGCATCGGCATCAGTATCTCCAAGCCGTGGGGGTTGAATGGGTTGGAGATGAGCCTCGGAGGCAGAGAGGAAAGAGGCAGAGAGAAAAGAGGCAGAGAGGAAAGAGGCAAAGGTGTCCCTTGAACTTGAGAAACACGGATCAACGGGCATGAAGACAAAACGCTCACAGCCCAAAGAGAGAGTAACACCCCGCCGAGTTCCCGGCGGCCCATGGATATATAATACTACCTAAATACAAAAAGAAAAAGTATCCCGAGCTCAACAGCGTTTTGCCTAATCACAATCCCACCTGCCAACGCCATCCCCAAACACCGGAGACCGATCGAGCCTCTGACAAAAGAAATCAAGGGGCTGGACGACAGCTCCAAAAAAGAAGGAAGCGCTCCCGATGCACCGCTGCTCCCCGAGTGGTATTACACACAGAACCAAATCGAGCGAATCCAAGAAAAGTCCCTAGAGCCAAAATCCAAACACGTGAAGAGAGAATATAAAAAATAAAATGACAAGGGAAATAAGCGAGTGAAGGGACTCAAGGTCAAGCGACTTGAGCCGTCAAGACCGATGTTTGAAAGGTCAACTCCCCGGCCATGCCACCACTTCCGGGAAGCATCATGCCGTGGTGGCTACCTGTGGCATGATCGTGGCCACAATAATGGTGCTCTAGGCCGCCTGAGTACCCTGGGCCGTGGTGCTTGACCGACGAGGTGAGCAGGTGCAGGCCCTTGCAGTGGCTGGCGACGCCCTGGCGGACCAGGTTGTTGATGGACCTCTCGCTGCCGTCAAACACGTCGTAAGGGAAAATCATGGAGCGCTCGCTGACCAGCTTGCTCTGGTCGAAAGCGCCCTGCTCGAGCAGCAGCACGGCGCAGCGCAGATAGCGAGCCTCCATGTGGATGTCGGAGCGCACGTCGGTGCGCTGGATGGCGAACTTGACAAGCTGCAGCGGCGTGTTGCCGCAGTTGTTGAAGACGTTGACCGATATGCCCTTGGTGCATAGAAACTGCACGGCCGTCACGAGCCCGAACTCGGCCGCGTAATGGAGCGCGGTGTTGCCCTCGGTGTCGCGCTTGCCGAGGTAGCCTTGCATCTCGAAATCCGACTGCTTCGCCGCGGCCTCGAAGATGCTCTCAAGCTTGGCCGTCAGCTCGACGTCGGATAGCCCCCGCCCCGAAGCGGCGCGGCGGAAGAGTTTCATGACGGGGGTGCGTCGGACGCTTTGGGCGTTGCTCTCGTTGGGGTCCAGCGTCAGGTTAATGGTGGGGACTTCGGTCGGGTGGATCGACATCAAGCTGTCGGATCCGATGGTGGATGTGTCGGCGGTCGAGGGGGCTCGGCCCTCGGAGAACTCGGGGAGGTAGCGGCGGATGAACTCGACCTCGCCGCCAAAAATGCGGTGGAGTTTCGGCGCCGACTTTTCCAGGTTCTTCCGGATGCTGTGCCATAACCTCTCGCCGTTGGCCGACTTGTTGGCGACCAGGAACCGGGCGGCACCATGGCCGACTTCGCGGAAGACATGGTAGAGGGTCTCGATGGGGAACTCCCTCCTCGCCACCAGGTGATGGAGAAACGTGTGCCTGTCGACATCGCGGTGGCAGAAATCGAAGCCGCGCGACCGCAGGGTCCGGATCAGGTTGAGAAACGAGACGGGCCTCATGCGCGGGTTGTCTGGCGGGTCGAAGACGTGGAGGAAGGTCTCACCGCGGTGGTTGACCAGCTGGATATCATCGGTGCGTTTGAGGATCAGCAAGAGAATGGAGACGCGTGCACCCCACCGGGCCGCTACGTGGAGTAATGAGTTGCCGAACTTGTCCACCATGTTGGCCTCCTCAACGGTGACGGTGAAATGGCGGAAGTTGGCGCCCTCGGTCCGCTGGGCATCGATCGCTTTGGAGAGGCGGTCGTGCACGCAGGGCCCGCCTTGGCTGACCGAGGCAGCGCAGCACATGCGAACCAGGGCGGCGTTGAGATCCTCGGTGGTGGGGTTGGTCGTCGAGTACTTGGACTTGAACAGGCCCCCGATGGCTGCCTGGGTGGAGTTGCCCTTTCCGCCTTTGCGGGGCTTCTCCTGGAGCATCGAGAGAAACTCGTCACGGGTCATCTTGCTGAGAGCCGTGTTGGCGCCGGACGAGTTCCCAGGGGCGCCCTTGGAAGACGCCGAGGACGAGGATCGGGCCAGGCTGGAGATGCCGGATGAGATGCTCGAGAGAACCGAGGCCCACGAGCGGCGTTTCGCGGATTTCGTCGACCCTGCCGTCGAGGAAGCTCGGGAGGGCGATTTCTCCTGCAGGTATGCGTCGGAAGCCGAGCCGCTGCTGATGGCCTGTGGCGTCGACCCGGGGGACTCGGACTGCTTGACCGTGACCGGGCTGTCGGTTGAGGGGCTGGGGGTGAAGAAGGCCGGGTGCGGCTCGATAGGAGGGTGCAGGTCGACGAGAGGGAGGCGTTCGAATGGCGGGAGGTCGACCGACATGCGCGTCCCGGGGGTCTCGCACATGTCGTGGGCGAGAAGGCTCGGAGGGCGGCTCTCGAGGCGGCGCCGCACCTTGCGGTTCCGTATCCTCCGCTCGGCCCTCACCGACCTCAGGAAGCGCACGCGAATGAGCATGGTGGCCAGGTCCCGAGGCCTCCAGTCGTCGATCCTGCGGTCCGGGAGAAGGTTCTTGAGGTGTTTGTGGGAGTTGCGTTGCCTGCGCGGCGTCAGATCATCGGGAGTCAGTCAGGCAGGGAGTGCTGTCAGCGGGTGCGCACCTGGGATCAAACGAGCCATCCTTGAGGCGCTCGAGGATGCGCACGAGGGGCAGGCGTTCGCTCTGGGTGCAGACATAGAGGCGCAGCAGCTTCTTCTGCTTGCCGGGCGGCCACGGCTTCTCGCGTCTCCCCCGCCGGGGAGCAGGCGGTGATACAGCACCGGCCGTGCCGGCCACGAGGTCCATCATCATGGTCGGATCTCAATCCGCAGTCCGCAATCCGCCCCAACAAACAACCGGAGGCTCCGAGTCTCGACTCGGGTCGTCGTTGGGAGTGGAGTGGGTGGTGGAGTGGGAGGGTGCTGTCAGACGGGTTCGGAACGCGGGCGACGAATCGGGGCAGGCTTTCGTAGCAGAGGCATTTGCCGTGGTTCTGATGCCCTTTGTTTCCCTTCCTTCCCTCGCCGTTCTCCTCGCTGGTGTGTTCGTCGTGGTCGACGGCCCATTCACAACTGCTGGTGTCCAGGAAGCAATGCGACTGCTCTCATTATTGTTGTCGTCGTCGTCAACGGCGGTGCTGGGCGATGACGGCAGGTCGGTGGCATGGCGGCATGGCTGCGTGTGGGCTGCGGGTCGAGGATGAGGCTTTCGGGAGGGGCCGTTTTAAGAGGTCGGCGACCCAGTTGCAGAGCCAGTGGCAGGGCCGGAGACAGGCAGAGACGGGCAGTTTGGGCAGGACGTCGCCCCATGCCCAATTGGTTCTAGAAGGCATCCACAGCCAATCGCCGGCCAACAGGCAGCCCGCTCCCACCAGCTTCCACTCGTTCCCGCCCGAAGGGGGGTGCCCACTCCTCCCACTCTTTTTCCAAATTCCCACTCGCTAACCCCGGAACCGCGCCCCCCCAAGAAGCCCCCCCCGTAGGCCCTCGCTGACCTCCCTGGCCCGCCATGCCTCCCTGGCGCTCCCCCAGGCCAGCGCAGCCCTTTTCCAGTCCGTCCCAAGCCCTCGAAAGCCTGGGTCGCAATTTCCACCCTCCCGAGTGTCGACAAGCGCTGGTGGGCTTGGATGTGTTGATGGTTGGGACGACTCGGAGGTTCCCGAGCAGCGGACTATGCACGGCGTGCAGAATACTCAACTACTACTACGGATACACAGCGCAGACGTACTGTGTAGTCGGCGCCGCATGCGGCGGTCCGGGCGGGAGGAGGCACAACAACGGGCATTGTGCGACCTGAGACCGACCCCCTCCCGACCCGAATGCGAGACGGGGTCTGCGACTTTTGTCTGAGAGTCGAGTCGCCCTTCTCGTCACGGACGGCTGCCTCGGGCACCAGCAGCAGTGCAAGCCACCTCCACAACCAGCACCCAACATCGGCAGCTCGCACACGGCACGCAACAGACAGGTCCGTGGGCAGCCAGAATCCGGCCTGGCCTGCCTGGCCCTGGATGTCTTGCCCGTCAGCAAAAGGAGCGCGCCATTGCACGCCGGCGCACACTGGCGCATGGTGGCCGCCGCGTGCGGGAAGGGGAAGGCATGGATCCATGGATGCCATGCCCCGCCCCATGCCGCGTGCATGCCTCGCCCCGGGAGATTGAGCGACGCAGAGCAGCAGCAGAGAGCGAGGGGCAGGAGGCAGCGAGGGCACGCTCGGCAGGCAGCCCGACAAGGGCCCTGACAGCCTGACAGCTGCCCGCTGGATCCCCCCGTCCCTTCCCCCCCGTCGCCTCCCCCGCCAGATTGCAGCCCGCCGGCCAATCAACGCGCACAGATTGCATTGATGCGCCCCACACTGCCCGAGCGCAACGCGCCCCTTTCAGGCCTGGTCCGCCGTCCGATTCTCGGCTGGCAGGATGGAACAGAGCGCACTTGCAGTTCTTTGCACAGTTCGGGTTAGAATGACCCGCATGGGAGCCTTCTCCCTCCCTGCCGCTGCTGGCTTGCCGGGGCCAGACACACGCCAACACTGGAACGGCAAGCTGGACGTTGCAGCGCCATCGGGAAATTCCCGTCTCTCGCAAGCCATCCCCCATTGTCTGCAGACGGGCACCCACTGCCGTCCGCCGTGGTCTGCCATTGCGAGTTTCGCTCGGCACCAGCCGGCGGCCCCTCCGGCCCACCAAGCACGGGAATCGCTCCGATCGGTTCGCTTTTTTTATCTTTATTTTGTTTTCCCTTGTGGGGACGCCTGCTGCCGGCAGCCGACAGATGAGTGCCGCAGGCTGCAGACGACACCGTTGCCCAGCTGTCATCCATGGTAGTAGGTAATTACTGTGTATGGGACCGAGTATTCTGGATCCGGTTCATCGGGACACAAGACGGCAGCACTGTGCAGGATCCCGTATTAGTGCACGGAGTACCACGCACGCACGCAGATCCCCCTTCTCGTGCTCCGTGTCGCCCTTCTCTGCAGCTTCTGTCAGCCTTCTGTCCCCTCGGACGGGCGGGCGGGCGCTGCCGCTGAAGAACTCGTGCTCTGCGCTGCAGCCTTCCAGGGTTTCAGACGGGGGGCCGCACCGCAGGGGACCGTCCCTGAAGAATTGATTACGAACAACGTCACCGCCATGACAGAGCGTTACAGTAACATCTCTACTGTTCTAGCTCACCACTTCACGTTGCCCTTCATCAACACCGCCCATTGAAACAGGGATGCTGGGCTCGCCATCCCAGCTGGCTTGATCTCGGCTCGGTTTCGACGACTTGTGGTCAATCCAGGACGCGGTCAGTCCACGGCCACTCGGCCTCCGTGGTCCAGATGCAGCTTGCAGGCTCCCCGAGGGCATCGGAGGGCGTGAAATAGGTTCTGTTCCGATTGTGGCATGCTGACCACTTGAATGCCACTCGGCCACCACTTGACTGTCGTCTGGCAACCCGGCAGCTAGGTCAGGCAGGCTTGCAAGGCTTGCAGCCCCCCCCCCCCCTTACCAGCGACATGGAGCTCCGACGGTCCAACCTGTGTCTGATGCACCGTGGCCGAGTCGTTCGGCTGTCACTCATCGTGTCCCATCTCTACCCTCTTGGCAGAGACGTATACGAGCCATATTCCACCCTAAAACAGAAACTAGCAGGGCGACAAACGACTGGCATCATGCGAATCTGGGCGGGCAAGAGCGGACACTCGGCCTCGCTGGCTCAGGGCGGCGGGCCATGAGTCGCTTCTATGTCAGCACGATAGAGCTTGGCTTGAGAGTCGGATTTGCCATGTTGCTGAGCACAAAACACGATCATCTGCAGCGTCCTTAGAGAGCAAATCCTCGCGCTACTCCTGTCTCGGCTTCTCGCATCGATACTGTCCCGCTATGCGAGTCCCGATGCAGAAAACGAGTATTGCTGCCAGAACCGAACCACCAAACAGTCGAGATATCTGGCTTCTCCATCTTCGTGACGATCAGTCGCGACCAGCTGCTCCATTCGGCTCGCCGAGGGTGTGACTGACCTCGTATTGTGTCGTCTATCCTGTGGCTCGAATTACTATATAAACTCGACTCGCCTTCGTCGCGCCCTCCTGATATGTATCTCCATTCCATGCTGTGTATCGTCACAGACAGACTAGGTACACTTGCACTAACTCCCTCCCTCGCTCCTACGCTCGCTTCCTGTCACAGAAAAGTATACTTCCCTGGTCTGCTTGAATCGGCTGCCCTCCCTCCCAGTCCGAGCCAAGGCCAACCGGACTAGTCCCTTTGAAAAGAAAACAAAGGCCAAAAGCCGGCACAATGCGCGCTCATCTCGCCGCCGCCCTCCTGGGTTTGGCCGTCCCGCTCCACGCCACCGAGATCACCTCAGCGGCCACCAACCCGGCACTGCCTTCAACCGCAACGATCGTGACCTCGGCCGCCACCAACCCGGCACAGCTCTCGACCGCGGTTACCGTTACCTCTGCCGCCACCAACCCGGCTCAGTCCTCAACCGCAAGGACGGTTACCTCGGCCGCCACCAACCCGGCGCAGTCCTCGACCACATCGATCGTCACCTCGGCCGCAACCAACCCGGCACAGTCCTCGACCGCACCCACTGTTACCTCGGCCGCCACCAACCCGGCACAGTCCTCGACCGCAACGACCCTCACTACCCTCTCGAGGTCCGCTACCGGCACCGCTTCCAGCTCCAGGGCCGGCACTGCCGGCCCCAGCTCGGTCATCACAGGCGGCGCTGTCCCGACTGGCATGGCTATCCAGGGCGGCATGCTTGCCCTGGTGGCCGGTGTCGCGGCCGTCATTGCTTAGAGAATAATGCTAAGCGCTAGGGGGACCACGAGAGAGGTGGATCAGGGGTGTTGCCAAAGACGTGTTGGAGACTATGCTGCATTTCGAGCAACTGTCGGCATTCATTTTTCTTCTTGCCTGATTTCCAAATAGCTTCATCATTGCGGGGTGCTTCACAAGCTATCTGGAGTTTGGGCTCGCGGTTAGCTGGCGGGCAGGGAACCACGATCTACATCCTTGATATCTGTTTTCAACTGACGTTAAGCTCAAACGACGCTCGGTGGCCGTGCCGACTCAGAAAAAGCTTGTATCCAGATTAGTTGCCTATTCGGGGTTTTAATACCTACCAATCATAACCCCTCTCCATCCGGACTGCTCGACGAGGATTAGCACCAGGAGGGGGCTAACGTTAGCCTTCCCAACCGCGTCTCAACACAGCTAAGCCGCAGCCCAGAGTCAGACAGTCCAGAAAAAGGCCCAACGTCCCATTTCAACACTCTTGCCTCCCGTGCTCGGGTTTCCCAACCTCTCGGTGCGCTGTGGCGTCCAGTGGCCGGGTGCTGCACAGACCTCGTGCCGCCAACCGAAACCTGACCGGTGCTGCACTATCGAAGCCACTATTTTCAGTCTACGATGGATGCGGCAGGTGTTTGAGAGGGGGCTTGAAGTTGCGCCAGTCGGAGAATCCCGTCCGGCCTCAAGCTTGACTCCTTGGGTTGTCGGTTCATAGCGAAGTGTTACTACCTATGCAGTTAGCGGTAGCTAGTGATCACGGCACATCTACAGTTCAACCCTTAAAAACTTGTTAGCGCGGCACTCTTGACAGGGGTCCTGGCTCCAAGTTCAAACCCTTCTCTTTTGACAGCTAAACAACCGATTAAAACGTAAAAAAATAGAGTTTACGGAAGTACTCGATAAGATGCTTTCAGCCTACCCTTTTCTTTGTATGAAAATACGTTGTTCTGTCGTTGAGTTCGAGATTTTGGCCCGGACCCCGGTCTTCAAGTCACGAGCTAGCGAGTATTCAAGGGTTGGAGTGTATCATCACGGCATAAATCACGCGCCTTTCTTATTCCTCGACCACCATGCCAGAAGCCCCTCCGCAACCCCGCAGTCGACGACCGTCTCTGGTTAGATCACCACCCCCGGCACAAGACAGAGTTCTCTGCCGGAGAGTGCAGTGATGTCTGCTTGATTTTGGAGAGCGATGACAGCGGAGGTCTGAGAGAAGAATGAATAAGGACCAATTCGGGTTTCATAACAGGATCGGCAACCAACCTTCTCTTTGTGGATTGTGCGTGTCAAAACGTAGGTATGTAGAAATAGGCATTGTTCACGTTTTCGCAGGAGAACGAGTGTGCTCGTGTTACAGCCTGGCTGAGGGGCCACGACACAAGGGCTTTTCCTCTGGGAACCGCCCTTGTCTTCAACTGCTCCGTTAACTTCATCCTAGTACTGATAAAATAGACATCCAAGGGTTGGATTTCAAGATGCTCTGCTTCCCTGGCAAACTCGATTACTATCAACCACCACAATCCCCGTCATGAAACACACCAACTACCCTCATCATCTCTCAGCTGTCTTCCCTCCGACTCCATGCCCCTATCAACATTTACTCCTATACCTTCACCCCCTGCGCATACTTCCACACGTCCACCCCCCCAACCGTCAAGCCCAACAGATACCTCTCCCAATACCCCACCAGCGGCTCCTCCGGCAGTGCCAGCACCTGCGGCACCCTCACCTGGCCCTCTCCCTCCACCTTGCCCCCAAACACCCACTTCCACCGATGGTCCTCCGCCCCGACGGGGTACAGCTGATCAACAGGATACTCGGGCCCCAGCCGGATCTCCCGCGGCCCGCTCTCCCTCGCCAACCTCACCGCCTCCTCCTCCGCCACGCCGAGCGCGGCTCCCCTCTCCACCCGCCACCCACTCCCCTTGAGCGCCTCGCACGCCCACACCGAGTTGTCGTCCAGCCCCAGCCCGCCGCACGCCGCGCGCACCCGCACCGAGCTGTGCACCCGCTCGTTGGTGCCCAGCAGCGGCTCGGTGGTGTCCTCGTTGGTCGTCTCGTCGACGCGCAGGACCCGCCCCGGCCGGCGCACCGTCTTGCCGCCGAGCGTCGTCAGCGCGCTGGTGGGGGCGCGGATGGTCCCCAGCCCCCAGGGGCGGGCGCCCGCGGCGAAGAGCTGCGCGGGGGTGGTGGTGGGCGCGGGGTGGTGCGCGGTGCAGGCGCCCGTCGCGCGGAGGGTGCATTCTTCGAGGTCGCGGGTCGGCGGGCTTGTTTGGGGCGGCGGAGCGTGGTAGATGGGGGCCAGGGACCAGGGCGGGGGGTTGGTGCTTGTTAGGTTGGAGGTTACGGTGGCGGTCGTGGGGGTGGTAGGAGTCGAGGAGGTGCGTTTGGGGCGGAGCAGCTTGGTCAGGGAGCGTTTGAGGGAGTCGAGCTTGGGAAGTGCCGGGAGGAGGGACGAGGGCTTGTTGGTGCCCGGGGCGTAGGGGAAGGGGTGGGCGGCGGAGAAGCGCAGGGTTTCCTGGAAGGTGGCGGTGAGGCGGGTGAAGTTGAACTCAATTCCGAGGGTTGACAGTTGGTCGCACATCCCTGGAGGCATGGGTTCGTGTTAGTGGGAAGGAAAGCAGCATTTCAAGGGGGAGAATGGGACGCACAAGCAAGGGTGATGTCCGACATCTGCTGCTCGTACCAGCCGCCGCCGACGTTGCCGTGATTGCCTGGGAACCACACCTGCTTCAGGTTGGTCGGGCTGCCGGGGAGGCGCTCCCACAGCGACGGGCGGAAGGCATAGCGCGGGTCATCGAGGGAGAGGGCCTGGAAGGCGTATTCCACCTTGTCCGAGATTTGCGTGTTGGTGAACCGCCATGTGTTTGTGTGTTAGCGAGACTCGTCCTGACAGGAAAGGAAAACCGCAAAGGGGGCACTTATTGGTCGGCGGATCCGCGGACGCCTATCACGGGGGCAGGGGGGATCCCCAGGGTGCCGACCGTGTCCCACACGGCGAGCGCCTTGATCCTAATCTCGGTGACGCCGTCGTGGTAGGTGTCCCGCGTGTACTTGAGCTGCACACACACAACACACGGAAATGTCAGAATCTCTGCTTCCCATCACATGGGTTCGGGCAGCAAGGCAGGCAGGCAACGCACATCTCTCAGGCCCAGCTTGTACTTCTCCATGCGCAGGCGCTCCCACTCAATCTTGGCCTGGCCGTGCGAGTCGTTGTACTCGGGCAGGCCGGGGATGAGGAACTGGGACGGGTGGTGCGCCTTGTTGCCCATGTTCTCGTAGTCCTCAAAGATGGTGTAGAAGTGGTCCAGGCCCTCGGGGGTCAGCAGGCCGACCGAGGCGATCATGTCGGCGGTGGAGCGGGCCGTGAAGGCGCCGCGGGAGAAGCCCACCAGCACGATGTCGTCGCCGTCGACGTAGTTGGTGCAGATAAAGTTGTACACCTCGCGGATGTCCTGGCAAGCGTGAGTGAGGGTCGTATTTCAAGCAAAACAAGGGAACGCACCCGGTCGAGCCCCATGCCAAAAGCGCCCCCAGTAAAGCGGTCGAGGGCACCGGCCGTGCCGACGCCGGGGAAGTAGTTGATGATTTGGTGGGTGCCGTCGCTGCAGGTGCGACAGAAGGTGCGGGAGATGCGCGTGACGTTGGACGGCGGATCGCCCCTGAGACACAGAACAGACGTGTCAGCAAGAATTACAGGTAGGTGCCCGGGTTTGCTTTGGCAACAAACCCTTCTGCACCCAGCGAGTCCATCCAGGTACCATCGCAGCACACAATGAGCCTCTTGGGCGCGCCGGGCGGTGGCAGGTAAGACCCGGTCAGTTGGGAATCCAAGGGGGTCGCCATGGTTACACAGCACAGAATACTCCTCGGCGTGGTGGCTTTTTATTACCGTTGTCCAAAGGTCCAAACGACACTAGAAAATGTCCCTGGGGGGAAGGGGAGAGGGGTCGTCTTTTTAAACAAGTGTCGAGCCGGATCCGAGTTCGTTGCTGGCGCCCCTCCTGACCACTGGCGGCCGCCTCCTGCAGGTCGAAGTCAGCACTGAGCCAAAAATCAGCGCCAGCACCACACCAGTTCGGGTGGTTGGCCGAGGGGCTGAGTTTAAGGCTGGAAGGGATCAACGGCGCGTTGCGCTAGGGGCGGATCGGGCCTAGGGGCCCCTGATGGTCAGCTTCAGCTCTTGGCGAGCCCAGTCAGGGGGCTTTCTCTGGGGGGTTCTGTTGGTGGGCCGGGTCGGGGGCGTTGGCAGTTGATGGCCAGGGATTCGACATCGTGGCTGTTGGAGGCGTTGGCCGGGTGCCTGTGGCATGTTGGCATGTTGGCATGCTGTCTCGCCGGGTGTCAATATCACGGTTATCACCGGAATGGGTGGTTGCCCTGGCCAATAACGTGAGAGCCAGACGCCACAGGGGGGCTGGTCGTTTGGTTGCATTGCAGATCCAAAAAAACAAACCCCGAGTTGGGCGAGTTGGGTAACACAGAATGTACTCTCGGTTCCCGGACGAGTGACTGCGTGACCATCTGTTTCCCCATGACCGAGATGAGGGTGATGCTGCGAGACATGCATGTTCTCCCCGTGTCACGTACGCGTCGTCGTCCCGTCTGCCGGAGACAACAAGCTGAGATCGACAAAGATCTACTTTGCCATGATACATGTATTTGGTACATATTCGTGGCTCAAAAGTATGTCCGCTGGGCCACTCCGCAGTCCGGCATCCCTCGTTGCACAACCTCCCTAACCATTCTTCCAGTCCCGAGTCCGGTATCCGGCATCCATCACCTTTCAGCCCGTGCCACTGTCTGTTGGCGCCGAGCGAGAAAGCCGGTCCTTAACACCCTCCATTCCGCCATCTCACTGTACGGGCGGCCCTCTAAGATGACGATCCGGCTGGGGCGGTCCACTATGCCCGCCGCGAGAACGCTGCCCATGCCTCCGTACCAGAGGCTCGCTATCGTCATCAGCGCAGCTGCTGAGTTGACGTCCCGCCGATTGTAGTAAGAAACCGTGACGGGTGTCTCGGGTGGGCAACTCGACGTGGGAATCTTGGCCCCAAAGGGCAGTTCCCGCTTGTCGTCGCCGATCTGGACCACGAGGACGAGGTTCTGGCACTTCCAGCACGTCCGAGACGCGTCCTCGTCGCTAGGCTGACAAAACTGCGGTAGACCTGCTAGACCTTCGACGTCGCTGGAGCCCGGCAACAAGTGCGAGACGATGTGGCCGCACTTGTGCCGGCTCCTGAGGTTCTCGGTGCACTTGGGCTTGGCCGGACATCGCATGCTAGCGCTGCCCCGCGTCGGCACCACCCTGGTGCCGAGGCATCTCGGACAGATCAGGTAGCCGCAGGGAAGAAGAACGGCCCGCGATGCCTCTTTCTTGGGCCCCGTGTTCACTTGCACGGTGCCTAGGCCAGTGCCGGTGCCGTCGACGCGGCGGCCGATCGGCCGTGCCTTGTTGCCCGCTCGACCGGCTGCCATCCATCTCTCGGCCTAGTCTCGGACCTGTTGCTGCCTGACCGTTTTTCCAGCCACACGTCAGCTTGTTTCCGGTTATTGTCGATTGGACAGGAGTATCGACGCACCACTCGTCTTCTCCCTACTGCAGAGGGTGGCATGCATCGACCGAGAGCATGCTTTCCCGAGCACGGACACGAGACAGCTCAACAACCACCTGGCTGCAGGAAGTCTCGGACGTCGCCGTCTCCGACTCCTCGAGCGACTCGGGCGTCAGGGGTAGGTAGTTCGGGCCCCTCCTCGGCGGGAACCCCCAAAATTGTCAGCTTCGTCGCGCACACCGAGCAGACGGGCAGCGGCGGCTGTCCACGGGGTGCCTCTAACCATGCCCGAATACTGGGCCAAAACTGCACTTGTTGTCGGTGGCTGCCGCAGTGGCCTTTCTCAGGCTGGCAACCTGTCGGCTTCGCCCGGCCGCGTGCCATGATGTTGCTGCGACTGGCGAGAAGAACACAGTTTGTTCTGCGAAGAAGAGAATATTACGAACAAAAGGGTATCGAACGAGAAGAGTCAGAGGAAGCCAACGTAAGATCAATGGGCCCGAATTCGGTGGCAACGCTGTCTTGTCAGTGCCACTGCGGTGATGGTGGTAATGAGAATGCAAAAAGGGAAGACGAGGTAAGTGCATGACGTGTCATCAGCCGGGAACGACTACCAGGAGGAAACTGGAAAAAATGGGACGACGGAAAGACTAGGCGGCCTGCGTAAAAACCCAGAATCCTTGGGGAAGCGCGTCTCGGGCGGTCGCCTCGAGGTTCCCGAGATGCAGAGGTTGCCTCACACTTATCGCCCCGTGTTTCCGTGGCATTGACTTTTCCCAGGTCAAGTAGCTCAGTCAATGTGTGACGCTTGCTGGGAGTTTAAGTGTCGACATCCACCCCTTTTCATGGGCATGGCCAGCGCTGGCTGTACTCCTTCAACTTCACTTACTAGGTAACTTATGCTGCCATCAATTTGACGGCGACGACACACGAATACGCGTGTGCAAATGAGGTGAATTCTAGATGCCATCGCCGCATTAGACTGTCCACTAGGCCTCACTTGCCAGAGCCGCCACCACTTTCTAGAGCCGCTTCTGGCCAGTCATCACCGGTTAGGTACAGGAAGTAGATGGCTACCTAAGACGCCTATCCACAGAGAGCGTCCTCGCCTCCCGAGTCCGCGAACATGCCTACACAGCAGCTCGTTCAGCCTTCAATAACAGGAAGGAGGATGTACGAGGGTGTTGCTCCTCCGGTGAAGATAGTCGTTTCACCTCCAAAAACCTGGCTGGGGCGGTCCTCAGCATTGTTGTGTGTGCATCCGCTGAGGGGACGCATTGCCCACGGCGCCTCTGGCTGACCCGGAAGGGGAGGGAGTAGCCTCTCGAAGTCTTTCCCACTGATTTGAAGCGCGAGCTGGGCGCCCTTGGGAAGCAGAATGTTGGTGGGCCAGATTTCCACATCGAGCTCATAGGCCTTCCCTGGCTCGAGTGGCTGATGTTCGTCATGGCTGTGGTACGGTTGGTGAGGCAGCGTCTTGGACAAATCGAGCTTGCGGTGTGATGCCCTCAGCCATCCGTGAGAAAGCGGTGTTCGGGCATCCACACAGCCTTGAAAATCGATCTCGACGCCGTCCGAGAAGGCCTGAAACGTGAGGAAGAGGTCCATGTCGGCAGTCGTCGAAGACGCAAACAGCTTGGCCGCCAGAGGCCCCGTGATTTCGGTGTCTCTATCCAGCGGCGAAGACAAAAACGTCAAGGGCTGCCCGAGGGCGGCGAAGCTCCTCTTGGACCACTGCGAGGGCGGTTGCCAGGACATGCCGGGAAGAACAAATCCATCAGCCGCATCAAGATAGATCTTGGTCCACTTTGTCTTTGGCAGCGGCCAGTCAGCCTCTTTGCGCTCCTCAAACTCATTGCTGAACGGCCTGCGCAAGTTGAGCCGAACTGGCGGCTCCCTGTCCCATCCATTGTCGGCTCCTTTCAAGAAGTGGTCGAAAAACCGTTTCTGCAGAGCGGTTCCATGTTCAAGATAGAACCATTCCTCATGCCGGCCGGGATGGCAATCCAGCCACTTTTGCTTGGAAGCAGCGCGAGTGAATGCCTCGAAGTTGCCGCGAGGGTGGATGCCGAATCCTGCCCAGTTTGCAGCGCTCAAGAATGGTACCGTGACTTTGGACCAGTCGGCTGACCGAGAGCGATACCATTCCCCGTCGAGCGGCCTGGAAAGAATGTCCGAGGTTGGTGCAGTGCGGTTGCTCCGCAACTCGGCGTCAGAGAGTGTCTCAGGCCCGCTAGAGCTCTCGCCGAGCCACGGATCTTGCCAGGCGTCAGGGTTTCCGTGCTGCACTTTGATGACCTGCTTGGGGTACCAAAAGTCGAAGAAGCCGTTGTTCAGGATTCCTCCATGCCTCATGACATCCCTGTACAGATCGCCAGCACCCTCCCAAGGGATGATGGCGGCCAGATGGGGGGGTTGAAGCGAGGCGACGAGCCACTGAGTGATGGCGTAGTATGAGATGCCATTCAAGCCGACTTTCCCCGTGCTCCATGGTTGCACGCCAGCCCATTCAATGGCGTCGTAGTAGTCCTTGATCTCCCTGGGTGAAAAGATGTCGAGCTTCCCAGGCGACCGGCCCGAGCCGCGGGCGTCGACACGAATGACCACGTAGCCATATGCCACCCAAGTTTCAGGGTCAACCGTCTCCCAAACCATGTGTTCTTTGCTGGACTCGGGATGCACCTCGGGCGTTTCTGACATGAGCACCTTCCACTGCGGTGCGAAGGCGTCTCGGTAGGGGACCCCCTTTCCGTAGACCCCCTGAGTCATGACCACCGGATGCAGTGCACCATCGTTGGGGCGAAAGACGTCGGCCCTGAGAAGTAGCCCGTCGTCCGCCGGAATGGGAACGTCTCGTTCGATGATCATGTTTTCCATGGCGGGAGGTAAAAGAGCAGGTAGTTCAGGCGAGTACAGCCCAATGTCGCAAGTTCAGATCGGAGATGAAACAAGAAGGCCCGACGTTTAGTGACTGACAGACCGGGAACTCAGATGTCGATGCAGAGCGAATGCACCTTAGTTATATAGATCAGAGACCACCATCCACCACCACGCCGGCGCTACGGGCATCGGTACTCAAAGTAAACGCGACTGTTCGGGCCGGAGGAGCACATCGAGTCGTCAACGCTTGCTGTTGATGCCGACTCTGCGGATCGGCACTGGATGCAAACGCGACGGCGTCACGGCCTAGTCCTCAAACACATGTCGGCCCATCGGCGCTTATGCACGCCGACTCGATAGATCGGTGTGAAGGGCAAACGCGACGGCGCGGTAGGCCTGAAAAACAGGTGGGGTTGTCGGCGCGGGGGAACGCCGGCGGTACTAGTACGGATCGATGCTGAGGTACGTGTAAACAAGACAGAGTTGTAAAGGCCGGACGGCGGTTTCTCCGGCCGAAGCTGGAACCGGATCTATCAGTAATAGTAACATCAGTTGGTTAGGTAGACAGACTCGAGACAGACTCTAGAATAACTAACTGGAAACTCAACCTACCTACCTACCTATCTAGGTACCTTGGTTTACTTTTACTGTGAAGGAGCGGAACTGTTGCAAGGCATATAGAAAGCGGTGAGAACGGCGATGATGTGTGTCGTAATGCGTGGTGTGGTGGTACGGGACGGAGGGATGGAAAGACGAAACTCAAGAACGATGGTGTTGGTTTAAGCCCGGCCTCCTATCAAAAACCACCGGACCCGCACCATGGCATCGGACAGCCCAGCCAACCACTTCAAGTTAATTACCACCCACACCCGCCGAAAGAATTCGAACCTCACCCACGGGTACACCGGCATTCCACCAACTGTTCCACCCACGGTTTGAGATGCCGCTCACGGATCATATCGCCGATACCCCCAGCGTCCAGGCCGCCAAATGGTTGATCGCGGCTCGAATCCGGTTCAAACGCGCTCAGGCCAAGCCCACCAGATCCTCGGCCCGCGCGTCGACCCGCGCGTCCACCTCGACCTCGACCCAAGCACCCCCCCCCCAAGGCCAGAGAGCCAACAATTCGCGACGCCGCCAGCCGTTTCAAGGTCGGAAAGTCCCAGTTGGCTAGCCACTTGAAGGCCCTGACGGATACTGGGTCCTCGGCCCTCAGCCACCGCGTTTCTGGAAGACCGCGTTCGTTACGCGACGACGAAGACGCCGCCCTGGCAGCTTATGCCCGCGGGTTGATCGAGTCGGGCTCCCCCGCGACCAGGGGTCTAATGCAGGAAGAAGCCAACAGACTACGGTCGCGTCGTGATCCTCCGGCGGCCCCCGTCACTAAGCATTGGTGGCAAAGGTGGAAGGCAAGGAATCCTTGGGTCCAAACAGCCGATTCAATGCACAGACCCGCGGCTACAACAGAGAAATACCACCCATTCAATACCAAGTTCAACCCCGAGCATGTGATCCTCCCCAAAGGCCATGCCAAAGAAACCGGGAGGAAGAGGATGCTCGTCGCCTGCGTCCTCGATCGGGATCAGGAGATCCCCCTCCGAGACGGACTGCATGCGTACGCCGACATATTCCGTCCTGCATCTTCCGACGAGACGAAAGTCCCTGCCGTGATTTGCTGGAGTCCCTATGGGAAATCAAGCATCAGCGTAGACAACATCTGGCATCGCTCTGGAGTCCCCAAGGACTGGACATCTGGATACGAGACCTTCGAGGGCTTGGATCCTGCAGACTGGTGCCGGCGGGGGGATGCCGTCGTAAACGTGGATGCTCGTGGATGCCGCTTCTCCGAGGGCACTTACTCCTTCTGGGGAGAGCAGGAGGCCCAGGATATCTACGATACCATCGACTTCTTGTCTCGGCAGACTTGGTGCAACGGCTCCGTCTGCATGGGGGGCAGCTCGTACCTGGCCAAAGCCCAAGTCAACTTCGCCTCGAAACAGTCTCATCCCGCCTTAAAAGCCTTGGCGCCATGGGAAGGGTTCACCGACATCTACCGGCAGCTCTTTCGGCGTGGCGGGTTTGCCATGAACAACACCTTCGCAGCTCGCTATCAGTGGGCCATCGCTGGCAACCATGACGAAGTCGAAGACATGGCGCAAATGGTCACGGCCCATCCTCTGTTTGACGACTACTGGGCCGACAAGGACGACGACATCTCGAAAATCGGCGTGCCGCTCTACGTGCTCGGATCCTTCAACAACCCGTTTCATGTCCAGGGGTCATTTGACACTTTTCGCCGGGCACGTTCGACAAAGAAGTGGATGCGAGTTCACAGCTCCTTTGCATGGTATGAGATGTACGAGCCCAATTCAAACAACGACCTGCAGAGGTTCTTCGATCGCTTTTGCAAAGGAATCATGAATGGTTGGGAGTCAGACACTCCGCCGCTCCGACTTTCCCTCTACGGACTTGGGTCCATTCCCAATGTTGTTGAGAGACCTGAGACCACGTTTCCACTGGCCCGGCAACGCTTGGAGACGTTCTACCTCGACGCTGCGACCAAATCCCTGCACGGCTCTCCCCGGGAGGAGGAATCTTCAACGTCTCACCAGAGTCATGGGCTTGAGGCTCCTTCATCCGTAAGTTCTGCAACATCCACGACTGAACCAGCACACTGAAAATTACCTCCAGGACTTTATCCACAAGTTCGGCGAATATACCGAAGTCGCCGGGTACGCCAAGCTCCGTCTTTGGATGTCCTGCAACGAGAGAGATGACATGGATGTTGTCGTTCAACTTCGAAAGCTCGACACCAATGGTAAACTTTTTGCGGGACTCAATTTCCCGGCCCCAGTGCCGGCTACCGAGGCGCCAGAAGACGCAACAGCCAAGACCTACGGTCCTCAGGGGTTTTTGCGGGCTTCTTCAGCAGCATCTCGCGACGAGGAACTGTCGAGTCTCGATGGACAAGAAGTCTTTTACAGACATGACCGTGAAGAAAAGATTGCGCCGGGGACAATCGTGCCGCTGGACATCACTCTGTGGCCTATGGGCATGGTTTTTGCGGCTGGTGAAGGGATCATGCTCCGAGTCGCGGGGCACTCCATCAGCGAGCCCTCAGTTGAGGCGATGGGGCTTGAGGTGACGGATGAGGAAAATCTCGGCCGGCATCATATTCACACAGGAGGGAAGTATGATTCCGGTCTTGTACTTCCTGTGGTTGGAACTAACAGAGCATAAGTTGGAGTTGTGCGGACGTTGTGAAACCCTTCAATTCCCGACTTCGGTTGTCTTTTTGGATGAATTGCTTAGAGTAATATAGTTAGACGTACTGCCAGTGATAAACCAGCACAACGCCCTTCGTCTGTTCGCATCTTCAGACGACAACTTTCTGACTCCCTTTAAACATACGCTCTTCTCGACTTTTGAACAAGTATTTAACCTCTTTAGATCTATTTAAACCGAAAAACGGCTGAACTAGGTTCAGAGCCGGTTACAGCGGTGGCGTGTCGTTGAACTCGTCCAGCAACCCCGGCGGCACCCGAATGCCGGCGATGCCGACCTCGTCAATCCACCCCCTGACGGCCCGTTCCTCGTCGGCCGTCACGCTGACATGCACGGCCCCGACGTTCTCCTCTAGGTACTTGATGTTCTTGGTGCCCGGGATGGGAAACACATCCGGCTGGGCCATCAGCCATGCCATGGTCAGCTGCCCCGCTGTGCACCCCTTGCGGGCCGCCGCCTCCTGGAACCGGGCCACCAGCTCCAGGTTCTTGGGGAAATTCTCGGGACTGAAGCGCGGGAACCGACGGCGGAGGTCGCCGGGTTCCAAGTCGTCGGGAGACTTGATCTGGCCCGTCATGATGCCGCGGCCGAGGGGAGCGTAGGCAAAAACTGAGATGCCCAACTCGCGGCACGTCTGTAGCACGTGGTCGCTCTCAGGGCCCTCAATGTCGAGGGCCCAGGGGGAGTACTCGACCTGGTAGGCGTCGACCTGCACGATGGCGCACGCCCGGCGCAGGGTGGCGGCCGAGGAGGCCGAGATGCCGATGTGTTTGATTTTGCCTTCTCTGCTCTTTTACTCAGTCTTGGGTGCCGAGAAAAGGAGAAGGAGAGCACAGTACGCACGCCTTGAGTTTGACTAGCTCCTCCATGGTCTTCTCGACGGGCGTCTTGCCGTCCACACGGTGCACGTAGAACAAATCGATGCTCTCAACCCCCATCCTCTCTAGACTCTTCTCGCATTGCTGCCGGCAATACTCGGGCGAGCTGTCGATCTTCAAGCCGAAGGTGCCGTCGTCGCGCACCCCGACCGAGAGGCCAAACTTGGTGGCCAAAAAGATGTCGGCGCGCCGCTCGGGGTGCCGCGCAAACCATTTTCCCAGCAGGTCTTCGCTGTCGCCGTACATATCGGCCGAGTCCCAGTTGGTGCACCCGAGCTCCCAGGCCCGGTCGAGCACGGCGAGTCGGTCTTCGTCGGGGCTGCCAGCCCTGGAGTCAGACACAGCATCAAAGAAGGCGAAACAAGAGTCCCAACTCACCCCACAGTCCCGTACGCCGTGCTCAGGCCCATGAGGCCGAACCCGATGGCCGGGATCTCGGGGCCGTTCCGGCCTAGCCGGCGGGTTGGTAGTGTCACTGGAGGCGCCATTCTTTGTCGTCTTGCCCGTACTGGTGCGGAATGCTCACGAATACGGACCAGGTGGAAGATGCCAAAGTTGTGCACAGTAAGAAAGCGGCAGACGAGATATATCGAGGCGTCCGTTCCAGCACTGAGCCTCTTGATCAGTCTCATCCTTCGGATAACCATTTCCCCGCGCAGAAACGCCCCCTGCGGCCACTGAAAAACGCCCGGCTGAGTTCCCGGAAGAAGTCCGAATCCGGAATGCTTAGCCTCGTTTTCCGTGTTGAAGGGCGGATTCTGTAGGAGGAATCCACGTCTGGTGATAGACTGCTCGTCTACCATTTTGATACTATTTTCTCTCCGTGGCTCAAGTCGACGTGTTTACGTCCTCCTCTTCCCTCGTCGTCAGCAACTTACGAGCCCGATCCGTCGCAATATCGCACATTGCCTACCCTCCACGGTTAGCACAACCCCCATCCCCGAACCCTCCGCGATTACACAGGAAAAAACAAAACAAAAAAAAAGGGAGAAAACGAACCTCAATTACTTCCCTCTCCTCTTCCTCAACATCTGCCCTGGCCATCCTCCTCCTCATATCCGCCACCACCTCCCCCATCGCCCGTCCATTCACCCACACAACATACCGCAACCCCGGAAACGTCGCCTCATACTCGGCATTCAACCTCGCCAGCTCCTCCCGCTCCCGCTCATCCTGCTGCTGCAGATGCCGCTGCTCGGCGCTGCTGAACCCGCTCAGCACCACCTCCTTGCGCCGCTCGCCTAGGCGCGGGTGGCTGCCGAGAATGGCGTAGAGTGTCTCTTTATCCTTCCCTCCTTCCACCTCCTTTCCCTTTGCTTCAGATGTGCTACTGCCAGCGGAGGACGGCGACGCCAGAGCGAGCAGCTGCTCACGCAGAGCAGCGATGAGCGCGGGGTATGACGGGAAGGGCGGCGCCGCCGCGCGGAGGGTCGGGAGGGCGAGGGCGTGCAGGGCCGGGGAGGGCTCGAAGAGCAGGTCGAGGGTTGCCGTGAGGTTGCTGTCCGGCAGAGTGGGGAGGGTGGAGATTGCCGGGAGGGCGATGGTGGTCGGCCCGGGCGGCGGCATGGCGAGCGCTGGAGAGGAATTGGGTTGGTGTGCGCGGGCGGGATTTGGGGTGAGACAAGGCGTAGACAGAGGCTGGTCAGGGAAAGGGGTAATGTGCAAAGTCAGAGCAAAACAGAGGACGGGAATCCAGTTCAAATGAATGGACGAGCGAGCGGCGTCCTTATCAAGAGAGATAAACTGTCGTGGGGTGCCGTTGTGGGGTGCATACATGGCCCCGGCCCCAGCCAAACGGCGTGCTCCGGGAGTGCGTGACGTCGGCCAACCACCCGCGGCCCCTGCGTGGGTGGCTGACGTGACCGTCAACGTCCGACTTGGGATGACAGGAACAACAACAGGGGTACGGATACACAGGTGTCGCTCTCTCAGCTTTCATGCCACACCGAAACAGGCAAGGAAACACGCAAGGCACAAAACACACACAGCCCCGAGGTTCCACATGTCCGATTCGGCATCGGCCGGTCCCGGCGGGCGGGCTCCGGATCTGCCCGTGAGGAGCAGCACGAACCAGTCGCAACGAATCGCCTTGCCATTCTGTGTTCCACGACACCAGTTTTGGTCCCTAATCCCGGCTCTCGCTATGCATACACTCGACATGCGATGTTCCCCAAGTCCGTCCCGTCCCCAAGATCCCAGTGACCTTTCCCCCATGGCTTGCCTTGACGATCAAGGTCGACAGCCCTTAAAACCAAAAATATGCCCCGCCATGCCATAAAAAAAAGAGCCAACCTGCGTAGTAGTACCTTGTGCCTCCCTCCATGCCGTGATGCCGTCAGCCTGTCCCAAAACTCCCAGCGTAATATCGCTGCACAGCACAACCCTTCAGACCACTTCGTGCAAGCCAAGCCAACATTTCCCCGGATCCCATACGTAGATGTATCCTCGTCAAAATCCGACCCCCCAAGGAATGCCATCAACCTCATCCATATAATCCTCAACCCCTTCCACGCCGCCGCCTCCAAACCCATCCTCATCCTCGTCTTCGCAACCGGCCCCACCACCAAAGATAACACTAAAGTCTGCATACACCCCGCCGCCATTCTCGTCATCCTCCGAGTCGTCTTCGTACCGACTCTCGAGCTCCGAGGTGGGAAATGCCATGCTACTGTCGTCGTCCAAGTCCTCCAGGTCCTCGAGCAGCAGCGGGACCAGCGGGCGGGTGACGCGGAGTTCTGGCGAGCGGAGGGGTCGGAGCTGCGGGCTGGGGATGCGCAGGCACGCCGTTGGTGTTGCTGGTGGTGGCGGTGCTATTGTGGAGGCGCTGTGCGTTGTTGCGAGGTGCGTCGCTGGGGCCGATGATGTCTGCGATGCTGCGGGGTAATAGCCGGGTGGTGGTTTCCAGGCGCTCGGTGAAGGTGGTGGCGGGCCAGGAGTCTGGACCGGGCCGTAGAGGCCGCGCGGGCTGGGTGGTGTTTGGCTGGAGTTGGAGTTGGGGTTTTGTTGAACGATGACGGCTTTCGCTGCAAGGTCGGGGGCGGGGATGACGCCCCGTTCGGCCTGCTCGGCGCAGACCCGGCTTCGCAGACGGTTGAGCACCGCTGCGCGACGGAGCCAAGTTGACGGGCTTGGTTGCTGTGGTGGTGGCGGCTGCTGTGCCATGACGGCGCTGTTGAGGCGGCGGGCCGACATGATGGCCGCCAGCTTCAGGAAGCGCTTATCGCCCGTTGCTGCCGACTCTCGGTTGAGGATATGGGTGGCGGGCAGGGAAAACGGCTGGGAAAGCCGCGAGGTGATTAGGTGGCGGCGGATGCGGCGCTTCTTGCAGCCGAGTGCCGCCGTGTCGTAGCCGTCGACGTCTGTGTCGGGCCTGCGGCGTTTGAGACATGGCCTCGGCGGCGGAGGCCGTACTGGGAGTGGGAATGTCACCAGCACCTTGCCCGACGGCGCGATCCGAGTGAAGGCCAGAGAGGGGTGGAGCGATGTCGGGAAGAGAGTGCGAGCTGCTGTCTTGTTCGTCGTGGCCTCCAGAACGGATCTCCCGGGCGATGCCGGCCTCGAGGGCCCCTGGAAAGAAGACCCGCAGGCCTTTGACACCGAGAGCGTCACCTCGGTGCGGACCGAAGCGTGGCAGTCGGCCCTGCCGGCCTTCGAGATCTCCAGAAGCCGGTCACTCAGGCAGGGAAAAGCGGCCGTCTGCAAAAGGGCGGCTTGCAGCTCGGCGCGACGGTCCTGCTGCAGTCGAACATCGCCAAAGTGCCATGGCCCGAACTGCTCCAGGCCCTGGCTGATGGGCTCGAGCTGGATCTCCATGCTGGCCATCTCCTCCTCTCCCCCAAGGCAGCACCGGCCAGAGTCCCCCCCTGTGAGTGGCGGTAACCCTTGGAGTCGTGCTAGCAACGCATGTTCAAGCAGTTGTGCGAGTCACGAAGCCCACGCAGTGGGGAGTGCGTTTGGTGAGGGGAAGCGCCGGCTAAAAGATTCAACGCAGCGCGGCTCCTCAGCACATCCGGAGCCGGGGGGTGGGCAGTCTCCGGAGGCCAGCGGTGCGGAGGCGAGCTGGACTGGGGGCGATGTGTGACGAGATTAAGGTTCCACGTCAACGCTGGACGTATTGTCTCCGGGAGGCGTGGTGGCAGAGACTGTGTTTCCTCGGACCGTTGAGAGAGATGGTGGAGAGAGACGGGGGTAGGCAGTGGTGAACGCGGGGGTTCCAGACAGCCGGGAGCAGGAAACGTGGAAAGAAGAAGAGGCAAGGCAGACGGCCGGCAGAGTGGGATGGGAAACAACGGGCGCGCGTGCTCTCAGCCCAACTTGTATTTATTGGGGAGGTGCGGTCTGGGGGGGATCCAGCTGGTCGGTGTCGGGTGGAGAGGTCGGCGATCTCGTTCCACGGTGCGGAAGCTGGGGCGATGGCTCCCCTCAGGACACTAGCACAGCGCTAGCTGGGAGTGGTGGCCCAGGGTTGCCCCAGTCAGAGGCGAGGTTGCATGGCATCGAGTTCCCGATGAAGAAATTTCTGGGGGTGGAGGTGGGAACTTGCTGGGGCTGGGGTGAGAACTGCCGCTGAGTGGTCGAGGGCTTTTGGTGGCGCTCGGGGAGCTGGACACGGGGGACAACGAGGAGTCGTTGCTCAGGTCGGACGACAGAGCAGGCCTGAAGAGTCGAGGCCGGACGTGGGAGCGGGCATCGGGTGACAAAAGAGAGCGAGGAGGGGGAGCGAACTCGGTAGAGGCCGGGTCGGTCGGTTGCACATGCAGCGTCTTTCTCTGAGCTCCAGCAAGACGGCGTGCGTTGCGTTGCGCCGTGTTGCGTTGCGTTGCTTTGCGTTGCTTTGCGTTGC
>OUNM010386811.1_pt1 | contig 107888 bp, 87 predicted proteins | sample 1769961 | NCBI WGS metagenome assembly OUNM01 (sample SAMEA3914820, study PRJEB12502) | metagenome | biome: forest; material: soil | place: USA | collected 2012-03-12 | depth 0.3 m
GCGGGAACCTTTGCGCGCGTCACCGACGGGGTCAATCAAAAATGGTGTCAAGATAAGGGTATTTTAGGATCGATTTGGAGAAATTGTGGCAACCGCTTGAGAGTGACGATCGACGGGGATGGAACCCGCTTCGGGGTTCGAGGTTGGGGAACTCTAGACCCAGGGTAGCTCATTTCTCGCAACCTTGGGCTATGAAATGATTTCCCCTTGGGAAATTGCCAGAGACCTCGGGATGGTTGATTCCGGAAAATTCCAAGGACGACGACCCGGACGGCTCTGCCTCCCAAACCGGCCTTATCTTAGCGCTATTCGGGTCAGTCAAGAATGGCGGTAAGATAAGGACGGTTTGGGATGATTTTACTCTGTAGGAGAGGAGGGCAATGCGCTCCGACTGAAAGGAGCTTGGACACCTGCCGTGTTCTCAACTCAACAAGTCGGACGGCTGCGGCGAGCCATCCCTACCCTCGTATTTCGCCACGCCGGAGGCGTCAGGACGAACCAGGCCTCTTCCCTCGTAAATCGGCCTTATCTTAGTGCCATTCGGGTCAGTCAACGAATCCGCCTCTTCTACCCTCGTTTTTTGGCACTATAGGACTTCCCACAGGCAACCCGCTCCATTTCAGCTTAACTAGCCGAAGCCATGACAACGGTCTTCAGGCTCCTTTTTATCGTCCTCGCCTGCTCGGCTTACGCGGGCGACCCGCCCAGGGAGACCCAGCAAACCGCCGGGCAAATCCTTTCTACGGCGGCGAAGATAACCGGGCTGGACGCCCTTCCAGAGCCTGCGTTTGCTCCCTTAACGGAGGGACAGACGATCCCGTTTTTAATCAAGCAACTGACCGGCAAAGATGCTTTCACCGTCAAATTTCGTTCCGAGCCTCTAAAGCTTTGGCAGGATCCGCCAGAGCAGCCGGACAAGGATCAGTTTCCCCGAAATTTCGTCGGACTTTTCCTGGCGGGTTCGGGTCAGTTGGTTAGCATCAACTCACGACTTGCAGAGAAAGATCCCCTCATGGGCCCGGAGCCGTCTCCCTCCGATGCGGAGAAGCAAATCAAAGGATGGTGCGAAATCTCCGGACTTCCCAGCAAGCCGCCGAAGGTGTCCTTTACCGATGCGTTGAATCGCGTGCTGAATGTTGGGGTCGCATCCCCCTTTCTGGCCCGCGAGATTTCCGGCCTTTATGTGATGGTTTCCATGCGAGGGGAAACGCGAGCCGTCTGGATTATCACCCTGCGTGGAATGCCTCATTTTTCTCTTTCCAATCCGCCTGAGCCGCCCGGGATGTCTCCCAAGCCTCGGCCACAAGGAACGCCGTACCCAGAACAATATAGTGAGTTTCGCAATATCGTCGATGCGTCCACCGGAGAGTGCCTGGGTGCCAGCAGTAATTGATAGGGCCAAGCTTGGTTGGGAGAGGCTGAATCCACCGCCTCGCCCCACCCTGGATGACTCCGGGCTGGCAACCCACCCCAATCCCGCTTAACTAACGAGAGCCATGACATCAGCCCTTAGGCTCCTTCTCATCGTCTTCGCCGGCTCGGCTTACGCGGGTGAGCCGCCCAAGGAAACCGGCACGCCAAAGACACCGGAGCAAATACTGGCCATGGCGGCTTCCATTACCGGCCTTCAGCCCCTGCCCGATATTACCTTCTCTCCCCTGGCCGAAAGCGACCGGCTTCCTTTTCTCAAGCAGCTCGTGGGGCAGAACTCCGTGACCGTCAAGTTTCGCTCCGGGCCTTTGGTGCTTCCCTCGGACCCAAATCGGAAAGACAAATATTCCCGGAATTTCGTCGCCCATTTCCTGGCCGACACTGGTCAACTCGTGAGTATTAAATCGAGCCTTCCGGAAAAAGATTCCGATCCGCTGCCAGAATTTTCGCCCGCGACGGCCGAGGACGACCTCAAGGGCATGGGCGAATCTTACACCGGGCTCCAGACCGCCACGCCAAAGATATCCTTTTTCGACGCCGTCAACGCCATCAAGATTGGGAGTCCCTATGAAGCCCAGGAAATCTCCGGAGTTTATGTCATGGATTCCCAGATGGGCAGGCCACCCAGCGCCCTGTGGATCATTAGCCTGCGCGGAATTCCCCCTCTTGAGCCACAAAGCGGTTCCGACCCGAGCTTGTATTCAAAGCACCATCTCATCCGCGCATTCATTGACGCGACCACCGGTGCTTGTCTCTCCGTGGCAAGTACCTATGGGGAGTAGCCGAATTTTCGCCAGGCTTCTCCAGCAATTCCGGGCTGTTCCCTGTGGCCACTTCGACTTAAAAACGCCCTGCCATGAAGCATTTTCCCATCCTGCTCGTCTTCCTCACATTCCTCTCGGGGTGCGGCGACAGCCGGTTCGGCCACCAGTTTGAACTGGATGAGACGAACTTTGATGCGGAGGTGATGCAGATGATCCAGGAGGACGCTCGGTTTGTTCTTCCACCCGGTTCCCGTGGGTTGAACTTCACTTATAAGCCGCCGATTGATCCTCACTGGGCGGCGCGGATCGAGTTGCCGACATCGGCGCGGGATATGATGGTCGCGCAGATCGAGAAGTTCCCCACGGACAAGGTGGAATATCATCTAACGCCCCAAGATGGGAAGAAATGGTGGAACGAGCGCTTGGGGTCGGCGATTCTCGATCGGGAGTTATTCACGGCACCGACGGTGTATCGTCATTTCATTCTGACGGTGGAGGATGGGCGATTGATTCTTTATGTGGGGTATGAGGCTATTTGAGGTAGGATCCAAAGGTGCGTGAGTGTGGGAGGCTGAGAGGAGGCTACAGTTGGCAAGACCGGTGCTTGGCTGCATCGACGGCCCCCGCAGCGCGGCAGCCCTACCTATAATCGCTGGCCGACGGAGCGGTTTTTTGAGTTGGTTGCGGACGCTCGGCGCGGAGCGGAGAACTTTGAGAATCTGAGAGCGCGCGGTTCGGCGTCTCTTACCTTAGCCGCCGATCGCCTGGTCGAGTTTGGCCGTGTACACGTCCAGTTCTTCCGGAGAGCGAATCCAGACGACCTTTTTGGTGGCTTGCAGACTCTCGACCAACTCCACCAACTTCGGCCGCAGATTCTCATGCACCCACCAGAGGGTCTCGAACATTTGCCGGGTGACGTCGCGGAGGTCGCAGTCCTTGGGGCCGCCGACGCGCTGTTCGCCGAGGGCGGCGGCGATTTGGCGCTGGCAGGCCCACCAGAAGTGGACCCAGATGGGGTGGTCGACGAAGATGATGAGGTCGGCGAGGCGGGCGCGGTCTTCGATTTGGTCCCAGGGGCCGAAGCCGTCGATGAGCCAGCGGTCGGTCTGGTGGATTTTTTCGATGGCTTGGCGCAGCTCGGGCTCGGCGGTGCGGACCCAGCCGGGTTGGAATTGGAGGGTATCGATTTCGATGCAGGGCAGGCCGTATTTCTCGGCGATCTGGTGGGCCAGGGTGGTTTTGCCGCCGCCGCCGTTGCCGATGATCATGACTTTGTTCATGGAGAGGTTTGAAGGTGGGTGGAAGGAGAAGTTAAAGAGATGGTGGGCCGCAAGGGTGATTTCGATAGTCGACGGTGACTGAGGACCAGGGCATCAGCGGAGTGATGCCCCTACCAGGAAGGCATTTCGCAGCTATGCTTTTTTGAGCTCTAATCCTTAGGCTGGTCTTTGGTGGTGATCTTTTTGATTTCGCGGGTGAGTTCCAGGAGGTAGAGGGCGCTTTGTTCCTGGGCTCGGACGAGCCGGATGGCGAGGGTGATGAGGAAGAAGATGATTCCGAGGACCACGAGGAAGTAGAGGAGCATGAAGAATTGGGCCATGGGACTAGGCTAAATATTTGAAGGGCATGGCGGAAGGCGGAAGATTGTTAGGTTTTTGAGGGGATGGATGGGGGGAGCGGCTTTCCCCGCGTGATCAAGCCGAACGTGCTGGCCGTTGAGGTCAACGGCCCCTACCATTTTGCGGCCCAGCCGGTGACAGATTTCGTTGGTCGGCTTGCGATGATCTTACTAAAAACCGTGCTATTTCTTCCGCCCTATTCGTCGATTTCCAGGTTAACTTCGGCTACGGGGCAGCCGGTTCCGGCGATGGAAACTTCGTAGCTATCGTCCACCGGTGTGGCCCAGACTTGGACTCGGCCGTTGCGGCCTACTTCGGTGCCTTGCTCGACCACCAGCGGGCCTTGGCGGCTACTTTCGATAAACTTATCGTAGTAGGCGCCGAGGACGCCGGAGGCGGTGCCGGTGACGGGGTCTTCCACGGTGCCGGAGTAGGGGGAGGAGAAATGGCGGGCGTGGAGGTGGGCGGTGGGGTCGAGGGTTTCGAGGCAGAAGGGGTGGACGGAGACGCGGGGCATTTCCTGAAGGATGTCGGGGAAGCGGTCGCTGCTGGGACGCATGCGTTGGATGGCGGCGAGGGTGCGGATGGGGACGACGAGGGTCCAGAGGCCGGTGCTGCCGTAGAGGGTGGGCCACTGGGTGGCGATGTCTTCGGGGTCGATGCCGAGGGCCCCGGCGAGGGCGGCGCGGTCTCCGGCGAAGTCGGCAAATTGGGCGCGGGCCTGCTGCATGTGCACGAGAGGGTTTCCGTCCTCACCGTGCGAGAGAGCCATGGGAAGGACACCAGCGAGGGTTTCGAAGGTGAGCTGGCGCGGGAGGGCTTCGCGGGTGGCGGCGTGGCGGGCGAGGAGGGAGGCGACGGTGGCGTGGCCGCAGAGGTCGACCTCGTGGCCGGGGGTGAAGTAGCGCAGGCGGAGGTCGGCAACCTGGGAGGGGAGAAGGAAGGCGGTTTCGTTAAAGCCCATGAGGCGGGCGATTTCCTGCATCTGGCGGTCGCTGAGGCTAGCGGCGTCGAGGACGACGCCGGCGGGATTTCCCTGGCCGGGCTGGGTGGAGAAGGCTTCCCAATGGAGGACGCGGATGGTCATGGGGGAGACTTAGCGTTTGTGGCGTGGGAATGCTCTTTTAAAAATGGTTTCTGAGCGCGGAGGGAAGGCAGTGTTTGGTGCTCTCGAAAGAGCAGTCCGGCGGGAGCCGGACCTGCGCTACGCGCAGCCTATGTCGGCGTTCGCCTCCATTCACCAAGAACACAAAAAACACCAAGGGGAGCCCGGAAGGGACGGGCTCCTGAAGACAGGGAAAGGGTTGGACTAGGGACGTGACAGGGTCGAACGCGAAAGAGGACGCAGCTTGGCGTGGGGCTGTGGGTGGGCTGACAAAAGATTAAAGTTAGCAAGGCCGGGCCTGACCACGTCGACGGCCCCCGCAGCGCGGCGGTTGACTCGTTCGCTCCCGCTCATCTTGCCCTCCGGGCTGCTTTACAAGCAGTCTCCCCCGAACTCTCCCGAGTTCCGGTGGTCTACCTATAATCGCTGGCCGGCGGAGCGGTTTTTGAATTGGTTGCGGCGGCTCGGCGTGGAGGGGGAGAGCGGACGAAGCGGCAGGTGGCGGCCGCGAAAGGCTGGTCCCACCACTCAAACCGTGTGAACAAGCCGAACGCACAGGCCATTGGCGTCACCGGCCCCCTACCATTTTAAGAGGCTACTCGGTGCGGAGGAGGGCGCGGGTCCAGGCTCCGTCTACGCCTTGCAGGTTTACGGGGGCGGCGATGAGTTCGTAAGCTCCGGCGGGGATGTCGCGGAGCTTGAGGTTTTCGATGATGACGACTTCGTGGCCGAGGAGTTCCAAGTGGGCTGGGAAGGTTGGTTCGCTCTGCGGATCGACGGTCAAATAATCCAGGCCCACCGTGAAGATCCCCCGCTCCACACACCACCGCGCGGCCGCCTGGTCGATATAGATGAAATCCGGATTCCACGGCTCATGCCAGTAATCGGTGAACCCATTCCGCGTCTTGAGCAGCAGCCGCTTCGTCCCCTCCGGAATCCCCGCCGCCTCCAGACCCTCCGCCGTCACACACTTCGTCTCGGCGGTGAGGTCGGCGACCCAGCAGGGGCCGACCCAGCGATCGAGCGGGACCTCCTCCAGCCGTTTCGCATCGCGGATGAAATGCCACGGCGCATCGACATGCGTCCCGGTGTGAAATCCCCCCTTAAAACACCCCACATTCGCGACGTCGCCCTTGGCATGGGTCGGACCGGGCCAAGACAACTCCGGCGGCGCGTCTCCCGGATACACGGTGGTGCGACCGTCCATGGGTACGCTGATATCGAGATAAGTCGCCATAAAATTCGTCAGGTTGAAAAAGTCTATAGACTTTATTCCATTCACTCACAAGCCCCCATTTGCCAACCAGCCGCCCTCACCATAACCCCCAAAACCCGCCGCATTTGAATGCTGGCAACCCTCCGAATCCGTGGTTAATTAAAGCGCCCCATGCAATCCTTCCTCGCCCGTTTCCAAGCCGAGGCCGGCCAGGTCCTCATCGACCGCGCTCGTGAATTGGAACTCGCCCTGTGCTGCTTCGTCTCGGGCGGCAATCTCCTGATCGAAGACACGCCCGGAGTGGGCAAGACGACGCTGGTGAAGGTGATGGCGCGGCTGCTGGGGCTGGATTTCAAGCGGGTGCAATTCACGAACGACCTCCTCCCCGCGGATATCCTCGGCAGCCAGGTCTTCGACGCAGCCCACCAGACCTTCTCCTTCCACCGCGGCCCCATCTTTGCCCAGCTCGTGCTCGGCGACGAACTCAACCGCGCCTCGCCCCGCACGCAGAGCGCGGTGCTCCAGGCGATGGACGAGCATGAGGTGACGATCGAGGGGCATACGTATCCGCTGCCCTCGCCCTTCTTCTTTGCCGGCACGCAGAATCCGCATGACCAGGTGGGCACGGCGCTGCTGCCGGAGTCGCAGACAGACCGGTTCCTGATGCGCATCGCGCTGGGCGCGCCGGAGCGGGACACGCAGCGCAAGCTGCTGGCGAAGCATCGCGGGCTGGCGGGCAATCTGGCCTTTGATTTCCAGGCCCTGAGCGTGCTGGTGAAACCCGACGAGCTCCTCGGCTGGCAGAGTGACGCGGCGAAGATCCACGTCTCCGAGGCGGTGAGCGAATACATTCTGGATCTCTTTGAGGGGGCGCGCTCGCGGAGTTGGGAACTCTCGCCCCGCGCCAGCCTGGGATTGCAGCGGGCCGCGCAGTCCCGCGCCTTTCTGAATGGACGGGAGCATGCGCTGCCGGATGATGTGCAGGCGGTTTTCCTGCCGGTGGTGACGCACAGGCTGGCGCGCTTTGCCCGCGTGCCGGGCGACGCCCGCGAGGCCGCCACCATGGCCCGCTCGCTGCTCGAGCAGACGAAGGCACGCTAGGAGCCGGCCATGGCGAAGAAACGCCGAGAGCGCATCTATCTGGTTCCCCGCTGGTCGGGCATCGTCTTCGCGTTTCTGCTCCTGCTCATCTTTGCGCTCGGCTTTGCTTTTACCGAGGCCCGCGGCCTCACCCAAACGCTCGGCATCGCGCTCCTGGTGGCCGGGGTGGTCGCGATGATCCAGAGCAACGACAATCTGCGCGGCATCGAGATCACCGCCTGCCACTCCACGCCCACGGCGGCGGGCGAGGAACCCGTGCTGGAGCTGACCCTGAGGAACCACGCGGAGCGCGAGCGCACCGGCCTGCAAATGCGGCGTGGCGCGCTGTGGCGCACGGCGTGGTTCAGGCGCCGCTCCGTCTCGGCATCGCTTCCGGTGATCGAATCCGGCGCCACCTCCACCGTGCGGCTCCCGCTGCCGGCGACGCGACGCGGAAAGCACGCGGTGCCTGCGCTATGGGCGTGCAGCATCATGCCGGTGGGCCTGTGCTTTGCCTGGAAGGTCTTTCCCGGCGCCGGAGAATATTTTGTGTATCCCCGCCCGCGCGGTCTGCCCCTGGAACCGGGAACGGGCAAGGGCCGCCACACGGGCAGCCTCTCCTCGCTCACCGGCAGCGAGGACGTGAGCGGCCACCGGGCCTACGAGGTGGGCGACCCGCTCTCGCGGCTGGACTGGCGCGTCTTTGCCCGCAGCGGCAAGCTCGTCGTGCGCACCCTGGAGGATGGCAGCAGCGGCGAGGTGCTGCTGAGTTGGGACGACACCCGCTTCCTCGATCATGACGAGCAGCGCCTCGAGCAGCTCAGCTACTGGATCGCCCAATGCGTGCGCGAGGAGCGGCCCTTTCGCCTGGAGCTCCGCGGCACCTCCGGCGACCTGACCAGCCGCAACCTCACCGCCTGCTACGAGGCGCTCGCCACCTTTCGCGGAGACGCGGCATGAGCACCACGCCCGACAAACGCGAGCAGGCCCTGGGGTGGATTTTTGCCGGAGTGCTCGTCGTGCACATCATTCTCCTCCAGCCGCTGGCCGCGGTGGCGCTCACCTCTTTTGCCGTGCTCCTCGCCGGGGCCGTGCTGCGCACCCGCCAGGTCTACCTCCCGCCCTGGCTCGGGCAGATTCTTCTCCTGCTCAGCGCAGTGGCCGTGGTCCTCGCCCAGGGGCGCTGGCAGATCGCGCTCGTCGGCGAAATGGCCTCCATCGTAGGCGCCATGATGCTCCTGAGGCCCCTGAATCCCACGCGCAGCCTGCGCTTCCTTTTCTGCCTGCTCATCATCCTCATCGCCATCGTGCTGAAGCCCTACTCCGGGGTGAGCCGCGTCTTCCTCATCTGCGATGTCGCGGTGCTCTTCATTCTGGCCGAGCAGGCCTTTCGCCCCGCCGAGGTCAGCATTAGCCTGTGGGTCTCGCTGGTGCGCTCGCTGCGCGTCATCGTCCCCGTTGGCCTGGTCGTGCTCGGCATCTTCTGGTTCTTCCCCAGCCTCTCCATTTACTCACCTCCGCTCGTGGCGGGTTTCTCCGGCGGCGAGACGCTCAAACCGGGCGACATCGCCGACCTGGCTCAATCCCGGATCGTGGCGATGACGGCGCACTTTGACGAAGGCCTGCCCGTGCCCTCCGCTGCCGGCAACTACTGGCGCGGCCAGGTGCTCGATCACAGCGAGGGCCTCACCTGGACCACGACCAGCACCCGCGCGAAACGTGACATCCTCAAAATCGACGTCTTGCCGCCTCCCTCCGCCGGCAACCTCCGCTACTCCCAGGCGCTGCCCTCCAACCGCGGCGGCATCGTTCCCGTGCTGGATCACGCGGTCTATGTCGCAGCCAAGCGCGGCGACCAGGATATCGTGGTGACAGATCGCGGCTCCGCCGTGCTCACCGCGGTCGGCGCGGGTTCCCTCACACTCGATGTCATCTCATCCATGCAGCGGCTGACCGATTCTCCGATTCCCGAACTGGCCCAGGGCTTCACCAATGTGCCCGATGACATTCGCCAAAGCCCGGCCATCGCGGAGATCGTCTCCCGGATTTTCCCAACGCAGGCCGACACCCACGGCAAGCTGCGCGCCCTCGGCCACTACCTCAGCGATTCCGGTTTTCGCTACACCACCCGCCCCGGCCGCATCAACAACCTGGAAAAATTTCTCGTCTCTTCCAAGCAGGGCTTCTGCGAGCACTACGCGGCGGCCTCGGCCAATCTGCTCCGCCTCGCCGGTGTGCCCACCCGCGTAGTCACCGGCTACCGCGGCGGCGAGTGGAATCCCTACCTCCGCACCATCACCATTCGCGACTCCGACGCCCATGCCTGGGTCGAGGCCTGGGACTCCACCAGCAAACGCTGGCTGCGCTTTGACCCGACGGACTACGTCTACCCCGACCTCGCCGCCGCCATCCAGCGCGAGATGGACTCCGCCCGATGGCCCGCCTACCGCCGAGGGTGGAGCTACAGCGCGGCCGTGATCACGAATACCTTCGATGGCGTGAGCCGGACCTGGGACCGCCTCACGAGCTTCGAGATTTGGGAAAACACGCCCATTGTGCTTTTCATCGTTCTCGTCGGCATCGCCCTCGCCTGGCTCCTGCGCTCGCTAGTCTCCCGCCGCTCCGCCGCCAGCTCTCACGAAAACACCGCCCGCCTCCTCGCCGACCTCGAGCGCCGCGCGGCGCGCTTCCAACGCGAGCGCAAACCCGGCGAGACTCCCCTTGCCTGGCTGGCCCGCCTCGAGCAGGTCGCCAACGAGGCCTCCGAGAAGGAAGCGCTCCGGCAGCTTGCCGAGGCCTACGAAACCGGCATGTACAAGCCCGGCACTCCGGGCAGCGAACTCTTGGCGGAACTCCGCCAATCCATCGCGCGCCTGGGCCGGATCTGGAAGACGCGCAGCGTGGGCAGTTGACCATGCCATAGTGGATTCGCGAAAATTAAACCAGTTGCGAACCCGCGCCGCTCTGGCAAGCAACATCGCGAAATTGCCTGATGCGGCCCCCTGAGCAACCGGATGCAATGACCAGGAATCACGCCTAATTTAAGGGCATTAGCATAAGAAAATTAACTTCCCAGAGGCTGGAGAAAGGAAAATCGTCTGGGCGAATTTCCACGACGATGCCTAATAGGAGAGATCTCGACTTAACCGCCGCCAAGCCCAGCCACGCCCCCTGGAAGAGTTTCCGGCGCGGGTTGCTTGGTCTGGGACTGGCCGCATCCGTCTCTGTAGCATCCGCGGTCGATGCCACCTTCACCGGTACGGGGGTGGGCGCAAATTGGTTTACCCCAGGCAATTGGTCTACTGGCGCGGTGCCGATCAGCACGGGAACAGCAACCGTCAACGGCGGGCTCGACGCACTGGTCGGTAGCGGCACGGGTTCCGCCTCTTCACTGATTGTCGCGAGCGGCGCGGCGGTAACCGTCACCGGCTCCGGCGTCAGGCTGAACATCACCGGTACCACTTTTTTCGGGCAGCCCTCGACGACCCAAATCAACGCGGGCGCCTTCACGGTGACCAATGGCGCGCTGGTCACCGGCACCTTTGCCGCGGTGGACATCGGACACGGAGGCGCGAGCACGCTCACCGTAAGTAATAGCGGGACCTATTTTTCCGGCCTCGCGAACATTGGCATCGGCGCCGGCGATAGCGGAGCAGTCCTCGTCACAGGCACGAACTCCCTCTGGCATGCCGAGGGAGGCATCAATCTCGGCGTCTCCGGCACAGGCTCGCTTACAATAAGCAATGGGGCCCAGGTGGTCGCTCCCGGTTTCACCCAGATTGGGAGCGGCAATGGCGGCTCGGGAACCGTGACCGTTTCCGGCACGGGCTCCATCCTCGACTCGACGGGCAATACGATCACGGTCGGGTCCGGCAGCGGCTCGGTAGGCACGCTCTATGTTTCCGACGGCGGCCTCGTCACCATGACCAACAATAGCGCCTCCCCGCTCTATCTCGGCAATGCAGGCAGTACCGCCACCGTGATCCAAACCGGCGGTACCGTCAGCGCTTCCGACATCAGCTTCGGCACCGGCACGAGCACGTACCGACTGGAGGGCGGCACGTTGTCCACCGTCTATTTCAACGACTATGGTGGCAATTATCTGCTGGAACTGGCTGGGGGCACCATTCAGTCGCTTGTCTTCAATTCTCTCGAGGCGGCGGCCAACGCCACGCTGCGCGCGGGCACGGTGAGCAGCATCGATACCAATGGCTCGTCCGGCACCTGGAGCGGGGTGCTGAGTGGTTCGGGTGGATTAAACAAGATCGGCGCAAGCACGCTCGTGATCACCGCGAGCAACAGCTACTCGGGCGGCACCACCGTGACCACGGGCGGGATCTCGGCGGGCAACGATAAGGCCTTTGGCACGGGCGGCATCACGTTTGTGGGGAACTCTTCTTTGCAGGCATCCGGCGCGGTGAGAACGCTCGCCAACAATGTGGTGATCAATTCCGGGATCACCGGCACCGTCGCGGGCAATACGGGGCTCACGCTTACCGGGGTGGTGAGCGGCAGCGGCGCCCTGGCCAAGGCGGGCACTGGCACGCTCACCCTCTCCGGCTCGAATACCTACACGGGCGGCACCACACTCAATGCCGGTTCCATTGCGCTGGACAACGATTACGCCCTCGGCAGTGGCACGCTCACCTTTGGCGCCAACTCCTCCGTGCTCTCCGGCGCAGCCGCGCACACCGTGGCCAATGATTTTGCCATCACGGCCGCCGCCACCACCGGCACCTTTGGCGGGGCGCAGGCTCTCACGGTCTCCGGCAAGATCAGCGGTGCGGGCGGTCTCGCCAAAATCGGCACCGGCACGTTGACCCTCTCGGGCAGCAACTCCTACACCGGCAACACCACGCTCACCGCGGGAACCTTCCAGATCGGCAGCCAGAATGCCATCGTCAACTCAGGCACCCTCGTGCTCAATGGCGGCACGCTGCAAGGCAGCGGCACCACCGCCTACACGCTGGCGAATAAGGTCAGTCTCGCCGCCAACTCCACCATCGCCGGTGCCTCCGACCTCACGCTCAGCGGCTCGATCGCGCTCGGCGCGACCACGCGCACTCTTGCCGTCACTAATACGGGCAGCACCATCCTTTCCGGAATACTCAATGGCACAGCCGGCCTGACCAAGTCGGGCACCTCCACGCTAGTTCTCAGCAACACCGCCAGCACCTACACCGGCGCCACCACCATCAGTGCCGGTACCCTCGTCGTCACCTCTCTCACCGGCACCGGCGTCGCCTCCTCCCTCGGCGCTGCTAGCTCAGCCAATGGAACCATCAACATCGGCGCGAGCGGCACCTTCGCCACTCTCAAATACATCGGCGCCGGATCCACATCCGGCCGCACGATCAACCAAGCCGGCTCCACCGCCGGAGCCACGCTCGATGCCTCCGGCTCGGGCGCTCTCGTTCTCACTGGCTCGATCACGGCCGCCGCCACGGCCAAAACGCTCACGCTCACCGGCACGAATGCAGGCGCCAACACCATTAGCGGGCCCATTGTGAACGGCGCCAGTGCCGCCGTCGTTTCCGTCCTCAAGACCGGCCCTGGTTCCTGGACTCTCTCCGGGAACAATACCTACACCGGCAACACCACCGTCACCGGTGGCATTCTCAATGCGTCGAATATCGTCACCTCTGCCACCAGCAATCTAGGCAACGCTTCCAGCGCCGTGATCCTCGGGGACGCGACGAATTCCGGGACACTGGGCTACACCGGCAACACGGCCACCTATACCCGCGGCTTCACGGTCAACGCGGGGGGCGGCGGCCTCAATGTCACCACTGCGGGCCAGACCCTCACCGTGGGCACGGGCGGCGTTGCTATCTCGGGACTCTTCGCCGTCGGCGGCTCTGGCAACACCACCATCTCCAGCATCATCTCGGGCACGGGCAGCCTCGCAAAGAATGGTACCGGTATGCTCACCCTCTCTGGCAGCAACACCTACAGCGGAGGCACCACGCTGAACAGTGGCACTCTCTCCGTGGGCCACAACAATGCCCTGGGCACCGGCGCAGTGGTGGTCAACGGCGGTATCTTCATCATCCAGACCGGGGTCACCAGCACCAATAGCGTCACAGTTAATGGCGGCACTTTCGCCCGCACCCTTACTGGCAGCCTGGTCAACGCGGTCAATGCCACCAGCGAGATCGCGGGCGGTGTCGATACCACGGCCAACATCCTGGCGGGGACCACGAGCGGCGCCACCCTGCTAACGGGCTTTGCCGCCACCTCCAGCGCGACCAACGATCAAATCCGCCGCAGCGATGTCTACAATTTCCAAGGCACGGGCACGGACATCTTCACCCTCCAGCTCTCATTCACCGCCACCTCCCCCGATTCCTACCTCGGCTGGCTCAGCGGCAACCAATGGATAAACGCCGTGGATGGCAATACCGGTAACAATGCCACCCTCGCCCAGCAGGGCTACCTCGGCTCCTTCGCCACCTTCCAGGCCCTCTACGGCAGCGACCTCTCGCTCTACGTCGGCGCCTGGGGCACCGATACCGCCGGGGGAGTCACTTCCACTTGGGCGGTGCTCAACCACAACAGCAGCTTTGCCGTCGTCCCCGAGCCTTCCACCTACGGCCTGCTCGTGGCGGGCCTGTTGGGGTTCTTTGTCTTGCGCCGGCTGCGGCTCAAGAAAGCATAGGTTGCTCGATCACTCCGGGCTCAGGGCGCCCTCGAAGCTGACGACCATGGCCAGTTTCACCGTCAGTACCCGGTGCCATTCTGTGAAAACCACGTCCCGATCTGTTGGGGACACGCGTCGATGAAGATAAGCGTACCGTTTTCCTAAACCTGATGTCCGATCCGACAATTGGCAACCACATGGCAGAGCAGCGTTTACACCTGGTCGAAATTAACCGATTCTCTCTCCATGTTCTCCCGGCATTCCCGCTCAGCACTTCACCCGGCGGCCCTCCTCCTCGCATCTCTCCTAAGTCTCGGCGGCGCTTTCGCCGAGGATGACTACTCCAAAGACCAGCCCAACTCGGCCGATCACCCCGCGCTCAAACGCATCGAGGGCTCGGTCATTGTCGCTTTCCAAAAAAAGGCCTTCGACGAAAACTGCGTCGCGCTCGAAAAGGTCGTCTTCGACTACAACACGCAAAAGATCCTCCCCTTCAAGCAGGAGCTCGTGGAGGGCGCGCGCACCCAGATCCTCTACCGCGCTCCCAAGAATGTCTCCACGCTTGAGGTCATGCGGCAGTATCAAGCCGATCTGAAAGCTTCGGGCTTTGAGATTCTCTTCGAGGGCAAGGGCGGCGACGAAAGCACAAGCACGCTCGACAATGGCTACTCGCGCTTTCTCGATCAGGTCTACAAAAGCCACGGCCTGCCGGAGAAAATCTTCACCGCGCTCTCGCTCAATCATGATTTCCGCTACTCGGCCTTGAAGAAAACCAGCGAGGCCGGTGACATCTACGTCACCATCTACGCCGCGGCGAATTCCGAATGGCCCGATGCCTATGGCACGGAGAAGAACCAGGTGCTCGCCCTCGTGACCATCTCCGACAAAAAAGCGATGAACGACCGCATGGTGAAGGTCACCGCCTCCGAGATGCAGACCTCGCTTTCCAAGTCGGGCCGCATCGCCCTCTACGGCATCTATTTCGATTTCAACAAATCCGTGGTGAAAGACGACTCGAAGGATGCGCTCGGCGAGATCGGAAAGCTCATGCAGGAAAACCCCGCGCTCAAGGTCCTCGTCGTCGGCCACACCGATTCCATCGGCGGCTTCGAATCCAACAAGGCCCTCTCCCAGTGCCGCGCCGAGGCGGTTGTCGCAGCGCTCACCAGTGGATACGGCATCGCCGCCCAGCGCCTCTTCCCCGTTGGCGTCTCCTTTGCCGCGCCCGTCGATACCAATGAAACGGAAGCTGGCCGCGCCAAGAATCGCCGCGTGGAGTTGGTAAAGATTGTGGAGAAGTAAGCGCCCCTTTAGTCAAAGATCGGCCCTTTCAGCGGGCAGGGTAGCACCGGCAAAATCGTAATCCGGATCAGATGCTGCGGGTTCCACCGGCTGTCGTTGATCACCGTAAAATCATACTCCAGCATGATCTTCACCGGCACCGGGCCGACGTGAAAGATCTTGGCCACATCCACGCCGACCGGCACGTCCCACCCGCCCGAGCCGTCCCGGTTCCAGTTGTACTCAATTGTCGGATGACCCAACCCGATCTGCGTCCCATTGCTGAAGAAATGCTGAAGGTTGTATTGGATCTGCAGCGACCCGGCTTGCTTGTCTTCGTTTGAAGTGGCCCAGCCCGATTTCACGATGGCCGAAGCAATGAAGTTCTCCCCGCGATAAGCCGCCACCCCGCCTCCGCCAAACTGCCACTGGCTCGGCGCGAGGTCCTCATCGGTAGAGACCGGAAACGAAACATACGGCCCGAGCCCCCACGAGAATCCCAGCCGATTGCTCACTGGGCTCAGCGCTCCGAGCCATGAGAAGCTCTTCACCCCATTCGCCTGCGAGCCCGACCGCGTCCCCTGCGATCCGAGCACTAGTTCCGGATAGTTCAGCAACCGCCACGATCGCGTGAGCGACACCGGCATGGAAGGCTGCAGTTCCAGCGTAAATGCATTCGATTTCCGAAAGGACTCGGCTGGCGTGGTGGACAACGAAAACTCCGTGAACATATACCAGAGATTGGAAGTGGGGTCGCTGGTCTCGCGCGCCAGCGTTAGATTGGAAAGGCCTGGCTGGCCGGTCGCTTGGGCAGGCTGCGATGGTGGGCCGGCCCAAAGCGGGTGGAACGTTCCACAGCCCACCAGAATTAGGAAGGAAAGAGGGAGTAGTTTCATCTCGGTAATGGCCTACCGCCAAGCAACACCCCAAGGATGCGCTGGGTAAAGCGGGATGGGAAGCCAAGGTTGCCCCCACCGATGGTTTCATTGGGGCCGAACTTGCAGGCGATTGAGGTCAATCGCCCCTACCCAATGGCAACCTGAACGTCATGGGCAAACGCCTCCCGACTAAATCAGCGTTCCTCAACGATTCGCTATTCTTAGGAAAGTCGTGAAACAACCCACCCTTGTTGCTCCGCCAAAAACACAAAACGCCGTCCCCTTGCGGAGACGGCGTCGTGTGGTGGTGTGGTTGGAATTCTAAACCGAGCCCTTAGGGAGTCGGCACAGTCGCGATCGTCTGAAGGATACGGCTGGCGATCTTGTAGGGGTCGCCCTGTGAGTTGGGACGGCGATCTTCCAGGTAGCCCTTGTAGCCGTTGTTCACGAAGCTGTGGGGCACACGGATGGAAGCGCCGCGGTTGGCAACGCCGTAGTTGAATTTGTCGATCGACTGCGTCTCGTGGAGACCGGTCAAGCGCATGTGGTTATCGGGACCGTAAACGGCGATGTGCTCGTTCTTGTATTTGTCGAAGGCCGCCATGAGGGCTTCGAAGTAATCCTTGCCGCCGACGGTACGCATGTACTCGGTGGAGAAGTTGGAGTGCATGCCGGAGCCGTTCCAATCGGTCGCGCCGAGAGGCTTGCAATGGTACTGCACGGAGATGCCGTACTTCTCGGTCAGGCGCTCGAGGAGGTAACGGGCCATCCACATTTCATCAGCGGCCTTCTTGGAGCCCTTGCCAAAGATCTGGAATTCCCACTGGCCCTTCGCCACTTCGGCGTTGATGCCTTCGTGGTTGATGCCGGCCGCGAGACAGAGATCGAGGTGCGTGTCGACGATTTCGCGAGCCACGTCGCCCACGTTGTCGTAACCGACACCCGTGTAGTACTTGCCCTGAGGCTCGGGGAAACCGTCCTTCGGGAAGCCGAGGGGACGTCCGTCCTCCCAGAGGAAATATTCCTGCTCAAAGCCGAACCAGGTGCCGGCGTCATCGAGGATGGTCGCACGGGCATTGGTGGAGTGAGGGGTGAGGTCGGCATGGAGCACTTCGCAGAGCACCAGCACGCCGTTTTCCTTGGTCGGATCAGGATAGGAAGCAACGGGCTTCAGCACGCAATCCGAGCTATGACCCTCGGCCTGGCGGGTTGAGCTGCCATCGAAGCCCCAGTTCGGGAGATCTTCCAGGGATGGGAACGAATCGAAATCCTTAACGAGGGTCTTGCCCCGCAGGTTGGCCACGGGTTCGTAACCGTCGAGCCAGATATACTCCAGTTTATACTTCGCCATATAATGTGTTAATTTGTCGTTTTTTGAGCAGTCAGCGCCGTGGTTTAACTGCGAGATGTCGGTTTTTACCCTCTTTTCCCGTGCGGCGCGTAGAGGAGTAAGCAAGAACGGTGCCATATGCCAGAAAAATTGGGCGCTCAAGTCACGAAAAACCGATTGCACCAAGAGACTATTCGAGCACCTCGCAAATGACCAAAAACTTCTCGTCAGAAAACCGTGGACAATGTTCGCAAATTTGCTAACATCCTGACATAAGAATGCCGAGAACGAAGGTCGTATTTTACAAAGAAAAAGATGATCGAGTTCCCGTCTTGGAATCGCTGGACCAATTGCCAGCGAAGGCACAGTTAAAATGCCTGGCAAAACTTGAGCGCTTGAAACAGGAGGGACACGAATTACGCAGACCGGAAGCCGATTTATTGCGGGACAAAATTTATGAACTCCGAGCCAGTCTTCAGGGAGTCCATTATCGCATCTTGTATTTCTTCCACGGAAATATTGCAGCCGTGGTCTCTCACGGAATCGTAAAGGAAGATCGGGTGCCTCCGGTAGAGATCGCCCACGCCATAGAGAGACGCAGGAATTTCGAGTTAAACCCAAAGACACATACATTCGAGGAGTGATCGATATGGCAAAGCAAAAGAACAAACCAACCAGCGACGCAGTAGAGATTCTTCACCGCCGTTACGTAAGCGGAAAGCCGGAGAAAATGGCCGAGTTGGAACAGATCCGCGCAGATGACGCCGTGGCTCGCAAAATCTACATCTTGCGAACCCAGGCCGGCCTCTCCCAGCGCGCCTTTGCAAAACTGGTCGGCACCACCGCCTCGGTCATTTGCCGATTGGAGGACGCCGACTACGAAGGACATTCCCTCGCCATGCTCAATCGCATCGCCGCAGCCCTGGATAAACGCGTGGAGATTCGTTTTGTTCCGCTACGCGCCGAGTCCCATCGAGACCACGCTTTGGCGTAGAACGCTCACTCTCGAGCCTGCCCGCCAAACTCCGTCAGCCAATAAACCAGCGCTGGCACCGGCAGGGCAAACCCGATCCACGAGGCCAGGGTCCAGCCTCCGTGCGCGTAGGCCCATCCACCCACCGCCGAGCCGATCGCCCCTCCGATGAAGAACGTCGCAATGTAGAGACCATTCAGCCGGCTGCGCAGGCTCGCGCTCAGCTCATAGATCGCCCGTTGCCCAAAGAGGAGATTGGCCGAAACCCCGAAATCGAGCACGATCGCCGCCGCCGTGAGGAGGATCAGCGAGAGAGTTGACCCCAGATGGGCGAGATGGGTCATGAGAAACGCCACCGACACGGAGAGCATGGCCACGGCGCTGCCCCAGCGGGACCACCCACGATCCGCCGCCCGGCCCGCCAGCGGCGCGGCCACCGCTCCGGCCACTCCAGCCAGGCCAAAAAGCGCAACGCCCGCCTGCGTCAGGTGAAACTCCGGCCCCGTCAGCAACAGCGGCGTCGCGGTCCAGAAGAGGCTGAACGCGCCGAACATGGCGGCCTGATACAAGGCCCGCCGCTGCAGCACCGGAGTGTGCAGGGCCAGCTCGACCATGGAGCCCAGCAGATCGCGATAGCGCAATCGCGTGTGCGGCTGGCGCGGCGGCAGAGTCTTCCCGAGGATCACCGCCACCACCAGCATCACGGCCGCCGAGAAAAAGAACACCACATGCCACGAGGAAAACCGTGTGATGAAACTCGCCACCGGCCGCGCCAGCATGATGCCCACCATCAGCCCGCTCACCACGTTACCCACCACCTTGCCCCGCTCGGCCTCTGGCGCAAAGTGGGCCGCGTACGGCACCAGCACCTGCACGGCCACCGTGCAGAGCCCGGTCAACAGCGCCGCACTCAAAAACGCCAGCGGACTCGTGGCCAAGGCCGCCCCCAGCGCCGCCAGCATTACGCCCAGCACCAGCGTGACCACCAGCTTCCGATTCTCAAAGATATCCCCCAGCGGCACCAACAGCAGCAGCCCCAGCCCATACCCCACCTGTGACATCGTCACGATCAACCCCGCCGCTTCCGGCGCCAGCCCGATCGACGCGCAAATCGGCCCCGCCAACGGCTGCGCGTAGTAGATGTTCGCCACGATCACCCCGCACGCCGCCGCAAAGAGGAAGGTCATCCTCCGGGAAATGGGCGGCACCGCTGGCGATTCAGACACGCTGAAGTCCTAGCAGTCTCCCGCCGCTTGGGGATGCTTTTTTAGTTACCGCGACGGAGGATCATTCTCTTTCGTCAAATCCTTCCCCGAAGGCGACTTCGCATGGTCCACATTCGCGCCCACTGGTGCGGGGCTCAGCTGATGAATTCCCATGCAGCCGCTCAGGGTGAAAACCATCAAGCCTGCCAATAGCATAACTTTCTTCATACGGGTACATATTGGCATCGTTTCGCCTCAGGAGAACGGGCGTGTTTTTTATCTGCGATCGGCGCCGGTCTATTCCAGCAGAGCCGCCCTCAAACTTTCCAACACTTCAACCTCAGCGTCCGACAAGGGCGCAATCGATTCCAACTCAGTCGCCCGTCCCGACGCATCTTCCCTCAGGCGCAAGACGCGGCCTTCCGCCAATCCCGCCAACTCGCTCAAGCGTTCCCCAGACACCCGAAAAACCGCCGCCAGCTTAAATACCACCGAGGCATCCGGCTCGCTGTCGGGCACGCGCTCGATCTCCAGAATCTCAGCCACCCCAACCCCCGCTTCGCCGGCCAGCTTCGCTGCATTCCAGCCCATGCTTCGCCGCGAGAGCGCGACAAATTGCCCGAGGTCCAGACGCGCGGTGCCCAACCGGCTCCGCAGCACTCCCGCCCCGATCTCCAACTCGCCGTCTCGCTCGATGCGTTGTTCATACCATTCTTTCGGATAATCTAATTTCATCGTCTTTCCGGTTTGCGGCGATAGTCATTCGCCTGGGTTTCCGTCATTTCAAAATAGGTGAGGTCTTGGTGAGAAGAGTCCGGGCCGAGGCGGGTAAATCCGCAACGCTTCTCGTAAAAATGCTCGGCCTTGCGGAGCGAATGCAGGCCGACTCTTCCCTTGAATCCCGCCGCGCGACTCGTCTCCACCGCAGCCAGGATGAAAACCTGCCCAACACCCCGAAATCGCGGAGGTTGCTGCAACTCCGAGCGATTCCACGGAGCCGTCGCAACAAAGTCCACATACACCATCGGCTTGCCAAACTGCTCCTTGAGACGCGCGGAACTCATGTCATTCGTCATCATCAATCCCTGCAATTCCCCTCGGCACACCAGCGAGAAGGAGTGATAGCCCAGCAGACCTTTCCGATACTGTGACTTACGCCGCCAGTCCCAATGCGAATCCTCCGGCCTATCGCCCGGCAAGCGTCCTCCGCAATGGGACCGCATGGCAGGCACCCACTGGCGATCCCACATCGTCAGATGTTCCGGCGCCACCTCATCATAAAGAGCAGCCTCCACCAATCGCCCATCCCCTTCCCGAAGATAGACCAGCGATTCCGTCACAATACAACCAGTTCGCTTTTCTCTTTGGTTGCTTCGTCCTCAATCAGCAATTTCTTGCCTTGGTCCACCCGCGCATCGACCGCCTGGAGTAAACGCAGAGCCAATTTCATGATCCCGGTTTTGCTAAGATCTTTTTTCTTCGCCAGTTCCTCCACCACTTTCATTTCCTGATCGGAAAGGTTCAGCGTCATGGTCTTCTTCATTTTCTCAACCTACAATCATACTCCATATTTTCAAGCTATTTTTTAGCTATTTATTATATATATAGCATCTTTCCAGACTTGCCCCCGTCGCAATCCCAGCCATCCTTGGCCCATGCCAGTTCAGGTCAAGGACACGCTCCGCGCCACCGTGCGCATCGGCTTCGATGGCCGCGTTACCAAGGTCTTCCGCGGCCCCAAGGCCGAGGAGCGCTTTGACACCGAGGTAAAGGTGCTCCGGCACCTCGAAGACCAGGGCTGCCCCTTTGTCCCCAAGCTCCTCGATTCCAACCGCGACGAACTCCGGATTGTCACCACGAACTGCGGCGGCCGGGTCGACCATCTCGACCAGGAGCGCATGGAGGAAATCTATGCCTCGCTCGAGGCCTACGGTGTCCGCCACGACGACGCCGAGATGCGCAACATCACCTACCGCCAGCAGGATGGCCGCTTCTGCATCATCGACTTCGAGTTCGCCACCATCCTTTCCGAGGATAAGAAGTAGCCCCCCTTCGGAATGCCCGCCCCGACCCGCCTTTCAACCGACGACACCCTCCGCTGGCATGGTCTCACCGATGTCGGCCATGTTCGCACGAACAACGAGGATTCCTTCCTCTGCCTTCAATTCGACGCCCAGGAGCTCCGCTTCCTCGGCAAAATCGGCGAGGCCACCCTCGAGCACGATGACTATGTCTTCGCCGTGAGCGACGGCATGGGTGGCGCGCGCAATGGCGAGTTTGCCAGCCGCATCACGGTGGAGAAGATCACCCGGCTCCTCCCCCCCGCCTACAAGCTCTCCGCCCAAGGCCTCGATGCCGGCTTCACCGACGTGCTCACCGAGCTCTTTACCCAGATCCATCGCGCGCTCACCTACCTCAGCCAAAGCTACGAGGAATGCCGCGGCATGGGCGCCACCCTCAGCCTCTGCTGGTTCACCCCCGAGTGGATGTACTACGCCCACATTGGCGACAGCCGCATCTACTACCTCCCCGCCTCCGGCACCGAGATCCGCCAGATCACCGAGGACGACACCTACGTCGGCTGGCTGTACCGCACCGGCAAGATCAACGAACGCGAGGCCCGCTCCCATCCCGGGCGCAACTCTCTCCAAAAAGCCCTCGGCGCCGACCACCAGTTCGTCGATCCCCAGGTCGGCCGGCTCAATTACAAAAAAGGCGACCAGTTCCTCCTCTGCACCGACGGCCTCGTCGATGGGCTCTTCAACGCCCAATTTCTCCAGATGCTCCGCCACCCCGACACCGCCGAGCAGGCGCAAACCCCGGCCCAGCGCCTCGTCCAAGCCGCCCTCGAGCGCGCCGGCCGCGACAACACCACCGCCCTGGTCGTCGAGGTGATTTGATCCTCTCTTATCATGCGACCCATCCACGAAGCCACTTTGCCACGATTGGAACCGTGAGACTTTTTTCCGAGCCCAACTCCATACGACTTCCCTCGGCATGGTAGAAATTCACGACGCCGAGGAGGCCATCGCCATCATGCGCGCCATTCTGGAGGCCGCCAACGACGCCATCCTCGTCACGGATGACAAGGGAAACATCACCGACTTCAACGAGAAGTTTCTCGCCACCTGGCAGATGCCGCGCTCCCTGCTGGGCGCCGGCACTGTCGCCGACGTGCGGAAATTCGCCAGCCAGCAATTCGACGACCCGCAGAACTTTGCCGACCGTATTGAGGAGATCACCCGATCCGGCCGGGAAAGCTACGACCAACTGACCCTGAAGGATGGCCGCGTCTTCGAGCGAAATTCCCGCCTCCTCGTGGTGAATGGCCGTGAGTTGGGCCGGGTTTGGAGTTTCCGCGATATCAGCGATCGCCACGCCGCCGAGATCACCGCGCACCGCCTTGCCGCCATCGTGGAATCCTCCGACGATGCCATCATCGGCAAGGACCTCACCAGCATCGTTACCAGTTGGAACGCCGGCGCCGAGCGCATCTTTGGCTACACGGCCGCGGAAATGATCGGACAATCCATCATGCGGCTCATCCCTTCCGATCGGCAGGAGGAGGAACGCGAAATTCTCTCCCGCATTCGCCGGGGCGAGCGCATGGACCACTTTGAAACCATCCGCCTCGCCAAGGGCGGACATCTCCTGCACGTCTCCATCACGGTCTCGCCCATCAAGGATGCCACCGGAAAGGTCATCGGCGCCTCCAAGGTCGCCCGCGACATCAGCGAACGAAAGATCGCCGAAGCCGCCCTCAGTACCGCGCTGCGCGATGCGGAGGAAGCCAACCAGGAGCGTGTCCAGCTCCTTGATAGTGAGCGCGAGGCCCGTTCCCAGGCCGAGCGGGCCAGCCGCATGAAGGACGATTTTCTCGCCACCCTCAGCCACGAATTGCGCACCCCGCTCAATGCCGTGCTCGGCTGGGCCAGCATCATCCGCCATGGCAATTTCCAGGGCGAGGAGCTCAAACAGGGCCTCGAGACCATCGAGCGCAACGCCCGCTCCCAGGCCCAGATCATCGAGGACCTCCTCGACATGAGCCGTATCGTCTCGGGCAAGGTGCGCCTCGATGTGCAGTTGATCGATTTGTCGACCATCCTGGCCGAGTCCCTCGACACCGTCCGCGCCGCCGCCCAGGCCAAGGGCGTGCGCCTTCTCGCCACCGGTCCGACGGATCCCGGCACAATCTCCGGCGACCCAAATCGCTTGCAGCAGATCTTCTGGAACCTTCTCTCCAACGCCATCAAATTCACCCCCAAAGGCGGCGTGGTCGAGATGCGCATGGAGCACCTGCATTCGCACCTGGAGGTGAGCGTCTCGGACTCGGGCGAAGGCATCGCTCCGGAATTTCTCCCCCATGTCTTCGATCGCTTTCAGCAAGCCGATGCCACCACCACCCGACGCCATGGTGGGCTTGGTTTGGGCCTCGCCATCGTGAAGCAATTGGTCGAGCTCCACGGCGGCGCCGTCTGGGTCAAGAGCCCCGGGCTCGGGCAGGGCTCCACCTTCCTCGTCCACCTGCCGCTCAGCGCGAAACACTCCGAGCCCGAATCGGAGCGCCGCCACCCACGCGCCGCCTCCCGCGAGGCCCAGCCCCTGCCGGAGGTCTCCCTCGCCAATGTTCACGTACTGGTTGTGGACGACGAGGGCGACGTCCGCGACCTGGTCCAGCGCCTCATCGAGATGGCCGGCGGCACCGCCTCCGTGGCCGCCTCGGCCGATGAGGCCCTCGCCAGCATCGCCGCCGCTCCGCCCCATATCCTCATCTGTGATATCGGCATGCCCGGCGAAGATGGCTACTCCTTGATCCGCAAGCTCCGGGCCCTGCCCGGCCATTCCCCCGGCGCCCTGCCCGCCATTGCCCTCACCGCCTACGCCCGCTCCGAGGATCGGACCAAGGCCATCCGCTCCGGCTTCCAAAACCACCTCTCCAAACCCGTCGATCCCGGCGAACTCCTCGCCGTGGTGAGCAGCCTGGTCGGCCGCCGCGAGAGCGATTCCCTTCCCTAGCTTTCCTCTAAACGACTTCTTTCGCGAAGCCGTAGGACGCGAGAAAACGCGCCCGCTCGTCATACTCCACTATCTCGCACGCGTTTGCCGAAAAACTCATCGGCCAGGCCACAGCCCGCGCCAACGCTGCCGCCTCGGGCAAATCGCCCCTCGCGATTCCCAGGCCCAGCGTGCAGTGAAAAGTGGTCGCGCCCGGGCGATAAAGGGGAAAGACCTCGACCGAAGGAGCAAAGATTTCAAAGAGCCGCCGTTGCAAATCCTCCAGCGGAGCCGGATCGGCCACGCCCGCATACAGCACCTCGCTCTCCCCACTGAAGACTCCCAGATGGGAAAACGTGATCTCGATGGGCGCCTGACTCTCGGCCAGGCCCGCCAGTTCTCCCTCGCGAGCTTCCAGTGGAAACCGGCTGGCCGCCAGCAGCGTCAGATGAGGCCGCCCGCCGGCATCCAGCATCCGGGAGGTCAGGCCCCGTCTGGCAAATTCCTGCCAGATGGACGTAATCACGCCCTCCGTTTCCTCGTCCAGTCTTAGCTCGATGACGTGATGCACTGGCCTAGAAAAGTTTGATTTCGCTCGAGTCCAGCATCCCGCCGCGAGCCGGTGGCAGGGGCTGCGACACCGCTTTCTCCTTCTCTTTCTTTTTCTTCAGCGCCTCCTGCAAATAGGCCTGCGCATCCGCGGAATTCGGCGCAATTTTCAGGGCCTTCTGAAAGGCTTCGATCGCCTCGTCGTTTCTTCCCAGCATGGCCAGCATGCAGCCGAAATTGCAGAGATGGTCGGGGTTATTCGGCGCCCGCTCGAGCAGGCGGGCGAAAAAGGCCCGCGCTTCTTCATACTTCCCGTTGTTGACCAGCAGGATGGCGTAATTATTCTGGTAGACCTCTTCATTCGGGGCCAGTTCCGTCGCCTTCTGGAACTGCGCCATCGCCGCGGGCAGGTCCCCTTTTTTCTCCAGCATGGCCCCGTAGTTGTTGTGCGTCTCGGCCAGGTCGGGACGCAGCCTCACCGCTTCCGCGATGTGATGAAAGGCCTCCGCTCTTTTCTCCATCCCACTCAGCACCCGGCCCAGCCGGCTATGCGCCTGCCACGCATCGGGGTTGTATTGGAGCGTGTAGGTCCACAATTCGTACTCATTGGCAAACGCACCCGCATAGCGGTGGCTCTGCGCGATGAGCAACCCACACACCACCACCACTCCGCCCACGATGACTCGTTTCTTCCCGCCATCCGCCCGCGCGTACCACTCACCCACCGCCCCGGCCGCCAGGCCGATCAGCCCCAGCATCGGCAGATACACCAGGTGGTCCGAAGTCCAGGTGATCCGCATGAACGACATCCTGATGAAGCCGATCACCGGAAACACCGAGATGAGAAAGAACCCCAGCCCAAAGAGCACTCCGCGGCTCCAGGTGTGCCGCCGCGTCCACAGAAACGCCAGCCCGCCCACGATCGCTATCCACGGTAGAAATTGCACCAACGACGGTGGATCCACCTGCCACTTGGGATAAATCGGGATCAGCCCGATCGGCAGCACCGCCTTGGAAAGGTAAAACAGAATCGACAACCCCACCGTGGCCGTGCGCGACACCAGCCCGCCCACCGGGATCACCTCTGCCGCAATCGCCCGGTCCCATTGAAACTTGATGGTGACAAAGGCGAGCACTGCCGAGATCAGGAAAAACGGCGCGCTCACCAGCAGATCGCGCCAGCGCACCACGCCCCGTTTCCACCATGCGTAGAGCAGTATCGTCACCGGAAACATCAGCACCGAGGCCTTGCTCAGGCTCGCCGCCAGAAAGAGCACCACCGCAAGGACAAGCGACCCGACTTTCTCCCGCTCGTCATATTTCACATACGCCAGCATCGCGAGCAGCAGCAGCACCATCGAGAGCGTGTTCTTCAACTCCGAGACCCACGCCACGGATTCCACCATCAGCGGATGGATCGCAAAGAGCAGGCCGCCCAGCCACGCGCCGCGCAAACCCAGCCGCCACAGCAACCGCCAAACCAGCAGCGCAGCCAGCACGTGCAGGCCCACATTGACCAGATGATATCCCGTCGGATCAATCTTGCCGCCCGCTCCGGTCGGCAACACCCGAAAGAGCACCCACTGCACCGTGCTCTTCACCGGCAGATAATCCGCCCCCGTCTCCCCTTTCCAGATTCTGATCAGCCCAGCGGGATCCGGCAGCACCTTGTTGGCGGTGATCTCCTGGTCATCATCCCAAAGCCAGTCCCCATGAAACGCCGGGCTGTAAATAAAAAGACCGCAAACCACGATCACCAGCGCTTGCAACCCGATCAACCACCCTCCCGGCGAACGAGGCGGGAGCTTTCCCTTTCGGGGATTTTTCTGAAGCATATCCATGATTTCCAGGGGTTGTCGCAGTCAAAAGCTAATTTAGTACAATTAATGCAATAAAAATAGCAAACAACCATTCACTCGTGAAATTTCCAATTCATCGACTAGGAACGGAACACGGAAGCGGCGCATCGGTAAATCTTGATTTGCCCAGAAGCATCCAGCGTCGCAAAAGTGCGCGCCTCCGGCCCCGGCATCACTGCGACAGGGGTTGCTTCCATCAGGGGGAAGCTGCTCGATGCTTTCACTCCCTTGCTGTCGCAATCGAAAAGATGCCCTCCTCCCATGCTAAGCACCACCAGAATGCCGTCCTTGGTAAAGGCGGCCTTGGGTTGCTCGAAGACCGTGTCGATCACGTACGAATGAGCATGTGTCCCGGTCAACCAAACCAGGGCGATCTGACTCGTCATCACCACGGCAAAGTGGGGTTTGGCCCAGCGCGGAGAGGCGACCAGACCAAGGATTGGTTGCTCGAATTCCAGGGTTGAGCCCTTTTCTCGCTGGAGACCACTGCTGATATCAAAGATGTGGAGCGTTTGATTGAGACTCAGCGCGGCATGGGTTTCCTGAACCGACAGGCAGGGCAGACTTGGCCAGACCGATGAAGTGTGGTCGAATGCGATGTCGCTGATCAAGGTGCGTTCGCTGGCAAACGCGCTCAAATGCAGCCCGCTCTCGGTGCTGCGGCAGAGCCAGAGTATTCCAGCTGGGGAAAAGGCCGAGCTATAGACCTCCTGAATCGCCACCGGGCTGTCCAAAAGGCTCGCGGGAACCGGAAAGCCGTCCGCCACGGGCATCACGTTTCGTGCGCAGGCGGCCGTACCCGGCTGATGGATAAAGACCCGGTCAAAATTCTTCTTCTCACTCCAACAGGTCAATACGGGCGGCGTCGAATGAGGAATGGCAGGAAGAGTGCAATGCAGATCCTGCTGGGCTCCGTCAAAAGTGCTCCGCACCAGACAGAGTTCCTGCCCGGAGGCTTGCCGAGTGCCCAAAGCCAGCGCGTAAAAATAATCCCCTGCAGCGCACGCCTGCGTCCAGCCCACCCCCTTTTGCGGAAGCTGATATTCCCGGATCATCTCCACCGGCACCTCTTTCCTCTGCGCCGGGGCCAGCCGTTTCGTTGCGGGGGTTCTCTCCCTCGTACGCTCCTGATCGAGCCTCCGCTGAGCATCCCGACGCAGGAGATGATCCTCCGGCGCCAGCCGCACCAGCCGCATGATGAACTGCGGCAAATCAGACTCAGCGGTGACGGCCTGCCATTTGCGGGCAATCCGAATGCGCCCGAGATCCTCGGCGAGATCCTGGATGGGGCGATCCGGATAGTCGCTCCTCGCCTGCACCAGCAGGTCCAGCCAGAGGAGTTCAGTTCGCGCATCATAATCAACCGCCTGTCCGCTTTGCAAAAACCGGCCGGCCTCCGCGTGCTCTCCACCCTGCCCGCGCCATTCGAGATACTTTTTTGCGCAGTGAAACGCCTGCCGGTGCTGGGGCCAGGCGGACTTCAGGAGTTCGCAGCCCTCCTCCCTCGCCTGCAGGTGCTGTTGCAAAATATCCGCCGCCTTTAGGAAATCGTTCTGCTCCTTGAGGTGCTCCACCCAGCTCCGATAGGTTTCCCGAACCTTTTCCTCATCGCCTATTTTAAGATAAAGGGCCGCCATCTTTTCCCAGGCTCGATGCTCGCGGTAAATGGCGACGGCCTCCTCCACCAATCCTCCATCGGCCAGGCAGTCGGCGGCGAGCAGGGGGGGTTTGAGATGCTCGCGATAGAGAATCGCCGCCTCCTGAAAGAAACCGCCTTCCCGCAGCATCAGGGCCGCGCCGTTGAGGTCGCCCAACAGCTTGGTGTAGATATACGCCGCCCGGCGATAGCGCCCGAGTTGGCGTTCCCGCTCCACCATTTTCTGATACTGCGCGCGCAGCTTGGCCTGCATGTCTGGCGATACGTTCCAACCATCGACCGGCTTGCCCCCACCCAGCAGATTCAAATGGAAGTTTGGCGTGTTTGTTCCCAGAGAGGACGAGGGCGGCGCGGTGCCACGCGGCACGCCCAGTTGCCCCAGAGGCAGCGCATGCTTGAGGGCTTCATCGGGCGAGGTCTCAAATTTCTTCAGCAAGTCGCGCAACGCTTGCTCGCGGCGTTCTTCGAGGCCGGCGAGATGTTCGCGGAGCCTTTCATTAACCAGATTCTCCAGTTGGTTGACGATGGTCTCCCGCATTCCCCGGTGAGGCAGCGACCCCAGAGCCCGGCTCAAACCATACAATATTCCGCCCTGGAGACCTTCCCACGCTTTGGACACCAACTTCTTGGGATCTCCACCGGTCGGTTTTTCCTCGAGGGAAACCGGGTCCGAACCAATGTCGTTGGCCGCACTCGCAAAGAGATCCTCCAGCAGGGAGGAAAGGCGGATCGAAATCGAAAGCAGATGGGGCTGGACGGCTAATCCGGGCTGCGCCGTCTGCCAATCTTTCGGGCGGCGCGGAAATGGAGAAATCAAATCGGCCACCATCAGGCTGTCCTGCTCCTCGAAACCGATCGGCCCCAGCGCGGGGTGAAGCACCAGACAATCGTAGCGGTTCAATCCCGCGAGTTCCTCTTCGGAAACTGCCGGGGTGATCCGCGCATCAACCGGCAGATAAATCCCTCGGCCCACTTTCCCATAGGCCGCGCCCGCCGGCGGAATCATCGGCCTCATTTTAGGCGACGCCACCACGAAGAGTCCTCCCGGCGACAAATCCCCGGGCGAAGTCGGAATGATAAAGAGGCGCAATTCACTCTCGTCGATTCCCCACCGCCCGATCTCAAGCAGCCAGCGCGAGGCATCTCCCCCCGAGATCAACCAGGCCGTGGCGGAATGCTTCGGCCCGGAGCCAAGGATTAAACGCAATGCGACAGGGTTCATTGCACCTCCCCGATGAACGCGCGAATAATGCCGTCCAGCCTGACTGCATCCGCCGATTGCCCACTATTGACCACGAAGAAAGATGGGCCGATGGCCGTGCCATCCGAAGACCAGACGGGCAGGGAATTGCTTTCGGCCAGCAGGATGGAAACTTCGGGAAGGCTGGCCGTTCCACTCTGGAGATGCAACAGACCTCGCCGATCGAGCACCGCCCGGCTTCCGGTTCCTGGCCAGATGGCTTCGCTCAAATTCAAATCGGTCTCGGCGGGCGAAGGGATCGGTTTAAAGACCGCATGGTAAGCCGCAGGCGAGCCTCCTTCTATCTGCGAAAAAGCAAAGGCGTCACGCAGCGCGTTCAGTTGAATCCTGATCCAACGCCCCTTGCGGGAGCGCAACACGATATGCCCGCTCGCATCGCAGGCGATATGGGTAAAGTTCACGCGGATCGACCAATGAGGAGCTGGCACATTTCTCTGCCAGGCAGGGCTCGTCACGGGCACTTCATCCTTAATCGATACAGTTACATCCGGCCCCTTTGCTTTCTTGAGTTTTAGCGAGTGCCCATCCGGCGAAATCTGAGAAATGGTCGCCTGCGTCAAATCAATGTGACAATGCCGATACGGCGGGCAGGTTTGTACGATATTTCCCGTTTCGCCAATGGCCCACGGGCCATCCAACCCCTGCCGGCGAAAAACTTGCAACACCTTCCCGAGGCGCGGGTGAACTTTCGCCAACTCAATTTGGAGCGGCTCCCAGGCGAGAGTTTGTCCATTCCAGGCGAGACTCCCGATGCCGTGGCCGGTTCGGCGATAAAAGCCCTCGCCGATCTTTCCCAGCCCCGACGGCAAGGAGGCCCGCGCCAGCACCTGCCCAGTGGCCAGATTGATCACATCCGCTTGATTCAGGTAGAGGACGTAGAGAAGTCCGTTCAGTCGAAACGTGCTCTTCGGTCCGCACGGTACATCCTTGATCACGGTCACATCGACCGTTCCCTGGGGCTCATCAAACCAACGCAGCAACCGCAGCTCGCCCGACAGGTATTTCAGCAGCACCAGGCAACCCGCCGTTTCATCGTGCGCAAACATCAGCGGTGTGCCGGGAATGGGCGGCGCCTTCAATTGCCGCGCCCCGGCCTTGTGGGATTTCCAATGCCAGACTGTTCCCGTTCGGCTGAGTCCCGCGTTGTAGTTGGCCGTGGCAAAGTTGAGATCGGCCAACAGATCCGGCGGAACGAGCAGGAAGGGAAAAGGCTCCTGCGCAAAAATGGCGGGAAAACGTCCGTGTGGATCAAGCACCTGCGCGGCGCGCCCCGGCAAGAGTTTGCTTAGATCAAGCTTTGCCTGTTTCAACAACCTCCGGCCCTGCGGGGTCGATAGATACATGCTGATCTGCCCCTCGCGGTTCACCGCGATGAGGTAAAGATTCACCCTGTCCGGCAGGTCCTTGGGGATTTGAAAAGCCGGATCGCCCAGCCCGCGCTCATGGGTGATCACCACCAGATCCACCGGCTGCGACGGAGCAAATTGCTGCACCAGATATTGCAGCGAGGCGGACGGGTGCTCGTTGATCTCCAGCGCCGCCAGGTGTGCGGTCAGCCCCGGTTTGCGGGTCAAGTCCGCCTCGGTTGCTCCGGTGAGTCGAGCCCGAAAGGTCAGCGCCGCTTGCCTTTTAGGCACCTTTGCGAGCAGGGCCAGCGCCGTGGCCGCTGCAAAAACGCGCGGCGTGCCCCACAGGCGAATGCCGGAGTCGATCAGTAGGACTAGCTCGGAAAGCGGGTTCGAAGCCGGCGGCTCGCTCTTGAGATAAAGGGCTTCGTTCAACGCCAGGCGCATCGCGAGCATCTCATGATCATGGGCCAATTCGGACGTGAGCAACCGGTGCAGCGGTCCGCGGTTGCTGATATCTGAAAGCCCGCCCAACGCGCTTGCCTCGGGAGGAGCCAGCGCATGCGGCAGCGAAATCGCAGCCATGAGATCCTTCACCATTTGCACCAGCCCGGCGTATTCAGCATCCCTGCTCAAGTCGTTTAAAAGCTGGGCCACCCGGGCCGAGATCGTCTCCAGTTCCACCTCCTCCGGCTCTGCCGCCTCGGGCAGTACATCCAGCCCGATACTCAGGCGCAGCAACATGCCTTTTGCCTCCGCCTTGCGCAAAGCGGGTTCGAGCTGCCGCAGACAGGTCGCGAGGAGAGGCGGGCTGGAAATATCTGGCAGCAGATGCAGGATCGGCAGTCCCCCGCGCAAAACGCTCAGCACGGCCTTCGCCTGCGAGACCAGCAGGCAGGGCAAACTCTCCGTGAAATACTCAACCAAATGCGCCTTCGCCGCGACGCCGGTGCTAAGATCCGTCGGCCACTTCGCCAACCCGCCGAGCAGTTCCAAGGCGGGGAGCAACTCGGGCTCCAGCCCGGCGTGGTCCGGCAGCTTGCCCTTCGCCGCGGCCAAAAGCAGAAAGAGCAGACTCGCCTTCGCCGGCACTTTATTGGGCAGCAGCCGCTCGATCATCTGGGCGAGCTCTTCGCGAAAGAGCAGCGTGCTCCCATCATCCCATAGAACCACCTCGCAGGCCTCATCCCAGGACCAGCCGGCATCTGGCTCGGGCTGCAGCCAGCCAATGGCAAAGGCCTCCTTGTCCGTCTCAGACATAGGCTTGAGGGTTGATGCTCAGACGCACGGCGCTTCGGGTCGCCCTCACCCAGGCCGATTCCGCAATCACCGAATACGCGCCATCCATTTGCACAAACGCCAGCTCCGGGCCGCTGCATTGCAGCAACTGCTGCCACGTCGCCCGGCTCAGCCGTGGTTGAATCTCATACCCCGCCGGGAGCGCCACTCCGTCCTCTTCATAAAAATACGTTCCCGGCAAGGCGGGCAGAGGCGTGCCGGTAATGATGCTCTGCCCATCGGCGGACTGGGCAAATTTGAGCGGCTTAAGGCGCACCTCCGGCGCCCGTTCCGCAAAAGCCAGCCAATCGCTCCCCCGCGCCAGCAAATAGCGCGCAGGGCGCTCGCTCGTGGCCGGCCTCCATTGCAGCGGTACCGGAGCCGGACGGCTCCCTGGCAAAAGAGGAACTCCCAAAGTTGGCTGGATAAACGTCGCGATCGGCACCCAGGTGCAGGTAGGAATGCGCCCCGTCGGCAAGAGGCGGCCGAGCGGGCGCAGATATTTACCCGAGACGATTTCGTAGCGGTCCCTCCACGGCAGGGCCTCCACTAGCAACTGCTCGCTCTTTTCCAAGGCTCTGCCCCGCAGCCAAATCAGATCGCGAAGCACGCCCGCCTCCACCCCGGCCATGCGGCGCACCGGCCCGAGCGAGGCCAGGGCCGGCCGGGCCATCGAGCCCATCCAGGTAAAGGAAGCGCTCACCCGCCGAAACTAGTTGGGGAGCGTCGCCGTGACTGGAAGATCCAGCAAGGGCCAGATCTCCTGAATCTTGGCCGCCAGATATTCGCGCTGCTCGGTATCCTGCACCCATTGGGTGCGCCCATCCAGCACCGCCAGCCGATCCCGCAGCAGGGCCTGCAGCGCAGTGCTTGTTCCCGTGCGCGCCTGTTCCTCGATCCACGCCGCATCGCGGGCCAGCGCTTCGGGATTCGGCAGGCCATGGCTGTCTGCCTGCACATGCCGCAACCCTGGCGCCGCCTGCGCGGCCTCCGCCCCGATCACATCCTGCACCAGCGCCCGTAGCGTCTCCTGCTGCTCCACCGTATCCCAGATGTAGCGCAAGACCCAAAGGTCCGAAAGGTGCGCCTCCGCCCGTCCGCAGAGCAACGCGCTCGCCGCGATCACCCGCTGGAGTTTCACCGCCCGGCGATCCGAGACACTGATCCCCGCCTGCCGAATGCGCCGCACCAATTCCGCATACTCCTGCCGTACCGCCGCCAGTGACACCTGCGGCAACAATTTCTGCAACTCCCGGATATCGGCAAATGTCACAGCCGGCTCGGCCGCGTGGGGCGTTTCAAATCGCCACCCCGCCTCCAATACCTGCATGAGTTGCTCGGGCGCGACATAATCACAGGGCACCCGCAGCAGAAAGCGGTCAAACAACGCCTGCAAGGCATCCTCCTCCGGCAGATGATTGCTCGCTCCCGCAAAAAACAGCGCCCGCACTGGAATGCGCTCGTGGCCCCGATGCAGCACGCGTTCGTTAAGCGCGGTCAGGAGACTGTTAAGGATGGCGCTGTTTGCATTCAGCAACTCATCCAGAAAAACCAGGGAAGCTTCGCTCAACATCCCGGCCGTGTTCGTCGTGAGCTCACCCTCCCGGAGCCGGCGAATGTCAAAGGGGCCAAAAAGCTCGTTCGGCTCGGTAAAGCGGGTCAGCAGATAAATGAAAGTCTCTCCGTGCAAACGCCGGCTTAGGCTATGCACCAGCGCACTCTTCGCCGTGCCGGGCGGCCCGAGGATGAAAAGATTTTCCCCGCCCACCAGGCACACCCCCAGCAGATCTATCACTTCATCTTTGCCAATGAACTCACGCTTCATCGGCTCCAGCACCTCGGTCTGAAGTCGCACGCTCGCGTTCAAATGCTGCTCGGTAATCGGTTGGCTCATATAATTATTCCAGGGAAGCGGCGGCGGGCTTTGGGCTGAACTCTTCGCAAAGCTCCGGCCATGCGGCACAACTCACGCGGATCTCTTCCGCAATCTCTGGTTCTTGGGCCAATTGAAAGGCTTTATTTTCGACAATCCGGTCCACGTAGAGTTGGCGCAGCGAGGCATCGCGGATGAAGGTTTCCGTCGACCCGCGCGAGAGATCTTTGATTCCCACCGACGAGAGCGGCCAGTCGGCGGCCAATTTCTCAAGCTGCTCCACCAGGGGATCATCCGCCGCCAGTCGCCTGGCGATGGCGTGAACATCGGGCAGGTAGCGCAAAAAGAGATCCGCCGAGTAGTCCGTCGCAGGCGATCGGACCGATGGGCACCCCTCGCGAAACGCCGCAGCCACCTCTTCCGCCTCGATGTTTCGCAACACCACCAGCTGACTCACCCGATAAAGCAACTTCGCCGCCCATTTGCCCACTTCCAGGTCAAGCTCGGGCGCGCTGCCCGCCAGGTTCAACCGCGCCACCCGGTCAAAATCCCGCACTAAGGCCGCAATCTCCTCCCGGTCCTCCGCGACAAGCTGGGACGCAACGGAAACATGCCCGCTCTCAAAAAGGGCATGGAGAAATTCGCGCATGCCGCTCATATGGCGCGAAAACTCAATCACCGCAAGATCAACGCGGCCCCTTCTCGTCCTGAGACAAGGTCGTCGTCTCGATCAGTTGCCCGTCCCGCATGGCACTAAGATAAGGCCACGTTGGGAAAGCTTTTCGCTCCTACGGCTCGTTCCACAGCTTCGCATGCGTGTGCGCCTGCGGCAGGCTGTTGACGCCGGCGGTGCCGGTATATTGAAAGACCTCGCCCAGCGGATTCAGCACCACCTGTTTCCAAAGCGCACCGCGCATGTTATAGCTGGTCCCGTTCCACGCCACCGCCTGGAAATAGGAATCATTGAACAGCACCTCGCCGTAGCCGGGGATCTCGCCGACTTTAATGAGGTATTTGTCCACCCCGCCCTTGTAGAGGCTCTGCTGGCCCAGGGCGTACAGTGTAATGAGGTTATCCACCGTGGCACCCGCCTGGATGCACGCGTAGGCCGCCGTGGGCGATGTGCTTACGCTGTTCACCTTTTCCAAGGTCGCGGGATTCGCCGGCAGCCTGCGGCCCACCACGTTGAAGAACCATTTCGCATCATCCGCTTGTGGATTGTCCGAATCTCGCGCGAAGATCGACATAGTCAGCACACTGGTCGCGTCGGGCAGCCCGTTTTGCCAATTGGGTTTCACCTGAACCTTTCCGCCCAGCACGTATCCATAGCAATTGGCGGACCCGCCGGGATAGAGCGCGTTGCTGGTGGTGCGAAACTTCTCCGCGTCCGTCACGCCGTCCACCACCGCCCCGGTGATCGTATAGATCGTGCTGCCCGCGCCGGCTCCGCCCGTGATCCTCACCTTCATGTTCAGCATATCCACGATCGGTCGCCCCGTGCGGCCCCAGCGAAAGTCCGTCCGCATCGTCATGGTATTCGTGGAGGAGGCGACCACCGGCAGGATTCCGGCCTTATTGTATTCCGGATAATTGGTGGTGCCGGTCGAGTAGAGAGGCACCAAACGGTCGGTCGTTTCCCCGCTGAATAGATCACCGGCAGGCACGCCATCCGTGTGATACATCGTGGCATAGTCCGCAAAGATCCAATACGGCTTCACCCCATTGACTCCGTTGTTCACACTCTTCATCCCGACGTGGTTGATCATTACTCCGGCATTAGTCAGCAGGGTGGAGTAGCCGGGCTCAATGCCGGCGCCTTCCTCGACGCAGACGCCCGCCTTCACCGCGCTGTAAACGTCGATCGCGCGCTGGATATAGCGGATCCGGCAGCTCTTGCGCTGTTCCGGAGTCAGCCAGCTGGCCAGGCAGCCGATGGCCACTTGTCCCGTATAGTTGCCGATGTTGCCACCGTACATCACGGACCTCGCTGTGGTGGGCAGACCGTAGTTGTTCTGAATGGCCATCACCCCTTCGGAAGTGGAATACCCGGTATTAATGTACCACGCCCCATTCAGCAGGTTCTTGATTTGGTAATAACGATACTGATCGGGAATACTAAGCATCATCGATCCTTTCAAATCGGTCGTCACGTTTACCGGGTTGGCGATCAGGTGCGCGTCCAGATCGCTAATAAGGCTGGAGTAGCGCAGGATCTCCGGATTCGTGCGATCCGTGCCGCTGCGGATCACGCCGGGGCGAAACGCATCGTCTGGCGGCACGGCGCTCAGCACGGTGAGCACACCCATCGCGGTGATCATGCTGCCCCGGCTCGACATCACACTGTCCGTCATCGACTTTGGCGTGGTGACGCTGTCGCCCGCCGCCAGGAGCAGAGGCGTGACGCCACCCCAGCCGACGGTGCCACTGTACTTCGGGGAGCAACTCGCATCCTGCATATGCCCGGCCCGAGAATCCCAGCCAAACACGCCGTTGGGATCATCCACCCAGCCTGTCCCGCTAAAAGTATGGTCGAAAGGCGGGTTCTTTACCGTGATGTTGATATCGGCGGTATAAGGGATCGTCGTGGTCGGGTTACTCGGATTGATCGTATAAACCGACGCGTTGTCCTGCCGCGCGGGACTGGCCGCCGTGAGGTTAAGGATTCCTCCGGAAGGCATCACCACCCATGGCTGGCCATCGATGAAGTGACCCCACTGCACCGGAAGGTCGAAGGTCCAGCTAAACTGGTTATTTCCCACCTTGGCCGTCACCGTATTGCCAAAGCCCCGGCTGGGCGCCACGTTGCCATCCGTGGTGATGATCAACTCCACGGAATCCGGCGCGACTGTGAAATACTTGTCCGCCCCGGGATTGATGCTGGGCGCGAGTCGCAGGAAGACCAGCCCGCCCGTGCCCACCGAACTATACTGCGCCGTTAGCCAATTTCCCAGGGTCGCGCCCGCCGCCGCCGAAGTTTCATAGCTGGCCGGGAGCGGCGTATCATTCCAATGCGCCAGGTCAGTTTGGATCGAAACTTCACCCGGTCGCAGACCCAGTCCCTGGTAATCGGTGGTGAGACGAGTCCCGCCCGCCGCACTGCTGCGAATGGCCTCCACACTGAGGTTGGCCGTATTCGTGCCGGTGAAGTTGGCGCTGTTTACCTTGAACTTAAGCTTGGCCGAAATGATGGCCGCGCCATTCAGATCGGGCAGGTCGAAATAGACCACCCCCGCCGTGAGATTGCTGCTGACGCGGCCCACTCTCAGTGTAGTGCTGGTGGGAACCACCGAACCTATCGCCGTATTCTCGCCCCAGGATACCAGAGACCCGGGAACATCGATCTGCGACACCGTATTGATCGTCAGCACCGGCCTATTCGCGGCGTTATCCCCCGAATTGATCGTCCACCCCCGATAGTTGTAATTCGTACTCCCGTTCGGATTGGTGTCCACATTGAGGCGCAAAAAGACATAGTCTCCCGGCAGCGCTCCGGCATTGTATTGCGCTTGAATCCAGGCCCCCAGCGCCGTGCCCCCCGCCGCATCGGTACTATACGGACCATCCGCCGCCGTCGGCGTGTTTTTGGGAAGAAAATCATTCATGATTCCCACCCCATTGTTGGTGGCCGAGTAGGCCGTTTGGGCCTGATAGTCTCCAGTCGAAATTTCGGTATCCGAATTGGAGGCCGTATTATGCACGCACCGCACGGCATACAAATCCGCCGCCTGCGTGTAGGTGTTATTGGCATTAGCCTTGGTGGCCGACACGGTCAACGAAGCTGACTCGATGGCTTTCCCTTGCAGATCAGGCAATTGGAAAACCAGCACCGCGCTTTCGCCCACCGTTGGGCTGGAATAAAACAACCGCAAGGTGGTCGCGCCCTGGCCCGTCACTATGCTGGGCCCTTGCAATTGCCCATCCGCCTTCTGCGATGTCGCCAATTCCCGAATCGCGAGCGGGGCATTTCGCGAGGCTGCCTGCAACAATAACGGCAGGCACGCCGCCAAACCATTTAGGATGACTAACTTGGGTCGATAGGCCGACCTAAACCGGGACTGAACACGAACAACACGGGCTTGGGGAGAAGCTTGCATAATCTGGGGAGGGTTATGGGTGAAAGGCCATTGAAGTCCTTATCACTCGTTTGATGTGATATCTTAAAATTCTACATTCTTGTCAAGTACGATTCAAATTTCAACCCGCGACACGCCTGCGGAAATAGCAAAACAAAGGCCATCCCATCGCATCAGACGGCATGACTATTAAGCTAGATAGCGGCCGCAAAAATTAGGATAATTTTTGCCGAAAATATAATATCAATTTCCTACCGACGCGGTTTCCAAGCGGTAGCCGCAACGCGGAAACTAAGGAAGCTACACGGACTTAGCCTCGGGCTGTGGCTGAACTTCAGCGGAGACCTCCGCAGTTGCTTCGGCCGGAGCTTCGCCGGCGGGTTGCTCGACGGAAGGCTTGCTGGCGATGGGGGAGAGCATCTTGACCAGTTCGGCCGGATCCAGTTTTAGATGCTTGAGCAGGCTGGTGACATCCAGCCCGGCCGCCTTGGACTTAGCGAGGAAATCCAGGGCAATCTGGGGCACCAGTCCGCCGATGGCGCTCAGGCCGTCCCTGGTGGTTTGGCCTCCGCCCAGGTCGGTGATCTGGATGCTGTCGATCTTGGAGACGGCGGCACCGATGGGGGAGAACATGGCTTCCATGACCTTGGCCCCGGCATCGCCACCCCGGTCGAGGAGGAGCGGGAGTCGATCCATGATGAGGATTAGCTGAGCCTGGGGCGAGAGTTGCGCCATGGCTTCCGACATCTTGAGCGCGCCTTCGGCCTCGGCCAGCTTGGAGGCTTTGACACCGGCAGCGGCGGCCAGCAGGGCGGCTTCCTGACCAGCGGCGACGGCCAGGGCGCTGGCCTTGGTACACCACCCAAAACCGCTTGATCTTTTGTCTAAACCTCTGCCACCATCAGCACCGGGTAAATCTAATATGAAAATCCTCCGCATATTTCCGCTGCTTGCCATCACTTTCTCGCAAGCCATGCGAAATTAGGAGCCGCCGACCTGACCATCTCCACAACCGTGAGCGGAAGCACGAGCATGGATTACACTCCACCGTTCGAACTTCCGCCATTTGTTATTCCCGGGCAGTTGCAGTATACGGCTACCTTGTCCGCTCCCGCGACGCTCAATACCTCCGGCGTATCAGGCACCGCCGTCTTCACCGTTTCCGCCCCCATCGGTGACCAGGTCGAGGTCATGCCGGTCACCGCCGATGCAGGAACGACCTTTGAAATCATCCTCAGCTACAACGGCAACAGCGACCCCGGCTTCAACCTCGGCCCCGCCACTGTTTCATTTACCGATCTGCAGGGATCCGCGCCGATCTTTGACGATACCTCCGGGGTGAGCTGGGACGGGAGTCAGTCGCATGTGAATTTTCACTTCGTCGCCAACGACATCGCGGCCTTTTCCTTCACCAGCATCACCTTTACCCAGGCCATCACCGGCACGGGGAATGCGACCACCCAAAACCTGCTCACCTATCAAATCCAGGTTTACGACAATAGCTACGCGGGAGACGCACCGCCGGACAATCCGGTGCTCCTGTCAATCTCCCCAGTGCCCGAGCCATCCATCTGCGCGCTGGCCGGGGTGGGCATGCTAAGCCTTTGGACCACGCTGGCGCGGCGAAAAACCAGACGGGCCTAAAAAGCCCCTCCTCGCGCCGCCCTGATCGAGAACTTGAGCAGCCGCTGCTCCTCCAACGCATTCGATTTACCGTTCAGCACAGCCAAAAACGTTAGCCCTGCGGGATTTCATAGCCGGAGGGTTGCCCCCGATTTCAGCCAAAGCCCGCGCTTCCCGGTAAAGTCCCGTCATCGTCGGCATACTCTTTTCATAGCAGCCCCCATATCTCCCGCAAAGCCCCTTTCATCTCAGACCTTCAACCTTCGCCCTCCGAAGGCGACACTCTTTCCATCTTGGCGTGTGACATTGCACTGCAAAATAGTGCAATGTAGTGCCGTGACACCCAACCTCGTTCTCATCGGCTTTATGGGCTGCGGGAAATCTTCCGTGGGCCGGCGGCTTTCCGGGCTGACGGGGCATCGGTTTGTGGATACGGACGAATTGATCGTGCAGGCGGAGGGGCGGTCGATTCCGGAGATTTTTGCGCAGCAGGGGGAGGAGTACTTTCGCGAGGCGGAGACGCGGGCGCTGGAAAGCACGCTGGAGATGCAGGGGGTGATCCTTTCCACGGGGGGCGGGCTGATTTTGCGGGCTCAGAATCGCGAGTTGCTGCCCCGGATCGGGATTGTGGCGTGGCTGGATGCGAAGCCGGAGATTCTCTTTGAGCGGGCGAGCCGGAGCGGGAAGCGGCCTCTGTTGCAGACGGAGAACCCGTGGCAGACGTTTACCGCGCTGCTCGATTCCCGCCGGGAAATCTACACCGCGACGGCGGATTTTCGGGTGGATTCGACCGATTTAAGTCACGATGAGGTCGCCCAAAGCCTCTTGGACGAAGCGCTTAAGCACACGGCGCGTTTTGATCATTGACCCACTTCCTGCCCGTTCTAAATTGTCTCTTCACTCTAACCACACATCACTACAGAAATGGCTACAATCGGCATCAATGGATTCGGACGCATCGGCAGACTCGTTTTTCGGGCAATCGTAGAACAGGGGCTCCTCGAAAAGGGCTACAAGGTTGTCGCCGTGAACGACCTCGTCCCCGCCGATAACCTCGCCTACCTCGTGAAGTACGACTCGACCCAGGGCAAATTTGACGGCGAGTGCTACAGCGAGAAATCCTCTCCTGATGTCGCCGAGGACGACACCCTGGTGGTGAATGGCCATAAGATCAAGTGCCTGGCCGTGAAGGAAGGCCCCGCCGCCCTCCCCTGGAAGGACCTGGGCGTGGACATCGTGATCGAGTCCACCGGTCTCTTCACCGACGAAAAGGCCAAGGGCCACATCCTCGCGGGCGCCAAGAAGGTGATCATCTCCGCCCCGGCGAAGAACGAAGACATCACCGTCGTCATGGGCGTGAACAACGACAAATACGACGCGGAGAAGCACACCATTATCTCCAACGCGAGCTGTACGACCAACTGTCTGGCTCCGATCGTCCACGTGCTGCTCAAGGAAGGCTTCGGCATTGATGAAGGCCTGATGACCACGGTGCACAGCTACACCGCGACCCAGAAGACGGTGGACGGCCCTTCGAAGAAGGATTGGAAGGGTGGCCGCTCCGCCGCCATCAACATCATCCCCAGCACGACTGGCGCGGCCAAGGCGGTGGCGCTCGTTTGCCCCGAAGTGAAGGGCAAGCTCACGGGCATGTCCTTCCGCGTGCCGACGCCCACGGTCTCGGTGGTTGACCTCACGGTAAAGACCACGAAAGCAACGAGCTACAAGGAAATCTGCGCCGCGATGAAGAAGGCGAGCGAGACGTACCTGAAAGGCATTCTCGCCTACACGGACGACGAAGTGGTCTCGAGCGATTTCATCCACGACACGCACTCCAGCATCTTTGACGCGGGCAGCGGTATCGAGCTGAACCAGAATTTCTTCAAGCTGATCAGCTGGTACGACAACGAATGGGGCTACAGCAACCGCTGCGTCGACCTGCTCAAGCAGATCGCTCCAGTTAAGTAACTAATAATTAAATAGATACATAATAAGGCGAAGGTCAGTAGTCCGCTACGCCTTCGCCTTATTTCTTTCCCCACACTCCAAGGTTTCCACCACATGAAAAAATCGATCACCGACCTCGCCCTCAAAGGCAAGCGCGTCATCATGCGCGTCGACTTCAACGTCCCGCAGGACAAGGCCACCGGCGCCATCACCAACACCGCCCGCATCACCGCGGCGCTGCCCACGATCAAGTACATCCTGGAGCAGGGCGCGAGCCTCGTCCTGATGAGCCACCTCGGCCGCCCGGACGGCAAGAAGGTCGAGAAATACACCCTCAAGCCCGTCGCAGAGAAACTCCAGGAGCTCCTCGGCCTGCCGGTGAAGTTTCTGCCCGATTGCGTCGGCGCGGAAGTGGAAACCGCCTGTGCGGCGTTGAATCCCGGTGAGGTGGTGCTTCTCGAAAACCTCCGCTTCCACATTGAGGAAGAGGGCAAGGTGAAGAACGAAGACGGCACCTCGACCAAGGCCGATCCCGAGAAGGTGAAGGCCTTCCGCGCGTCGCTGACCAAACTCGGTGACGTGTATGCGAATGACGCCTTTGGCACCGCGCACCGCGCCCACTCTTCCGTGGTCGGCGTGGAGCTGCCCGAGAAGGTCGCAGGTTTCCTCATGCAGAAGGAACTCGACGCCTTTGCCAAGGTGATCGAGAACCCCGAGCGCCCGCTCCTCGCCATCCTCGGCGGAGCCAAGGTGGCGGACAAGATCCCGCTGATCAACAACCTGATCGACAAGGCCGACGAGATCATCGTGGGCGGCGGCATGGCTTACACCTTCCTGAAGGTGCTCAACGACATGCCAATCGGCACGAGCCTCTTCGATCCCGAAGGCGCCAAGATCGTCAAGGAACTCACTGAGAAGGCGAAGGCCAAGGGGGTGAAGATTCATCTGCCCGTCGACTTCATCTGCGCTGACGACTTCAGCCCCACGGCCAACACCCAGCCTGCGGATGCCTCCGTTGGCATCCCCGAAGGCTGGATGGGCCTCGATTGCGGACCCAAGTCCATCGCGCTCTTCACGGAGGTGATCCTGCGGGCCAAGACAATCGTCTGGAATGGGCCGAGCGGCGTGTTTGAGTTCGATAAATTTGCCACCGGCACCAAAGCGGTCGGCGAGGCGGTGGCCAAGGCCACGGCTGGCGGAGCGGTCTCCGTGGTCGGCGGCGGCGATACGGCCACGGCGGCCAAGAAATTCGGCGTGGTCGACAAGGTCACCCATGCCTCCACCGGCGGCGGCGCTTCCCTCGAGCTCCTCGAAGGCAAGACCCTGCCCGGCGTAGCCAACCTCAACGATAAATAAGCCATGCGCAAAAAAATCATCGCAGCGAACTGGAAGATGAACATGACCGTCGCGGAGGCGGAGTCCTTCCTGGAATCCTTCCGCCTCGACGTCGAGGATATCTCCGGCGTGGACATCGTCATCGCGCCGCCCTTCACGGCGCTGCCGAAGCTCTCCGAGTTGCTCGGCGGATCGCAAAAGATCCGGCTGGCCGCGCAGAACTTCTACCACGAGAAATCCGGCGCCTACACGGGCGAGATCAGTGCGACGATGCTCCGCGAGCTCTTCGTGCGCCATGTCATCATCGGCCACAGCGAACGCCGGCAGATTTTTGGCGAGACGGATGCTTTGATTAATAAGAAGGTCCATGCGGCGCTGGCCTCCGAGTTGAAGCCCATCCTTTGCGTGGGTGAGACTTTGGAAGAGCGCGAAGCGGGCAAGGAAAACGAGATCCTGCACAAGCAGCTCTGCGCCGGCCTCGCCGGAGTTACGTGCGAGCAGATGCTGGATATCGTGATCGCGTATGAGCCTGTCTGGGCGATCGGCACCGGCAAGACCGCTTCCTCCGCACAGGCTCAGGAAGCCCACGCCCACACCCGCGCGGTGCTGGCCGAGCTTTCGGACAAGGCCACGGCGGACAAGGTGCGCATCCAATACGGCGGCAGCGTGAAGCCCGCGAATGCCCGAGAGCTTCTGCACCAGCCTGACATTGATGGCGCGCTGGTCGGCGGAGCGAGTTTGGAAAATCGTAGCTTCTACGAGATCGTGGCGGCGGCGGTGGAGGAGTAGGAGATAGCGCAGTTTAAAATGGAAGAGGCGATGGGATCCCCATCGCCTCTTTCATCGGGAGGGCCGATTTTCCCCACTTCTTGCTAACCGAAAGGGTTTCGCGTAGGTTCGACTCGTGACGCAGGCTCTCGTCGAGATTCTCAAGGAGGTCGATCAACTTTCCGCCATTGAAAAAGCGGAATTAGCCGACCGACTTGCCGAATCTTTGGGAAGCGACATTCCCGAGGAAATCGAAAACGAACAAATCGCCATCGTTCGGAAGAGGATCGCCGAAGTCGAGTCGGGTTCGGTTGAGCTCATTTCTGGAGAAGAGGCCTTCAAGCAAGTTCAACGAATCATTTGCGAAGCACAGTGAAGTTGGGAGTCAACTTCCATCCGGGAGCTCTCGCAGAGTTTCGGGCCGCGACGCGCTTCTATCTAGAAAAAGCTTCCGCGTCTGTCGCGCAGTCCTTCGCTTCAACTATAAGAAGATCCGTCGACGAGATCGCCGAAGAGCCATATCGATGGCCTATCGCAGGGAGTCCAAGCATTCGTCGCTACATCTGCCGGAGGTTTCCCTATTGCATCTACTACCGACCGGAAAACAAGAGCATCGTCATTTACGCGGTGATGCACACCAGTCGCTTACCTGGCTACTGGCTAGAACGGCTTAGTTAAGCCTGCCTTTTCTACAGCGCGCTCATCTTGCGGAACATGTCGTAGCGGGTCGCGATTTGTTCCTGGTCGACGGTTTTGAGGCGCTCGAGGCTGAATTTTTCGACGTTGTAGCTGGCGAGGACGCTGCCGAAGACGACGGCTTGGCGGAGGTGGGCGAAGGTTACTTCACCATCGGCGTTCTTGGCGAGGTAGCCCGCGAGGCCGCCGGCGAAGGTGTCGCCTGCGCCGGTGGGATCGTGGATGTCTTCCAGCGGATACGCGGGGCAGCTGAAGAACTCGCCTTGGGCGCCGAAGAGCAGGCAGCCGTGCTCGCCTTTTTTCACCGCGACGTATTTAGGGCCCATCGATTGCAGCTTCTTACCGGCCTTGATCAGGCTGGTCTCTTCCGTGAGCTGGCGGGCTTCGCCGTCATTCAGAATGAGCATGTCCACACGGGCGAGGAGTTCGATGAGGCGGGGCTTCGCGATGTTGATCCAGAGATCCATCGTGTCCGCGATGGTGAATTTGGGCGCGGTGACCTGATCCAACACGTGGTGCTGGAGGTCAGGGGCGATGTTGGCCAGGAGCACGATCGGGGTGGCCTTGTAGCTCTCGGGCAGGGTCGGGTTGAAGGTCTCGAAGACATTCAGTTCCACCGAGCGGGTCTCGCGGGTGTTCAGATCCCAGAGATACTCGCCCGACCAACGGAAGGTCTTGCCGGGGACGATTTGCAGGCCGGCCAGGTCGATCTCCTTCTTCTGGAAAAGCTCGATGTGCTCCTTGGGGAAATCCTCGCCCACGATGCCGACCAGATTGACCGGGCTGAAGAAGCTCGCGGCCACCGAACCATAGGAGGCGGAGCCGCCGAGAAGGTCTTTTTCCTCCGCCAGAGGGGTCTTAATATCGTCGAGAGCAATGGATCCAACAATGAGCACGGACATAAGCGCGGGAGATTGCCGTTTCCCCCATGGGGAAGGCGAGCGCAAAAAGACGCCTCTTTTCATTGCCCTCTGAGCCGCAAACCATTAGCCATACGGTGTCCGCTGCCTGATGATTTCCATTACCATAGATAATGTTGTAAAAAAATTCGGTACCCAGACCGCCCTCAACGGCATTACTTTCAAGATAGAGCCGGGCGAAATTTTCTTCCTTTTGGGTCCCTCCGGCTGCGGCAAGACCACCCTCCTGCGCAACATTGCCGGTTTTTACATTCCCGATGGCGGCCGAATCCTCTTTGGCGACGAGGATGTGACCAATCTTCCTCCGCATAAACGCAACACCGGCATGATGTTCCAGAGCTACGCTCTCTGGCCGCACATGACCGTGGCCAAAAACGTGGCCTTTGGCCTGGAGGAGCGCAAGGTGCCCGCGCCCGAGATCAAGGCCCGGGTCGAAACGGCCCTCGCCTCGGTGAAAATGGACGCCTACGCCGACCGCAAGATCGCCCAGCTTTCCGGCGGCCAGCAGCAACGGGTGGCGCTGGCCCGAGCGCTGGTGATTCGGCCCCGCGCGCTCCTGCTCGATGAGCCGCTTTCCAATCTTGACGCCAAGCTGCGCCTGGAGATGCGCACAGAGATCCGGCGGGTTTGCAAGGAATTCGGCCTCACGGCCATTTATGTGACGCATGACCAGAAGGAGGCGCTCTCGATTTCCGACCGCATGGCCATTCTCGAAGGCGGCAAGATTGCGCAGATCGGCGCGCCGGAGGAAGTTTATCGTCGGCCCAATTCCCGAGTGGTGGCCGATTTCATTGGCGAGACGGATTTCATTCCCGGGAAGGTGACTGCGGTTGATGGTGATTTTGCCACGGTGGACACAGCCATTGGTTCGTTCGACGGCATCATTGGAGATCTCAACGCCAAGCCGAGCATCGGCAGCGCGGTGACGCTTTCGGTTCGCCCGGAAGCGTGGACGATCACAGAGACGTCCGCTCCCTTCAATTCCGTAAAGGGCCGCATCGGCGATGCCATCTACCTCGGCGAGGTCGCCCAATACGAATTCCTCGCGGGAGGGAATCACGCGCTCAAGATCTTTGAGCTCAATCCCCGCCTCTCGGCTCGTCCGGCCGATCGCGATCTGTACGCCAGTGCCACCAAGGAGGACGTCGTCGTCCTGAGCAAGTAGCCGCCATGCGCAACCTCTGCGTCATCGCCGCGCTCGCCCTGATCATCGCCGTTCCCTTTGCGCTGAAGCCGAAGGAGAACTTCCTGGCCAACGCCGATGAGACGCTGGTCATCATCACGCCGCACAACGAGCAGATCCGCTACGAGTTCACCCACGCCTTTTCCGAATACTACAAGGCGAAGACCGGCAAATCCGTGCGCATCGACTGGCGCATGCCGGGTGGCACGGCGGAGATCGCCCGCTACCTGGCCGGCGAATACAACTCCGCCTTTAAATACTACTGGGAAAACATCCTGCACAAGGCCTGGAGCGGCGAAGCGTCCTCCACTTTTGATAAAGGCAGTGCCAAGACTGAGGCTCGCGAAGCCTTTCTTCATTCCGATGTCGGTATCAATATCGACCTCTTCTTTGGCGGCGGCGCCTATGACTTCACCCAGCAGGCCGCGGCGGGGCGCCTGGTGGATTGCGGCATTCTTCAGCAGCATCCCGAGTGGTTTACCGACGCGATCATCCCTCATACGGTTTCGGGTGAAATTTACTATGATGACCAGGCCCGCTGGATCGGGACGGTGCTTTCCTCGTTTGGGATCTGTTATAACTCCGACTCGCTTCGCCGCCTGGGCGTGACGGAGATACCCGCCGCCTGGTCCGATCTTTGCAATCCGAAGTACCTCGGCCAGATTGCCCTGGCCGATCCCACGAAGAGCGGTTCCGCGGGCAAGGCCTTCGAGATGATCATCCAGCAGCAGATGCAGATCCTGGCTGGCTCCAATGAGAAACCCGACGAGGCTACTCTGGCCCAGGGATGGCTCAATGGTCTCACCATCATTCAAAAAGCCGGAGCCAATTCGCGCTACTTCACGGATGCCGCGCCCAAAGTGCCGATCGATGTTTCGCTTGGCGATGCCGCCCTCGGCATGTGCATCGACTTTTACGGCCGCTATCAGAGCGAGGCCGTTCGCATCGGCACGGAAAAATCCCGCATCCAGTATTTTACTCCAGCGGGTGGATCGTCCGTGGGCGTCGATCCCATCGGGCTTCTGCGCGGCGCTCCGCATCCCGAGGTGGCCAAGATGTTCATCGAGTTCGTCCTCTCCATGGAGGGCCAGAAGCTGTGGAACTTCAAGGTCGGCACGCCCGGGGGGCCGGTCAAATACGCCCTGCGCCGCCAGCCTATTCGCAAGGAACTCTATACCGCCGAGTATCAGCCTTTTCGTTCCGACCCTGGCGTGAATCCCTACGAGGAAGCCCGCACGTTTACCTACCACTACGCCTGGACCGGCTCGCTGTTCAAGGTCATGAACTTCATCATCCGGGTGTCCTGCCTCGATAGTCACGACGAGCAGGCCACCGCGTGGAAGGCGCTCATCGCGGCCAATTTCCCGCCCGAGGCGACGAAGACTTTCACCGACATGAGCGCGGTCAGCTACAAGAACGCCGCCGAAAAAATCAAACCGGCCATGGGTTCGCCCATCGGCGAAGTGATCCTCGCCCGCGAACTGGGCGAGCACTTCCGCGCCCAATACCGCGCCGCGGCCGAACTGGCCCGCCAGGGAAAATGAACATCACAACGCGCCATCCCTGATGTCCAAGAATCTTTCCATCTTCGTTTTTGCGGTCACCGGGCTCTTCTTCTTTTTCTTCTTTGCCTGGCCTATCTACGAGACGCTCCACGGCGCCTTTTTCACGGCGGATGGCGCGTTCACTTTCGTTTACATCGCCGAGGTCTTCCGCAATCCGATTTACCTGGAGGGCCTGGTCAACGCCTTCCTGCTGGCCATCGCGAGCACGATCCTCACCATCATCATCGCGCTGCCGCTGGCTTTCCTGACCGATCGCTTTCTCTTTCCCGGCCGCAGCTTTCTCTCCGCGCTCATCCTCATCCCGATGATCCTGCCGCCCTTCGTGGGCGCGATCGGCATCAAGCAGATCCTTGGTCAGGCGGGGGCGCTCAACGCCTTCCTCGAGGATCTTGGGCTGATGAATCCCGATCATCCGATCGACTGGCTGGGTCAGGGACGGTTCTGGGGCATCGTGGTGATGAATGGGCTGCACCTCTACCCCATTCTCTATCTCAACGTGGTCGCTGCACTGGCCAATGTGGACCCGGCAATGGAAGAAGCGGCCGAGAATCTCGGCTGCACGGGCTTCCGCAAGTTCCGCAAGATCACGCTGCCGCTCATCATGCCGGGCCTCTTCGCGGGTGGTACGATCATCTTCATCTGGGCCTTCACCGAACTCGGTGTGCCCCTCATGTTTGAGTATACGCGCGTCACCTCGGTGCAGATCTTTGCGGGTCTGAAGGAAATCGGCGGCAATCCCTTCCCGTTTGCGCTGGTCGCGGTGATGCTCGTTTCCACCGTCATCATTTACGCCATCAGCAAATCGCTCTTTGGCCGGGCCAATCACGCCATGATGGCCAAGGCCACCAGCCAGGGCGGACCTCGCCAGGCCGGGCCGCTCGTCAGTATTTTCTGCACGGTCTTTTTCGCGGGCATCACCTTCCTCGCGATCCTGCCGCACATCGGCGTGATCATGGTGGCCTTCTCCCGCGATTGGTACGGCACGATCCTGCCCAGTGGATGGACGCTGGAAAACTTCCAGATCGCGCTGGGCCACAACCTGACGCTGCCTTCCATCCAGAACAGCCTCAAGTACGCCAGCCTCTCCACGCTGGTGGATGTGGTGCTGGGCATCGCCATCGCCTACGTCGTCGTGCGCACCAAGCTGATCGGCCGCGAGATTCTCGATGCCATGGCCATGCTGCCGCTCGCGGTCCCCGGTCTGGTGCTGGCCTTTGGTTATCTCGCCATGACGCAGGAAGGCAAACTCTTCTCCGCGCTCAACCCCATCACGCACGATCCGCTCCTTATCATCGTCATCGCCTATAGCGTGCGCCGCCTGCCCTATGTCGTGCGCTCCGCCGCCGCGGGGTTCCAGCAAACCAGCGTAACCCTCGAAGAAGCCGCCCAAAATCTCGGCTGTCCGCCGCTCAAGGCCCTGCGCAAGATCACCCTGCCGCTCATTATGGCGAATCTCCTCGCCGGTGGCTTGCTCGCATTCTCCTTCGCGATGCTGGAAGTGAGCGACTCGCTCATCCTCGCGCAGAAAATGCAGGACTTCCCCATCACCCGCGCCATCTACGAACTCTACCAGCTCCTCGGTGACGGCCGCTTCGTGGCCAGCGCGCTGGGCGTGTGGGCCATGGCCTTCCTCGGCGTTACCATCCTGGGAGCCAGCCTGATTCTCGGCAAAAAGCTCGGCGCGATCTTCCGGGTGTAGCGTTCCTCCCATGAAAAATGCCCTCGCCTTCGCGATCCTGCTGATCTCCCTGGCGGAAGCGCAGGCCGGCGGCAAGACCAACGCCAAAACCTCCGGCTCGAGTGACGACATGCCGCCACCCGTGTGGATCACCGGCGAGGTCTTCACCAAGGACGATGTTCTCCTCTTCCGCCTTGATAAGCCGGTAAAGGGCAATCCCCTCAAGGATGTCGTATTCCTCGGCGCGACCACGCAATGCGCCGACACCTTTCTGCCGATGTACATGAAGGCTGCGGAGAAGCACATGACACTGCGCCTCTACGGCTGGCTGCTCCCGTGCAACGAGAAGATTCCCGGCAAAAACATCCCGCTGCCCAACGTGCAATTCATCACCTGGAAAATTCACCTGCCGGGCGATCCCGACGTGTTACCGGCGAAGGACAGGATCATGATTCCGCCGAAGGGAAATTAAGGCGGCACTCTTGTGCCGACGGACTTGATTCGGCAGCCCTCACCTGCGAAGGTGGCGTTGTAATTCGCCCGTCCCGAAGCCTTTACCAATCGCGCCCATCCTACCTCATGCCGGCCGTTACCAGCCTCACGCTGCACAATGACTACAGTGAGTTGCCGCGCATCTCCGAGGCGGTGACGGAATTTCTCGAGGGCCAGGCCGGTTCCATCGACGCCATCTTCGCGGCCAATCTCGCCATCGAGGAACTCGTGACCAACATCATCAAGTATGGCTACGACGATAAGGAGCGCCACGAGATCAGCCTCGGGCTCTCGGCGGAAAACGGCTCGGTCAAAATCGAGATTCGCGACGATGGGCACGAGTTCAATCCCTTTGACCAGCCCGAGCCCGATACTTCACTGCCCGCCGATGAGCGCGATATCGGCGGTCTCGGCATCCATTTCGTCCGAAACATGCTAGACTCCTACGAGTACCAGCGGGTGGACGGACAAAACATCGTCACCCTTTCCAAGAAACTCTGATTTCCATGCAAATTACCGATCGTCAAGAAGGCCCCATCCTCGTAATCGAACTCGACGGGCGGCTCGACCACGCCGGAGCCGAGCTCTTTCGCGAGCACGCCCTCAAGCTCATTGAGAGCGGAGCGCGGTCCATCGTGGTGGACTTCAACAACACCAGCTTCGTCGCCAGCATGGGCATTCGCGCGCTGATCTTTCCCGCGCAGGAGATGTCGAAGAACGGCGGCCGCTTTGCCCTCACCGGTTTCAGCCCTTCGGTGCGCCAGCTCTTCGAGGTGGCCGGCCTCATGACCATGTTCAAAGTCTACCCAAGCCTCGCCGAGGCTGCTGCCGATGGGATCTGGGCCTAATCGCTTTCTGCTGCTGGCCGCGGCGCTGCTGGCCTGGCCTCTCTCCGCGAGCCTGGCGGTTGACGCCAGCGTGCGCCAGCTCATCGTCTCCGTCGCGCCGGATTGGAACACGCCGACCGGCAAGCTCCAACTCTTTGAGCGCGATGGCAAAAATTGGAAAGCAGTCTCCACGCCCATCCGTGTGCTCTACGGCAAGAACGGCCTGGCCTGGGGCCGGGGGCTGCTCGGCACCGACGAGCCCGGCCTGCACAAGACGGAGAAGGACAAACGCGCCCCCGCCGGCGTGTTCAAGATCGGCACCATCTACACCTACGACAAGTCCCTGCCCGGAGGCTCCGCCTATCCCATCCACACCATCACGGAAGCCGATGCCTGGATCGATGATCCCACGCTGCCGCATTACAACCAGCACATCACGGTCGACCTGAAGAATCCCCCGCCCTGGTACGAGAAGCAAAAGATGCGCCTGGACGATCCGCCACACCGCTGGCTCGTCGAGATCCGGCACAACTCCGATCCACCGACTCCCGGCGACGGCAGTGCGATCTTCTTCCACATTCAGCGCGGTCCCGACCGCTATTCCGCCGGCTGCACGGTAATGCCCGAATCCGGCATCCTGAAAATCATCCAGTGGCTCAAAGCTGGCGACCATCCGGAATACGCTCTCCTGCCGAAGAACGAGTACCTCGCCAAGTGGAAAGCGTGGGGGCTGCCTTCGCCGGAGGAAGCGGCGGCGTTGCTAGGAAACTAGCGTGCACCTACTAAGCACCGATAGGGGCGGTCGACAGCCGCTCGACTACACTGAAGACCTAGAGCATCTTCCTTCCAATTTTTCGTTCTTGAACAAGAAAATCAGGGAGATCGCCCGCTGGGCGAAACGGCGACAGAGCGCCGTTGCTACAGCGCCGGACGGCGCACTGCAGTGATCGTGCCCAACAAAAATTCGTCTCATCGCCGCGACTAATTGATGGGATAATGCTCTACTTCCCCTTACTTCTTACCCCCAACCGTTTCCTCCAATCGCATCCTCCACCAGGGGTGCAGCGCCTCGGCGGGGCTGCTCCAGAATTCGCGGTGCAGCCACAGCAGTGAATCGGCATCCCAGAGCAGGGCAAATTGCTGCCGCACGTTGAGCGCCTGGGGGCCTTCCTTCAAAAGGCGGGAGCGTTGCTCGTTGAGATATTCCCGGGTGCGAAACACGCCTGAGTTTTTCTGCCGACGCAGCAGCGCCACGTGCATGGCGTTGGTCATGGGGTCAATCACGGCCTTGCTCAGGCCGGTGTGAAGGCCACTCCATTCCCTCTCTCCGCCGTCGCGAATCTGGCTCACGTCCTCGAGTTCCTGCGGGCAATCCTTCGGCAATTCCTCCGGGGTGACAAACAGACGCCGGCGCCGCGCCCAATCGCCCAGCTTTGGCTGGCTCGTGGCCCAGGCGATCACCGGCACCAGCAGCCAGCCCAGGATGATTGGGCTCATGAGCCAAAGTTCTTCGCGTCCGTATCTCCACAGCGCGGCTACGGCGATCACGCCCAGGAGAGGCGGCAGATAAAAAATGCGGAAGCTCTCCAGGAAGCCGATCCCCACATCGTCCGAGCGATTCTGCGACTCCCATTTCACCGTGATGCCGGAGAGGGTAAGAATGACAAACTGCGTGTAGTAAATCATCACCGCCGGAGCGAGCAGCGTCCACACCGCCGTCTCGACCACCGTGCTGGAGATCAGGCCCATCGCCCCGCCAAATTTCCGCGCCCTCGGCAGCGCCACCAGCATGGAAAGAATCTTGGGCACAAAGAGCAGCGCAAAGGTCGCGATGAGCAAAATCTGCACGCCCTCGCCGGACTGCGTGATAATCTCGCCGGTCGAAGCCGAGTAGACTGAAATCTGCCGCTTCACCGCCAGATCGACCGCGCCTGCGATGAGGAACAAAAGCCAGAGCAGCGAGCTGAAATACCCCATCACGCCCATCCAGATGTGCAGGCGATTGGCAAAGTCGATGCGGGGCGCGAAGAGAAACCAAAAGTGCTGGAGATTCCCCATGCACCAGCGGCGGTCGCGCGCCAGGCTGTTGGAAAGATTCGGCGGCCCTTCCTCGTAGCTGCCATCCTCCGCATAGGCAAACCACACATCGTAGCCCGCCTTGCGCATGAGCGCGGCCTCCACCGTGTCATGACTGAAGATGTGCTTGCGACGCGAGTCGGGATCCGGGAGATCGGGCAGATCGCAATTCTCGATGAACGGCTTCAGCCGGATGATCGCATTGTGCCCCCAGTAGTTCGCGCCAAAGAGATGCCAGTAATTCGCCCCCGCCGCGAAAAGCGGAGCATAGAGCCGCGCCGCGAATTGCTGCATGCGCCGGAACGGCGTACGCCCCAGCGCGAGTTGTGGAGCGGTCTGGATGAGCCCCACGCGCGGGTTCTTCTCCATCATCGCAACCAGCCGCCGCAGCAGCCGCCCGGTCACCACGCTGTCGGCATCGAGCACGATCATGTATTGGTACTTTGCGCCCCAACGGCGGCAAAAGTCCGCCACGTTGCCGCTCTTGCCATTCCGCGGCACACGGCGCTTGCGATAGTGAATTCGGCCAAAGGCGTCCAGTTTTTTGCAGAGATTGAACCATTCCGTCTCCTCCCGCAGCCAGGTTTCGGGCCGGTTGGAATCGCTGAGAATAAAGAGATCGATCCCCGTGCCTTTGCCGCCCTCTGTGAGCCCCCGCCACATCGCTTCGATGCCGCCAAAGACCCGCGCTGCGTCTTCATTGTAAATTGGAATGACGATCGCGGTGGCCGCCGAGGTTACTTCGTCCGAGTCCCCTTCCCCGATGGAGTGCGATATCTGCGCGTGATCCCCACCGGCCAGCACGGTGAAGAAACCAAACAGCGCCAGCCAAAACCCCGTTGCGATCTGCTGAAAGAGCAGCACGAAGAGCACGAGCTGGATCCACTCCAGCTTGGAGATGCCATCCGGCTCGAAGATCTTCCACAGCGTCCAGGCCCCGAGCGCCGTGGTGCCAACAATGGCGCCAAAAAACGACGCCCGCCGAAAGGCCACGAAATCCCTGGTCAGTTTGGCAGGTTCAAAAAGCGCACTCATTTGGCGAAGTACTGATCGTAGATATAAAGAGTGAGAAAGAAGATGCCCGTCCAGATGACCGCCGCCCGGACCAGCGGAGCCCAGGCAAACTGATGCCAGGTCTCATGCGCCAGAGTTTCCATGGCACCATAGTCCATCTCGCGGGAGGTCATGCTGGAGAGCGCCAGGTCCGGTCCCGTGCGCAGGGAAACCCGCGCCAGCATGGCCTTAAGTTCGGCGCTCGGCGCGGCGGATAAAACGCCCTCGCTCCAGCGCTCGCTCCCCGGCACAGCTCGCAGGGCCACCGCACCAGCCGCGATGCGTCTCTCAGGCGGCACCTCGGAATTTTCCAGCGCCAGGCCAAACCACTCGTCCAACTCGGAAAAAGCCAGCCGCATCACGCGCTGCACCGGCTCGCCTTCCCCGCCCCGCGACCGCGCTTCGTCCACAATCCTCAAGGCCACCCGCGTGCGATGCTCCACCCCGCCCACCTCGAATTCATCGAGGAAGGTCAGCAGCCGCGCCAGCGCATCGTCCCAGGCTTTGGTCTCTACGGCGTCCACGTGTAGCTCCAGGTTTCGGTCAGCGGCTTGCCGTTGGCAGTGAGCCGGCAAATGATCTCGCACGGTTTTTTGATATCAGCCGTGCTCACGATGAAGCTGACCCGCCAGTTTTTATTGTAGTCGTTCCACTCGACTTTTACTTCCTTCATCTCCCCGCCCGTTGGCGAGTTCACATCCACCGAGGGCGGGTTGTCCTGCTTGATGCCCTCCAGCGGTCCCCCGCCAAACTCCAGGAAGAAATGCCGGTAGTACTGCGCATCCTGATAATCGACCCGCGTGGAAAGGCACCGCCCGAGCGGTGATAAATCCGCTGCATCCGTGAGCCAGCGCAGATTGTACTCGAGCATCACCGGCTGCAGCGGCTGGGGCGGCTGAGCGGGTGTCCAAAAGGCCACGATGTTGTCGGCGTACTCATTATTGGTGGGCAGTTGCACCAGCCGCATGGAACCCTGGTCGAAGCCGCTCAGCGGTTGGACCCATACGCTCGGGCGCAAGTGATATTTGGCCTCCGTATCCTGATAGTGATTGAAATCCCGATCGCGCTGGATCAGCCCAAAGCCCTTGGGATGATCGTCCATAAAGACTGAATACTGGATCTGCTTCGCCCAGGCCAGTGGATGCCACACCCACTCGCCATTGCTGCGCTGCATGAGGAATCCGTCGGAATCATGCACCTCGGGACGGAAGTCGCCAAAGGTGTTGCTCGTGTTCTCGCCGTACCAATACATGCTGGTGAGCGGCGCGATGCCGATATTATCGAGCTTCTTCCGGAAATACAGCACCGCGCGGATATGCATGCGCGTCTCCGCCCCCGGCTCCACATCAAACTGATACGCTCCGATCACGCTCTTGCTCTCCATTAGCGCGTAGAAGGTGAATTGCTTGGCAAAACGCGGTGGCCGCACCAGCCAGAACTTCGTAAACACCGGAAACTCCTCCGTCCGCTTGTCGATGCCCGTATCGATCGCCAGGCCCCGCGCACTGGCTCCGTAGATGAGATCCTTGGGAATGGCACGGAAGTACGACGCCCCCAGGCAGACCAGCACTTCATCCAGCACATCCGGTTTGTTGATGGGATAGTGCACCCGGAAACCCGCGTAGCCCACCGTATCGGGCAGCCGCTCGGCGAAGGTGTTTTTCCCGAAGTTAAAGAAATCCGGCGAGTACTTAACCGGCACCGGCAATTGGCCCGGATCCTTCACATAGATCTCGACCGAGCCGTACTCATTCCCCGGGTGAAGAAAGCGGATTTGAAAAGGCAGCCCTTCCTTGCGCCAGAGGCTCAGGTCGTCCTTCCAGCGAATGTCGCGCAGTTGATCGTAATTCAGGTTGCGCAGCATCCTCGGCACGGCCCGGGAGGTGGACATATAGTCGTTTCGCGCCATCGTCTCCGCCGTCCTGGCCACATTATCGAAGGTAAACGTCTCCTTTTGGCGCGAACCGATCACGATCACCAGCAGGGCGATCGTGATGAGGCCAAAGACAAGATGCGTTTTCATTCGTGGAAAGTACGGAATGATAGGGCTCCGTGGCCGTAAGAAAAGCCTCGTGCCAAGTTTCTCGCTTTCGCTCCCGGGCGCGATGGCGTATGGACAAAGCAACGCTCCCTGCCATGAAATTCACCTACTACGGCCAGTCCTGCTTCGCCGTCGAAACCAACGGCTTCACCCTCCTTTTTGATCCGTTCATCACCCCCAACGAGCTCGCCAAGCACATCTCGCTGGATGAGGTTAAGGCCGACTACATCCTCGTTTCCCATGGTCACTACGACCATATTGCGGATGCCGTGGAGCTCGCCCAGCGCACCAAGGCCACGGTGATCTCGAACTTTGAAATCATCTCGTGGTTCAATAAGCAGGGCATCGAAAAAGCCCATGCGATGAACCACGGAGGTGGCTTCGACTTTCCATTTGGCCGGGTCAAGTACGTCAACGCCATCCATTCCAGCCTGCTACCGGACGGAACGAATGGAGGAAATCCGGGCGGTTTCGTGGTCGATACGGCGGAGGGCGCCTTCTATTTTGCCGGCGATACAGCGCTCACCATGGACATGCAGCTCATCGGCGAGGAGTTTCAGCTTCGCTTTGCGGTGCTCCCGATCGGGGACAACTTTACCATGGGGGCCAAGGATGCCACCCGGGCGGCGGCGTTTGTAAAGTGCCGCGAAATCGTCGGGGTGCATTACGACACCTTCCCACCGATCCGCATCGACAAGGCCAAGGCCGCCGCGACCTTCCACGCCGCCGACCTACGGCTTCACCTTCCCAAGATCGGCGAGACGATCGACCTCTAGCCGGCCGGCCAGCCAGGGCATACGAGTTTTCTTTGCAACGCCGGGGAAGGGGTGTAGTTTAATTCATTATGAATCTCCCTCTTGCGCTTGGTATGCCCGGTCCGGCTGAGTGGATGTTTATCATGGTGATAGTCGTCCTCCTCTTCGGTGCCAAAAAACTTCCTGAACTGGCCCGCGGCCTCGGACAGAGCCTTGGTGAATTCAAGAAGGCTCGGGAAGAATTTGAGAAGGAAATCCACAAGACCACCACGGAAGTCGTTGAGGTCAAGAAGGATCCTGTCGCAGTCGTGCCCGCCACCCCGGTCGTGACCGAGCCCGCCGATAAGCAGCCTCACCAGCCCTCCTAGGTTTTGCTTTTTCAGCTCCCCAGGCTGCGGTTTCTCGTTTTCTGCCTGGGGGTAACACTTTGCGCAGCGCTTCCCGCTGCCCACGCGGGCGTGGACGACGAGTGGGCCAGGATCGTCGCGCTGGATGCCGGGCCCAAGAAAAAGCCCGCCACTCGCGAGGAGGCCCAACTCATCGCGCGCAGCTATCTCCTTCTGCAAAAGAAGGCCCTCGAGGAATTCCTCGCAAAATACCCCCGCGACACCCATGCCTTTGATGCGAAGTTGCGCCTCGCCGCCATCGCCGCCGCCCTGGGCGAGATGAGTGGCGACGACAAGCAGGTCGCCGAGGCCCTGCGAACCCTCACCGCTCTCGAGGCCGCTCCGGGCATCCCGGCCGATCAACTCGCCAACGCCTCCTTTCAAAAGGTCTCGCTCATCATGCAGAGCCAGAAGGGCACCCCGGCGCAGGTCCGCGAGGTGATCGTGGCTGCGGCGAAAAACTTCACCGCCAAATACCCCGGCGACAAACGCGGCCCTCGCCTCCTCGTGGAAGCCGCCACCATCTGCGACGACGTGCCGAGCCAGAAACGCGAAATCCTGGAAGAGGCCTCGCGCATCACCACCGAGGAAGGCCTGAAGCGCCGCATCGCCGACGATCTCACCCGCCTCGATCTCATGGCCAGGCCGCTCAATCTCAAGGCGACCGCCCTCGACGGCAAGGAGATCGACCTCGCCAAGCTCCGCGGCAATGTGGTCGTCATCATTTTCTGGGCTGCGGAGTCTCCCCACAGCCTGCTCTGGATGCGCGATTTCCGCGCCGCGTGGGAAACCCTGCCCAAGGATGGCGTCACCGTCATCACCATCAGCCTCGACAAGGACCGCAAGGCCCTCAACGAACGGCTCAAGGATCTCCCCACCACCTGGCCCGCCTATTTTGACGGCAAGGGCTGGGAAGGCACCATCGCCCGCGGCTGGGGCATCAACGCCCTGCCTACGGTTTGGATTCTCGATAAGAAGGGCCTGATCCGTTCTCTCAACTCGAAAACCAACTACGACGCGCTGATTCGGCAGTTGGTGAAGGAATAGGGCCTCCCCTACTCCGGCGAAGCCGTCCAGAACTTATCAAACGCGTCGGACCAATCGCGCGTTTCCACCCGCACACGTGAGGCCGCGCCCATGCTGGCGCGCAGGGCGGGGTCTTCCGCGAGGCGGCGGATGCTTTCGGCGAGTTCGCCCACATCGAGCGCGCGGGTTACGAAGCCATCCTTGCCATGGTGCACCAGATCCCTGGGCCCGCCCACGTCGGAGACGATGACGGGAATGCTGCAGGCCTGCGCCTCCAGCACCACATTGCCAAAGGTATCGGTCGTGCTCGGGAAGACGAAGAAATCCGACGAGGCATAAGCGACGGCCAATTCGTCGCCGCCGAGATAACCGGTGAAAATCGCATCGGGCAGCAGGCGCTTCATCTCCGCCATGTACGGCCCATCGCCCACGAAGATCGGCCGCACGGGCGTCTGCCATTCGGCCAGGCGGCGGGTGGCGGAGACGAGGGTATCGAGATTTTTTTCGCGGGAAATACGACCCACGAAGAGCATGGCCACCTCGCCGTCGCGCAGGCCGCGGGCACGCCAGAAATTGCGATCCCTCTTTTCGGGATGGAACATGTGCGTATCCAGACCGCGCGGCAGGATCTTGAGCCGCTCCGCCGGGATGCCGCGCTCGATCCAGCGCTTCCGATAGTCCTCGGAATTCACATAGATGATGTCGAGCTGGCTGTAGAACCAGTGCATATAGTCCCACGTGAGCGTCTCCATGAAGGAGTCCTCCGTGAGGATGCGCACATACTGCGGAAAGTCCGTGTGATAAATGCCCACCGCGCGCAGCCCCAGCGTCTTCGCGGCATACAGCGCGGTCAGCCCCACCGGTCCCGGCGTGCTGATGATCAGCTCCGAATAATTTCCCTCGATGAGGTGCTCGAGGATATGCAGGATCGGCGGAAAGCTCAGCCGCTGCAGTTCATACTCGGGCAGTTCAAATTCACCGACCGGCTCGAAATTCTTCAGCGGGATGTTGTGGTCCGAGACCTCCTTGCGGCAGACCATCACGGTCACGTCGTGGCCAGCCGCCACGCCCGCTGCGGTCATCTTGCGGATCGTGGTGGCCACGCCGTTGATGTCCTCCAGCGTATCGGTAAACCAGGCGCGCTTGCGGTTCTTCAGCAACTCTGGCGGGGTCCCAGTCAGTGCGCGTGCCGTCTCCCGCAGCCACTCGCGCTTCGGCTGCCGCAGGGCGTGAATGTACGGGCTGAGCAGCGCAACGATCGGCACCAGCGGGCTGATCGTCTGGATGCTTTCGATCACCTTGGCCTTGGAGAGCTGGGCGATGAATTGGGTGAAAAAGCGATAGCCCAATTGGTTGGCGATGAGGTTCGCCATCAGGAAGGCGCGGCGCTCCGGCTCCTGTACGCCAGCCGTCTCGCGGGCCAGGGCCATGCGCACATCCGGCCGGCTGATGAAGTTGGAAAGTTCCTTCCACAGCGAGGTATTGCTCGCGAGCGCCAACTCGAAAATCTTGCCCGACGCGATGCCCTGCGCCAGGAAACCCAGCTTCTCGGAAAGGGAAAACTCCGTGGGATCCTTGCCCTCCATGAAACGTGAAAAGGCCTTCTCGACCAGCCCCATGCCGGGATTTCCCAGCTTGCTGCCAAACTTCGCCTTCAGAAATTGGTAGGCCGTATTGTACGTGCCGTGCGCCAGCACCAGCGGGTTGCCCCCCTGCCCCTTCGCTTCACAGCGGCCCTCGAAGACGTGCTGGAGAAACTCGTCGGATGAGTTCGCCGAAGCCGTTTCCGTCCAGGCCCGGGCCGGATAGATGCCGCCGTGATCATCGGACCCTCCCACAAAGGTCTTCCGCCAGGGCTCGTCATGCGTCGGATCGAGACCGGTGCGCGCGACATAAACCTCAATGCTCCGCGGCGTCAGGTTACCCAGCGTGTACTGGGTGAGCTCACTCAGCCGGGTGTGGTAACGCCCATTGATGCCCTCGAAGTTTCGGAACAAAAGCACCAGCTTTTGCAGATGCAGGCCGGTGAGCTTTTCATCCGGGCTGTGAAAGGGATGCGCCACCGCATGGGCCAGCCCCTGCTCCGTCACATACTTTTGAAAGTCGAAGATATTCTCGCGCAGCGCCTGGATTTCGCGGTGCTGCGTTTCGGTCAGGCCCCACACCAGGATGTGCACGCGGCAGTCATCATCGGGAAACCCAACCGTCACCTCTTCGCCGAAGATCACATCTGGCAGGTGCCCGATCTCCAGACAACCGGCGATCGTGTTGTGATCGGTCAGCGTCACGTACCGCATGCCCGCGGCCCGCAGGCGGTGGTAAACTTGCAACGGCTCCGAGTAGCTCGCGGGAAAATCCAGCCGCCGCAAGACCCAGTCTGCGGCACGCGTGCTATGCCGGGAATGAATGTGGAGGTCGACTTTGGCGGGGTTCATGGGCGAGCGCGGGAGCGCAGGAGCCATTCCTCATAGGTGATCGCCTCGCGACTCGCAAGCGCGGCCCGAATCAATCTCATCACCTGCTCCCGAATCGCCCCATGTTCCCAATCCGGCGGATGCAGCCCCACCCTCATCACGGGATTCGCCGCCAGCCGGCGAAAGAGAAAGGCGTTCCATCCCCGGCTCACCACCCGCCGCCACGCCGCCCGCACACTCCAGACCAGGCTCTGGGTCGGGCAAATCGCTCCCGATTTGAGGTCCTTGATATTTTGCAATCGCGTCGTGTAGTCGAAGCCCGCCGCCTGCACCGCTCGTTCCGCCGCCTCTCCCAGCAGCCAGGCCGGCGCAATAAATCCGACCGTGCGAAGTTTTTCTTGGGCAAATTCAGCCTGGGCTTTTTTCAGCCGCTCGGTCGCCGCGCTCTCACTGAGATCAAAAAATTCTCCCTCCCCCTTTGTGTAGTGCTCGGTCACCAAAGACTGCGCCCACGTCCCCCCCGCTGGCCTCTGGTGAAAATACCCATGCATAACTAATTCATGACCAGCGCCTTGCTTCTCGCGCAGCCACGCACAAAAAGGCGCATCGTCCGCCAGCGGGGCCTTGTGGTGGTGATTCGGAACGACCAGCAGGGAGGTCCTGGGCACCCCGAGGGCCACCAGATCGTCCAACATCGCCACCACCGCCGCTTTGCTTAGCGGGCTTACGTCATGAATTGAGACGATCAAGGCCGGGCGGGACGTTTGCATTTATAAAAAGCGTGTGTTACGAAGGAATGTTCCAAATGTCTGAAGAAAACCAAAAGTCCCCAAAAGAGCAACGTCCGCCTGGAGGCGGCGATCCGCAGCTAAACTGGCGTGCTCTCATCCTGCTGGCTGTCGCCGCACTGCTCCTCGCCGGAGCATTCATGTTCAAAGGGGACAGTTTCACCCAGGCCGAGAAGCTCGAATATCCGAAATTCCTCGAGCTGCTAAAGAACAAACTCATCATCAACACGGCCGAAAAGCCCGTGGAGATCGTGGTGGAGGAAGCGCAGAAGACGCAGTCCATCACCGGCTGGTATAACAAGAAATCCGACGCCGGCAATATGGTGGCCACGCAATTCACCACGCCCGTGCTGCTTTCCTACAACGCCGCGGCCAACGATTTGTACAAGGAATTTACCGATGCCGGTATCGTCCCCAACTACAAGCCCAAGAACGACGCGGTCCTTTCCGCGATCATGAACTTCGTGCCGTTCGCGCTGCTGCTTCTGCTGCTGTATCTCTTCTTCCGTTCGCAGATCAAGATGGCCGGTCGTGGCGCGCTCAGCTTCGGCAAGAGCAAGGCCAAGATGCTCGCCAAGGACCGCAATCGCATCACGTTTAAGGACGTGGCCGGCGTGGAGGAGGCCAAAGAGGAAGTTTCCGAACTGGTCGACTTCCTAAAGGATCCCAAGAAGTTCCAGAAGCTCGGCGGCCGCATCCCCAAGGGCGTGCTCATGGTGGGCTCCCCCGGTACGGGCAAGACCCTGCTGGCCCGCGCCATTGCCGGCGAAGCCGACGTGCCTTTCTTCTCCATCAGTGGTTCCGACTTCGTGGAAATGTTTGTCGGCGTGGGTGCCTCCCGTGTCCGCGACATGTTTGAGCAGGGCAAGAAGAATGCCCCCTGCCTCATCTTCATTGATGAAATCGACGCCGTCGGTCGGCATCGCGGCCACGGCCTCGGTGGCGGTCACGACGAACGCGAGCAGACACTGAACCAGCTGCTGGTTGAGATGGACGGCTTCGACACCCAGGATGGCGTCATTATCATCGCGGCGACGAATCGCCCAGACGTGCTCGATCCCGCTTTGCTGCGGCCCGGCCGCTTTGACCGCCAGGTCACGGTGAGCCTGCCCGATGTCAACGGCCGCGCGGAAATCCTCCGCGTGCACGCCAAGAAGGTGAAACTGGCCGCCGACGTCGAACTCGACACCATTGCCCGCGGCACGCCTGGTTTCTCCGGCGCTGAGCTGGCCAACCTCATCAACGAAGCCGCCCTCATCGCCGCCCGTGCGGGCCTGAAGGCCATCACCCTCGCCGAGTTGGAAGAAGCCCGCGACAAGGTGCGCTGGGGCCGCGAGCGCCGCAGCCTGGCCATGAGCGACCGGGAAAAGGTTTCCACCGCCTGGCACGAGGCCGGTCACGCCATTGTCAACGTGCTGCTGGAGCACACCCATCCTCTCCACAAGGTCACGATCATCCCGCGCTCGAATTTCCTCGGCGCCACGATGTACCTGCCCGAGGGCGACAAGTACTCCACCGCCAAGAAGGAAGCGATCGACATGCTCGCCGTCACGGCTGCGGGCCGGGTCGCGGAGGAACTCTTCAGCCAGGACATCTCGAATGGCGCCGCCGGCGACATCAAGCAGATGACCCGTCTCTCCCGCAAGATGGTTTGCGAATGGGGCATGAGCGACACCCTCGGCATGCTGGAATACGGCGAGCACGAGGAGCACGTCTTCCTGGGCCGCGACATCAACAAAAACCGCGACTACAGCGAGGCCACCGCCCAGGAAATCGACCGCGAGGTCCGCAAGCTGGTCGACGACGCCTACAACCGCGCCAAGCAGCTCATCCTCGACAACCGGGCCAAGCTGGAAGTGATCGCCAAGGCCCTGCTCGAGTTCGAGACCCTCGACGCGGCCCACATCAAGCAGATCATGGAAACCGGTGAACTGAAGGATCCGCCACGGAAGCACAAGTCGCCTCCGCCGCTTCCTCCACCACCCACCGACGCCATCCCCGAGCCTCCGGCCCCAATCAAGCCCGAGCTGCCGCCCGGCGGCTTCCCGGCCCCAGCCCCGGCCTAGAAATTAATCCACTCAACAAAACGCCGCTCTCAGAAGGAGCGGCGTTTTTCTTTGGGAATAAGGTCGGCCACTTCGGCCGAAAAAACCGGCTCAGGCCAGCGCCTTGAGCGCCTTTTTGGGATCGCTGACCCGGAGGATGAGGAGGCCTTTCTTGGCGCTCGGCATGGTCGCCAGGTAGGCGTACTCGATATTGATCTTGTGCAGGGTCAGGGTCTTGGCGATGCGGGAGAGGCTGCCGGGCTTGTTATCGTTCTCGATCATCAGCACGTCATTCTCCACCACCAGCATGCCGTAGGACTCCAGCACGGCCAGGGCCTTGCGGGTATCGCTCACCACCATGCGCACCACAGCGTGGTCGACCGTGTCCGACACGGTCAACGCATAGATGTTGATCTTGTCCGCCGCGAGGGCATCACAGACCTCGACCAGCGTACCCGGCTTATTGGCAACGAAGATGGCTAACTGCTCTACGATTCTCACTTGGGGGGAAGGAGTGAACTATCGTGAAGCAGTAACATTCTCGTTAATGACCTGACCAGAATCTTCTTTCTTGTCTTCCACCGGGGCAACCGGCTTGGCCGCGGGCACCGTGGGACAGACCTTCCAGAACTTCGCCGAGAACTTCGGCCAATCGGCCAGAATTTCCCGCGCGATGTCGCTTTCGGTCACCTCGAGATGCTTGTAGATCAGCCCCTTGAGCGTGGTTTCGTCAGCCTCATCAGTGAGGCGATGCGGCGTGATCAATTGCGGGTTATAGCGGTTGAGGAACTGATCCTGCAGGTCGAGCACGTAGGCCACGCCACCAGTCATGCCGGCGCCGAAGTTCTTTCCGGTCTCGCCGAGCACCACCACGGTGCCATTGGTCATGTATTCGCAGCAGTGGTCTCCCGCGCCTTCCACCACGGCGGTGCCGCCGGAGTTACGCACGCAGAAGCGCTCGCCGCCCTTGCCGTTCGCGAAGAGCTTCCCACCGGTCGCGCCGTACATGACGGTATTCCCGAGAATGATGCACTCGTGCGGGGTGTACTTGCGCGGGCTGATCGCCTTGATGATGATCTCGCCGCCGCTCATCCCCTTGCCCACGTAGTCGTTCGCCTCACCGGTCAGGACCAGGCGCACACCCGGAGCGAGGAACGCGCCGAAACTTTGGCCGGAACTACCGCTGAAACGCAGGTCGACCGTGCCCTCCGGCAGGCCTTCGCCGCCGTACTGATAGCCAATCTCGCCAGACACCTGGGTGCCAGTTGAGCGATTGATATTCGTGATCTTGTAGGACAGCGTCATCGGCTTGCCATCATTGATGGCTTCCTTGGCGTCCTGCAGAATGATGTCGTCCAGCGTGCGGTCTTCGGGACCGTCGTTGCGGGCGCGGGTCGCGTGGCGCACCGCAGTGGGATCGTCCTTGGCGACGTCCACCAGCAAGCGGCGCAAGTCGACCGTGTTGGCCTTGGGATGCTCGGGGATATTGCGCTGCCGCAGGCACTCGGTGTGGCCGATCATCTCATTGATCGTCCGGAAACCAAGGCGGGCCATGATCTCACGCACTTCCTCCGCCACCGCATTGAAGAAGGTGACGACATTCTCGGGCTTGCCCTTGAATTTCGCGCGCAGGCGCTCATCGAGCGTCGCCACACCCACCGGGCAGGTGTTCAAGTGACACTGGCGAACGTAGACGCAGCCCGTGGCAATGAGAGCCGCCGTGCCGAAGTTGTATTCCTCCGCGCCGAGCAGCGTCGCGTACACGATGTCTTCGCCGGTGCGCATACCACCATCCGTGCGGAGGGTGACGTGATTGCGCAGGCCATTGAGCATGAGCACCTGATGGGTCTCAGCCACGCCGAGCTCCCAGGCGCCGCCCGCGTTCTTCACGGAACTGAGCGGAGAAGCACCGGTGCCGCCTTCATGGCCGCTGACCAGGATGATGTCGGCATGGGCCTTGGCCACGCCGGCCGCGATGGTGCCGACGCCAGCCTCGGAGACCAGCTTCACGCACACGCGGGCGCGCGGATTGACCTGCTTGAGGTCATAGATCAACTGGGCCAGATCCTCGATTGAGTAAATATCGTGATGCGGAGGAGGCGAGATCAGCGTGACGCCTTCGACGGCATGGCGGAGCTTGGCGATGTAGGCGTTGACCTTGTGACCGGGCAACTGGCCGCCTTCGCCGGGCTTCGCGCCCTGCGCCATCTTGATTTCGATTTCCGTCGCGCTGGCCAGGTAGGCTGCGGTAACGCCAAACCGGCCGCTCGCAATCTGCTTGATCGCGCTGTTGGCCAGATCGCCGTTCGCGTCGCGCTTGAAACGCCGCGGGTCTTCGCCACCCTCACCGCTGTTCGACTTGCCGCCGATGCGGTTCATGGCGATGGCCAGGGTCTCGTGAGCCTCGGGGCTGAGCGCGCCCAGGGACATGCCAGCCGTGGTGAAACGGCGGCGAATTTCCTCAATGGGCTCAACTTCTTCGATCGGCACCGGACCGCTGGGCAGCGGCAGAATGTCGAGCAGGTTGCGGAGCGAATGCGGGCGGTTGGCCAGCACGGCCTCGACATACTTCTTGTAGTCCTCGGCCTTGCCTGCCTTGTCGGCGCCCTTGATGCCCACGAAAGTATGGAAATTCTGGAGCACCGGAGGCGTCACGGCGTGGAGTTCGCCGCCGCGGCGGATCTTATAGTAGCCAGGGTTGTCGAGCTTGCCCGCTTCCACGGGGACGGCGTTGCCGTAGGCCATGGTGTGCCGGGTCAGGCTTTCCTGGGCGATCTCGGTAAAGCCGACACCCTCGATCTGGGTCGCTGTGCCGGTGAAGCACTCCTCGACCAGCTTGGTGGAAATACCGATGGCCTCAAAAACCTGGGCGCCGCGATAGCTGCTGACGACCGAGATGCCCATCTTGGACATGATCTTGAGCAGGCCATTTTCGAGAGCCTTGCGGTAATTGATGGCAGCCTTGCCGAAATCCAAATCGATCTCACCCTTTTCGATGATCTCTCGAAGGGTCTCGAAGGCGAGGTAGGGATTGACGCAACTCGCGCCGAAGCCAACCAGGCAGGCGATCTGATGGACGTCGCGCGCCTCCGCGGTTTCGCAGACCATGCTGGCCTTCATGCGCTTGCCGACCCGGCGCAGGTGATGATGCACCGCGCCCATGGCGAGCAGCATCGGAGCCGCCACGTTCTCGTGGTCCACTCCGCGGTCGGAAAGAACGATGATGCGCACTTCCGCATCGACGGCGGCTTCGACTTCCTGGCAGACGCGATGAATCGTCTTTTGCAAGCCTGCCGTACCCTCGGACACGGGCCACAGGCATGAGATCGTCTTCGCGGGGAAGTCGCTGTCCAGCGAGACCAGTTTCTCGAGTTCCGCATCCAACAGGATCGGCGAGTCGAGCATGATCTGATGGCAATGCTCGGGCGTCTCCGAGAGGAGATTCCGGCGCCAGCCCATGACGGTGTGAAGCGACATGACGAGCTTTTCGCGGATGGGATCAATCGGAGGATTGGTCACCTGGGCGAAGAGCTGCTTGAAATAGGTATAGAGCAGCCGGGGCTGCAGCGAGAGCACCGCGAGCGGCGTGTCGTCGCCCATGGAGCCCACCGCCTCGGCGGCGTCCTTGAACATGGGCTTCAGGATCACGTCGAGTTCCTCGGAGTTGTACCCAAAGGCGATCTGGCGCTGGGTGAGACTCATGATGTCGAGCTCGCCTTCCGCTGGCTTGGCCTCTTTTTCCGTGAGGTTGTCGAACTTGACCATGTTCTTTTTCAGCCACTCGCCATAGGGCTTGCGGGCGGCAAGAGCGGCCTTGATGTCCTTGTCGCGCAGGAGTTTGCCTCCGGCGGTGTCGATGGCGATCATCTCGCCGGGAGCCAGGCGGCCCATTTCGACGATGTTCTTCAGATCGATGCCGGTAATGCCAACCTCGGAGCCGAGGCTGAAAACGCCGTCCTCGCTCAGGGCATAGCGCGCGGGGCGCAGGCCGTTGCGGTCGAGGCTGGCGCCGACGGTGATGCCATCCGTAAAGCACAGGGCGGCGGGGCCGTCCCAAGGCTCGCAGATACAGCGATGGTATTCGTAAAAGTCAGCCACCTCCTGCGAGATATTGGCATCCGAACGCCAGGCCGGAGGCACCAGCATGGTCATGGAATGCAGGATGCTGCGACCGCTCATGGTGAGCACTTCGAGCGCGTTATCCAGGCTCGCCGAGTCGGACCCGCCGGGCTGAATGATGGGCCGGAGCAGGTTGATGTCGTTGCCCCAGAAATCGGCTCGGAGTTCGGCCTCGCGGGCCTGCATCCAGTTCCGATTGCCGCGCACGGTGTTGATTTCGCCGTTATGCGCCATCATCCGGAACGGCTGCGCGAGCGGCCATTTCGGGAAGGTGTTGGTGCTGTAGCGCTGGTGGTAAACGCAGATCGCCGTGGCGTAATCGGGATTTGACAGGTCGGGATAAAATTTCTCCACCGAGGCCGACACGAGGAGGCCCTTGTACACGATGACCCGATGCGAGAACGACGGGATGTAGAAATTGTTGATCTTGTCCGCCGCGGCGATGTCTTCGATCTCGTTGCGGGCGAGGAACAAACGGCGCTCGTAGTCGTCGTCGGCCATGCCCCAGGGCTTGCCGATGAGAACGTGCTCGATGCGGGGCATGGTGCTTTGGGCTTTTTCGCCGAGAACCCGCAGGTTGATCGGCACTTCGCGCCAGCCAAAAAGGAACAGGCCGCGCTTCTCGAGCACGTCCTGGGTGATGGCTTTGGCCCGGGCCTGGGCGTAGGCGTTGTCGTGCGGCAAAAACATCACGCCGACAGCGAGATCGCTCTCCTTGTACAGGGTGTGGCCCAAACGCGTCACTTCCGGTACAAAAATTTTGTACGGGATTTGCGTCATAATGCCCGCTCCGTCACCCGTCTTGGCGTCGGCGTCGAGCGCGCCGCGATGCATCAAACTACAGATCGAACGCAGGCCGATTCTGAGGATGCGATTGGAGCGGCGACCACTCGTCTGTGCGATAAATCCAACACCGCACGAATCATGCTCGTGCGCAGGATCGTACAGGCTTCCCAGCGTCTTGATTTGGTGGTCGTTCTTCATGCGATATATATCCCTATTTTTGATTACTGCAGTGGCGCCGATGCACATAGCGCCCCGGAGCCGTCAAAGCAACTTTCATTCCACGAAAGCTGCCTGTCATTAACTATTTTTTTCGTCCTCTCCCGGCTAGCGCGAAACACTGGGAGACGAGGCGTCTTTGATGACCAGCGTGCGCTGTGCGCCAGCCCCCGAGAGCTGGTAGATGGCGGGCTTGTTCGTACCCTTGGGCAGCCCGAGACAAAGGATGCCGCCCTGCGGGGTCGCCCGGGGGCTCCACTCGAAGGTACCCGGCGGCGAAAGCCGGCGTCCCTGCCCGCTTTCCAGATCGAAGCTCCAGACGGCCGGAGGAGGGCCATCCCAATCCTTGCGCTCAAAATTCTCATCCATATCGAGATCGACGATCAGGGCCTTGCCGTCGGCGGTGGCGGAGAGAGTGCTGCCGCTGCTCATGCCTCCCTTGGAGGAAATCTTGGAAATGGGCCACTTTTGGAGGGTTTTCCCATCCAGGCTCAGTTGGAAAATATCGTCCAGACTGTGGCAAAAGAGCGATTTGCCGTCCGCCGCCCAGCAAGGAACCCACAATTCATCCGCTTTACCGTCCTTGCGCAGGACCTTCAAATCCGTCCCGTCCACGCCGATATGGGCTAGGAACCACTTGTTTTCCAGGAAGATAGAGAAAGCAACCCGCTGCCCGTCGGGGGACCAGACCGGGCCGAAGCAGTTGTCGCTCGGGATATTTGGCACGAGGACGACTTTCTTGGAAGCCACGTCGGCGATCGCAATGTGCCTCTTGCCGTCGGCATCTTCGGTGTTGAAGGCGATCCTGGCGCCATCCGGCGAGATGTCGGGATAAACGCCTTTAACGATCTTGCGCACTTTGGAGCCATCGGTTTCGGCCACGCAAAGCCACGCCCCTTGTTGAAAGGCAAGTACTTCAGCCCGAAGGTTACACCCCAAAGCAAGAAGCGCGACGGCGAAGAAAGAAGGACGCATGAGACCAGCGTGACAAAAAACGATTTCGGAGACGAGTGGGAAAACTGACCGGCTCACCGGGGCAGGAACCAGGCATCCAACAGGCCGAAGACCGGACGATCAATGGGAGCCTTGGTCCCGGGCGCGATGTGGAGCTTGATCGCCTGACAGCCCTCTCGCGAGACATCGATGCTGGCCAACTCGCCCAACACATAGATCGTCGGCACCCGACTCCATTGGTCGTCCTTATCCTGGACATCAGCAGAGACGATTTTGTCTTCCAAACCTTGGGTAAAGAGAAGGTTGCAGGAACCCGAGGGAGCTTTCTTCTCCAGGGTAATAACGATCTCGGCCGGCAGAGAAATCTCTTCCGGGTTCGCAAAGCGAGGTTCAGCGGTTTTCTCCGCGTATCCCGCCGGATCATCATAAAGAACATCCTTCATCTTCAGGGACTTAAACAAAAGCAAGGGATCCGGAGACTGGCGACCGTCCACATGCAGAGCGATGGGACGATGATTAACCTCGATGGATTCGATGTTCCGGTCTGCGGGCGGGAGGAAGAAGACCCGTTGGTAGTTAACCTCCAGAGGATAGGTCACAAACCGGACATTTTCGGCCAGATCGGTCCAGCGAAGCATGCGATCCGTTTCACGAGTTCCGTAGGCGCTTTGGACGGCCACAAGTTTGCCGGCGGCAAGCGCATCGCGATCGAGCACATCCTCCTCGGGCTTGCGACGCGAGGCGAGATTCCACTGCAGCTGTTTGCCGTGATTTCCACCACTCCAGATGCGGATCTGCGAGGGAAAGGCGTGTTCGATGAAGATGCCGATTTCCCGCCAATTTTGTTTCGCCAGACTGGGCGCGGAAGCTTCCGAGCGCAAAAGGAGCCATGTCCCGAGGAGAACGAAAGTGATCTCCGGCAAGGGACGCAACGCGAAGAAAGGGCGCTCGTCGAAGATCGTCCCAAGCGCGAGCACGACGAGAAAAGCCATGGGGGCCGTCAAATAAGCCGCCACGCGAATCGGCACGGTTCCCAGGATGAGGCAAAAGAGAAAGAAGGCCAGGATGGCCAGGGCGACGCCGGCGAAGGCCACGCGATCATACCGCCGGATCTTGTCCCCTACGGTCAGGTACATGACGGAGAGAAGGCCAATCGCGAAACAGACCGGGAGAGTGACCTGCAGGCAGTTGTCGGGAATGTAGTACTGGAGGGCCTGGAAGACGCCCTTGATGGAACTGAACCCGGAAATGAAGGTGTCGCCGTATTGCTCGTCGTACCCGCTGAAAACCCCAAAAACGCTGGTGGCGACGGGCAGATAAAGCATCCCAATGGCCACCAGCGAGATGAAGCCCGCCTGGAAGGTATCCTTGGAAGGCCGGTGGAAAAACGCGAAGAGCAGCATGGTGCCGCCGAAAATCACGTAGAAGGGAAGCGTGTAGGTGCCAGCCACACAGGAGACCGCGAGAACGATGAGCCAGCGATTGCGGCGGGTCCGCAGCCATTCCGCCAGAGCCACACAACCTGCCATGGCAAAGAAACACAGCATGCCGTACCCCCGGGCTTGCAGCACGATGAGCATGGCATCGTCATTGGCCACGATCAGGCCCGCACCCACCAATCCCAGCAAAAGCCACCCCCTCCTCCAGGCATAGCCGACCAGCAGAACGAAGGTCGCCATGAGCGAGAGAAAGGAAACCATCCGCGCGCGGAGAGGAAACGTGGAACTCGAGCCCGGGATGAAGGAGTTCACCACGTTAAAAAGTATGTGATTTTTAGCCAGCTTGTAGGTCGTCACGGCGGGGACAAACCCCTTGGAGGTGTAGGCCGCGACAGAGGAAATCTCGTCCTCGATCAGCGAAGTGGTGGCCATGTAGTGCCAGATCGGGGCCGACTTCCAAATGATGATGCCGAGCAACGCCACCGCGCCCAAAGCCTTGAGCGCACGCCACCAGCGATCGCGGCCCCGCAGTGTCGCAGAGCTGGATCGCGACCATTTTCCCAGCTGAACCACCAGGAAATCGAGGAACCTGCGCGTATCACGGATGATAGCCAGCAGGGTCCAAAGGCCGACGATGAAAACGGCAAACCAGACGATCCCCTTGGCCCATCCCGGGGATCGAAAGCCCAGAAACATGAGCACGGCGAAGAGCAGTACCCTGGCGGCCAGGTAGGGCGTGAGCTTCCCGACCTGCCGGGTGACGAAATGCAGGAACCCGCCAATGAGATTACGGCTTGGCACGCGAGTATGTTACGTCACTTCGCCAATTGTGCCATGTCTGTTTCTGAAGAGGCCCCTAGGGGTGGGTCATCTCCTCGGCCTTGACCCATTGGTCAAACTGCTCCGAGGTGAGGAAGCCAAGAGCGAGGGCGGCGTCCTTGAGGCCGGTGCCTTCCTTGTGGGCCTTCTTGGCGATCTGGGCCGACTTGTCGTAGCCGATATGCGGATTGAGCGCGGTGACCAGCATGAGGGAATCTTTCACATACCCGGCGATCGTTTCGCGGTTGGGTTCGATGCCCTGAGCGCAATGCTCGTTGAAGGAGACGGCGCCATCGGCGAGGAGCCGGACGGAGTGCAGGTAATTGTGAATGATGACGGGCTTGAAGACGTTGAGCTCGAAATTGCCCTGCGAACCGGCAAAGCCGATGGCGGCGTCGTTGCCCATGACCTGGACGGCAACCATGGTAATGGCCTCGCTCTGGGTGGGATTGACCTTGCCGGGCATGATGGAGGAGCCGGGCTCGTTTTCCGGAATGGTCAGCTCACCGAGACCGCATCGGGGACCGGAAGCCAGCCACCGGATGTCATTCGCGATCTTCATGAGCGAACAGGCGAGGCTCTTGAGCGCGCCGCTGGCGAAGACGAATTCGTTGTGGGCGGACAGGGCGGCGAATTTGTTCGGCGCGGCCACAAAGGGCAGGCCGGTGAGGTCGGCCATGTGCTTCGCCGCGCGGTCGCCAAACTCGGGGTGCGAATTGAGGCCAGTGCCCACGGCGGTACCGCCGATGGCGAGGGAGTAGAGGCCGGGGAGCGAGTTCTCGATGCGCTTAAGATCGTCATCGAGCAGCACGACGTAGCCGGAGAACTCCTGGCCGAGGGTGAGTGGCGTGGCATCCTGCAGATGGGTGCGACCGATTTTCACAATATCGGCGAAGGCCTTGGCCTTGGCATCGAGCGTGTCGCGGAGCCCACGCACGGCGGGCAGGAGCTTCTCCACTACCTGACAGGCGGCGGCGATGTTCATCGCGGTGGGGAAAGTGTCGTTGGATGACTGCGACATGTTCACGTCGTCGTTCGGATGAATGGGCTTCTTCGAACCGAGGACCCCGCCGGCGATCTCGATGGCACGGTTGGAGATGACCTCATTCGCGTTCATGTTGCTCTGGGTGCCGCTGCCGGTCTGCCAGATGTGGAGCGGGAAGTGATCGTCGAGCTTTCCCGCGATGACTTCATCGGCGGCTTTGGCGATGAGTTCGCACTTCTCGGGAGCCAGCTTGCCGAGGTCGCGGTTGGCCAGGGCGCAGGCTTTTTTCAGGACGCCGAGGGCCCTGATAAGTTCCGGCGGCTTGACGTCGGTGCCGATGTCGAAATGGATAAGCGAGCGGGCGGTCTGGGCGCCCCAGTAGCGGTCGTTGGGCACCTGAATTGGGCCCATGGTGTCGGACTCAACGCGATGGGAATCGGAAGGGATGATCGGGGCAGGCGTACTCATGGAGGGGAGAAATTAGAGCGATCCCGGCCCGGAGGGAAGAAACAATGAAGACTCTCGCAGACGCCGAGGCTAGGTGGCCGTCTTGCCCACAAAGGGCTTGCGCTTGGTCGGGATGGTTTTGGCGATCCCGGAAGCAGCCTGCTTTTCCGCTTCAGCCTCGGGCGCCCGCTCCGTGACCGGAAGCTCCTCGGTATGGTGGAAACAGGCCGAGACATACTGCGCCACGGCATCGCCCAGAGCCGGAATGGATTTGTTCCAGCCGAGCTCGCGAAGGCGGCTCAAGTCGGCCACTTCGGGCTCCGGCGAAGGCGGAGCAAAGGCCAACTGGGTCCACTCGACCTCGGGCGGCCGATTCACCGCGGCAAAGACCGCCTGGATCAGCTCCCATGGGGTGGAGGCCACGCCACTGCCAATCTCATAGAGGCCAGCTGCGTTTTCCTGCTCGGCGAGGAAGGCCGCCATTTCCGCGGCGTAGGCCACGGAAAGAAAATCGTGCCGCCGGTCGCCCTCGGGAGAGCCGGGCTTCAAGGCTTCCGGCAGGCGGGCCACCGTGCCATTCATGAGGTGATCGTAAACCACCTTGGCCAAGCCGTAGAGCGCACCATCGGGGCGCTCGTGGGAACCGAACAGCCGGTAGTGTTTGAGACCCAGGTAATTTTTGGCCGGCAGGCGGGCCATGGCAAAGCGATCAAAAAGGCAGGCCACGAGGCCGCTGCGGCATTCCGGACGAAACCGATCGGGCCATCCCCGGGCGATGTCTTCGCGGCTCGGCCCCGGCCCCAGAGAGGAAGCTGAGGCGAGCGAAATAAACCGGCTGTTGCTTTCCGCGGCCAGCGCGAGAGCGGCCTTGGGCAAGGCGAGAGGGGAGTCGGCGCACCGCCAATCGGCCAAATAAAAAATATGGGAATAGACGCCGACGGGACGGGCCCGGGAAAGCAGCAGCTTTTCAAATTCCGAAAAGCCCTGCAGCTCTTCAAAGCCGAGCGAGGCGAAATTCCTCCAACGGTCGTCCTCCAGGCTGTCCACCACGGTGATCTGGCGAAAACCTCCCGCATTGAGACGGCGGACCAAAGCAGCCCCGAAAAAGTCCATGCCTCCGATGACCAGAGCCCGCTTGAGCTTGACGGAAGAGGGCACCTCGCCGCCCGCCATGGAACGAACCGGAGTAAGCGCAATCTTGGTCTCCTTGCCGGGGATCGGCCCGGGCTGGGCCGCCGGCTCCAGGCTGGCCGTGGGATCCAATTCCTTTTGCACGCGGGACCGAAGGGCGCTGAAAGTGCCCCGCAGGCTGAAGCCAGCCGGCTGCTTGGAGGAATTTTCGTCCGCGGGAGATTCGCTCATGAGTTTCGCAAGGGGATGGCCGAAAAAATAAAGCGCTCTCCCATCAACCCGCGCGAAGCAACTTGTTTTCCCGGTTCCATTCCAAGGATGAATAAGGCGGAAGATGGCACGGGCAGCAAGTCAGGAATACCGATTGGGACGGCAAAGCGCCCCGGCGAAACCGGGGCCGCTTCATGGCATGAACACCTTATAAATCCGTCAACTAGCTGGCGGCAGCGGGACTCGCTTCAGGGGCGGACGAGGTGTTGGTGTGAAAGACGAGCTTCTCACCTTCCCGTTTCACCTGAATGGTCTCGCCGGGCTTGATGTTGCCACGCAGGAGTTCTTCGGCCATCGGATCTTCCAGATACCGCTCCACTGCGCGCCGCATCGGGCGGGCTCCATAGGCGGGATCATATCCCTTCTCAATCAACAACTCCCGGGCGGTGTCGTCGAGTTCGAGATGGATATTCTTGGTCTTGATGCGATTGACCACCTTCACCACTTCCAGGTTCACGATCTGGATGAGATCGGGCTTGGTGAGCGTGTGGAAGACGATGATGTCGTCGAGGCGATTGAGGAACTCCGGCTTAAAGACCCGCTTGGTCTCATCCAGGATTTTGTCCCGCATGTTGTCGTAGTTGTCATCGAGCTTGGGCGCACCGAAGCCGAGCGAAGTCTGCTTCTTGATCAACTCGGCCCCGACGTTCGAGGTCATGATGATGATGGTATTGCGGAAGTCGATCTTGCGACCCAGCGAGTCGGTGATCTTGCCCTCTTCCAGGATCTGGAGAAGGAGATGCATCACATCGGGGTGCGCTTTTTCGATTTCGTCGAAGAGCACGACGGAATACGGACGGCGGCGCACGGCCTCGGAGAGCTGACCACCCTCTTCATAACCGACATAGCCGGGAGGCGAACCAATGAGGCGCGATCCGGTGAATTTCTCCATGTACTCGGACATGTCGATCTGGATGAGCGCGTCGGCATCGCCGAACATGAACTCCGCCAGGGTGCGAGCGAGGAAGGTCTTACCCACGCCCGTCGGGCCGAGGAAGATGAACGAGCCAATCGGGCGGCGCGGATCCTTGAGATCGGCGCGCGAGCGGCGCAGGGCCTTGCTGATGGCCACGGTTGCTTCGTCCTGACCGATCACGCGGCCGCGGAGCTGGCTTTCCATGGCGAGGAGCTTCTGGGTTTCCTGCTGCTCCATGCGGGAGAGAGGCACTCCGGTCCATTTCGAGACCACATGCATGATCTCGTCTTCGGTGACGGTGACTTCCTTCTCTTCCTTGGTGGTGCGCCATTCGGCGAGGATGCTGTCGAGGCGGTCCTTGGCCTGCTTTTCGGTGTCGCGCAGGGCGGCGGCCTTCTCAAAATCCTGAGCCTTGATGGCGGCTTCCTTGTCCACGCGAATGGCTTCGATCTCGGCTTCCACGTCCTTGACATTGGGCGGACGGGTCATCGCGGCGATACGCGCACGGGAACCGGCTTCGTCCATCACATCGATGGCTTTATCGGGCAGGAAGCGACCGGTGAGGTAACGATCGGAGAGCTTGGCAGCTTGCTCCACGGCCTCGTCGGTGATCTTGGCCTTGTGGTGCTGCTCGTACTTCGGACGCAGCCCTTTCAGGATCAAAATGGTCTGCTCCACGCTCGGGGCCTCGACCTTCACGGTCTGGAAGCGGCGCTCGAGAGCGGCATCTTTTTCGATGTACTTGCGGTACTCGTTGAGAGTGGTCGCACCGATGCACTGCAACTCACCGCGGGAGAGGGCGGGCTTGATGATGTTGGAAGCATCCATGGCACCCTCGGCGGAACCGGCACCCACGATGGTGTGAAGCTCGTCGATAAAGAGGATAACATTCTTGGTGCGGCGAATCTCGTCCATCACCGCCTTGATGCGCTCCTCAAACTGGCCGCGGTATTTCGTACCGGCCACCATGAGGGCGAGATCGAGGGTGATGACCTTTTTCTCGCGGAGAATCTCGGGCACGTTGCCCGCCACGATTTCCTGGGCCAGGCCTTCCGCAATGGCGGTCTTGCCCACACCGGCTTCACCGATAAGGACAGGGTTATTCTTGGAACGGCGGCAGAGGATCTGGATGACGCGCTCGATTTCGTCGGCGCGGCCAATGACGGGATCCAACTCGATCTTTTTGGCCATCTCGGTGAGATCGCGGCCAAAGGCGCGGAGCGCTGGGGTCTTGGAATCCTTCTTGGCTCCGGCTTCCTGCGGCACACCACCCTCGCCTTCCTCCTGAGGAGCGAAGTTGGGGTCGAGTTCCTTGAGGATCTCGTTGCGGGTGCGCTCGATGTCGACTTCGAGGCTCTTGAGCACGCGGGCAGCCACGCCTTCACCTTCGCGAAGCAGGCCCAGCAAAATGTGTTCGGTGCCAACGTAGGAATGCTGCAACGCCTTGGCTTCCTTGCCGGCGAGGGCGAGCACTTTCTTCACCCGAGGAGTGTAAGGGATGTTCCCGACCATCTTGGTCTCGGGTCCCGAACCCACCTGTTTTTCGACTTCCATGCGGACGGTCTCAAGGTCGAGACCCATCTTTTGGAGGACATTTACCGCAACGCCTTGGCCTAGCTTGATGAGACCGAGCAACAGGTGCTCAGTGCCCACATAGTTATGATTGAAGCGATCGGCCTCCTTTCGGGCCAAGGCCAGGACCTGTTGCGCGCGAGGTGTGAAGTTATTCATCATTTTCCGGCGGTCCTGAGGGTTTGGTTGCTATTTTAGCAACATCCGGCTCAGGAACATTCTTTACTTTGGCTCGAATAAGGTCCGCACGCAAGGTGTCCCTTTCTTCCGCGGACATTTTTTGAGCCTGAGCCCCCTTTTGGAGATGGGCGGGCTGGGTTTCGATAAAAAGCTCATCCACAGAGACACGGAATGAGTTGGGAAAGAGGTTTAAATCCACGCCTAGTTTCAGAATAGAGAGCAAGTTTAATGCCTCTTTTGAGCTGACCGAGTGCGCGTGGGAAAGCACGCCATAGGCGCGGCCGATTTGGTCGAGCAACGTAACTGGCTTGCGCTGAAGGAGAAGGCTACGGGCGTTCTCCTCATGGGTGATGATCGTCTCGATGACGCGATTCAGGCGGCCGATGATCTCCTCCTCAGTCTCACCCAGAGTCGTCTGGTTGGAGACCTGAAAGAGGTTGCCCATGGCTTCGGAGCCCTCGCCATGGAGTCCGCGCACGGCAAGGCCGATTTTGTTCACGGCATTGATCGTTTTGTTCATCTGGTCGCTCATCACGAGACCGGGCAGATGCAGCATGGCGGAGGCGCGCATGCCGGTGCCCACATTCGTGGGGCAAGCCGTGAGATAGCCGAGTTTGGGATGGTAAGCGTAATCCAGGAAAGGCTCCAGTTCGCTATCCGCCTGGTTGATGAGCTCAAAAACCTTGTCCAATTGCAGGCCGCAAAGAATACCCTGCATGCGGAGGTGATCCTCCTCGTTGACCATGAAACTGAGCGTCTGCGGCACATTCATCACCACCGCGCTGCCCACGCCCTTGGCGGCGTGTTCACGGCTGATGAGGTGGCGCTCGACGAGCACCTGTTTTTCCAGCGGAGAAAGCGCCTCCAGGTTCTCGGAGAAAGCCTGGTTCATCTCGGAGAGCTGCTCGACCGCGGCCTTGACCGTTTTGAGCACCTCGATGCGCTCAGCTTTCTTGGCCCAGCCAGGGAAAGGCTTGCCCTTCACGTTGCGGGCCAGCCGCACCCGGCTGCTGACGACAATTTCACAATGAGGACCTTCTCCGCTCAGCCATTCGCCGGTGTTGGCGATGATCCGGGAGATCTTCATGCTTCGGTCCCTGCCTCGATGCGCCGGATCTGATCGCGCAGATCAGCGGCCTTTTCGTACTCCTCGGCCGCCACGGCTTTTTCCAGAGAGCCCTGCAAATCGTGCAGGAGGGCATCGTGCTGCCGGGTCTTCATAAAGAGGGCCGGAGCTTTTCCGACATGGGCCGAGCCCTTGTGCATATTCTTGAGCATGGCATCCATGCCCTCCGCAAAAATGTCGTAGCAGGCGCTGCAGCCCAGGCGGCCGGTCTTCTTGAAATCGGCTTGGGTGAATCCGCACACCGGGCATTTCGCGCCGCCGGGCGCGCGCTCCATGTCCTGCGCGGAGCCCAGGCCCATCAGGAGATCCGTCAGGGCAAAGCCGGTCGGGTCGTTCACGTTTTTCTCCTTGGAGCAAGATTCGCAGAGATTCACCTTCTGCATCTTGCCTCCAACGATTTGCGTTAGAAAGACCGTCGCCTCTTTTTCCTGGCAGACATCACACTGCATACTTGATTAATAAATCGCTGTACCGGACGTCTCTGTCAACTGGCGGAAACGGGTAATCAACCTTTGCGTGATCGGGCCCGGCTTGCCGTCGCCGATCGAGCGGCTATCGAGCCTCACCGCAGGAATGATTTCCGCGGCCGTGCCGGTGAGGAAACACTCATCGGCCGTGTAGATATCGTACCGGGTCATTTCCGGTTCGGTGATGGAAATACCAAGCTCAGCCGCGATCTCGAAAACAACCTGCCGGGTGATGCCGGCCAACGCACCCGAGGAGATGGGCGGCGTGAAGATCGCCCCGTTCTTGACGGTGAAAACGTTGTCCCCCGTGCACTCGGCCACGTAGCCCTGTTCATTCAGCATCAAGCCCTCGCCGGCACTGGCCTGCTGGGCCTCGATCTTGGCGAGGACGTTGTTGAGGTAGTTGAGCGACTTGACCATCGGGCTCAGCGCGCCGTGGGCGATGCGTCGCGTGGCGCAGGTCACCACCGTGAGACCGTTGCGATACATTTCCTCGGGGTAGAGGGTGATCTTGGAAGCAATGATGAAGACCGTGGCCTTCGGGCACAGCGCGGGATTCAGACCCAGATCGCCGACACCCCGGGTGACCACGAGGCGCAGGTAGCCATCCTGCAATTCATTTTGCCGGATGGTTTCGAGCACAGCCTCGGTCATCTCGGCAGCGCTGAGCGGAATGGTCAGGCAGATGGCCTTGGCCGAGTCAAATAGGCGCCCGATGTGCTCCTCGAGCCGGAAAACGCGGCCCTGATAAAAGCGAATGCCCTCAAAGACGCCGTCTCCATAAAGCAGACCGTGATCGAAGACCGAAACCTTCGCGTGCTCTTTGTCGAAAAACTGCCCATCCAAATATATCTTCATAGTTACGAATACCCCGCGGAATGCGGAATTTGCGAAACTACCCGCGAATTCCGTTCCTCACAAGTTTTTCAAATCACTCGCGTGAGGACAATCCGTATCGCTCAATGAGCGCAGCGAGCGCGTCGAGCCGAATGGGCTTGCTCAGGTAGTCGTCCATGCCCGCCGCCAGGCAGCGCTCCCGGTCTCCAATCATGGCATCCGCCGTGAGCGCCACGATGATGGGTGACACACCCGGACGGTGCTGATCGAGCTCCCGAATGAGGCGCGTAGCCTCCAGCCCATCCACCAGCGGCATTTGCAGATCCATGAGGATGATGTCGAAGGGAACCTGCCGGTGCAGATCGAGGCACTGCTGGCCGTTCTCCGCGGATTGGCTTTCCACGCCAAGAGAGGAAAGCATCTTCTGGGCAAGTATGCGGTTGATCCGGTTGTCTTCCACCACGAGAATCCGAAAGGCCTTGAAGCTGCCCGGCGCCACCGGCACCAGAGGCTCTCGGCTTTTGGGCCCGCTGCTGGCCTGAGCGGAATTGTCGGGAGGGATATTGGGCAGGTTCAGGTAAAAGCAACTTCCCCGGCTCGAGGAGCCCTTCAGTCCGACCACGCCGCCCAAGAGCTCGCCCAGGCGCTTGCAGATCGCCAGCCCAAGACCGGTGCCGCCAAAGCGCCGCGTCGCAGAGGAGTCCACCTGCGAAAAGGGCTGGAAGAGCAAATTCTGCTTATTTTCCGGAATACCAATCCCGGTATCGCTGACCTCAATGCGGACGGTCCCGTAAGGGTCCGACGACTGGGCGGAGCGAACGATAACCCGTACACTCACCGAGCCCATCTCGGTAAATTTCACGGCATTGCCCACCAGATTAAGCAGGATCTGCCGCAGGCGGGCCCGGTCGGTCTGGAAGTAAGGGGGAACGAGCGAGTCGATCTCCAGCGTGAGGGCGATTTTCTTGTGCTCCACCGCCGGGCGATAGAGGTCGAGGACCTGCTGGAGGCAGTCGCGCAGATTGACGCTGCCGATATCGATGGCCAGGCCGGCAGACTCCAGGCGGGAGAAATCGAGAATGTCATTGAGCAGCACCAGCAGGGCATCACCACTATTTCGGATGATCTCGACATGCTCGCGCTGGGCCGGCAGCAGGCTCGATTCCGCGAGGAGATCGGCGAAGCCCAGCACGCTGTTCAAAGGCGTGCGAATCTCATGGCTCATCATGGCCAGGAACTGGCTCTTGGCCTGCACCGCGGCGTTGGCCGCCTCCTTCTCGCGAATGAGCGCCTGGGCCGATTCCTTGCGCGAGGTAATGTCCAGCCCGGCCCCGCGGTAGCCACACCAGTTGCCATTGGCGTCGAAAGCGGGCACGCCGTTGACGCTGATCCAAATGACACTGTTATCGGACCGGACAAACTGGTGCTCAAAATCCCGGAAGGCGCATCGTTCCTCGGTGAGAGCGTTTGACGTCTCGATCACGTATTCCCGTTGCTCGAGGGGCACATACTCCACCGGCCGCTCGCCCAGCATCTCCTCCGGAGAGTAGCCCAGCACATCGCGAGCCCGCTCGGAGATATAGATATAGCGCCCCCCTTCATCCACCTCCCAAATGTACTCTCCAGCTGCGTCGACCACATCGCGCAGGCGTTGTTGAGCCTCACGGGATTCCGAAACGTCGAGCATCACTCCGATGGCAATCGGCGGGCCATCCTCCGCGGAGGGCAGCATCCCCCCTCGGTCCAGCAGCCAGATGAAGCGGCCATCGTCCCGGGTTACGCGATATTCCACGCTATAGAGCTGGCCGGAGACCAGGCGGTGGCGCGCTTCGCGGTACGTCTCCCGGTCCGCCGGGTGAATACGCTCCTGCCAGTCGAGGCTGGTGGGAGCAAGATTTCCGGGATGGGTGCCGAGAATGCGGGTGGTGGCGCCCCGCCACGTGATCGTGTCGTCCTCGATATTGTGCTCGTAAAAGATCTCGCCCAAAGCATCCACGATGAGCCGGTCGGCACTCTCCGCGCGGGCCAGGCGCTGCGCGGCGCGATAGGATTTGCGCCGGGACCAGTAGACCCAGCCTCCCACCAGAAACGCCAGCGCTCCGCCGATCGTGATGGAAGAGGTGGTCGCAAAACGAATCGAAGCCAGTCCCACTTCCAACGTATGGATGGCCGACTCCGCGGAAACGACGCCCAATACCCTGCCGCTTGCTTTGTCCTGGATCGGGACATAGACCTTCACCGTCCCATCGGGATGCACGATGGCGAGATCCTTGGGATCTTTTTGCAGCGCATCGACACTCGCCTTGTCCTCGCTGCTGATCTTGCTCTTTTCCGGGGCGCCGCCCGCCGCCTGATCCTCGTCGGAAAGACTGGTGTCAAAAAGCACCAGATGCCCCTTGTCCGTAGGTTCAATAATCGCGAGGCGAGCCACCAAGGCCTCGGATGATTCCAGCGCCCTCAGTCGCGCCACCGCCTTGGCTCGCTCGGCCGGGGTGCCAGCCCCGGCGGCCAGGAGCTTGCGGTTGAAACTCTCCGCCGCCCGTCGGGCGGATGCCTCCACCGTCTCCTGATGGTGGGCCATCTCCTGCCGGCGCGCCAGGTCGTACACCCATAACTCGCTGCCCACCAGACAAGCAAGAATGACCAGCGTCGCGACCAGGGCATCGCGAAAAGGGCGAAAACCCTTGAAGCCAAATGGGGCGTTGGTCGGCTTGGGAGGGAAATTGGCCGTCACAAAAGTCTCCTGGCTAACCCGGTACGGAAGACGCCTTTTTTAGCCCTCCGTCCGGCAGGACGATCACACTTGGAAGGAGATTTTTCTGCCTTCGAGCGTGAGAAGGGCGGCGCGTTGCTCGGGAGTAAGAATCTTCATCAGCGAGGCACCCTGCGCCATCCGGCGATCGTGCAGCAGCTTGATCCGGTCGTAAAAGCCGATCTTTCCATCCTCAAATTGATGATTAATCTTGCCGACATAGGACACGCCGGCGACGCGAATCGCCTCGATCTGCTGCTTCTGCTTATCCGACAGGGAAAGCTTGCTTTGCACGGAAGGCACATAAACCGCCGAGGCGCCGAGCATCTGACGTTCGATTTCCGCAAAACGCTTGCGCTGAGTATCATTGAGGACCGAAAGAGCCCTTTTGTTGTACCGGTCGTTCAATTGCAGGAGGCTTTTCTCCGCGGCGACTCGCTGATCCTGAGTGGCCCCGGCCGGTGGCACCAGTTTATTGGCCGCCGACTTGTACTCGGAACGAATGGAATCGAGGACGGCGCGCTGAAGCGAGTCCATCTTTAGCTCCGTGCGTACCTTATCCAAGCCGAGCAGTACTGGCACGGAACCTGGATGCTCCACCGCTGCCGTCATGGCCGACAGGTTCGCGGAGAGCGCAACTGAGAGAACCAGGGAGAAAAACAGAGGCCTCAACATATTAGAGCGCCTTGGCGATGATGCCCTCAAGCTTCACGATATCCGCGGCGAACTTGCGGATGCCGTCAGCCAGCTTGTCCGTCGCCATCGGGTCTTCGTTGAGAAGCCAGCGGTAGGTCTTCTCGTCGACGTCGATCTTTTCGGCATCGGAGGCCTTCGCGATCTCAGGGCTCAGCACCCGCTCGAGCGGGGCGTCCGAATGCTGCAGTTTCTCAAGCAGGTCAGGGCTGATCGTGAGAAGATCGCTGCCGGCCAATTGCTCGATCTCGCCGAGATTACGGAAACTGGCACCCATCACGAGCGTCTTGTAGCCGAATTTCTTGTAGTAATTGTAGATCTTGTGCACCGACTGCACGCCGGGATCTTCCGCTCCCACGTATTCCTTGCCGGTGGTGGCCTTGTAGTAGTCGTAGATGCGGCCCACGAAGGGCGAAATGAGCGTAACACCCGCCTCGGCACAGGCAATGGCCTGAGCCAGCGAGAACATGAGCGTCAAATTGCAATGGATGCCTTCCTTTTCGCAGACCTCGGCAGCCTTGGCGCCTTCCCAAGTGGAAGCAATCTTGATCAGGACGCGCTTGCGATCGATACCGGCCTTTTCGTAGAGGCCAATGAGGTAGCGGGCCTTGGCCACAGTGGCCTCGGTGTCAAAGGAAAGGCGGGCGTCCACCTCGGTGGAAACACGGCCGGGGACAATCTCGAGAATTTTCGTGCCGAAGGCGATGAGCAGATCATCAATGATTTTCTTCGGAAGGTCGGAGGCGGAGAGGGAAGAGCCCTTGTTATCCGCGATCGCCTTGGCCAGGAGCGGCTTGTAGGCCTCCTGCTGCACGGCCTTGAAGATCAGGCTCGGGTTGGTGGTCGCATCCTGCGGGGAATAGGCCCGAATGGACTCAAAATCCCCCGTATCCGCAACTACGGTGGTGAATTGCTTGAGTTGGTCCAACTGGCTCGCGGCGGAAAGGGTAGCGCTCATCGTAGTATTTTACTGGTATTAAGCGTCGCTCCGCGAATACCGAAATGCAATCCAGAAATAAGGAAAGGGCTTTCCCCATCACATCGCGCTTGCATTCCCCGGCCAAAAAGCCATCACGCATGGCATGATTCGTATTGGCATAGTTGGCACGGGAGGCATGGCAAATGCACACGCCCAGGAGTTTCTCAAGATCAAGGGATGCAAGATTACCGCCGTGTGCGATGTCGATGCAGGCCGGGCTGGAGCCTTTGGCGACAAATACGGGGTGAAGAAGCGATTTGGCCAGTTCAGCGAGATGCTGGAGAGCGGGGCCACCGACGCCATTTCCATTGTCACGCCGGACGGCAGCCATGCCCCCCTCAGCCTTAAGGCGATAGCAGCGGGCCAGCATGTTCTTTGTGAAAAGCCCCTGGCCACCAACTACCGCGACGCGGCAAAGATGGCCCGCGCCGCCAAGGCCAAGGGGATCATCAACATGATCAACTTCAGCTACCGCAATTCCTCCGCCATCCAGAAAGCGGCCGCTCTGGTTCATTCCGGGCAGCTCGGCCGGGTCACCCACGTGCACGGCGCCTACCTGCAAAGCTGGCTGGCGTCCAAGGTCTGGGGCGACTGGAAAACCACGCCGGCCTGGCTCTGGCGCCTCTCCACCAAGCACGGGAGCCGGGGTGTTCTGGGCGACGTGGGCGTGCACCTGCTCGATTTCGCCACCTTCCCTGTCGGCCCGGTCAAGACCGTCGAGGCCAAGCTGAAAACTTTTCCGGGGATCAAGGGGAAACACCTCTCAGGTTACGATCTCGACGCCAACGACTCGGCACTCATGACGGTGGAATTTGCCGGCGGTGCCTTGGGCTCTCTCCATACCACCCGCTGGGCCACGGGCTACGCCAACAGCGTCAGCCTCGTCGTTCACGCGGAGCTCGGTGCCATCCGCATCGACCTCGACCGCAGCTACACGGAACTGGAAATCTGCGAGGGAGCCGACCGCGATACCTGCACCTGGCGCAAGCTCGATTGCGGAAAAACTCCCAATATGTACGAGCGTTTCATCACCAGCATCCGTAAAGGGGTCAACGACCAGCCGGATTTTGCGCGCGGAGCAGCCATTCAAAAAGTACTCGATGCCTGTTTTCAATCGCATGAGACTGGCCAACTCGTAAAAGTTTGATCTAGATTCCCTCGTCTTTCTCACGTTCCACGCTGCATAATCCACGAATGAAACCGAAGCTTCGGCCCATCACGCTTGAAGGCGCTTTGCGGAAGCTCGGCGGAACCGGCCGGCGGCGCGAGATCCTGGTGGACCCCGAGGGCGGTTTTTTTGGCACTCGCACCCTCACCGCCGCCCTCCGCCGTGCCTCGGTCGGCGATATCGTCCTGATCCCGGGCGGCGACTATCAGTCTTTTGAACTCAAGAAAGGCGTGGAGATTCGTTCCCTCGCCGGAACCACCGCCGTCATCAAGGGAACGGTGACGATCGAGGCAGAAAACGTCGCCCTGCATGGCCTTGAAATCCGCGCGGAAACTGGAAAACCCGCCCTCGTCATCAGAAAAGGCAGTGCCGTATTGGACGATTGCGCCATTCATGGCGGGATCAACGCCGGGGCTCCTGGTGAGAAGACGTCTCTTTACCTGCGAAGCTGCCTGATCAACGGAGCCGATGAGGGGCTGGTCGTGACCGACGGCTCTGCCGCTGAGGTCATTTCCTGCCGCATCGCCAATTGCCGCCACGGCATTTCGCTTTACCCCAAGACGTCGTGCGCCGTTTATCACAGCCGCATTGAGGCCTGCATCAATACCGGGCAGGCCGAACCCGGCGCCGGCATCCTGGCCGAGCAGGCCACGCTCTATTGCGAGGGCACCACTTTCTTCGGCAATGGCGTGGGCCTCTATCTCAAGCAATGCCCGGACACTCAATTGGTCAGTTCCTATTTCCATTCCAACGAAGCTTCAGCGTTGATTGCAAATGCCATTGCGAACGAAGAATTGCGCCTGCATTCCTGCGCCATCGGGCACCAGGATTCCGCGGATTGCGCTCAAATCGCCCTCACCGGCGGCCTCGCCGCGCTGGATCATTGCCACGTCAGCGCCGCTCCGGCGGCCGCTCTTTCGGCCGAAAATGTCCGCCTGGAGTTGATCGATTCTCAATTTGAGTCTCGAGACGACGCCACACTCGAGCTTCGCTCCAGCCACATCTCGGCCTCCGGCCTGGAGTGCCGATCCCTCAAATCCTTCGCGCTATCCGCGCTTGTCTGCCAGGGCGTCGTTCGCCAAAGCCGTTTTTTTGGCCGCCCTCCCACCCAATCGACCGACTCACCGCAGCTCATTTTTGAGCTTTGCGAATCCGGAAAACCGGTGGAGGCCAAGGAAACAGCCGACGACTCCGAGGCTCCTCCCACGATTTCGAAATTCATCGAGCGGGCCAATAAGCTGGTGAGCCAGGAAAACATCCGCAATGAAATGGAGCGACTGCTGCGCCTCGCCCACGCCGGGCAGCAACGCCGCGAGCAGGGCCTGCCCGCCATCGAGCAGAATTTTCACAGTCTGTTTTTCGGGCCTCCCGGCACGGGAAAAATGGTGACTGCCCAATTGCTGGCCGAAGGGCTGCATGCCTTCGGAGCCGTCACCACCCCCAAGGTCACCGAGGTCTCCCTGGAAAGTACCGCCTCCATGGCCCAGGCCCTCGAAAATGAACTCGGCATAATTTTCCTTCGCGCTCCAGAGGCAACCGGTTCCACCTCGGACCAGGCCGACGCCCGCCACTTTGTCGAGACTCTCATCCAGCGCCCCAAGACGGTCGTGATCATGGCGGGCGAGCGCGATCTGGTCCGCCGCCTGCTGCGCCCAAGCGCCGTGCTCGACCGCACCTTCCGGAACATTTTCTCCTTCATGAGTTTCGGCCCGGTGGAGTTGGTGACTCTCTTCGCCCGCTATTGCGAAAAGGAGCATATCACGCTCAGTCCGGATGCCGTGCGCGCGCTTCTGCTGGCCTTTCATCTTTACAGCGACCGCAAGGACCGGCGCTTTGCCAATACCCAGGGCGTGGCGATTTTGTTCGATGCGACCCAGCGCCGCTATCTCGAACGCTGCAGTTTGGCCAATCGTTTTGACCTGCTCCTCGAGCCTCGCGACCTGGATATTCCCCAGGATAAAGCGCTCCGCACCGCCCTCGACCGCAGCCCGGCCTTTGTCACCTTTTGCCCCTCCTGCTCCAAGGAAAACCCGTGGCTGCCGGGGCTCAACGCCCGCACGGTCTGCCTCCACTGCGAAGCCGACTATGCGGCGAATTGGGGAATCTGGCGAGACTCGGCGACCTATCGGCGCACCAGGGAAGCCCTGACCCACATCGTGGAGAGTGGCGCCGTGGCTCGCCGGGCCAATCTCCCCAGCCGTTGATCGCGCCGATGTGGCGGGCATGTTTTTTCGCCCTACTGGCCTGCGGGTTGGGCCCATGGGCTCAGGCTGGGGTTGACGCTGCTCTGCGCTACTCCGACCAGCACGGCGGCCATGCTCTCCTCGTCTGGCAAGACGGGGTGATCATCCGGGAATCCTACGTCCACGGTGGCTCGCTCGTGCGTGGCGAAAATATCTACAGTATCACCAAGAGCCTTTCCGCGCTGGGCGTCTTCAGCGCGATCAGCAAGGACTGGATGAAACTCGACACGCCCGCATGCCAGTTTCTGCCCGCCTGGAAAAAGAGCCCGGCCAAGCGCGCGATCACGGTGCGCGAGTTGCTCGACCAGACCTCCGGCCTCGCCTCCGGCTACGAGACCCTCTACGCCAAATCACTTCGCGACAAACGGGCGGCGGCCCTGGCGGTGCCATCCGTCAATCCACCCGGGGAGGTCTTTGCCTATGGGCCTTCCAATTACGAATCCCTCGAGGCGCTAATGGCCAGTTGCCTCAATCGCTCGCCTCAACAATGGATGCTCGACACCGTGCTCACGCCCATCGGGGTGAAGCCGACCCAATGGCGCAGGGACCGGCTGGATCACCCCTTCCTTTCCGCCGGGGTATTTCTCACGGCTCGCGATCTCCTCTCGGTGGGGCAGCTTGTCCGGCGCAAGGGGGCTCGCTGGATCTTTCCGGTGTTTCCTTCGCTGCTCATGGATATCGCGGCGCAGGGCAGTCCGGCCAATCGCATGTACGGGCTGGGCTTTTGGCTGAATCACGGGGTGCGCCAATCGGATGCGGTGGAGCGCGATGTGGAGGAAGCCATCTCGCAGCCTCTTTCACGCGAAGCCTGGGCGCACTCCTGTCTCTCGCGGAAGGCGCCCGCCGATCTCATCGCCATGGTTGGCTCCAATGGTCAGCGGGTTTATGTTTCCACGGCCCAGCGGCTGGTCATTGTTCGGCTGGGCGTTCGTGGTGGGTTTCGCGATCCGGATTTTTTGCGGGCCTTTTACCGTTAGCTTAGCGCGCCGGTTCGGCGCGGGGTACTTGTTGTCGCACGGCCAGAAGCAAATTGGATTGCCCCTCGCGCCATTTGTAGCCTGTTCCGAAAGGGATCGGCGCCACGCCGTCGGCCACGGTGTAGGCCTTGGCGAAGTCCGGCTGGTAGTATTTTTTGAAGATGTCGAGTGTGCCCACGTAGCTTCCGAAGAGCCAGCAGCGCCAGTTGCCATCCTGGAAGTACTTGAAGGGGATGCCTGAATCGTCCTGCAAAACGGAGATGGCGTCGCTCAGGAGGAAATTGCGGATGCGGGAAAAATATTCCTCATGCATCAGATAGGACGCGGCCTTGAGATAGACATTTCCCGCGCCGAAGCTGCTGGTCCATTTGAGGAGGGCGCCGTTGGATTTCAAGGAGTCGTCCACCACGTTGGCCTGGATGTAATAGAGCGTCTGCGGGCTGCTCGAAGCGCCGCGGCGAAAGACGATCTTCACGCCCGGCAGCACGCCCTTGCCCTCCACCGGGCCAGCGTATTCCTGCAGGCTGCCGTCGGATTTCACGCCGACATAGTTCAGGGAGACGACATCCATGTTGGCCATGGCGAGGAAGGTCAAGATGACCGGCGTCACCCCGCGGAAGGCGGTTTGATCAAGCTCGGCCTTCATGTCCTTGGTGATGAAGTGGCCGAAGGAAAGAATGCTCTGGGTCGATTTGCGCAGATTATCGAGGCCTTCCGTCACGGCCTGGGGAGTCAGGGTTTCCGGCGAAGCAATGGAGCCGACGGATTCCAGCCCACCCAGGATGTAAACCGGCGCGTTCGGATAATACGCGAGCGGGCTCACCGAATCGGGCCCGCCGAAGAAGTAGATCACCGGCCTATCCATGGGGATGCGGGGAGCGAGTTCGGCCGCGCTCCAGGCGCGCATCTTGGCGAAGTGGCTCTTGTCGTAGTGCTGGGAAAGCTGGGAGAGTTCCGAGATGTGCCGCTTGTAGTCCGAGGATTTTTGCAGCGCGGCCAAGGGGGACTCGGCCGGGAGCGGAACGCCGGCCAGAAATTTGGCGATGGCATTCGGGGAGTCCGGCTCGGCGGCGGGCAGGGCGCGGCGGACTTCCTGGGCGAAGGCCTGGGAGGCCAGGAAGGCGACGGTCACGAAGATGGCGAGAGGAAATCTCATTATTTGACACTACTCCACCGGGCTGAAAATGCCACCTCTACGGGGCGCCTTCCGTGGCGAGTTTTGAGGTGGTGGTGGTAAGTCGCAGTGGGCTTTTTGGCTGGTTTTTGGGGTGGGTGGAAGAGAGCGCGAGATGGCGCAGTAGGTTGAAGATGAGGCCGTTCGGCGAGTTTGGCCCTTTGCGGGATGGGGAATTGCGCCGGCGAGGGGAAAATTTTGCGGGGGGAAGTACCTGAGGTTAGGCGCGTTATGCGCGAGCGCTTTTTTGAAGGGGGGAAAAACGTTTCTGTACGCGTGGGGTGAGAGCGCCCTTTTTGCGGGGCTTGGGATCTGTTGGAACTCAAGAAAGAAGGGGATGTCAGAAATGCTCCGAATTTTTGACATTCGTTGACAGACTCACGCCCACGCCGGGGCCCGCCGCCTCCACCGTCTCTAAGCCATGCAAATCTTGCTCCTCTCGAAACAAAAACTAAGGTGCCCTCCGTGTTACCGATGTTCCCGGTTTAGATGTTATCTATGTTTTCGGGTCGTACCCGTCAGACCTTGGCAACCTTGATTGTTCGATGAACCACTCAAAACTTCGCACCGCTGTCCTGATCGTCGGACTGGCGAACTTCGCCTACTTCTTCGTCGAGTTTTTCGTGGCACGTCGCATCGGTTCAGTCTCACTCTTCGCCGACAGCGTGGACTTTCTGGAAGACGCGGCGGTGAATTTTCTCATCCTTCTCGCGCTTGGATGGTCGTTGAAATTGCGCTCGAGAGTGGGCATGCTTCTCGCGCTGATCCTGTTCATTCCCGCAATCTCATGCGTCTGGACAGCATGGACGAAATTCCTTCACCCCGTGTCCCCGGACCCCAGGCAACTCTTGCTCACAGGTGCAGGCGCGCTCTTCATCAATGTGGGGTCGGCCTTCCTGCTGGCGAACTACCGCGACCATGGCGGAAGCCTTACACGGGCCGCGTTCCTCTCCGCCCGAAATGACGCCATCGCGAACCTGGCAATTATCGCAGCCGGGCTAATCTCGCTTCGCTGGATTTCGGGGTGGCCAGACTTGATCGTCGGCCTCGGCATCATGACCATGAACCTCGACGCGGCGCGTGCCGTCTGGAAGGCCGCCTGGGACGAGCATCTTTCAGAGAAAGCGCGGGATCGATGATAAACCCGCGCGGCCTCACTTTTGAGGCTTTGGATTTTTGGCGACGAGGAAGTAGACGGCAAGGCCGATGAGGAGGGTGGAGATGCCGGCGGCGGCCTGGATGGGTTTGGCTATGGTGGTGTAGATGACGGCGAAGAGGCTGAGGGCGAGGAAGACGAGCGGGGTGAAGGGATAGCCCCAGCAGCGGAAGGGGCGGGCGAGATTGGGCTGGCGAAGGCGAAGGACGATGACGCCGAGGACGGTGAGTCCGGCGCAGATCTCGAGAGCGACCTGAACGTAGACGAGCACCTGGTCGAAGGTCGAGGTGAGGAGGAGGATGAGAACGATGGTGGTTTGAAGGCCCAGCGCGAGGCGGGGGATGCCGCCGGGGCTGGTGCGGGAAAGAAAGCTCAGCGTGGCGAAGTCCTGCCCGATGATTTGCGCGACGCGGGGGCCGGCCCAGGTCATCGCGCTGAGCACAGAGATGAGGCCGATGCTGATGAGGGTGGACATGATGCGGCCGCCGTTTTCGCCGAGGAGATGGCTGGCGGCGATTTTGCCGACTTCGATTTCGTTGGCGTATGCGGTCATGGGCGCGGCGATGAGGAAGACGGCATTGAGCGCGACGTAGAGGACCATGACGAGGAGGGTGCCAAGGAGGAGGGCGCGGGGCACGGTGCGCTGGGGTTCACGCACTTCGCCGATGATGTAGGCGGCGGCATTCCAGCCGGAATAGGCATAGAGCACGTACATGAGCGCGATGGCAAAGGAGGAGCTCAGGAGGCGGGAGGTGTCGTCGGCGTGAGGCACGAAAATGGGGGTGCTCCAGTCGCCTTTCCAGAGACCGAGGCCGATGAAGGAAACGATGAGGGCGACCTTGAAGAAGGTGATGACGATTTGGAAATTGCCACTCGCGCGCACGGTGTAGGAATGAATGGCGGCGAGGAGGAGGACGATGGCGAGGGAGGCGGCCAGCGGGCTCACGATGGGGAAGGCGGCGGACAGGTAACGGCCAAAGGCCATGGCGGCCAGCGCCACGGGGGCGGCAAAGCCGACGGTGGCGGAAACGAAGCCGGACATGAAGCCAACGGCGGGATGATAAACCTGGGAGAGGAAATTGTATTCGCCGCCGGAGCGGGGGAAGGCGGCGGCGAGCTCGGCGTAGCTCATCGCGCCGCAGAGGGCGACGATGCCGCCGAGGATCCAGACGAGGAGAATGAGGAAGGGCGAGTGGAGCGGGCCGACCTGGAAGCCGAGGCTGGTGAAGACGCCGATGCCGACCATGTTGGCAAGGACCAGCGCGATGCAGGTGGTGAGGCCGACTTTGCGAAAGGTTGGCATTGAGGCGGGACTTTGGGGAATGTCGCAGCTTCCCACAAGCCGCCATTCAGTCCAAATAGCGTTTCAGCGCTTCCTTGAGCTCGGTGCGGGCGCGGAAGAGGATGCTTTTTACGGCGGGGACGCTGGTTTTGAGGACTTTGGCGATGTCTTCGTAGGGCATGTTTTCGAAACGGCGCAGGACGATGGCGATGCGCTGGTTTTCGGGGAGACTGGCGATGGCTTTTTCGATCGCGTCCTTGAGCTCGGTGTTGAGCAGTTCCTGGTTGGGTTGCCTGGCCTCGGTGTCTTCAAATTGCAGCGGCGGGCCATCTTCCGGCTCGGCATCGATGGGGATAAACTTGGCGCGCTGGCGGCGGCGCATCTCGTTGAAAACGAGATTGCGGGTGATGGTCATGAGCCAGGTGGTGAACTTGGCGGAGGGCTCGTAGCGCGGGGCGGATTTCCAGACCCGCACGAAGACGTGCTGGGCCACATCCTCGGCGTCGGCTTCTCCTCCCAGCATCTTCGCCGCGGTGCCGACCACGCTGTGCTGATGGCGCTCGACCAGGATCTCGAAAGCCTCGAGGTCGCCCGTTTTCACCCGCAGCATGAGGGCAATATCGTCCAAGTCCGGCGGGACAGACGGAAACTCGGTCGAATTCATGAAGGCGGGAATGCGCGCTCCGGAGCGCTAATGGACACGGCAATTTAACCACGATTTTGGCAAAATGACTCACAAAATCGGCTTGGCTGCGGGGAGTTGGGCGGTTTTGCTGCTACTTTCATGCCTGCCCCGACCGTCGCGAGTTACTGCACCACTTTCCTGAAGCGGGAGATGCTGCATATCTATCGTCAAATCACCGGATTGCGCGACTTCAAGACCTTCGTGATGACGAAGTCCCGGGAGAACGCCGACGTCTATCCCTTTGACGATATCGAGGTGCTCCCCCGCCCTCGCATCAACTTCCTCCTGCGCTTCCACAAGAAGTACATCAAGCGGATGGAGCCGGTTTTTTACCGGGGCGAGTACGATCAGCTCAACGGGGTGTTGAGCCGCCGGCATGCGGATTTGCTGCACGTGTATTTCGGGCATACGGGGGTGCATCTGCTGCCGTTTATCCGGAATTGGACGAAGCCGAGTCTGGTATCGTTTCATGGGATGGACATCATGCTGCGCAATGACGAGCCGGGGTATAATGACCGGCTGAAGGAGTTGCTGCGGACGCTGCCGATGGTGCTGGCACGCAGTGAATCGCTCGCGGAGCGGCTGGTGGCCCTGGGGTGCGAGCGGGGGAAGATCCGGATCAACCGGACGAGTATCCCGATGGAGGGCTTTCCGGCCAGCCTACGTCCCGCTCCGGTGGATGGAGCGTGGCGGATTATCCAGGCTTCGCGGTTTATTGAGAAGAAGGGGCTGGAGGTGACGGTGGGGGCCTTCGCGACATTCGCGAAGAAGTATCCCAACTCGCGGCTCATCCTCGCCGGAGAAGGTTCGCTGGAGAGCAAGCTCAAGGATCTCGCGGCCAATCTTGGAGTGGGACATGCTGTTGCGTTTCCCGGTTTCTTCAAGCAGCAGGCGCTCTATGCCGCCTATCGCGACGCGCATCTTTTCATCCACCCCAGCCAGACCACCCCGGCGGGCGACACGGAGGGGATTCCCAACTCCATGCTCGAAGCCATGGCCACCGGTCTCCCCGTCGTCGCCACCAACCACGGCGGTATTCCCGAAGCCGTGACCAATGGCGAAGATGGATTGCTGGTGCCGGAGCGTGATACGGCGGGACTAGCGGATGCGCTGCTGAAGATCGCGGACGATGGCGCGCTTTATGAAAGGCTCTCTCGCGGAGCGGCGGAATCGGTGCGGGAGAAGTTTGAGCAGGGGAAGTCGATTGCGAAGCTGGAGGGGTTCTATCGGGAGCTTTGTTAGAAGTTGGCCTGAACAGATCCCTCGCTAATTATTTGAGCGGTTGAAAAGAGAAATCTTTTGCAATGCCACGGTATGAGATTCGAATATTCTTTGGAACGGCGTTTCCCGCCTTTTCGACGATGTAAAACCCGTCCGCGGTACTCCCGAACGAACTTGCTTCGACAAATACACTCACGTCTGGAAAGGTTCGCTTTATCGAGAGCTTCTGGCCAGATGCATCCGTAACCTTGAGAAGGACATCTTCATATTTGACCGGCGGCTCACCATTTTGCTTAGCGATGAGCACAGTAAGTTTGTAAACGCGCCCATCGTTTTCGAGAATCGCCGACACGTAGTGGGTTCGATATTTTTGTGTCTGGGTTTCAAATCTCGCGGCAGCAGGCGCAGAAGCGTTAGTGGATTGGGCCTGCGCTTGAGACGAAAAAAACAATCCGAGCGCCATGACGATGCCTAAGAGAACGCTGAGTTTCATTTATTGATGATGCCGCGGAGCGGTATAACGCATCGAATAACCAGGGAGATCGCCCGCTGGGCGAAACGCCAGCACAGCGGCGTTGCTACAGCTAAGAGCGCTCCTTCGGAGTGTATCATTAGACGCGCTAGCGTTTTTGGAGTTCGATTTCGTAGATGGGGGCTCCAACAGCTAAGAACTTTTTTTGGAATTCGGTCTCGGGATAGCTGCGGAGTTCTCTTGATTCAATGGGGGCAAAATCGCCAATGCCCTGGATGCATTCCGAGATGGATTCCCAGTAATCGCGGTGGTCCGTCACGATGCGCAAGGTCGCTCCGGCCTTCAGCACCCGGGCGCAGGATTTGAAGAAGGGGTCCTGCACGAGGCGGCGGTCCCAGTGGCGGCGCTTGGGCCAGGGGTCGGGGAAGAGGACGTGGACGTAATCGGCACAGGCCGCGGGGAGCTGGTCGAGCACGCCCTGGCCGTCGCCCTGAGTGACGTCGGCGTTGGCGAGTTGGAGGGCCTTGATCTTTTTCCCGGTCTTCATGACGCGCTTGGCCTGGCGCTCGATGCCAAGGAAGTTGTGAGCCGGATGAGCCTGGGCCATCTCGACGAGGAAGAGGCCCTTGTGGCAGCCGACGTCGATTTCCAGAGGCTGGGCGGATGCGCCATGCCAGGCCTCGGGCAGGGTGTAGGGCGGGTAAAAATCGGGAGCCGAGGGCGGCTCAGTTGCGGATTGCGTCATGCTTGCGGAGGACTTCGGAGAGCGAAGCCGAGGTGATGTTCAAATCAAAGAGTTGCCGGCACAACTCGCGCCCGGCCTGGCCCATGGCGACGGCGGATTCGCGGCGATCGAGCAGGGCGGCGATGCGAGCGGCGGTCGCATCGGGGTCATTCTCCGAAACGATGTAGCCGGTCTGGCCATCGTGCGTCATTTCCGGAATGGCGGCCACGGGCGTGGAGACCACGGGCACGGCGGCAGCCATGGCTTCCATGATGACGGTGGGGAGATTATCCATGGCGCCGTCTTCGGCGGTGATGCAGGGCAGGGCGAAGACCCAGGAGCGTTCCAGCAGGCGACGGATATCGCCCTCGGTGCGCGGGCCGGTGATGGAGACTTTCCCGGTCAAACCGAGGTCGGCGACCTGCTGCCTGAGCGGCTCCTCGAGGGGGCCGGTGCCGACGATCTTGCACTCGAAGGTGCGGTCGCCGAGCTTCGCGCAGGCGTCGACCAAAGTGGAGAAGCCTTTCTTCTCGATATAGCGGCCCACGCTGAGGATGAGCGGCTTGCCCTCGGGAAAGGTGCTGGTTTGAAAGGCGTTTACCGCGATGCCGTTGTAGACGCGGCAAAACTTGGCGCTCAGCTTGGGGTACTGCTTTTGCAGGTAGGCGACGCTGAAATCGCTGACGGTAACGACGACCGTTGCGGCCTCGAAGATCTGCGCCAGGCGCTCGGGCGGTTCATCGCGAAAGATATCGTTGGCGTGCGCGGTGATACTGAAGTTCACGCCGAAAAGACGCTTGAGCCAGAAGGCGGTGCGGGCGGCGAGGCCGGCGAAATGGACGTGAACGTGGCGCACGCCGGCTTTTTTTAAAACGGGGCCGAGCCAAAGCGCTTCGTAGATGCGGCGCTTTTCCTCCTCGCAACCCCAGAGGGATTTCAGGTCGTCGAGAGCCTTGCGCGCGGCGCGGCGAAACCCGGAATCGTTCGCGATGATCTGGTCGTATTTTTCCGGCAGGAACGTGACCGGGCCGATGTCGGAGAAGCAATCCTGCACGGGCTCCTGCGAGGGGGTACGGATGGAGAATACGGGAAACTGGAGGCCGCGCTTTTGCATGGCGCGCACCTCGCGGACGCAGAAGGTCTGGCTGAAGGAGGGGAAGCGTTCGAAAAGATAGGCGAATCCGTGAGGCGCGGGGGCAATATCGGCCATGGCGGATCAGGCTGCGTCTTTGTCTTGTCTCTTTCGGATTAGGGGCTGGCGTTTGCCCTCGACCACAGCGCGGTTGATCGTGATCTCCGCGATATCGTCCCGGCCGGGGGCCTCGAACATGACGTCGAGCATGATGCGCTCAAGCAGGGCACGCAGGGCGCGGGCGCCGGTGCCCTTGCGCAGGGCCTCGGTGGCCAGGGCGCGCAGGGCGTCCTTGGTGAAGGAGAGGCCCACTCCGTCCATGGCCATGAGCTTCGCGTACTGCTTGGTCATGGCGTTCTTTGGATCGGTCAAAATCATCATCAACTCATCCTCGGAGAGCGCGTCGAGCGTGCTCACCACAGGCAGGCGGCCGATGAATTCCGGGATCAAACCAAAGCCGAGCAAATCTTCCGGCTCGACGGCACGGATCGCATCCTCCGCGACGGTCGCGGCATCGCGCATCTCGCGGGCATGGAAGCCCATGGCGCGGCCACCGAGCCGGCGCTGCACGATTTTCTCGAGGCCGACAAATGCGCCACCGCAGATGAAGAGGATCTTCTCGGTGTTGATCTGGATGTATTCCTGGTGCGGGTGCTTGCGGCCCCCCTGGGGCGGCACATTGCAAACGGTGCCTTCCAAAATCTTGAGCAAGGCCTGCTGCACGCCCTCGCCGGAGACGTCGCGCGTGATGCTCACGTTGTCCGTCTTGCGACCGATCTTATCGATCTCGTCGATATAGACGATGCCGGTCTCGGCGCGTTTCACGTCGTAGTCCGCATTTTGCAGGAGGCGCAGCACGATGTTTTCCACATCTTCGCCGACATAGCCAGCCTCGGTAATGGTGGTGGCGTCGGCGATGCAGAAAGGGACATCCAGGATACGGGCCAGGGTGCGGGCCAGCAGCGTCTTGCCCGAGCCCGTGGGGCCGATGAGCAGGATATTGCTCTTCTCGATCTGGATATCCGCGAGCGGGCCCAAATGCTGAAGCGTGCCATCGAGCGGCGCGGAGTCCTGAATGATCCGCTTGAAGTGATTGTGCACCGCGACGGACAGCACCTTCTTGGCCTGGGTCTGCCCGATGACGTGCTGGTCGAGCTCGCGCATGAGCTCGGCCGGCTTGGGCACGCGAATGGCGGTCTTCTGGCGGTTGGCCTCGTCGGTAAGCTCCTTGTCCAGGATGCCCTTGCAGACGGTGATGCAGCTATCGCAGATGTATACGCCCGGGCCGGCAATCAATTTGCGCACCTCCGCGTGGCTCTTGCCACAAAAGGAGCACATGGTGAGATTACTGGCGCGGGCCATACAAAATACTACTCAGCAGGCTTGTCGAGGGGAAGCTCTTTAATGTCCTTGCGGGACTTCACAACTTCATCCACGAGACCGTATTCCTTGGCTTCGTCGGCGGTCATATAGTAATCGCGGTCGGCATCGTTGTGCACCTGCTCGACGGACTTGCCGGTGTGGTGCGAGATGATGCCATTCAGGCGCTTCTTGAGCTTGTACATGTACTCCACCTGGCGCTCGACGTCGCTGGCCTGGCCCTGCGCTCCGCCGGAGACCTGGTGGATCATAATGTCCGAATTGGGCAGCGCATAACGCTTGCCCTTGGTGCCCGCGCAGAGCAACACCGCGCCCATGCTGGCAGCGATGCCCATGCAGTAGGTATTCACATCGCACGTCACGAATTGCATCGTGTCGTAAATCGCCAGACCGGCCGTGACCGACCCGCCGGGCGAGTTGATGTAGATGTTGATATCCTTTTTGCCGTCCTGCATTTGCAGGAAAAGCAATTGGGCCACCACGACATTGGCTACCGTATCATTGATCGGCGTGCCGATGAAGATGATGCGGTCGACCAGAAGTCGGGAGTAGATATCGTACTGCCTTGTCTCCCGGCCGTTCTGCTCAACGACATACGGCATGGGGATGTAATCATTTCGTACTTCGGACATATACTAGGAAGCTGCAGGGTTGGCTGCGGGCTCACGCACCGTAACATTGGCCGCAAGCAAATCAAGGGCCTTGCCGATGAGGATCTGCTCCCGCAGAGGGCCGAAGCCATCGCGATTCTGCAGGTCTTTCACGAGCTTGTTCACCGGGATTTCGTAGCGCTGCGCCATCTCGAGCACGCGGCTGGCCACATCGGTTTCGACGACTTCCACATTCTCCTTCTCCGCCACGCGGAGGAGCAGGAAATTTGCGCGAACGCGATCGCGCGCGCTCTGCTGGGCGGCGCCGATGAGTTCGTCCTGATGTTTGCGAATCTCCTCGTCGCTGATGCCGCGGCCCTGGTTCTCGCGGACGATGTCCTTGAGGATGCCGTTCATCTCGCGCTCCACCACGGCCTCGGGCAATTCACATTGCACCTGGGAAAGGAGGAACTGGATCGCGGCCTGGCGCTTGTTGTTCTCGAATTGCTGCTCGGCCATCTGGGCGAGGCGCTCGGAGATTTTCTCACGGAGCTGCGCGGCGGTCGTGCCGGGCTCGATCTTTTCGGCCAGTTCGTCGTCAAACTCCGGCAGGCTCTTGCTGTTGATCGCGTGCAGCGTCACGGCGTACTCGAGCTTGGCTCCGGCGAGGTCGGCGATGGAGAAATCGGCGGGCAACTCGATCGGAATGGTCCGCTCGTCGTTGACGTTCATGCCGACGATGGCTTCGCAGAAATGCGGGATGAGCGAGCCTTCGTCCATGAGGATCCAGGCATTGCGGCGGCCCTGCAATTGCGCGGGCGCTTTCGGCGCGACTTCGCTGAGGGGCTTGCCGTCGATGGTGGCGTTGTAGGTCACCACGGCGTAGTCGCCCATGGCGACGGGGCGGCCTTCCACGGGAGTGTAGCTGGCATGCGGCTCGCGCATTTGATCGACCCACTTCTGGATGATCTCGTCGGTCACGCCTTCCTTGGCGATTTCGGCCGGGATATTGGAATAATCGGGCAGTTCAAACTCGGGCGCGGTGAGCACGGTGGCGCGATAACGCATCGTCTTGTCGTTGCCGATTTCGACGTTCTCGACTTCGGAGACGGAGAGCACCCGCAGCTTCTTGTCGCGGATGGCTTCGTTCAGGCTTTCCCATACGAGTTTGTTGGTGAGTTCGTCCTTGATGTCCTTGGCGAAGCGGGCGTCTACGATGGTCTGAGGAGCCTTACCCGGACGGTAACCGGGGATGCGGACATTGCGCTGAAATTCGCGCGCGACCCTTTGCCACTCTTTGGAAACTTGATCAGCAGGTAATTCCACCTGCAGAGTGACTAGGCAATTTGGTTGAGATTCTACGACTACATTCATGGTCAAACAGTCCAAGTAAGCACACGCGGCCGGATACGACAACAGTGAAGGCAAAAGTCTTATTTCGCGAAAGACCGGCGAAATTCGCGCGGCGAGAGTCCCTTGAGCTTGCGAAAATGGCGATTGAAGTTGGACAGGTTGTTAAATCCCACCCCGAAGGCGACCTCGGTAATGCGGGCGTCGGCCTCGGTGAGACGGCGGCAGGCGTGTCCAATCCTGACCTCTGTGACGTAGGCCTCGAAGGTTTTGCCCATCCGTTTGTGAAAAAAACGGCTGAAAGCCGCCGGGCTGAGCCCGGCCAGCAAGGCGGCCTGCCCGTGGCGCACCGACTCACCGAAGGATTCATTCACATACTGGCACACGGAAACCAGGCGCCGTCCATCGCGCTCGTCCAGATCCGGGGCATAGCCGGCCGCGGCCAAAAGGCGCGACCGCTCTCCCACGGCCAGGCGGCCGAGAATTTCAAGAAGCAGGCAGACTTTTTTCCATCCGGAGAGCTCTTTCAGCCTATACAAATCCCTGGTTACGTCCTCGCGCAGTTGGCCGTCCAGGAAGATACCCCGTCTCGCACGCACCAGAAGCTGCCGGATCTCCCGGGCCTCTTCCATCTCAAGCATGCCACCCGCAAAGGTCTCGGTGAATTGCGCCACAATGGAATGCGCCTTTCGGCGATCGTCCGGAGATTGCCACCAGTAGTGAGGAAGGCTGCTCCCAAGCAGAACCAATTCGCCGTCTTCAAACCGCTCGATGCTGTCGCCCACGTAGCGCATCCCCCTGCCTTTGACGATCAGCGTCAATTCGCACTCCGGATGAAAATGCCACGGCATGGTAAACCGCGTGGAGGCAAACTCCCGACAGACGAACGACTCACCTGGCATCGGTGATATATGCTCAAGAAAAGCGCGCATAGAGGCTCCTTATATCAATAAAGTATCGGTTTATATCAAATGGGGCGGAGAGGGGCAGCACAAATTCCCATAGGGTTCGCTCAATCCCAACACCCATGACCACCCTTACCGAATCCATCCCCGCCGAACTCCTCGCCGACCTCGACGGCCACTACACGATCACTGCCGAGCAAATCGCCTTCCTCGACGAGAACGGCTACATCAAACTCAAGCACGTACTGCAGCCCGAGACCATCCGCTACTTTGGCGAGGTGATCACCGACCAGGTGAAGGCGCTCAACACCATGGATATTCCCATGGAGCAGCGCACCACCTACCAGAAGGCCTTTCTCCAGATCTCGAATATCTGGACCAAGGATGAGACGGTGAAAACCTTTGCCTTCTCCCGCAAGCTGGCCCGCATCGCCGCCGAGTTGCTCAAGGTGAGCGGCGTGCGCATGTATCACGACCAGGCGCTCTACAAGGAGCCGAGCGGCGGCATCACTCCCTGGCACGCCGATCAATACTACTGGCCCGTCTCGACCGACCGCACCATCACCGCGTGGATTCCCCTGCAGGAAACCAAGCTCGAAATGGGTCCCCTCGCCTTTGCCCGCAAGACGCACCGCATGCCCTTTGGGCGGACGTTGGAAATCAGTGACGAGAGCGAGCAGCTCATCCAGAAATCCCTCAAGGAAGCGCAGGCCGATATCGATGAGACGCCCTTTGATCTTGGGGAAGTGAGCTTCCACCTCGGCTGGACCTTCCACCGCGCCGGCGTGAACTCCTCCACCTCGCCTCGCCGCGTGATGACGATGATCTACGTGGACGAAAACATGATCATTGGGGAGCCAGCCAACAAGCACCAGGCGAACGATCTCAAGGCATGGTGCGCCGGCGCAGACGTAGGCGAACTCATGACGGGGCCGCTCAATCCGGTCCTTTGGTCCTCCCGGGCCTGATCCTCTGGAGTTCAGGACAGCCGCCGTCAAAAAGGCGGCTGTCCTTCAAACTCAGACCTTAGCGATAACCGGGCAGGAAGGCCTTTTCGGCCTGGAACATCTCCAGCGTCATCTTCTTGATCTCGGCCGGGGAGCACATGGCCGCCGTGAGCGGATCCAGCATCAGCGAGTGGATCGCCGCTTCCTTGCTCCGCTCGATCGCCGCGATGGCGCCGAGTTCATACATGCCCATATTGGACGCGCAGATGGAGGCCATCTGCGGAGGCAGAGCGCCGAACCTGGTCGGCTGGATGCCGTTGCGATCCACCATGCAGGCGACTTCCACGCAGCCATTGGCCGGCAAGTTGGTGATCAGCGTTCCGCCACCGTCCACCTGGTTCATCACGTTGCCATGAATGCGCACCGGCGTGTCTTTTTCGCGACCTTCGATGATCCAGCTCGCGTACTCCCAGCTGCGATCCCACTCCGAGGGCTTCGTGCCGCGCACCATCGCGAGACGGTCGGCGTCGGCATTCTTGCGCCAGGTCGGCCAGTTGTTGACGTAAAAGCCGGACTCGCCGTCGTAGGCGTCGCGGCAATATTGCGCGATCAGGTCCTTCCGCTTGCGGTAGTAGGGCAGGTATTCGGAAAGGTGGCCGCTGGACTCCGTGATGTAGGCGCCGAAGTGCACCATCATGTCCTTGCGCACGAGATCCTTTGCGTCGTCGGGATTGGAAGGGCGGCCGGCGAGATCCTCGCGGGCTTTCTTGATCAGCAGCGGGTAGAGATCCTTGCCCTGGTGCTCAAACTTAACGAACCACGCGAGGTGGTTGATACCGGCGCACTCCCACTCGATATCGGAGATGGGAATACCGGCTCGCCGCGCCAGCAGTTCGCTTGATCCCTGCACGGAGTGGCAAAGGCCCACCACCTGCATGGATGAGGTACGGCCCGCCGCCACGCACATCATGCTCATGGGGTTGGTGTAATTCAGCACAATCGCGTTCGGGCAGAGACGCTCGGCGTCTTTCAGTGCCTCGAGCCATACCGGAATGGTGCGCAGGGATTTGAAAAGACCTCCTGGCCCGATGGTATCGCCGATGCACTGGTCGATGCCGTACTTGGCGGGAATATCGTTATCGTGGCGCACGCACTCCAGGCCGCTCACCTCGATGCAATTGACCAGATAGTCGCTGCCCTTCATCACCTCGCGGCGATTTTCGGAGGCGATCACCTTCCAGACCCCCTTGCCGCTGCGCTCGGCCAGCTTGGTGATGAGCTGCTTCATCGTGCGCAGGCGGGAGCGGTCGATATCGACCAGCGCGATCACGCCGCCGGCCTGACCGGGCGTCTTGAGCACGTCATTGACCAGGCGCGGGGTGAAGCCGCTGCCGGCGCCGAGCATGGTGATTTTGATCGGGCGGGAGAATTTTCCAGGGAGACCCAGCGACGCGGCAGACTTGGTGTGCGCAACGTGACCGGCGGACTTTTTGGGAGAGGCTGTAGCCATGATGCGACCATGCGGGCACTCCCCTCTCCTCACAATGAAGAAGGTGTGACATTAATGTGCTATTTTGTGATATTCTCCCCATGGACCTTCCCGCCGCCAACTTCCTCACCATCACCACACCCTTTGGTGTTCTACGCGAACGGCGATCATCGGCCCGGTATTTCTGGGACAACACTCTGCGCGGTGATGGCGATTTTGTGATTATTCAAAAGAGCCTCTCCGGCTCCGGCACCTTTACCTGGGAAGGCAAATCCTGGGAGGTCCCGCCGGACTATGCCTTCGTTGCCATCGTACCGGAACACAGCGCCTATGGCTATCCGGCGGATGCCAAAACGCCCTGGGAATTTTCCTGGCTCAATCTCTACGGGCCGCTCGGCACGCGGCTCTGCCGGGAACTCCGCTCGCTCTTCGGCCCGGTCCTGCCTCTGCCCTCGGCATCCGCCGCCGGCAAGGCCTATGACATCCTCATCAACAAGGCCCGGCAGCGCACCGCGATTGATCCCTTTGACCTCAGCCTCGCCTGCTACAGCTTTCTCATCGAGTGGGCCCGCCAGCTCAACGACCCTGCCGTCTCCACCCGCGACCCCGTGGATGCCGCCTCGCGCATCTGCCAGAGCCGCTTTCGCGAACCGCTCAGCGTGAAGGAACTCGCCTGGGAAACCGGCATTTCACGCGAGCACCTTACCCGCCTCTTCAGCGAACGCCACGGCATGTCCCCCGCCCGCTACCTGCGCCATCTCCGCACCGAGGAGGCCCGCCGCATGCTCACAACCCTGGGCACTTCCCTCAAAGAGGCGGCACTTCGCTGTGGCTTCCCCTCCGCCCGCGCCCTCAGCCGAGCGCTGGCAGACTAGCGATCTTCCGCGCGTCATTGCCCAAATGGCGGGCACCCAGCAGCCAAAGCACCCCGGCCACCAGCATCGTCAGGGACACCACGATGAAACCGACGCTCAAACCCCAGCGTCCGCCAATGGCCCCAATGAGCGGCGGCGAGATGGCATCGCCAAAGGTGTGAATGATCAAAATATTCACCGCAAAAGCCGAGGACTGCACGCGGGGGCTCACAATATTGGTAATGGCCGTATTCGACGGGCCAATATTGAAAAAGAGGAAAAACACCGCGAGGAAGCAAAAGACCCACGCCCATGGAAATGGGGCGTAAAGCATGGCCAGCGTGCTGGGGAAGGCCAATAGGATGCCGCAGCCCGAGACATAGAAATACGCCCCATCGTACTTCTTCGCCATCCGGTCTCCGAGCCATCCGCCAAAGAGTGTGGAGACCAGCCCGGCCACAGCCGTGATCCCGCCAAAGATCAGGGAGATTTTTTCCATTTTCATCAAACCGTGGTACCGGTCGTTGTAGAAATAAGAGGGAGCCCAAAAGGAGATTCCCCCGATGGCAAAGGTCATGGCCGTCTGCGCCGCCACGTTGTACTTAAAGGAAGGGATTCGCAGCAGCCCCAGGTAGTCGGCCTTGGTCAGCTTGGGCGCGCGCTCCCGCGCCTCGCGGCGAGGGTCCTTCATCAGCAGGCAGATGCCCGCCAATATCAGCCCCGGCACCGCTGCATAGTAGAACGGCGTCCTCCAGCCAAATGCTCCACTGCTGAAATAGCCTCCCACCACATAGCCGATGGCGCTCCCACAAGGAATCGCCGCAAAAAACCATGCCAAAATTACCCCTCGTCGCTCGGGGGGAAACAGATCCGCCAGGATCGTCGGAGACGCCGGCCCATAAGCTGCCTCACCCGTACCCACCAGGATACGGGCGATCACCAGCACCGCAAAGACCGGCGCCCAGCCCGAGGCCGCCGTGGCCAGACTCCAAACCAGCGTGCCAATGGCAATAATCACCCAGCGGGAATACCGGTCGGCCAGCCAGCCAAAGATCGGCGAAAGCAGCATGTAACTGATCAGAAATGCCGTGGCCAGCGAGCCCACCTTGGCCATGGCCAATGCGGGGTCCTCATTCGCGAAAAAAGTATCCCGCACAAAGGGCTCCACCGCCGACAGGATGTACCGATCCATGTAGCAGAGGAAATTCAGCGCCAGCAGCAAAGCCAGCGAGCGCCTTGCCACGGAGGTCGAGTTGGGATTCGGCATTGCCGCGAACTTCAGCAGGAAGCCGCCCCGAGGGCGATGGAAAAAGGGGCCCGCTTAGCCGCGCTTCCAGAAGGTCTTAAACAAATAAACCAGGCCGATCGCAATAAACAGGATCGGCCAGAGCGAAACGTGATGGCCCAGGTGCAACTGCCCGAGCAACCCAAAGACCCCAATGGCGAGCAGCACCGCAATGGTCAAAATATTCTCTCCCAGACGGCCATCAAGCAGGGAACCGACCAGCATCGCCGCGGCGATCACAAACATGATGCCGGGCCACCAATAATCATACCAGCCGACAATACCGAGACCGACGAGGAAAACGCCGGTAAAGGCGTGGCTACCCGATTTGGAGCGCGACATACCGAAGAGAAAGACACGAACGCCCCGCCAAGCCAAGCCGCGAATGCCATCGCCACCCCAGAAAAACACCGCTACTCGCCATTGCGTCTTCCCCTCGCGTGGCTATTCTCCCCCACGGTGATGCGGCTTTTTGCGGACAAATCAGACATCGGGCGACACGTGGCCCACCTTTCCGCCTGCCTCGCCGCCGCCCTCCTGCTGGGGGGGTGCGACAACAACCCGCTCAACCCTCCCTACAAGGAAAAGCGCGCCGATGGCTCGCCTTGGATTACCTCGTACCGGGCTTTTAGTGACGACCCCCGCACGCTCGACCCCCAGGTCGCCTACGATGAAATCAGCCACAATATCATCTCCTCGGTTTACGACACCTTCCTCACCTACAAACCCTTTCAGGAGGAATATGAACTGACCCCCGACCTGGCCGCGGAAATGCCGGTCATGGAGACGAAGCCCGACGGTACCGCCAGCTACACCTGCAAAATCAAGCCCGGGCAATTTTTCCAGGACGATCCCTGTTTTCCCGGCGGCAAGGGCCGCGAACTCACCAGCCAGGATTTTATCTACGTTTTTCAGCGAATGACCGATCCCAAGGCGGAATGCCCGATCGCCTCCACCCTGCAGGACTTCGTCGTTGGCATGGCCGATCGCTGGAACACCGCCCAAAAGGAGAATAAATTCGACTACGACGCGCCTTACTCTTCGGTGGAAGCCATCGATCGCTACACCTTCCGGATCAACCTGCTCAAGCCGTACCCTCAAATCCGCTATTGGCTGGCCTTCCCCTTCACCGCGCCGGTCGCGCGGGAGGCCGTGGAATACTACGACGGCAAGGTGCACGATGGCGTGCAGCGCGAGCAATTCAAGTTCCACCCCGTGGGCACCGGTCCCTGGAAACTCCAGGAGTGGAAACGCGGCAGCCTGATCCGCCTGGTGCGCAACGACAACTACTCCGCCACCACCTTTCCCACGGAGGGCTGGCCGGCTGAGCATGCCGACCGCTATACGCCGCATGCCGGAAAAAAATTGCCGCTCATCGACGAGGTCCAGCTCATCGTCATGCGCGAGTCCATCCCGGCCTGGATTCTCTTCAAGCAAGGGTGGACGGATGGCAGCGGCGTGGGCAAAGACGTTTTTAACTCCGTCATCACCACGAGCAAGGAACTCAGCCCCGAGTACCGCGCCCGTGGCATCGAACTGGAAAAGGACGTCGAGCTCTCCACCTGGTACGTCATGTTCAACATGCAGGACCCGTTGATCGGATCCAACGCCAAGCTGCGCCAGGCTCTCACCCTCGCCTTCGACGCCAAGACCGGGAACGAAATCTTCTTCAACGGTATCTGGCAGGAGACCCAGCAACTCCTCCCCCCGGGCATGTTCGGCTACGATAAAAACTTCGTGAACCCCTATCGCCCCTACAATCTCGAGGAGGCCAAAAAATTGATCGCCGAAGCCGGGTATCCAAATGGCATCGATCCCAAGACGGGCCAGCCGCTCAAGCTCACCTGGGATGCCACCGCCGACAGCGGTGCCTCACGACAAATGGCCGAGTACGACAAGTCTCAGTTCGAGAAGCTCGGCGTGCGGGTTGAGATCGTGGAAAACATCTTCGCGCAAATGCTGGAAAAGCAAAACCGGGGCACCTACCAATTCCTCTCCGCCGGCTGGAATGCTGACTACCCTGATCCGGAAAATTACTTCTTCCTCTTTTACGGTCCCAACATCCCTCCTCGCGGCTCCAACCAAAGCCGCTATGACAACCCGGAATTCAACAAACTCTTCGAGCAGATGGCCAC